>ODAK010001111.1_pt1 | contig 30061 bp, 25 predicted proteins | sample 1539591 | NCBI WGS metagenome assembly ODAK01 (sample SAMEA3539303, study PRJEB22396) | soil metagenome | biome: tundra; feature: field; material: soil | place: USA | collected 2010-05 | depth 0.15 m
CTTTCGTCAATGACGCCCGCCGCGAGTTCTGGGGCAAGGACGCCATCCGGGCCTGGCTCGATCGCGAGGTCATCGGCGACCGGGTGACGATGGACGTCACCGCCACCGCCGAGCACTTCGGAGACGTCGCCGTATACGCCGCTATGGACGGCAACTACGACAAGACCGGACTGCCGGATCCGCTCATCCTCGCCCATTACTTCACCATTCGGGACGATCGCATCGCGCGGCTGATCATCATCCGCAACGATCCGACGCCGCAGTGGACCGGGGGCTGCTGCCCGCGATGATTCCGCCGCCCGCTGAGGCGGCGCAATGGGTGCTCCCGTTACATTCGTCTGGTGTTGACACGCTGGCAGGGCGGGTTTGCTGCAGTCGTCGTCACTCTGGTGACCTTCGGACTGGTGATCCTCGATCTCACCGACAGCGGGTTCCGGAACTGGTGGGCGGATCACGCGCTGACCACCGACACGGTGGCGGGGCTGCTCGTGCTGCTGGTGACGGTCCTAGTCGTTGACCAGTGGTCAGCAGCCGCCAGGTCAATGACCGGGCCCGTGCCGTGGCGGCACAAGCGGCCATCATGGTGAGTCAGGCTGCCCGCTCGTCGAAGGCGGTGTCCTTGGCACTGGACGGCTCAGGCGACCGCTGCGCTGCGTCCGACGAGGTCCGGACCTACATGATGATGCTGCTCGTCGGCGCGCCAGTCCTGATTGACGCCAAGGTCTCGCGAAATTTCCTCGAAGAAGCCCAGCACCTCGGCGGCGAGATGGCGCGCACGCTGACGACGATGGCCAAGACGCCCGGCAAGTCCGCCATTTCGGGCGCCCGGCTCGACTCCGCGGCCGAACGACTTCAGGCAGCGCCGGCGCCGCTGCTTGAGCTGCTCAATCCCGAGGAGCGCAGCGCGGTCAGCGGAGCCGGCTCCCGGTGATCCTCGCCGCGTGTAGGGCGTTGCGTCGGGATCTGGGCGGCCTCATGACCGGGCAGCCAGTCGCGCCGCGCTTGCGGCGGCACGCACCCGCGCGGGATCTACGACGTCTGCCGCGACGGTGAGCGGGTCTCCAACAGCCGCTTCACGCAGCCAGCCGGCTGGCATCCGCGCAGCTGGGGTCGACCCCGGCCCGGCACACGGTCCTCCGGCGGCATGCGGACGGGAATGCGCGAGCCTGGAAGCTTGTTCATGCCCCCTGGGGTATTAATGCGCACCCATGGAGAGTCGAAAAGGCCTCAGGCCGGCACGAGGACGCGGTATTTGGCAAGATCGACACCGAGGCGCAGCCTGAGCTGGCCGGCGGGTTCGGGATCTCCTCGATCCCGACACTCATGGTGATCCGCGACGGCATCGCCGTGTACGCACAGCCGGGCGCGCTGCCGGCGGCGGCGCTGGAGCAGCTGATCGCCAAGGCCCGGGAGCTGGACATGGACGAGGTCCGCGATCACATCGCGCAGGTTAATCCTGCCGAAACGGCACAGCTGCAGCGGGATAGAACTGCGCCTGCGGAGCGTACGGCTGGTCGGCAGGGGTGCTGCGGCTATCCGGTCGTCGGCGGTATTCATCGGAGTCGCGGCCAGCCCGATCTCGCCGTAGGTGGGTGGCGCCCGGGTGCGCGACGAGGGGCGGGCTACCGGAGGGCTGCGGCCAGGGTGGCCGCTGGCTCGCCCAGCTCGAGTGCCAGGCCGGGCAGCTCGAGCTGGAGCGTTGACAGGCCGCCCGACAGGGATCGGACCTGCGTCCAGCCGCTCTGCCGCATGACCCGGAGCGCGAGGTAGGACCGGAAGCCCGATGCGCAGTACACCAGCACCGGGCAGTCCCGGGCGATCTCGCCTAGCCGGCCGCGCAGCTCGGTGTGCGGGATATTCAGTGCGCCTGGAAGGTGCCCGGAGCTGAACTCCGCGGCCGACCGGACGTCCAGCAGCACGGCCCCGGGATCCATGTCGGCCAGTTCGCCGCCGCGCCACACGCTGAGGTCCTCGGCAAGCAGGTTGCTGGCGATGAAACCGGCGAGGTTGACCGGGTCCTTGGCCGACCCGAAGGGCGGCGCGTAGGCCAGCTCGAGATCGGCCAGGTCCCCGACTGTCATCCTGGCCCGGATGGCTGTGGCGATGACGTCGATCCGCTTGTCCGTCCCCTCGCCGCCGGTGGCCTGGGCGCCGAGCACCCGGCCATCGGGAGCGAAGAGCAGTTTCAGGTGCAGCGGGCGGGCGCCGGGAAAGTACCCGGCGTGGTTGTTAGGGTGCAAGTGCACGGCATGGTGGGCGACTCCGGCCGACCGCAGGGCTTTCTCGCTGCGCCCTGTGGTTGCCGCGACGGTGCCGAAGACGCGCACGATCGCCGTCCCGAGAACCGGCGAGCGCTGCCCGCCCCGGCCGAATAGATGGTCGGCGGCCGCGCGGCCCTGGCGGCTCGCCGGGCCCGCCAGCGGCACCGAGACCGGCGCGCCGCAGACGGCATCTACGACCTCGATCGCGTCACCGACCCCGTAGATGGACGGCACCGAGGTGCGCAGGTGCTGGTCCACGAGCAGCGCGCCGCGGGCGTTGAGCGCGAGCCCGGCGGCCGCGGCCAGTGATGTCTCCGGGCGGACCCCGGCGGCGAGCAGGACCAGGTCGGCAAGCACCTGGGACCCGTCGGAAAGCTCGGCGGCGACGGTACCGTCTCCTGCCTCCCGTAGCGAGGCGAGCGATGTCGCCAGCCGCACCTCGACCCCGGCGCCCAGCAGTTCCAGCTCGATGCTTCGCGCCATCTCCGGGTCCAGCGAGGGCAGCACCTGCGCGGCCAGCTCGACGAGCGTGACCGCCAGGCCCCGGCGGCGCAGTGCCTCGGTCGCCTCCAGGCCGATGAACCCGGCGCCGACGACCAGCGCATGGCGGGCGGCCCGGTCGACCAGGGCGCGCAGGGCGTCCACGTCGGGAACGGTACGCAGCACCCGGACCGAAGGCAGGCCGACACCTGGGACCGGCGGGATCACCGGCGCGGCGCCGGTGGAGAGCACCAGCGCATCGTAGGCCTCGTGGTACTGGCGCCCGGTTGCGCGGTCACGAACCAGGATGGTGCGTTCCACCGGGTCGATGGCGAGCGCCTCGTGGCCAGTGCGCACGTCGAGTGCCAGGCTCCGGGCCAGCGACTGCGGCGTGTGCAAGATGAGGGCGTCCCGGTCCGGGATCTCGTCGCCAAGGTGATACGGCAGGCCACAGTTGGCGTAGGACACGTACGGGTCGCGCTCCAGCACGACGATCTCAGCGTCCTCAGCGAGTCGGCGGGCGCGCGCCGCGAAGCTCATGCCCCCGGCGACACCTCCGATCACGACAGCTTTCATCGGTACGCCCTCATCTCTTTAGTCACGTGCCCGCGGGTTTAGTCACGTGCCCGCGGGCTGGCCGGCGCTGAGCCGCGGGTCATCGGCAGGTGCAACGGTTCTCTGGCGGAACCCCGGCGAGGGCCTGATCCACATGCTCGCCGCACCCAGTCCAAGTGATCTTGTTGCAGCGGCTGCAGACAGCGGGACTGCACATTGCGTGCTCCTCAGTAGGCGGAAGTGATGTTCTAACAATACCCCTATGGGTATCGGGACGCCCACTTGGCCGCTGTGACAGAGCCCACCCGCAGGAGAGGCCCCGGTCAGCCGCCGTTCCCCCGTCCTTGCTGGCGCGTGATCACTGTCCCTGGGCCTGTCCGGCAGCCCGGTAGCGGCTCAGGTGAAGATGATCTGGCCGCCGGCCGCCAGGGCGTAGAACTCGCCGACGGTGGTGATGCCCTGGACCTGGCCGATGAGGTCGTCCTTGGTGATCCCGAACAGGTCGCAGGATGCCTGGCAGCCGTAGATGCCGGCCCCGGTGTCGGCGATCATCTCGATGAACTCGGGTATCGGCGGGATGTCGAGTTTCGCCATTTTGCGGTCCAGGTAGCTGGTCATCAGGCCGGGCATGCCGGGCAGGGCGCCGGCGAGGGTCGCGAGGTGCAGGCCGGGGTTGCCGACGGTGGCGACTTTGATGTGGTCGTGGCGTTTCCTGCTGATCGCGTAGAGGCCGCAGAAGGTGAAGAACAGGCTGGCTTCGATGCCCTCGGCCCGGGCGCCGGCGGGTGCTGCCGCGCGCCCGGCTAAGGTCCATTTTTCGGGTTAGGATCGCCTGCAGGGTGCGGGGGTCCACGGGGATGAAGCCGAGCTCGTCGCCGAGACCGGGGGAGCGGTCGACGAAAGCGGCGCCGCCGTGCAGCGGGACGACGACGGCCAGGTCGACAGGCACCTCACGGTCGTCGTAGGAGACCAGGCGCCCCCTGAGGCTACCTTCCACGTGGCCGCTCATTACCTGGACGGTGCCGGTGTTGAACTCCGTGACCAGCCGGACGCCCTGCCGAGCAGGCTACTCAGTTCCCTGTTGCAGGCGGGCTTGGTGAACCGGTCCAGGGGCGTGACATAGGTCAGCTCAACGCGGTCACGGATCCCGCGCCGCCGGAAGTAGTAATCGGCGAGGAAGCAGAACTCCAGTGGCGCGACCGGGCACTTGATCGGCATGTCGATGACGTTGACGACCAGCCTGCCACCATCGAACCGGTCGAGTGCGTGGTGCAGGGCGACGGCGCCTGCGGGCGCGTAGAAGGTGAAGACATCCTGCAGCCACCCGGGGCCGGTCAGCCCGTCAGTTTCCTCCGGCAGCAGCCGTGCGCCCGTAGCGACCACCAGCACGTCGTAGCCCAGCTCCGTCCCGTCATCGAGATGCACGCGGTCGGTGGCGACCTCCACACGGTCGACCCGGCCTTGCGGAAACAGATGCCCGGACGAAGCTGTCGCTGGCGCGGGCGGACAAGCCGGCCCATGTCAGCGAGCCCGAACGGGACGAACAGCAAGCCGGGCTGGTACACATGGTCTTGTTCGTGATCCACCACCACAATCTCGGCTTCTCGCTGGTCGTAGGCTCGTCACAGCCTGTTGGCGGCCAGCGTTCCGCCGGTGCCGCCGCCCAGGATCACGATGCGCCTCACATGATCAACCTGCGGTCCGGATGCTGGCCGCGGGCAGAGGCGTTAGTCCCTTAGCGGGATGAGCATTTGCCGTGTGCTGCATCCGGCCAGCTGATGCGGGAACCCTCGGATTCCGCTTTCCGCCGACGAGCGCGGCCGGCTTTCCGAGAATTCTCGGAAGTTCCTCCGGCCGCATGTCGATCTGGAGTCGCGGTGTTCGACGCACGGGCAAGAAGCTAGGGCGGCAACATGCCAGCCCGGATAGCGCCGGCCGCCACCTGGGTGCCCGGTCACCACCGACCGAACGGATAACGACAATGCGATACCTCGGCTACACCCTTGGCGACCCTTCGGCACCGATTGCGCCGCCGAGCCCGGAGATGATGACCGAGATGGGCAAGTTCGTCGAGGAGGCGACCAAGGCCGGAGTCCTGCTGGCCACCGGCGGCCTAGCACCCGCGGCGGAGGCAACCAAGGTGACGCGCGCTGACGGGAAGTTCACCGTGACCGACGGGCCATTCAGCGAGGCGAAGGAACTGATCGGCGGCTGGGCGCTGCTCGACGTCCGTGACAAGGACGAGGCGGTCGAGTGGACCAAGCGGTTCCTCAGCATCGCCGGCGACGGCGAAAGCACGATCCGGCAGGTCTACTGAGCGGATCGCCGCGCCGGGGCCCGGATCCCGCTGAAGCCCTTGGTGAATCGCGGAACATGGCCGGTGGTGCTGGTGCAGCGGGCCAGCACCACCCGCCGTCAGCCTTGCTCCAGCCGGTGCGCTGATGGTCTGATCGGTTGTCGTGGCTGATTCGGAGACGCACGCTGCGATCGAGGCGGTGGTCCGGATGGAGTCGGCGCGGCTCATCGCCGGACTCGCCCGGTATACCGGCGACATCGGCCTGGCTGAGGAACTGGCACAGGACGCTGTCGTCGCTGCCCTGGAGCAGTGGCCGGAGTCCGGGGTTCCGCGTAATTCCGGCGCCTGGCTGATGACGGTGGCCAAGCGCCGGGCCGTCGACCAGTCCCGCAGGAACCGGGAACTGCACCACAAGTACGCCCAGATCGGCCGCGCCCGGGCGGCCGAGGGCGACGGCATCACCCCTGATTTCGATCGCGCCTTCTCCGACGACATCGACGACGACCTGCTCCGGCTGGTTTTCACCGCCTGTCATCCGGTACTGACCGTCCAGGCAAGGGTCGCGCTGACCCTGCGGGTGCTCGGCGGCCTGGCCACCGCGGAGATCGCGCGCGCCTACCTGATGCCGGAACCAGCGATCGCGCAGCGCATCGTCCGGGCCAAGAGGACCCTTGCCACGGCGCAGGTGCCCTTCGAGGTGCCGGGCCCCGAGGAGCGGCCGGCGCGCCTGGCGTCTGTCTTGGAGGTCATCTACCTCATCTTCAATGAGGGCTATTCAGCTACCGCAGGCGACGACTGGATGCGGCCAGCCCTGTGCGAGGACGCGTTGCGCCTCGGCCGTATCCTCGCTCAGCTCACCCCGGCGGAGCCAGAGGTCCACGGATTGGCCGCGCTCATGGAGATCCAGGCTTCCCGGGTACGCGCCCGCACCGGCCCGTCCGGGGAGCCGGTCCTGCTGCTGGACCAGGACCGGGCCCGCTGGGACCGCTTGCTGATCAACCGCGGGCTGGCCGCGCTGGCCCGGGCGGAGCAACTGGGCGGGGCACGCGGCCCCTACGCGCTGCAGGCCGCCATCGCTGCCTGCCATGCTCGCGCGTTCCGGCCGGATGAGACGGACTGGGTGCTGATGACCAGGCTCTACGCCATCCTCGCCGACGTGCTGCCCTCGCCCGTGGTCGAGCTGAACCGGGCTGTCGCCGTATCGATGGCCTTCGGCGCTCAGGCCGGTCTGGACCTGGTTGATGCGCTGACCACCGAGCCCTCGCTGCAGGGCTACCACTTGCTGCCCAGCGTGCGGGGGGATCTGCTGATGAAGCTAGGCCGCCCGGATGAGGCTCGCGCCGAGTTCGAGCGCGCCGCCTCGCTCACCGGCAACACCGCGGAACGGAAATTGTCTGCCGAGCGGGCCCGTGCGGCGGAAGCTGAGGCCAGCGGCGGGCCAGCTTCGTAACGCGCTGGCTCAGCTGGGCCTGGTCCGGTTATGGCGGATGATATTGGAGCGACCCCTATTCACGATCGCACGGCCAGTGTTCCGCAAATACCGGCCGACCCGGTCAAGGCCAATATAGTTATGGATCACCCGATTGTTATGGGTACGCCGTAGTAGAGTCACGCCATTACCATTATTGCCGCTGATGAGATTAGCCGGGTACGATCTCGCGTGGCCGATGGTATTCCGGTACGCGCTACCGGCTATCAGGATCCCGCCGCGCTGGTTGCCCAGTGCCTTGAAGCCGAGGATCTTAGTGCCGATGAAGGTATCGAGAACCCGGTTGCCATGCGCCTTCCCCGTTATGGCCAGCCCGTATCCATTGTTCCCAGAGAACGTATTCTGCGGAATCACCGACCGCAGCGTCCCGCCAATTACATTGTCATGCGCGCTGCCGTCAATCAGAACACCGTCACCGCCGTTCGGCAGCGTGGCGCTCCCGTTGGTGGTCAGGCCCGCGATAACTGGATCGACGGTTACCCCGGAAGCACGGCCGGCCAGTTCGATACCGTTCCTCTTATTCCCGGAGAACACGTTCGTCCGGGCGAGGTTGTCGCCTCCGGTTGAGGTGATCAGCAGGCCGTCGTTACCGTTAGGGGCGGCGCCTTTGAATGCCAGCAGGCCGCCAAACGTATTGAAGGTAACGAATCCGCGCGCCCGGCCGGTCACCGCTATACCATTGCGGCCGTTGCCGGCGGACACGTTGCCCAGCGGAATCACTCCGCCCACCCGGGTATTCGCAGAGGATCCATCGACGCGAATTCCGTCCAGCCGGTTGTGCACGGTGGCCGTGTTGTTGGCCCCGATCCCGAAGAAGTTGCCCTGGACAAGAGTCCGGCTCGAGCTGGTAATCTGCAGGCCATTCCGGCCATTGCCACTGAGGACGTTGTAGTAGACAAACGGATTATTGACGAACTTGCAGCCTCGTAGCGTATTACTGCCCGCCCCGTTGATCCGTACCCCGTCGCCCGCGTTGCCGAGGCCGGCGTCCCCGTTGGCTGTTGTCCCGACGAAGTTACCGTTCAGGACGTTGTGCTGAGAGCCGGTGTCGATCAGTATGCCGTTCCGGGCGTTGCCCGAGATCAGGTTACCCAGGGGCGGCACCACGAAGACGGGGGCCACCTTTCCCTTGGTGCCGGTCGGGTTGTTTGCCTGGCCGGTAGCGGTGTCAACGAAGTCGGTACCGCCGATCTCATTGCCGTCGGACCGCCTGGTGATCGCTATGCCGTTGCCGCCGTTGGCAAGGGCTCTGGTCCCGGCCGCAGTAGTGCCGATGTGATTGGACACTAGGGTGTTGTCCGACGAGCCGGACAGCACGATGCCGCTGCCAGCATTTCCAGAGATGACGTTGGCGACAACGTGCGAAGCACCGGAGTGATTCAGCCCGATCAGATTCCTCGACGAGCCTGCGGAGACGTACACGCCGTCGCCGTGGTTGCCGAACGCCGCGCCTGTGAGGTTCACGCCGATATAGTCGTTGTCGATAGTGATAGAGCCTGCGTTGAGGGTAACGCCGCTGCCGCGGGCGTCGTCCACCGCAATGCCGAGGACCTGCGAGCCGGCGGACCCTGCCGCAAATCGCAGGCCGGCGCGGGAGTTGCAGTCAAGTTCCACCACCGGCGGCCCGCCGCTGCGGTATGCGGGTGCCGATCTGCCATCGATTGTCACCTTGCGGGAGATGGCAGGCAGCGCGCGGGCGAGAGTGATGGTTCCGCGGACCGAGAAGCCGATGACCGTGGACCTGCGCCGCGACCCTGCATCAGCGCGCTTGATTGCGGCGCGGAGTGAACCGGGCCCGGAGCTTCGCAGGTTGGTCACAACGATGGCGGGCGAGGATGCCGGGCGGAGAGCGGACGTTCCCGATGCCTGAGCGGCGGCCGCACCAGAAAGGGCGACGATCGTCGGTGCGCCAGCGGCGATGCATGCGGCAGCAGCGACCCGGAACAGGTTCATGACGACTCCTGCCGGTCCCGGAGAGCCGAAGTGGAGAATAGCACCATAACCGCGACCTCTTTAGCCCGTCTTTTTCAGCCCGGAACGACTCCGGACTCCAAGGAGTATGCGCCGTCCGGCAGGGCTCCTGCAAACACTGCGACGTCTTTGGCGGTTCAATGTGTCTGCTCAGTTAATGAGAGCTAATTCAGAATTAACAATGCGATTCTTAGCTATGTCCTGAGCTGAGCTGATCGCTCAGGAGGCGGAGCTGCGCTATCGACATGGCCGGCAGGCCGCGGCTCTCCAGCACGCCGCAGGCTGCGGTGTGCGAGCGCGCCAGATCATCGGCGAGCGTGCCGTTCCAGTCGAACAGCACCGCCACCGGGCTGCAGGCGCGCCGGACTTCCTCTGCCTGGGTCACGGCGACCACGCTGGCATGTGAATGGAAACACTATTTGAACGACATCTGTCCGGTGAAGGTAATCTCCATCCGCAAGTGATGGATGACATGTAACTGATGTTCAGGTTTCACGTACGCTTGCGACATGCAGATCACCGGTGCCGTCGTCTCCGAGGCGGGCGACGGCCTGGCGGGAGTGGCCGTCTGCGATGGCCACAGCTGGGCCTTCAGCGGGCCAGGCGGGTCCTTCTCGCTTGACTGCACGGGATGCTCAGTGTGGGTGCGGCGCCCGCCCGGATGGGAGTGCGCGCAGTGGTGGCAGCACGCCGGGCCTGGCCGTCACGCTGTCTTCCGCATGCGCCCGTCCGCCGCTGGCCGCCGGCCCTCGCTGCGGCTGGCTCACATCACCGACACTCACGTCAGCACACTTCATGGTGATCCCGGCCAGGCGGTCGAGCTCGCGACCCGCTACGGGGACAGGACCGACTGCCTCGCTGGGCTCGGGCGGGTTCTCTCATCGGCCGCCAGCCGGGGCGCGGCGCTGGCGGTCATTACCGGGGACCTGACCGACCACGGCACGCGGGAGGAGTTCCAGCGCGTCCTCGGCGCCCTCCGGGATGCGCCGCTGCCGGTGGAAATCGTGCCCGGCAACCATGACCACTACGGGCACCGGCACGAGCCGCGCCGCGGCGATTCGCCCCTGGGTGACGGCTTCCTCGGCAGTGCGACAATCACCCGCTATGAGCAGGCGCTGGGCCCGCGCTGGTGGTCGGCTGACATCGGCGGAGTTCACTTCCTCGGGCTTGACTGGTTCAGCGCCTGGTGCGGCATCGACCGTGCCGAGCAGCAGCGATTCGCTGCCGCGGACCTGGCGACCCGCGCCCGCGGGCTGCCGGTCATCGTGCTGAGCCACGATCAGCCCGACGAGGAAACGCTGGCTCTCATCCAGGAGCATGCCGGCCCGGGTGGCCTGCTGGCTGTCCTGTCCGGCCACTGGCACGCCAGCGCGCAGCGCACAGCCGGAGGATGCCGTTTCCTGAGCACGCCAGCGGCCAGCCTCGGTGGCCTGGACTGGTCAGCCCCGCAGTTCCGGATGCTCACCATCGAAGGCGCCGCCCTCACCGCCAGCAGCCTGGAACACGCCCAGGAGCCCGCCCCGGGCACGTGCCCGCCGCAGCTTGCTGGTGACCGCGCCGCGACCGTCTTCGAGTGGCCAACAGGCTCGCGCCAGCACCTCGGCAACCTCATCACGATCGGCCGGGCCGTTGTCGTGCCTACAACGGGCCCGGACGGGCACGGTCACCTCACGCGCGTTCACCCAGGCGGCGGAGCGACCTGGACCACCGAAGCCGCAGCCGAATCCGTCACCGGCATCGCAGCCTGCAACGGACGGATCACCGCGAGCAGCGAGGCCGGCGCCATCATCACACTCGAAGCGACCTCCGGGCAGTGCCTGTGGACCCGCCAGCTACCCGGGCGAGGCCGCCGGCGCCTCCTCGCCGCGCCGCTGATCACTCCAGGCGGGCACATCGTCGCAGGCGACCTCGGTGGCGTCGCCTGCCTCGACGCGGACACCGGCGACTTGCGCTGGCAAACGGCCTGCCTCGCGCAAATCGACACCTTGCTGACCTACGGGACCGCGGCCGCCACCTCCGACCTTGCCATCATGCCGTTCGGGGGCCCGACGAGAGGGCTGACCGCGCTGCGCCTGACGGACGGGACGATCGCCTGGTCGGAGCCGTCCGGCACGCCCCCGCCATCCAGCTCGCTCGTTCCTCTCGGAGACGGCGACGCACTCCTCGTCAGGACGCTCGGACCGACGATCGAGCGGTTCGAGCTGGCCACCGGGCACCTCCGCTGGCGCACCACGCTCCAGGGCCGCTACTCCACCGCCGCCCCCATCGCCGCCAGCGAGTCCGTTCTCCTCGTGACCGGCGACGGCCTCCTGCACCACCTCGACCCCGCCACTGGCGCCGTGCTGCACCGGCAGCAGCTCACCGGCCTCCGGGACGCCTACGGCCCCTACCGCTCCACCGGGACAGGTGCGCCGACATCCCCGCTGGACACCCCCACCGGACCAGTCATCGTCCTGCTCGACGGCAGTGTGTGGCACCTCGGCGCACCAGGAGACATCCCAGAGCTGATCGGCGAGGTCCCCGGGCACGTCACCACCCAGCCCGTACTTGCCGATGACCACACCGTTGCCATCCTCACGACCGATGCCACCCTCCACACCATCTCGCTGCCCGGCGCGCAACCGGCCACCGGCGACCTTGATCTGGCATCGTGGTCACCACCATGACGACCGCAACCCCACCCCGGCGATCCGGCCCGGCCCAGCGGTCCTACGGTGACACGTCCACCATCACCGCACAGCTCCGCGCCCGGATTCCTGCCCTGACGCCCAGCGGGCAACGGATCGGGAACACCATCCTCAGCCACCCGCTCGACATCATCCACATGACCGTCACCGACCTCGCCGACCGCACCGGCAGCTCCGTCGCCACAGTCGTGCGGTTCTGCCAGGACATCGGGCTTAAAGGCTTCGCCGACCTGAAAATCCGGCTCGCGGCCGAGTCGATACCGGCCGAACGCGGCCTGCACGAAGACGTCGCCGCAGACGACACCCCCGCGGCCGTGCTCGACAAGATCCTCCACAGCACCGCCCGGGCCATCACCGATGCCGCAGGCACAGTGGACCACGACAGCTTCAACCGTGCCGTCCGGGCGCTCACCGGCGCCGGCCGGCTTCTCATCGTGGCCGTCGGGACCTCATCCCCGCTAGCCCAGGACGCCGCCTACCGCTTCCGCACAGCCGGCCTCATCACCGAGGCGCCACTCGACCCGCACGTCCAGCACGTCACCGCGCGGCTCCTCGAACCAGGCGCCGTCTGCCTGGCGATCAGCCACACCGGCCAGACCCGCGAAACCCTCGCCAGCGCCGCGGCAGCAAAACAAGCAGGCGCCAGCACCATCGCACTCACCAGCTTCTACCGTTCACCACTCACCAAGATCGTCGACACCTGCCTGGTCGCCGGCAGCAGGGAAACCAGCTTCCGCGTCGAGGCCATGAGCAGCCGCATCATCCACTCCACCGTCCTGGACGCGCTCTACGTCGCCGTCTGCCTCGCCAAGCCCGGCCGGGCCCAGGCCAGCCAGCAAATCACTGCGGAAGTCCTCACCGAACACCGCATCTGACGAGGAACGGGGGAGTATCGGTGCGGGCAAGGGCGGGGCTGCCTGGGGAGCGGCGGGCAGTCCGCAGCCTGCGCGCTGACCTTGTCTCCGGCTGGTGGGCTGACCGCAACCGCGGCATCACCGGCCTGGACATGGCAGGACTCGGTGCCCGGCTGCTCGTGGGCTGACCTGACGCCTGCTTTCATCGCAGCGATGACGGCCCGGCGGTGCTGCCGGTGCCCAGGTGTTCTCGTGAGCTGGCCGCTACTGCGGCCGGGCCGCTGTTGCCGGGGGCTTGCGCGGCGATGGCCTGGATGTCTGGCCGGTTAAGTGCCTTCAGGAGCGCGGTGCCGCGCGGCGCAGGGTGCATGGGCTGGCCGGGGGCGGAGGGCTGGTAGAGCTTGGCTCCGATGTCGCGTTCGAGCCGGCGGAACTGGTGGACGAGCGCGCACTGATGGGCGCCGAGGAAGGTAGCGGCGGCCTCGATGGTGGGGAAGGTCCTGGCGGCCTGGCAGCGGTGCAGCCGGTGCCAGGCCGCCTTCGACGGCCCGGCGGATGTCTGGCGGGACGTGGCCGCCCAGAATGGTGATCATCTCGGGCCGGCTGTACACGCCTGGCGGGCGGGACGGGATGCCGTGACGGCGGGCGGCGGCGATGACAGTCACGTCGATGACACCGAGTTCAGCGGCGATGTCTGTGTAGGAGCGGCGGCGCAACGCAGTGCGATAGGCTGTCAACCAATCGTTCGGTTGGATTTTGCCGGCCGCGTGGCGATCGAGTCTGGGGAGGCGGCGGGGCTGATGGGGGCGGAAGATAGCGGCGGTCCATGGCAGCCGCGCCGGCTTGCCGCGGTCGAGGTCGAGCTACCCGACGGCGTGACGCCGCCGGGTACCCGCGGCCGGATCCTGCACGCCGCGCTCGCGCTCTTCTCCGAGTACGGGTTTTACGGCACGTCGATCCGCCAGATCGCCGCGCCCGTGGAGATCAACCCCGCCACCTTGTACGCCCACTACCCGTCCAAGGAGCACATCCTGGCGGAGCTTGTCCTCATCGGGCATCAGGAGCTGTACACCAGGCTCGAGGAGGCGCTGGCGAAGGCGGGCGCCGACCCGGCCTCGCGGCTGGCCGCCCTGATCCGTGAGCATTCGCTCGTCCATGCGCAGTATCCGCTGCTGGCCGTGGTGGCCAACACCGAACTGCACGCGCTGTCCGGGCCGCGCGCGGCGGCTCCGCTTGCCCTGCGGGCGCGCTGCCGTGCCCTGCTCATCGCCGTCCTGGACGAGGGCGGCCGCAGCGGCGCTTTCAGCATGGCGGACCCGGCCCTGACCGGGATCGCCCTGGGCGGGCTCGGCATGCAGGTGGCGCACTGGTTCGGGCCGGAGCAGCCCTACAGCCGGGAACAGGTCGCCGACGCTTACGCTGTGCTGGCGCTGCGAATGGTCGGCGCCCGCTCCGACATAGGAGAGAAGTGATCATCGTGGAAATGCCGGCCAAGACCTATGACGTGGATGTGGCGGGGGGCACGTTGCGGGTCCTTTCCTGGGGCTCCGGCCCGCGGCCCGCGATAGCGGTCCACGGGATCACGGGCAACGCGGTCTGCTGGCAGGCGGTGGCCCGGGCGCTTCCGGAAGACTGGACGCTGTACGCCGTCGACCTGCGCGGCCGCGGGCACAGTGCTGCCCTGCCCGGCCCCTATGGTTTTGACCAGCACGGCGCCGATCTGCGGGACGCGGTGCTCGCGCTCGGCCTGGACCGGCCGGTCCTGACTGGCCACTCGCTGGGCGCCTACGTTGCGCTGCTCGCCGCCGAGGCCTATCCGGCTGCCTTCGGCAGGCTCGTCCTGATCGACGGCGGGCTGCCGCTGCCGGTCCCGCCGGATGTCGACCTTGACAAACTGCTGGCGGCCAGCCTCGGGCCCGCCCTGGCCCGGCTGTCTGAGACTTTCCCGACCCCGGAAGCGTACGTTGAGTTCTGGCGTGCCCACCCGGCGCTCACGGTGTGGACTGACGACCTCGAGCAGTACGTCCGCTACGACCTCACCGGCGAGCCCGGCGCGCTGCGCTCGCGCGTGGTGGCGGAATCGGCGCGCAGTGACAGCCGGGCCCTGCTCGAGTCGGGCGACCGCATCGCGGCAGCCCTGGGCAACCTCAGCAGCCCGACTCCGTTGCTGCGGGCCCCGGCCGGCATGTTCGGCCAGCCGCCCGGCATCATCCCCGATGAGCTCGGCGCCTACTGGCAGGCGCAGGTACCGGCACTGGCCGTGCAGACCATCCCGGGGACCAATCACTACACCATCCTGTTCGACCAGGCGGCCGCCGGCGCCATCGCCGCGCGGCTCGTGTCGGCCTGATCCCTGGCTGACTTCACGGCGCGGGGCGAAGGGGACGGAGCACGATACCGAGGAGCCGGCCCGCCGGGCAGTGCCCGAACTGCCGCGAGTCAAAACTGGCTGGCGCTCGCGCTTCTCGATGCCGAGGTTCACTGCGAGGCGAATTACGACGAGGACATCATCGCCTGCGCCAGGCGATCGGGCTGAGTGAGATTCCGTTTCTCGCCCCGGCCATGATGAGCAGCCTCATGCCGATGCCGATGTGACCGAGGCTGGCGCTGTCGAGGTCAGCCATCAAGACGTCATCCCCCGTTCAGGGTCGCGTCGCAGAGGGCTCGCTTTCACTCGATACCACTACCAGGCGGGCATCCGACGAGCGGTACGCCCGGTAGGAGGAGAGCATGCGGATAAGGCAGGTATGGCGCGCCGCTGCGGTCGCCGCGGGTATTACGGCCCTAGCGGCCGGGACTGCGCTGGCATCGGCATCGGCGGCCACGAGCAGCCCGGGCGATGCGGGGCACGGCCACCACGGCGACCGGGTTAGACACGTACTGCTGATCTCGGTCGACGGGCTCCATCAGCAGGATCTCGCCTGGTACATCAAGAACTATCCGGGTTCGCTACTGGCCGCACTCGCGCGCCACGGACTGGAGTACAGCAACGCCGGGACGCCTTTCCCCTCCGACTCGTTCCCCGGAATGGTCGCCCAGGTAACGGGAGGCGACCCCCGGGTCACCGGCATCTACTATGACGACACCTTCAATCACGATGTCTTCCCGGCGGGGACCACGAACTGCACGGGACCGGTACCTGGCGCCGAAGTCGCCTACACCGAAGCCGACGACATCAACCTGAACGCGCTCGATGCCGGCCAGGGTCTTGGCGGACTGCCGGGCAGCATCCTGCAGATGACCGGCAACCCGCTGAACGTGATCAATCCCGCGAACCTGCCGGTCAACCCGAAGACCTGCAAGCCGATTTACCCGAACCAGTACCTGAAGGTCAACACGATCTTCGATGTCGCCCGGCAGCATGGGCTCCGCACAGCCTGGTCCGACAAGCACCCCGCCTATCAGGCCTTGTCAGGCCCATCGGGCAACGGCGTCCAGGATTACTTCACCCCGGAGATCAACAGCCAGGCGATCGGATACCCGGCGGGTGAGGACTGGACCAGCGACAATGCCGCGACCATGCAGTATGACTCGTACAAGGTGCAGGCGATCCTGAACGAGATCGACGGCTACGATCACAGCCGGACGCATCATGTCGGTGTTCCCGGCATATTCGGCATGAACTTCCAGACCGTGTCAACCGCGCAAAAGCTGCCCACCTCCGACGGCCTGACGGGCGGGTACCTGGCTGGCGGCAAAGTTCCGGGGCCCCTGCTAGTGCGCGCCCTCAGCTACATCAGCACGCAGATCGGGGCGATGGTCTCCGAGATCGATGCACAGGGCCTGGCCAGCAGCACGGCGATCATCATCTCCGCCAAGCACGGGCAGTCCCCGACCAATCCGAATGACCTGGCCCGCGTCCCCGATGGGCCGATCATCGCCGCCGTCAACGCAGCTTGGACCGCCGCCCACCCCAGCGCGGGGAATCTGATCGTCTTCTCGACCGATGACGACGGGATGCTGCTCTGGCTGAGCAACCGCTCACAAGCCGCGGCGAACTTCGTGAAGCACTATCTCCTGACCCATTCGGCGGCCGGCAACAACGTTAGCGGTAGCCCGATTACGGTCTCGGGTTCCGGACTGCGGAAGGTCTATGCCGGAGCAGCCTCCGCGGCATTCATCGGTGTCCCGGTCAGTGATCCTCGCCATCCTGACGTCATCGGCATCGTCCAGCACGGCGTCGTCTACACCGGCGGGAAAGGCAAGATTGCCGAGCACGGGGGCGATGACCGTCAGGATCGCAACGTGCCGATCCTCGTGGTGGTGCCCGGCCTGCGGTACGGGCACGTGTTCGGGGCTGCGGTCGAGACGACGCAGATTGCGCCAACGATCCTGAAGCTGCTCGGCCTTAACCCGCGCGAGCTGCAGGCGGTGCGGATCGAGCACACCCAGGTGCTTCCCGGTCTGCGAGGCCAGGTGCGCTGACGGTTAGCAGCACGGGCGACGTGAGCGGCGGCCCCGGCCAATCTGGCCGGGGCCGCCAAGACGTTCCGCTCCGGCGCCGGCGACTCGCTCCGCCGGACTGAATAGGTGAAGGCGGGCGATCCCGCTCAGCCAGCTGGACACCCCCGCGTTCGGAGGTTGAATCTTGATGCCTTTTTGTGCTGCTCTGTAGGGGTGGGTTCGCGCAATCCTGTGCGCGGGCCTTCTGGGGGGTGGGGTATGAGTGAGAAGAGCTGGGTTCGGCGGTGGTCCCGCCGGGCGACTGGCCGGGCGTCAGCTGTGCCCGCGGCCGAAGAGGATAAGGCAAAGCCCCTGCCCATGCGCCTTCATCAGCCCGTCTCGGAGCAGCCGCTCGCCAAGCAGATCCAGCATCCGCTCCCTGATACCCCGCACCGGCGGCCGTCTGCTGATGCTGCGGGGCGGGTGCTTCCTGAGGGGCTGCGGCGGCCGTCTGCTGATGCTGCGGGGCGGGTGCTTCCTGAGGGGCTGCGGCGGCCGTCTGCTGATGCTGCGGGGCGGGTGCTTCCTGAGGGGCTGCGGCGGCCGTCTGCTGATGCTGCCGGGCGGGTGCTTCCTGAGGGGCTGCGGCGGCCGTCTGCCAATGCTGCCGGGCGGGTGCTTCCTGAGGGGCTGCGGCGGCCGCCTGCAGGTCAGATCCAGCATCCGCCAGTTCGGCGGGTCCAGCATCCGCCTCCCCAGGCTCTCCAGGGCCCGCTTCGCGATCCGGTCCCGGGCCCGCGTTCTGATCCGTTCCAGCAGCCGGCTGCTGCCGGAGCCGCTAGTCAGAGACCGATCTCGCCCGGGTTGCGGGAGCACGCGCCCGGCCGCGATTCGGAGGCTACGTCCAGCCCGGCGCCGAAGCTGTCCACAGCGGAGGCGGGGCCGGCCGCGTCCGGGCGGCGCTTCACCGGTCGCCGCCCGCGTCCGCGATGGGTGCGCGTCCCTGGCGTGGCTGCGGGGATTGTGATCCTGCTGGCAGTGGTCTTCGCGGCTTTCACCGTGTCCCGGCAGCATGGCAGCGGCAGCGCACCAGGCGGGGACATCGCACGGGCCGGTGGCCCTGCCGATACTGGCGGGACAGGGCTACGGGCGGCGGCAGTCCGCGGGATGGCCGCGGGCTGGGTCTCGCAGCGGGTCAGTCGCAGTGCGATTGTGGCGTGCGACCCTCTCATGTGTTCTGCCTTGCAGTCCCGCGGGATACCGGCGGCCAACCTGCTCGCGCTCGGGCCTGCAGTAGCCGATCCGCTTCGCGCCGACGTGGTGGTGGCCACTCCCGCCGTCAGAAGCCAGTTCGGCAACCGCCTGGATAATGAGTACGCGCCATCGGTGATGGCCGGGTTCGGCTCTGGCGCGGCCCGGGTGAACGTGCGAGTCATCGCGCCGGACGGCGCGTCAGCGTATCTTGCGGCGCTGAGCCAGGATCTGGCGGCCAGGAAGGCCGCCGGTGCCCAGCTGCTGGCCACCAAGCGGATCGAGGTGACCGCCCTGGCTGCGGCCCAGCTGGCCGCAGGCCAGGTCGATTCGCGACTACTGATCACGCTTCCGGCGCTGGCGGCGGCGCATCCGGTTCGGATCGTGGCTTTCGGCGATCCCGGCCCGGGCGCAAGTCCAGACATCCCGCTGAGCTCGGCCGACTTGTCCGGCTCCGGCCGGATCGCGGGCATGACCGACGCTAGATACCAGAGCTGGCTGCTCGCATTCTTGCGGGCCCAGCGTCCGCCCTTCGCCGGAAGCACAGCCATTCTGCGGCCGGGTGGCCAGCCCATCTTGCGGCTGGAGTTCTCCGGGCCCGGCCCCCTCGGCCTGCTCGGGAACGGGTGAGAAAGCGGCCAGCCGGGGGCTGGCGGCATCGGGGCCACCCGGGGCTCGCTCGCGCAATCGCTCGGCGGCTCCGGACCCTATGCGGCGGGCATCCATCACGCGGATGCCCGCCTCTGCCAGCTGGCCGTCAACGGCCACTGACTGGCACCGGCACGTCGCTGTCCCTGGTCGATCCGTCGCCGAGCTGGCCAGCGGCGTTCCAGCCCCGGCAGCACACCGCGCCCGATCGGGCATCAGGGCGCACGAGTGGCCGCCGCCGGAGGTCACCAGGGGCGTGGGCGCGGCAGCAGCCGGCGCAGCGGTTCCCGCCACGGCCGGCCCCGAGGCCACCAGGCAGAGCACCGTGCCCGCGCGGCGAAGGCCCTCACTGTGACGGTCAGTGCCGGGCGCCCGGCGATGGCCCGCCGACTCACGGCAGGTATGGGCTGCCGTTCCAGCTGGTGACCTTTGCCTCTACAAGGACCCGCATCCGGCCGCGAGATCATTAATACGCACAGGCACGCGAGGGAGATGCGGAATATGCGCGTCGTAATCGTCTACGAATCGATGTACGGCAATACCCACCTGGTCGCCGACGCTATCGGAACGGGCCTCAAGCTATCCGCGGACGTCACGGTCGTTCCGGTATCCGACGCGAATCCGGAACTGCTGCGGGACGTCGGCCTGCTCGTGGTCGGCGGCCCGACGCACGCTCATGGCATGAGCCGTCCGGCAACCCGCAAGGGCGCGGCCGAGGCCGCCGGGAAGCCAGACAGCGGCCTGACGCTCGATCCTGATGCGCTCGGTCCCGGCCTGCGCGACTGGTTCGGCACTCTCGGTCATCACGAAGGCATGGCCGCGGCCTTCGACACCCGCTTTTCGGGCCCGCCCGCGCTGACCGGCCGGGCGTCGAAGGGCATCGCAAGGGAACTCAGGCACCACGGCTTCTCGCTGGCGGCGGAGCCGGAGAGCTTTGTCGTGACGAAGGACAATCACCTCGGCGCGAGCGAAGGGGCCCGCGCCGGTGACTGGGGCGAGCGGCTGGCCGCGGGATTCACCTCAGGCCGCCACTAGTCAGGCAGATCGTGAGGGTGCCCGGCAGCCGGTAACCGCAGAAGGACGAGGGCATGGCCAGCAGCTACTGGCGAGAGCTGGCTCGCAGGTCCGTGAACATGCCGATGACTACGACGGCCCGGCGGTCTGCGGCAAGTCGATCCAGCTCCGCGCGGCCACGGCCGCTTTGCCGCTCAGGCCTGAGCTCGCGTGGCCTGCTGCCGACGGCAGCAGAGACGCTGGCGCAGCAGGTGCACCGCAGGTACCAGGCCTGCCAGGAGCAGCCTGCGGACGACACCGCGACAGGCGTGGCGAGGGCCGTCGCAAAGGCCGCGGTAGCTGATGCTGTCGCGCCCGCGCTCACCGATGACGAGATCGACCGGGCCATCCACCGCACTAGGTGGCTGCCCAGTTACCATTCCTGATTCCCGCGGTTACCAGCGGATCCGAGGGAACCAGCGGCGCGGGCGGTCTCCCGCACCGCCACCGCCACCGCCCCGGTTCCGCCCGCTCACCTGCCGGCTCGGCCGTCAGCCGGTGCCCGAACCGGTCAGGGCGACGTCCACGGTGTGGCTTCCGAGCGGGTCATGCCAGGTGAGCCGGTAGGCATCGGTGAATCTTCCCTTCCTGACCGGCCGGAACGTCACGGTGATGCTCAGGTCCTCCCCGGGGTTGACGGGCAGCCCCTTGGCAACACGGTAGGGAGCGGCGAACGAGCCGGCCAGCGGCGCGACTCTGGTCATGATGGCCGGCTGGTTACCGCTGTTGGCAATGTCGACCACCGCCGTCACCTTCTTGCCGACCGGCACGGCTCCGAAGTGCAGTGCCGCCCGGGACCTGGTGAAGCGGCTCACCGGTGCCAGGCCCGTACCCGAAAGCTGAACGATGAGCCTCTTGCCGCTGGTTCCGGTGATCTCGAATGAGCTGGTGTAGGTCACGGCGCGTTTGGGCGTGAAGGTGACCACCGCGTTGAAGGACTGGCCCGGCTTGATGACGGTACCGGGAGCGGGCAGGCCGCTCGCGGTGAACCGTCCGGCCGGGGCGGTGACGGAGGTCACGGTGTCGCGGGTCGTGCCCACGTTGGTGATAGTGACGACGGCCGGCTCAGACATGCCGACCGGCACGTTGGTGACGGAGACGTCGGTCACCAATTTGAACGAGAGGGAACCGGGGATCGCGGACAAGCCGGGCCTGACACCATCCCCGGACAGGGGCACGTTCACCGACCGGAAGCGCGCCGACCGGGTGGCGAAGGAGATCGAGCCGGCGGCGCCGCCAGGGACGGCAGGGGAGAAGGTGACAGGCGCGCGCAGCACGTCACCCCGGGAAAGGGTAACCGGGAAGCTGACCAGGACCTGGGCGCCGGTGCGGTGCACGGTCTCGGTGACCCGGCCCACGCTGAACAGATCTGCGGGGGCGCCGGAACCCGCCGAGACGCCGGTCACGGTGACCCTCTTGGCCGCGGTGAGGCTGACGTCCTTCGCCGGATGTGAGCCGACCGGGGCCTGGCCGAAGCCAGCAGGCGCGGCCCGGCCGAGCGGCGCGCCGCTGGTAAGGCCGAACCCCAGCACGTGGCCGTCTCTTGTCCCCACGTAGACCCGGCCGCCATTGGTGGCCGGCATGGAGAACTTGCTGGCGGTCCCGATCGGCGCCGACCAGATCGGCGTCAGCCTGCATGGCGACCCGGACGTGCAGGTGCTGGCCGGCACCGCGTTGAACGCGTACAGCGTTCCGCCCGCACCGGTGGAATGGGTGACGCCGACCTCCCAGGCAATCGCCGACGACGGGTCGGTCCCGTCGGATGTCACCACCGGCGACCCGGAGGTGTAGGCGAACGTGAACGTGCTGGTCGCCACCGTGTGCAGATAGGGCACGCCGGTGCTGTCGATTCCCCACCTCATCTCGCGCAGGTAGTCAGTGTTGGCCGCCATATAGATAAAGTCGTTGGCGGTGGCCATGTTGGCAGTGGTCAGGGTCGGCGTATCGGCGAACGCCGCCGGAGACCCCCACAGCCCGTTGAAGCAGCAGATGACGCGGAGCGACGCGTCGCCTCCGTTCGGGCCCTGCTCCCGGCCGCCGAGGTTATCGCGGTTGAGCAGGTAGATCCGGCCGTACTTGCCGGTCGCGACCATCAGGTCCGGATACTTGGAGGAGCCGAACGGCAGGGCCACCGAGCCGCCCGAGCCGAAGTCAAGGTCCTGGGCGTCGAGGGTGGGGGCGTTCTTCGGGCTGAAGAAGTCCTGCGCGGCGAGCGACCCATCGGGCTGGACGGCCAGCCGCACCACGGACTCGGCGAGCTGGCCTGGCGGGGATGTTCCCGGCCCGGGGGCGGGGGAGACCCCGTTGCCGGAGACGAAGAACATCCGGCCGGGCCCATCCGACATCATTCCGCCGCCGCTCTGCCAGATGCCGGCCTGGTTGTCGGTCACGCCGGTCTCGTCGGACCACAGCGTTGTCGTATGGCTGGCGACGTTCACGCCGGCCACGAAGCCGACGTAGGGACTCCCGTCGCAGTGCGAGCCGAACGCCGCATACACCGAGCCATTCATCAGCAGGAGCCCGGGCCGCTCGAGCTGCTTGGCGGCATTGAAGGCGATGGACGGGTCGTTGGTCGGGCTGCCCGTGATGGGCACCTGCTCGGTGATGGCGCCGGTCCGGACGTTGATCCCGAACAGGGAATAGGTGAGGGCCGACCCTGCGCTCGTCAAGGCCATGAGGTAGACCGCGCCGGTGTCAGGGTCATACACCGCGGTGCCGGTGATCCCGATGTTCGGGACCAGGTCGCCGCAGACCGAGCCGATGGCCCACGGGGTACCGAGCGAGACCGACCAGTCCACCGCGCCGGTTGCCGCGTCCAGCCCGTACACCCAGTCGTTCTCCGTCGTCACGATGACGGTCGAGCCAACCACCAGGGGCTGGCCGTATACCGACCCGTTGACGGGGGTGGAGAACAGCTGGCCGAAGTTTCCGCCGGAGACCGCGGCCGGAGTCAGCGTCGGCTCGTTCTGATCCCAGCTAGTGCGCAGATCGTTCTGTGAGACGGTGACCTCGTCGGCGTGCGCCGCCGGAATTCCGGCAGTCACGGCGGGCAGCACCGCCAGCGCGACCACCGCTCCGGTGCCAGCGGCCCACCAGCCGCGGGCGCGCGCCGCCCCGCGGGAAGCCCTGCCTCTGCGGGCCGCCCGACGCCGGAATGGATCCATGGCGATTCCCCTCTCGATGAATGGATATTTAGGCTGGATGGCCCCTGCGGCGCAGGTCTTTGCGCTGGCCGCTCGCGGGACGCGTGAAGTATCTGGCTACTGCATATCTGAATGCGGCGACCGCGGCCGGCTCGCCTTCGATGCGAATGTTGTGGCCCTTGACGTCAAACCAGACCACTCCGAGCAGGCCGTGGGCCTGGGCGCCGGCGAACAGATCCACGATCCTGGGTATCCCGACGAAGGGCGCGATACCGGCCTCGGCGACGAGCACGTGATCCCGGGTCAGCGCGCGGATCTGGCCGAGCGTGGCACCGAACAGGTCAGGAAACCTGATGTTTGCCTTGAAATAGTGCCCGTCGACGCCGGCCCAGGTGACGTAGGCCGCTCCGGGCCACCACGCCTTGATCGCAGCAACATCTGGGCCGCCGACGACGTTCACCGTCCACAGCCATTTCACGTTGTCAGCGCCGTCGGCGGTGAACTGCTGGTGGATGTGCCGCCAGGCCGCCACGAACATGGACGGAGCAGTATGCCGGTAACCCCAGCTGTACCAGTCGGCATTCATCTCATGACCGAAGGAGATTATGACCGGCCGGCCTAGCGAGCGAATCGCGTGCGCAAACTGATGAAGGTAAGAATCATACCGGCCGGCCACGATGGCGGCGATATTCACGTTGCGCGGCTCGAGCTGAACCATCGGCAGCGCATGGCGCGCTTCCGCGGCTCGGGCAAAGGAAAGCTGGAACGGCTCCCACCAGCTGCTGTAATACACCGCGATATCCGGCCGCCGGCCGATGAGCGCGCCGAATTTATCAACGCCTGAGAAGGAATGCGGCGAGGCCGGCTCGTATACACCCAGGTAGGACAGCAGCGGCTCGGGCGCGGCGGTGCGGAAGTGCGGGGCGGGCACCAAGCCGTTCGCGCGCTCGAAGTGCAGTCCCGCAGCGATCACGATCGACGCGGCGGCCACCAGGCCTAGAGCGTTCACGGCCAGCACGAGGATGCTTGGCATGGCGCCGTCATGTCGCCGCCTCATGCGGTTACTTCTTCCGCGATCTCCGCCGCGGCATTGCGCGCATAGTTGCGGCGCGAGCCGAGCGCCATCACGGTAATGACGGATGCGAACAGGCCGGTTGCCAGTATGACCGCATAATTACCGAAGCCGTACCGCGACATACGCCAGAGCGCGAGCAGCACCCACGCGCTGCAGGCTGGGACGTTCCACACCGCGACAGCGATCCAGACGCGGCGGGTACCCGCCTTGCGCTTGCCGGCACCCGTGGCCTGCCAGCCCATGCGCTTGCCCCGGCAGATGTCGAACAGACAGAACAGGTGCGCCCAGCCGTAGAGGGATTTCGCCATGAACCCGGACAGGCCAAACCGGCATCGATGCCAGGCCGGAAACACGACCATGTTGTAGATGATCGACGGGGCGATCGACACGTAGTTAATGAGCTTGACGCGCTCGGGCATGAAAATCAGCATTGTCAGCGGGATCGCCGGGACGACGAACGTGAAGAGCGCTGTGTGCACGTAGTAGCAAAAGCCGGAGAGATAGCAGAAGCGAGTTCGCAGGTGCATTTTTGTCGCCCAGAACTTGCGGGACGCGAGCAAGGACATCGAGCCGGCGCACCACCGGTACTGCTGCGTCACGAAGGAATCCGGATCTGCCGGGCACAGGCCGGTCGCCAGCGGGATCGGGATATATTGCAAGCCCCAGCCGGCCGCCCGGAGGTCAAAACCAGTGTGCACGTCCTCGGAATGCTCTATCAGCGTCGTGCCGCCGTTGGTCTTCAGGGCTTCACGCCGGTAAATAGCACAGGAGCCGACGCAGATGGCGCCGCGGTGCCGGTTACGGGATACCTGCACCAGCCGGTAGAAGAGCTCCTGGACCGCGCCCGCGCCGCGCTCGGTCCACGACTGCCGTGAGTGGGTCCGGAAGTACTGCGGGGACTGGACGATGCCCAGCGTGGGATCGGCATCGAAATAGGGAAGCATTTCGGCAGCCAGATCAGCCCGGGGCGCGAAGTCGGCATCGAGGATCAGGATGAAGTCCCCAGAGGACGCGGTGAACGCGTGCCGCAGGTTCCCGGCCTTCTTGTACCAGCCCCGGTTCGGCCGGACCAGGTAGTTGAAGCCGAGGTCCTGGGCCATGGCGGCGACCTGCGGGCTTGCGCCGTCGTCCAGCACGTAGGGCCGCACCTCTCCCGGGTAGTGCCGGGCGAGGCCCAGCACGTGCGTCCAGGTGTTACGGAGGATTTCGAGCGGCTCCCCGCAGACCGGCAGGAATACGTCCAGGCTCGGATAAGAGCGGGGCTGCCAGGAGCCCACGAGGTCATCGTGGGCTGCCATGTCGAAACCGTGGGTGCCGAAGTTCACGTAAAGAGAGATCAGGTAATAGATAACTGTGAAGGTGAGCACTGGCGCGAATATGAGCAGCGGCTTGGCGGTCAGCAGGAATCTGGTCTGGCTGATCAGCAGTGAGCCGAAGCTGAACAACGATGCGCGCATTATCAGCGCGAGGTTCCTGTCGTGATACGCCTCCTTCTCCGTATCCGTGGGCGGGGTGGGGAGAACCGGCAGTCCCGGTTCGGCAACCCGCAGCACGACACCAGCGGAGACCGGGTCAGTGGTCGCCACGACGCCCCATACGAAGCACGTTCAGCAACCGGCCGTGCGGCGCTGGCGATTGCCGGTAGGCCCAGATCGTGAACTGGCCCGCCCCGAACCTGTCCCAGTACGGAGCTTCGGCGATGACATGATAGTCGCCAGTCTTGCCTGGTTGACGGGCGCGAGCAGCCCCGCGGCCGCCAGCAGCGCGAAGGTGGTCAGCTGGAACCGATCGTGATGCGCGAGCGCGACCATGGCCACGGCAAGCGCGGCGAGCAGGCAGGCCGGCCCGATCCACTTCGCGGCGTCGATCAGTACCATGAGCGGCGAGCTGCCGCCGGTCGCCCTGGCAAGGGTGGTGGAGAGCACGCCGGTCACGTAGAAGGGCCCGCCCACAGCCAGCAGGATGGCCAGGATGCCGGTGGAAGTGACGGCAACGTAGCCCGCCGGTCGCGTATTTCGTCGCATTCGCCAGTGCCAGCAGGGCGGCTCCTGCCAGCACCAGCAAGGTCGAGTCGGCGCGATCGCGCGCCGCGACGACGCACCACGCGGCGGCGGTCATGAGGAACAGGGCCATGGCGTCGTAGGTGGCGAACGCGCCCAGATACTGAGTCGGGCCGAGTGCGGCGAAGATCGCCGCCGCGAAGAAGGCGGACCGGCGGTCGGCCAGCCGTGACGTCATGCCCCACAGCAAAGACGTTCCGCCGAGCATGAAGCACAGGGACAGGATCCTCGCCGCGGCGAGGCCCCCGACGTCGTTGGCCAGCGCGGCCAGCGGCGGGTAGATGACGGGTGCTCCGGACAGATAAGTCGGGTATGCAGGCACTGACGACCCGGTCAGCCAGTGTGCGAGCTCGACGTGACCGACGTACAGGTACGTCGCCTCATCGAGGAATGCAGTATTGGACCAGATGAGCCTCATGGACAAAACCGCCTGGACGGTGAGGACGCACATCAGGCCAAGGGGCGCGAGCCGGGCCCAGCCGCCTTGCTGTAGGCCGGACTGGGGCGGGCTTGGTGGCTCGGGTTGCAGCGGACGAGGCGCCGGTGAGGCTGATGGGATTACCAGCCTTGGTTCCCGATCCGCCGTATCGGACGGCTCGGGGTCGATCGGTGGCGTTGGCGCGCCGCTCGCGCAAGGCGAAGCGGATCGTACCGGCTTTGCGTTGCCGCCCTGACCGCCGGCCAGCGCCTCATCCCAGCGCGCGGCGCCGTGCGGATCGCCGTCCGACGCCTCGGGCGCAGCACAAGAGTCCCCTCTACGATCCATGACCCGTCGATTTCCCCTCCCGCCAGCCCAGCTTGATCGGAAGATGCTCACGCATCCGTCCCGTTGCCGCCAAGCCAGCATCCCGGCCACCTGCGTCGAACAGGCCTGCCCGCGCCCGGAAATCAGCAATCGAAAGTATATGACGGTCCAAGACTAATTCAACGGGCATTTCTCACTTTGTTCAGAAGAACGGTTAGTTACCATTTTATGAACAGAAAGCCGATGTTCTGCTCCCTATGAGCCAAGATAGATATTGTGCATCTTGCGCTTTAATAGAACAGCTGCAGTTAGTGAACTTTGCTTGACTCGAGCCTTCGGCCGCGACCGTGCTGCTATAGCTGACGATCGCCAGCCTGATCGCTGCCCAAGCCCACCGGACGGCGCGCTACCGTGCAGTTGGCCGGGATATTGAACCGGCGCATAACGTCGGCTCGTGAGAGCCCTTGCCCTCCGCGACGAACAGCTGCAGCTTGTCCTTCGGCCTGATGACCCGAGCGGAGGTTCGACCCCGGGCAACCTCCGTCACCCACCAGATCGTCCTGTACTTGCCGTCGGCGTGGCTGTGACTTGGTGGGCGGAAAGTCTGTACGATGCGCCGGACAGTCACCAATCCTGCTGCAGCGCGACGCTTTCGGTGCTTGCCGATGGGCGGCCGTTGGTGCTTGTCCGGCGGTTCGTGCTCGCCGTGGCGGGCACCGCGGTCCTGGCGGCGATCGTTGCGCTGGTGCTGCGGCTGCCCGGGGTGTCCAGCACAACCTGATCGCCGGGGTTGCAGGCCTTGTCGTCGCCAGCCTGGTGTGGCTGCCCGCGACGCGGCGGTGGAACGCTCGCAGCCAGCTGTGCCGGGCGTCGAGCATCTGGGCATGGCCGGCGCACCGACCAGGCCCACCGAGCTCAGCGGCTCGCTGCTCGCGGCCCTCCTCCTGCTCCCGACCGCCGGCATGACAGCCGCGCCGATCAACAGCTGGGCTGCGCAGCGGGCAGCGCTGCCGCCGGACCTTCGGCAGCGCCGCCGGAGCGAGTCGGCGCGGGATTGCCGCGCCCTGGTGGGCGGCGCCACAGCCGGCGGCAGCTCGTCCCGCCAGCCCAGGGCGGGTATGCCACGGGTCGGCCCACGCCGTCTCCATCGCGCGCCTCGCCATCGGCCACTGCGACCGGCTCGTCCCCGGCGGCTACGCCAACCAGCGCTGCGACGGCCAGCCCCACCCCGACAGGCAGCCCAGCCCGACAGGTAGCGGCCGGGTTCCCACCGGCAACCCCGCGGCGCTCCCGTGTCGGCCGGCCTAAGCCATGGACCCGCTGCCCGTCGAATCCTCTGCCAGAAGGTGCGGGCCCGGCGGGCGTGGCCTGATGCGGCCGGAAGATCCCTGCTCAGGATCCGGCTCCCTTAGCCAGCCCGCACGGGCCGCGCATGCCACCCGCAGTGACACGCCGAGGACCTGCCGACGGATCAGCTCACCCGGTCGACCCAGGGCCCCAGGCGTACACACCGGTCCCGTTGGCCGTGAACAGCCAGCCGCCGGCGAAGACGCTCTGCGCGAAGTCCGTGCCATTGATGAGGGTTCGGACGATCCTGCCGTTGGCCGCGTTGACGAGGTAGGTCGCGTTGGGAGTCTTCGAGGTGTCGTATGTTCCCGCGGTGAGGACCCCGCCGCCATCCATAGTGGGGCTGCCGATGACGGCGTTGGGCAGGCCCGTCTCCCACCGCAGCCTGCCGTCAGAAGGGTTGCGCTCCTGGACCGAGCCAAGGTATGCCTTGCCGCCGATCGTGACCCCCGGGCCGCCGAAGTAGAGGTACGTGCCGTTGTAGACCGCCGCAGCCACGCACTGGGAGTTGAGGCCACCGATGCGCTTCTCCCAGGCCAGGGTCATCGTCGACTGGTTCAGCGCGTAGTAGATGCCGTTCTTGTTACAGGCACCCACGTAGCGCCCGAAGATGGTGGGCGAGCCGCCGAAGTCGCCGTCGGCGGTCACCTGGGACGCTGGCACCTGGAAGCTGCCGAGCGGCTTCAGCGTGTCCGGGTTGAGCTTGATGATCGATTCCGAGTAAGCAAGCCGGGGCACGGAGGTCGGCCCGTTCCCGGTCGTGGCGTACACCTCACCACCGGCAACCGCCACGCTCGACCAGACTGAGCCGCCGACGGTGCCCTTGGGCACCGTGTAGAACTCGGCGAGCTTCTTCCCGCTTGCCTGGCTGTAGCCGATTACGGCGCCGCGGATCAGCGGGCGGTCACAGCCCGATGCGACGCCGATGTAGATCTTGCCGTTCGCCACCGTGGGCGAGGACCAGTCGAAGTAGTCGCTGATCTTGGTGGACGGGATGGCGACGACCGATTTCCATTTCAGCGACAGGTCCGACGCACTGAACGCGTACAAGTAGCCATCCGCACCCCCGACATACACGGTGTCCTGGTGATCGGTGGGATCGGCCGCGACGGTGGCGGTGTCGACCACGCCCAGGGGGCTGCAGGTCTTCTGGGGCTGGTGGCCGATGAAGACCTTGTCCAGAACCGCGCCGGTGGCCTGGCTGAGCTTGTAGAACCAGCCGGTGTAGGAGGCGATGAACACCGCACCGTCAGCCACGGTCGGGCTGGAAAGGAAATATCCGCGCGGCGCGTGATGCCACTGCTGAGTGAGTCCAGCCACGTTGGCGGGCTTGATAGCCGTCTCGGCAGCGTTGTACGACGAGTGCATGGGCCCGTTGAGGTATGCGGGCCAGTCCTCGACGGTAGCTGCCGACGCCGGGATGACCGACCCGGTAAATGCCACTGCCGCCAGAGCCGCCAGTGCGCCGGCAACCGACCGGGCATTGCGCTGCGCTAAACGCTTCATCTACGTACCTCTCTCCTTTTTTCCCCGATGGGTCCCATGATTCCATTGGCTATGTGCCATGAAGTTCGCCGATCCTCTCATGGCGCGTCCGTACATGGGGGGAATCGCCAATGGTGGCGTTGAGCGCGTCCAGGGCCGAACCCTTGGCTGACTGATTGATGCCAACAGCGGACTATTTGTCCGAGGTGAAGTGAAATTGGCCGAGATCCTGCGCGCCCGGGTTGATGGTTTCCAGGATCGCTGGAAACCACCCGAAT
>ODAK010001114.1_pt1 | contig 30013 bp, 44 predicted proteins | sample 1539591 | NCBI WGS metagenome assembly ODAK01 (sample SAMEA3539303, study PRJEB22396) | soil metagenome | biome: tundra; feature: field; material: soil | place: USA | collected 2010-05 | depth 0.15 m
GGTTTACAGAGCTGACAAGGTTAATAACTTAACACCTCTAAACCTTATCAATTCAGTCATATTAAGCTAGGTTAAGCGTTTAAACTAATCTTTGAGACCGATAGCCTGAGCCAATGACCAGCTTATGAAACTTGGAACCAACGCTCCCACCAGTGTCCATGACTTGAGACATAACAGATGGAAACACATTAAAATAACTATACACCCTACCGCTGTTAAACATGACAGTCAAGGTCAATGCTGATGAGTCATAATGATACCCCTTCAACGTTGAACTGCTGAGCGGGGTAAGAACCGGCAATGGATTAGGCACTGGTTAAATGATTTTGGCTAAACGAAGTTAGCAAGGATTAATAGAGTGTCCATCTCCACCTATGCAGATTTGGCAACCTATCAAGGTTGCAAATGAGGCTTTTGGCCCATTGACATTTGCACGCTTCTAGCGCATACTGAGAGGGGAAGGGTATATTATCCCAGGAGAATACTAACCGACTACAGGAGGATCCATGAAAGCCTTTAAGACATCAGACGTCGTTGTGCCCACATTAACAATCGGCATGAAGAATACCAATCGCCAAGGAAAGATCGAGAAATCCAAGACGGACGAATACACAGAAGTAGAATAACAGCCCAAGGGGTTGTCAGAGCTGTAAGCGTGCGGAGCGCAGCTGTAAAGGCTTCAAAGAGAAGAAAGAGAAAGGTCTCACACTCTAAAGAGAAAGAAGAGAAGTTTAAGTTTAAACTTAAGCTTAAGTCTAAGTTTAAGTCTAAGCTTAAGTCTAAGCCTTAAGTCTATATCATGACATTAGACTACTAGACGTAGTCTATGTCTAGACTTAAGTCTTAGAGTTTAAGTCTAAGGCGAGCGAGGGCAACGCCCATTAGCGAGCTATACAGTGCTGTATAGCTCTAAAGATATCCCTTGACAAAAGGTCTAACTGGATGTAAGCTGAAAGTGAGAGAGGGAAACACAGGAGGATACGATGACCCACATGGAAAAGAGAATGCAAGCATTGAAAGCCTTGACAGTCGCGGACGAACTGAAAGAGCATAGCGTAGCGACAACGTTGCGCCTACGCTACAGAGGCAAGCAATACTATGACGTTGAGCATACCAAGTATGAACGCCTCTGGGACGTGCTGACGCCAATTGACGGCTATTCACAGAGCGGATATCCGACCTTTACTTTAACTGGTCTGATTGAAAAGGGGTTAATCTAATGTATTCTGCTAATGCTTTCGGATGCCGCTAAAAGATTCTAAATTGAAAAGGAGAATTATGAAAGCTTACATCTTGATAGATAACATGAGAAACAGTCAAAAGCTGGAAGGAGTCGCTAGATTCGATATCAAACAGGTTGATTATTCGACTAGGCAAAAGCAAGTCGATGATATAATTATGGTTGATAGATCAATACAAAGAACAAGAGAAGCCAGAAAACGCCTACTTAAGTTTTGGGAAGGCATCAGAGTGCCATAAACTAGGATTAGGGGCCTAGAAACGCATCCTAGGCTCTAGGAGAGGCATCGTAGTAGCGCTACTGAGGCATGAGAAACAGGTTGGCAGCAACTAAACTAAATCACGGGGGTTAGAATGAATACTAAGATGGTTGTAGGACTTCTGTTTGTTAGTAGCTTAGCCGGTGCCGCGAATAACAACATCAAAGACACTACCAACGGCTCAGCAGGACAGGTGCTGGTTAACTCTGGCCCAGACCTTGGGACGTGGACTGATGCATCATTCCTCAAGGGTGCTACAGGTTCAACTGGGGCACAGGGTGTGCAAGGCGTGCAGGGCGTTCAAGGCATCAAAGGCAATACAGGCAACACTGGACACAATGGTACGAATGGTACAGACGGCGCTAATGGAGTCAATGGGTCTAATGGGGCCGCTGGTGTCGCTGGCTCTCAAGGTGTGCAAGGGAGTGTTGGAGTCGCTGGTACTTCTGGCGTTGCGGGTAGTGCCGGTGTGGCCGGAGTTAATGGCACCAATGGCAAAGATGTTGATCCCGCCACTGTGAACAATATCAATCGGCGCTTAGACAAGCAGGCCGATGGTATGGACAAGCTACAGCAGACCAAGCTTCTTATGGAGCAGGATGTTCGATTGTACGATGTTCAACGTCTCACGATAGCCGCGTTTAATAGCTATGACCTTAACGCTGCCCATGCGTTCGCTCAGGGTCTGCGCGTCACTGTCAAGATCGGCACTTCATACGAAGAGAGAATTCTCACGAAACAGCAGGACACACTGAAAGAAATTAAGTTTGCCGCGTTCGAATTGTCTAAGCAAGTGGCACAGGCCAAGGCTGAATTGACACGTATCAATAACCTCACCTACAAGACTGTAGTCATTCAAGAGCGTGTCGACGCTACAGGCCATGTGTCGGCTCGCAAGGTTATCACTAGTGGTTTAGAATAAAATAGTCCTTGACAAGCTAAGCTTCTGGGGACATCATGTAGCAGACACACGTAAGCCACACACGGAGGACACACATGAAACTATTCTTTGCACGAGCATACATGAGATGGGTTGTTGCGTTCATGCCAAGGGTGTTGGCCACACGATACGGCCACCGGTTGTTTAATATGGCCTATTCGATAAGGATTAAAGCGGGGGAATATCACAAATGAATGATCCAGAATACTATTGTACAGATCACGATGAGTATTACGATGAGTTTTGTCCGGTGTGCGTAGCGATAGACACGGAAGCTGACAGAGACGACTGAGGAACGAAGGGTACTGAGGAGGATATGCTATGTCGCAATGCGATAGATGCGGTACAAAGTTTGAAGTGTGGAGCGTTTACTATGAGCATCACAAACGATGCGGGGTAGTGCCAACAAAGATTGTGTATAAAGCTGAGCGAGCGACAAAGAGAACAAAAAAACAAATCGTGCTCGCTATGGAAGCGGAGTTTGCTAAGTATGAATATTGGATTGGATAAGGGGACTATATGAAACGCGAAGATTATGTTATTCTGTATCTCTCGCTCTCACTGTTGCTATGTCAGGTCGCGTGGGTGCGAGCAGAGAAGCGGGCAAGTTTCTTGGAAGGAAAGCTGACAGCGTTCACGTTCTTAGAGACTGACCACGGCACGGAAGGTAACACCTATGTTATCGACGATAATACTACTACGCCACTAAGGGGGAACCATGCAAAAGGATTGTCTTCACACAAACGCTGAATGGATTGACGGTAACTTGACGTATGATGAGTGGCAATGCAAAGATTGCGGCGAGACTTTTACTACGCCGCTAGACAACGGAGGTTGTTAACATGAGAACTACTCTAGAACAAGACTTGCTCTATGTGAATCAGGAGCTGGAATACTTAGTGCGTCATATGTCGGGGCTTGTCATTCAGCAAGAAGACATTGATTGCGAGCTGCATAAGTGTGACCGCCGGAGAGAGATGTTGGAACAGGAGAAAGCGATCATTCAAACTCAAATAGAAATAGCTCACGACAAAAACGAGGGGTATGCCTAATGAATAAATTAAATACGTTGTCATGGTTCGCCGGGTATGAAATTGTCACGGATGTTAATGGGCAAGTGTACTTAATCAAAGAGGACAAGACCATTGTCCCGGCAGAGAGTGTCAGAGATGCGGTCTTGATGGTACCTATGGTCTACAGACGTGGTCTGATGGATCAATGGCTAATTCGTAGCACGCTCAGCACGAGAGGGGAATAAAATGGACACGGATAAACGTTGCGTATGCGGATCAAATAGCACGATATTAGATACAGTTCGGGGGGTGGATAAATGGGTATGCTTTCAACATATTAAACCCTGTGCCTGCGAAAGGAATCATGAGGCTCATAGAGATTGGGATTTTAGGGGTTCCACTATCGCAGAGATGGAATATCAAATGCCGACTCCGGATGTCCCCGGGTATACGGCGGAGGGTATCTGGACAAAGTGAAACTAGACTCCACCTACGGTAGATTGTAAACTATTGTTAAAATAGGTTGCCACACTACTATAGGTGGAGCGGGGGGAGAAAGAAGAAAATGAGCGAATATATTTGCCAACAACATAAAGAGTTTTTGTGCCCCATTTGCGAAGGCAAAAAAATTAGGGCCTGCGTACTTCATGGTGACTATGTCGGAATGTGTGGGGAGTGTCATAAAGCCGAAAATAAAGAGATTGCAGAAGTTCTAGAACATTTACACGAACATCACGGGGGTTAGCATGGAAAAATCTAAAGAGTTGCCTTTATTTAATGCGCATCAGGTACCCGAGCGGGAGTATGATTCGGCCCGCGAACATCCCACACCGGAACAGATGTTAGTTAGACAAGGGGCTAAATATCTAACTCCTAAACAGAAAAAGGTGTGGGAGTTGCATAACTTAGATAGACTTACGCAGGATGAAATTGGTAAGACGTTAGGAATGACGCATCAGGCTGTATGCAAGCATATCCAAGCCTGTGAAAAGCGCATCGCTAAGTATTGCAAGGATAATATGGGGGCTTACGAGCTCCTAAAGGCGGAGTATAAAACTAATGAATAACTTGTTAGCGAAACTAAAGCTAGGTTGGGGATACGTGCAAGACCTCATTGATGTTAAGGGGGGCACTATACTGGCGGTCATGTCCAGTGTGTTTATTGCGCGTGTGGCGATGTCAGCATTCGGACATCCCGCGTTAACACCTAGTGAGGCGGCTGTTTATGGGTCTGCTATGGGCGCCTTGGCGGTCACGAACCGATGAACATTAAACGAGTCTTAATACTGGCCGGACTAGTTGCTATGGCGGTCACTTGGTTTTATAGCCGTGGTTGCGATAAGAGGATAGATTCATCTATCGGGTCTACCACCTTGGCTCCGAATGTTGCGGAGAAACTTATTGTGAACCCGGCTAATCACACGCTGGTTATGGTCACCTCCTCCGGCCATACCCAGACCGTTTTCCTTCCTGATAGACCCTCATCTATCGAAGTTGGGAAGGATGGAAAAGTCAAAGTGAGCGTCCGGGCTTTTGGTACGGAAGTGGTGCCCTTCATCGGGTTTGCCTATTCCGATCAAGCGCGGTTGGCGCTAGGGGTGTCCGGACTGTATTACAAAAGGTTCGACCTTGGTGCCGCGTTGTTCCCTACAGTGTCGGGAAAGTTTACTATCCGGGCCGGGGTGGTAGTGAGCTATAACGTAGCATCGAATACCTCATTGTTTTTGGGCGTCGTCAATACAGGGTCGCCTATCGGCGGCATCAGTCTAAAATTCTAAAGGAGAATAATAAAATGAGCTCGACGATTACAAAGACGGTTGGAGTTGCAGAACTCAGCAAATACGGATTCAAGAACGCTGCTGGGGCTTATGTAAATTGGTCTAAGAAGATTTCAGAAGCCTCTAAGGGATTAGTTGTTCCGGGCGGCTCCTACGAAATGGATATCTTTGTTGCTGACAGTCTTAAAGAGTATGTGAATGAGGTTCGCGCAACTAAAACCGTTGCGTCGGCTCCGGCCCCCGTTGCGGCTGTTGCAGCGCCGAAAGTAGCAGCGCCTAAGCCCGTTGCTAAGGCTAAAGATGACAGCATGAGCAAAGATGAATGGGCGGCTAAAGATCGTCGCATCAGTCGTCAGGGCTGTATCCAAATCGCTGTGCAAGTGCAGAGTGATTTCGATGAAGCGGTCAAGCTCGCTGAGAAGATGTTAGAGTTCGTGAACGGATAATGGTATTCCCGTTCGTCGTCGTGACAATGTGGGCCACAGTCGTGTTTCTTATGGGGGTACTTCGCTAATGCCACACATCGACTTCATAGGCTCAGATGGGTTGGCATGGCCTAGCGTAACACAGCTTACCCGCTTGCTTCCCCAAGATTGGCTATGGAGCTGGTATCGCCATTCCGTCGAGAAGAAGGGGTATCAAGGATGGCTAGATAACAAAGCGGTCAGTGAAGCGGGGATGACTATGGGCACCCGCGTTCATAGTGAACTAGAGGAGCTAATAAAAACCAATGGCCAAGCGGAAGCGTGTAATGAAGCACTCTCCCTTTACGGGGAAGTCAATAAGACGGTTCAAGAATACGTTGCCATTGAGCCCCATCTTATCTGCACCAAACATAGGTACGCTGGCACTGCTGACCTCATTGTGCGACTTGAATACTCTACTGGCCTCTGGGTCGGCGACTGGAAGACGTCATTTACAAAGAGTGACACGCATCCTATCCAATTGGCGGCGTATGCACTCGCGTGGAATGAAATGTACCCCGACACTCTGATTGACCAAGGGTTCATTGCTCGTGTTGATAAGAAGGATGATGACTGCCGGGTGAAGATAGATGAGTATCAGGGTCTGAAGAGATACTTCCCTGTCGTCCGGGCTTTGCGGGAGATTTACGATTACACCGAATCAATGGGAGTATTCACTAAGCCACCTAAAGTTAAAAAGGGGAAAGCCAGTGAGGTATAAGAATGTTGCGAGCCGCATTAAATTACTTATCCAACGGGTACTCGGTCATTCCCCTTATGCCGCGCTCCAAAAAGCCGTTGATAGATTGGAAAGAATATCAAAGCCGACGGGCAAGCGAAAGCGAAGTAAAGGAGTGGTTCACGAAAACGAAGGATGCAAACTTAGGCATCGTTACGGGCAGTGTCTCGGGTGTGAGTGTTGTGGACCTAGACGGACCAGAAGGGATAAAGAGTGGTGCAGAACTGAAGCTAACAAGCTCGTGCACTTCATTAACAGGAAGGGGTAAGCATCTATGGTATCGAAACGTGGAAGGACTGGGCAACAGCGTAAGAGCATATCCGGGCATAGATATTCGAGGCGAAGGGGGCTTTGTGGTCGTGCCACCGAGCGTCCACGAATCGGGAAGACGTTATCGGTTCTTAGGCCCATCTGTTTGCAATGCAGAGAGTCTGCCGCCCTTCCCGATAGCTATCTTTGCACAGCCTGTAACGAATGGTTCTGGGAGTCTCACTAGGAACGAGCCCGGTTGGATTGGGAAAGCCTTGGAGGATATGAAAGATGGAAACATTGATAACACTCTTACTTCGATTCTTGGACGTATGCGGAACGACGGCTGGACGGCTTCAGACGCGCTTACGCTCTTACAACCTCATGCGGAAAGAGTCAAGGCAGAACCGGGACATCTCGAAGACAAAATCAGGAATGTTTGGGAGCGATATGAACCGAAAGTATCAGTCAGTCGATCCGGCGATACGGGATTGGTCCTCCACTCACCCGCTGATGCAGAATCAATCAGCGAGTATGACAACTGGAAGCAATCAAGTGTGGCCTCGAAGGGTGATACCACCGGATATGCTAAACTCGACGCTATGCTCCACGGGGGCCTCAACTCAACACGTCTCTTCACCGTTGCCGCTCGAACTGGAACTGGAAAAACTAATTGGCTTATTGGAGTCAGTAGAAGCTTCTGTGAAGCGGGTAAGAAAGTGCTATTCTTTAGCACAGAAACTCAGTTTCAGGAATTATGGGATCGCTACCGTGCGACTCTCTCCGCACCTAAAGAGTTTGAAAGGCATGAGTTCTTTGTATGTGACAGTTTTACGCCGTCTCTTGAAAACGTTGAAGAAGCCATTGCCCAAGTGAAGCCGGACCTCTTCATATTCGATCACATTTCCCACGTCGGGGACGAACATCAGGAAATTAGTAAGTTCATGCAAGGGCTCACATGGTTAAAGCGGAAGTATGATTGTGCCGGTATCGTGGCGGCGCAGTTAAACAGATCGGCTGATTGGGTTGATCTCAAATCAGGTAATAGAGTTGAACCGCGCCTCTCCATGATCAAGGGCAGCGGTACGATTGAACAGGCTTCTAGCAGAGTTTTACTATTATCAGAACGTCTAGTTACTGACGAGTATACAGAGATCGACGGCTACTTAGCTAAAAATGATAGGGGTCCAAAGGGTATGATAAAGTTTGGTTTATTTCGTCTTCCGGCTTATCATATGAGAGAACTATGAGAGATCAAAGAGCGTATTTAAAAGAATACTATAAACGGAATCGGGCCAAATCTTTAGCCACCTCTTTCCTTTATGCAAAAGCGCATCCTGAAGTCAATAAGGCTGCGGCTAAGAAATACCGAGAAGCTAATCCAGAGAGAAGGGTTCTTAGCAATATCTTTCAACGGTGTCATAATCCCAGCAATCACGCCTTTCCACTTTACGGAGGACGTGGTATCAAATGTTTCTTTACCGGAGTGGAACAGATCATCGGAGAAATTGGTAAACGTCCGGGCAAAGGCTACTCATTAGATCGGATTAATAATGATGGTCATTACGAACCGGGCAATATTCGTTGGGCCACATGGAAACAGCAAGCCAACAATAGAAGGAATTCTAAACCATGATGCGAACCTGTCTCAAATGTGACAAACCTCTTCGTGCTGGTGATCACGTTATGGTCACGGTGTATGCCATCTATGAAGAGCTGAAGTCTCAGGTGCATTGGGCCCTTGGTAAGCCCTACGACGCCTGCGGTGAGACATTGAGGCATAGAGATTGTGAGGACCCTCAGTATGAAGAATAAACTCTATCTCTCCGGGCCAATGACAGGTGTGCCAGACTTAAACCGTCCGGCCTTCGCTAAGGCGGCTAAGGCTTTGCGTAAGAAGGGGTATCGAGTCGTTAACCCTCCCGAGCTGGATAAGAACAGTCCACAGCGGTCTTGGGAAGGATGTCTGCGACGCGACATAGCCGAGCTGTTAGACTGCGATAAGATTGCGCTGCTGCCCCGGTGGAGAAAATCTAGAGGGGCCGCTTTAGAAGTACACATCGGGAAGGCGTTAAAGTATTTTATCAGGACATATCCATATTTCTTGAAACGGAGGGTTAAGTAAATGCCATATCTTAATAAGGGTATCAGAGGAAGCATCGACAGTGGCCGGAAGCCAATGACTCCGGGGGAGCTGAATTATGAACTTACGCGGGCTGTTGACAGCTACGTGGTGCGTCGTGGCCTTGGATATAGTGCTATCAATGATGTGGTGGGGGCGCTAGAGTCTGCCAAATTAGAGTTCTATCGTCGCGTGGCCGCGCCTTATGAAGACAAGAAAGCGAAGGAGAATAGCGATGTTTACATCTCTGCGAAGTAGGCTCTTCGATTGGTTCTGGGAGACTGTGATTATGAGGTTACTACATTGAACTTCACAGACGCTAAACAGCTTACGCCGTTCGAGGCTCAGGTTATAGTGTTACTACAATTAATTCTCAGCGAACTAAGAAATCCGGGAGAGAACGATGAATGAAGCAAAGCATTACGATGATGGGAAACTCGGACTGCAATGGATTCTGTCTATGTCCGGCATTGAGGACGTAGCGAAAGTGGGGGACTATGGAGCCAAGAAATACACACAGGGAAATTGGAGAGGCGGTAGCAGCTGGATGCGTTTTGCTGGTAGCTGCACTCGCCATCTTTACCGCTACATATCTGGCGAGCTATTGGATAACGAGAGCGGCTTACCTCATCTGGCACATTGCGCCTACGATTGTCTCATTCTCCTAACTTGGGCTAGAGAAGGGAAAGGAACAGATGATAGACCCAAAGCACCTCAATCGAAGATCGCTAATGAAGTTGTTGACCGGGGTTTTATGGTTACTACTATATCCGATGATTATTTTGATTGTGGTTGTGAAAGTTGCCATATTGATACCTATGGAGATTGTGAGATTATTGAATGACCTTGCCCATGGACGTTAAGCCGGGAGGATTGCTTGAGATATTTCAAGACCTGTTGCAGCGACATGAAATCAAACTGGTTTTCAATACTCCGTTTGATACAAAAGAGCTTGTCAGCATGGATGTCGAACATAATGAATCCGGTGACTTCGTGGGTGTGGGCTTTTTCATACCTTCTAGTCGCACTGTTCATTATTTTTCCGATCTGGCTACTCTTGATCGTAGCCTTGTTCTATCCTTGGGTTTCATAGCCCATAATGGGATAACGGACTTAGAGTGTTTACAGGCGTGGGGATACCCGGTTACACACCAGCAGTTAATCTGGGATACCTACTTGTATGGCCACATCATAGACTCTAGCCTTAAGGCGTATGGGCTGAAGGATATGGCGAAGCGGGAGCTTGGGATTGAGTACCCTTCCTATCAGGATTTGGTAGGCAAGGGGAAGTCGAAGACCACACTTGATAAGTTGCCTGTGCATATCGTGGCCATGTATAACGCCATGGATTGCTACGCCACATATAAGCTCTATGAGAAGCAAGCCAACACTCATAGCCGTTATTATGGTATCTGTGACTACTTCGAGGACTTAGAGAATCCTGTCAGTGCAGTGTTTCAGAAGATGAGCAATAGGGGGATACATGTTGATCTTGGATATCTTAAAGACTTACAAGTATCTTTGGAGTCACAAAAAACTCCGATTGAGCTTCAAATTAAGAATGAGTTGGGAAACATTAATCTCAATTCTCCAAAACAATTATTGGAGGCCCTGAATGCGAAAGAAATCTGGCCCGTTCTCAAAGGCAAACCTAGCACAGATAAACGAGCATTGTCTGCGCTGCCCCAACTGGGAGTGGTGTCTGATTTGCTCCGCTATTCGGAACTTAGCACGTTATTGTCTAGTTTTGTCTATCCATACCTCGAAAGGAACCAAGAAGTAGTACACCCGTTCTTTAATCAATGCGGGACTAGGACAGGTAGACCGTCATGTAGCAATCCGAACCTATTACAGATACCCCGGAGGACAGAAAATGGAAAGCTCGTGCGCCGTATGTTCATCCCCCGTGAAGGGATGCTCATGGGTGACTGTGACTACGGGCAAATCGAGCCCCGCGTACTGGCACATCTCTCTAAAGACTCTGCATTGTGCGAACTGTTTAACGCTGGAACAGACTTTCACACTTATACGGCAACGCGCCTCAATATTGATAGGGACAAAGCTAAAATACTTAATCTTTCCGTTGGATATCGAGCCACATTCAAAAGCGTTTCTAGCCAATTGAAATGCACAGACACGGAGGCTCAGAATGAAATTGACAAATGGTGGTCCCTTTTTCCTGCACTTAGACGATGGCAAGATACGCTTATTTACGAAGTTCGCCGCAGCGGCTTCTGCACTACGCTCCTTGGGAGGCGTATTAAGGTGGACAACCTCACTGTCGGCAATCCGTGGCAAAGGCAAGCGGCAGAAAGGCAAGTCATTAACAATGTCGTACAAGCTTCCGCCGCAGAAATAATGAAGAAGGCCATGATCAGTATCGACAAGATTGCCCTTGAGTGGGATATCGGCCTTCTAGTACAAGTGTATGATGAACTGTTGTTTGAAAGTCGAAATATTGAAGTGGCGACACAGACGGTTGAATATTGTATGAGAACTGCCATTACGTTAGACGTACCCCTTACTGTTGAGGGAAAGACAGGTGAGTCATGGGCCTCGTGCCATTGAGAGATTGGCTTAACTTTGTAGCAGAATGGCTGATTGTTGTTATTCTTCTGGTGGAATTCTTTTACGACTACTGGTGGAACACCCGAGAGAATCGCATTAAGCGGAGGAAAGCAAGTGCCAAAAAAACCAAAGAACCCAATGTCCAAATTCCGGTCAGCAATCCGACTAATATGGAGCAGAAGCAAAGAGCGGAAGGATATCATCAAGAAAGCCCTTTATCCGGGGGATGACGGCCCGCAGTTTCTTTGTCTAATGTGCGAAAAGCCGTGGCCTAGTGGCCTTGCCACTGTAGACCATGATCCGGCTCTAGGTTCTTTAAATAGTATCGACGAGTTATCAGATTTCACTAGGCGAATGTTTTTCGGTCCTCAACGTGTTTTGTGTCAAATGTGTCATAAGAAACATACGGCCTCACAAAGAAAGAAGGCTAAATGAGAACCCTAATTCTGGATATTGAAACGTCGCCCATTATCGCTATGGTGTGGGGCTTACATGACCAAAACGTATCCTTGAATCAGATTAAAGAGGATTGGCGGCTGCTGGCGTGGAGCGCTAAGTGGCTTGGAGAGCCAGCGGCGAGTATTATGTACATGGACACCCGTAATTCAGACAGCGACAAGGGCATCCTCAAAGTGCTGTGGAATCTCTTAGACAAGGCGGATATCGTTATCACCCAGAATGGTCAGAGTTTCGACGGGCCTAAGCTGAATGCTCGATTCGTGCTGCACGGCTTTGCTCCGCCGAGTCCGTATCGGCATTTGGACACCTATCGCATAGCTAAACGGGTGTTTGAATTCACATCAAACAAGCTAGAGTATTTAACAGACAAGCTGTGTACCAAATATAAGAAGCTGTCGCATAAGAAGTTCCCCGGAATGTCCCTTTGGACGGAATGCTTAAAGGGAAACAAAGAAGCGTGGGAAGAAATGAAGCGATACAATATCCATGATGTGCTGTCCACAGAAGAGCTATATGAGAAGATTAAAGCATGGGCGCCGGAAACTATGCCGAAACCCCACGGCAACACAGCGGAGAAATGTGGCGTGTGTGGTAAGTACGATCTACAGAAGCGCGGCACAATGAGAACATTGAAATTAATCTTCCAACGCTACCAATGTCAGTCATGTGGGGCGTGGTCGAAAGGCCCTAAACCAAAGTGATGACCTTAATTCGAGAAAAAGTGTATATAGATTCGACAGGACATTATAGAAATCAGTATTTATGCGAATGCGGGAAGAGGGCGAGGCTTGGACGGAAGAATTGGAAGAAATGAGGATGGTGCCATGATGCAAGAAGGATTTTTTACAAATCAAAAAACAGCGCTTCTATTTTTCAGAATATGTCGAAGATATAAGATTGACGACTATCATGATCGTGTTGCCCTCATTAGAGAGTTGACACGACGGGGGAAGGCGTCGTATATCCGGGATGCGAGAACATTCCTTCAGGGAAGAAATGTAATGCGGATCAGAGGGGATAAAGATGAAAGTTAGCCAACTGGATGAAGCTGCGTTGAAGGTGGAATTCCGCCAAACGTATAAAGATGTTGGTTTGTTAGGGGCGTGGCAGATTGTCTATGAAATGATGTTTGCCACCAACGTGATGCTTGAGGTTATTAAAGAAGAATCGGAGACAAAATGAATTACAAATCGGCTTTAACACAAAAAAATACCCCGAATCGCCTTACGAGAAAACAGGCGCGTCGAGGTATCTATGTGTATAATGTTTCGCTAAAAGCTAAGGCTAAGAAGGCTGAGCGTCTTGCACGACAAGCTGAGCAGGGAGAATAATATATGGCATCAGACTTTGAAACGCCCTTCGACTATCGTAAAGTTGATTATCGTCGTGCGTTAGGCCCAGAAGGATACAACCTTTACTGTCTTCTGGAACGTTACCACAATGAATTTCGATCTCTGCGCGACCGGGTACATCGATTAGAAGAGGCACTTTGTGCCCAGCATGAGGGGAATCGTATAAAGTTATTTGGTATGTCCCAGACGGAATTACCTTCTCCGGATTCTCAAGGGTTACACAGGTGTAAGTGCCCACTGTCAGAGTGCCAAATATGCAACAACCATTAATGGCCTTCGTTCTCATCAATGTAAGAGTCGTCATATTTATGGAAGGTTTTATCTTCCCAGAGGGCAATGCTGCGCCCTGTAGCAAGTCTCTCAATATCTTTATGATGGCATCCGCGGCACTCATAAACGACATACTTCTTCTTACCCTCCGAAACCACTTTCTCGTCGGGGAAACGGTCCATTCTGCAAGCGGGGCATATTCGGCTGGTATACATGGCTCATACCTATCTCACCCAATTCTTTACGGCTAGAAGGAGAATAGCCGCTAATAAACCCATCTGCCATCGTTGCCAGATCATTAAATCTTTGACTTTAGTTTCCAACACTGCCAATCGTTCAAAAAACTTAATTCCGGCGTTACCTGTCGGCATAAAATACCCCTTGACAAACAGCCCTTTTAGATATACTATTAAGTAGACAATAGAAGCCATACAAAGGAGACACTACAATGACAACTTGGATATTGATTCTGACGATGTGCCGAATTGGTCTGGTTAATGGGACTCCAACGGCTATATGTAACGCCCCTACTACGATAGAATTTAGTAGTTATGAAAATTGTGCCAAAACCGGAAACTCTTATACTGCTCAGAATGCCGATGTTGATGGATTGTCAGCTCGTCAAATTATGGCCCTTACCTTCTATAAGGCCGCATGCGTACAAAAATAGGGCTATTTGCTTTGATCCTGCATCATCTGATGGTATTCGGGGTATTGATTAGCTAAAAGGAAATGAGTGGCTGCGAGGCCCTGATTTCCCCCGGTCTGAGCGGCTTGCATAAGCGGCTTTGCAAACTTCCCCAAGCTCTGGGGATTGGTAGTGAGGGTGTGCATTAGGCCCGCCGTAACCCCTCCCATAGTGGTTACGTTGGAGGCGGGAGTCGAAAGACCCGCTATCTTACCCATCATTTCGGAACCCGTATTAAGGGCTGCTTCTGCTCCAAATCCCGCTTGCGCCCCTAATTTAGGTCCTCCAATAACGGCATGTCCTAACTGTTTAGCTTGCCCATACAGCGTATTAGGAGAAGCGCCTAAAGCTTCTTTGGCCTGTCCCCTCAATTCCATGGGCTGTACTTGTTTAGCATACCCAAATTGATCTTTTAGATTTTGATAATCCTCTGTGATTTCGGGAGGAAGTCGTTTAGCTATTTCGGCGTCGTTCACATGGCTCATTTGATTAGCTACGTCTGTTTCTGCCGTAACTGGCATAATCAATTTTCTGCCCGCCGCGTCGCTTTTAATATCGGTTGCCCGTTTGGCAAAATTCGTGATCCCGCCTTCTGGCATTTGCCGTATATTCTCGACGTTCTTGTTAAAAGCCCCCTGTTCACCAAAGTTCTTTCCGCCCGGAGCAAAATCAGCGCCACTATTTTGTTGTATAGCGTCGGCCATTTCTCCCGGAGACATGGCCGGCCCCGCCGCTTCCGCTTGGTTTCTTATGTCTCCAATGCCCTTACCTAAATCGGCTACGCGTTGATTGATAGCGGCTTCCCTACCTATGGAACCAAGACCTAAATTAGCGTCTCCCGCCTCATAACTCGCCCGCATAGCGTCTCCGAACCCCTCTTGTCCCAATTGTTTGAATTGGAGGGCAGAGGTGCCGTGCAGCTTTCCCATCTGACTTTCGCCGAAACGTCCCGCGTATTGAGCCGCCGTATCTGCCACATCCGAGGCACCACTGGCGATTCCCTTAACTAATCCAGCAGCAGCCGAGGGAAGCGTGGCCCCCGTCAAGGCGCTAATTGTATTGTTCAACAGTTTTTGTTCTACTGGCACGCTATCTCCAAGAGCGTCGTTTCCTACGGTTCTCGGGTCGAAAGTGCTAGGCCGCTGGGCAAGCGCGTCCGAGTATTGTTTAGACGCGAGATAAGCGTCCGGATCAAAGCCCCCGGCTTTACTCGCTAAATAGGCGTCTGGATTAAACGTGTCCATTATTGTATACCGTGGAGTTTAAGAATTTGGGCCGATCGCGGATCATTTGGATTAGATTGAGCCCATTGAATCGCCTGTTGATCTTGGGGTTGTAATGGGGACGCTGGGGGAGCTCCGGCCCCTTGAGAAAGTCGCGCCCTTGCCTCAGACGCTAATCCGGGATGTGCAAGCCAATGTTTAGACGCTTCTGTATCAGCAGCCTTATTAAGCTCTTGCTGTTTTTGTCCCCTTTCCGCTTGGGCATTTGCTATATCGGCCTTTTGCTTCACTTCCGTATTTTGCTGAGCCGTTTTCGCTTGAGCCCGTTCCGCTTGTTGATTGGCAAGATTGCCTTCAGCGACCGTATTTTGAATGCCCAATGTCGCTTGTTTCAGAGCCAGATTTCCGATATCCGGGGCAATCTTCATCATTATGCTTCCGGGCATCCCGTCAGGAACTGGAATTCCCGCCGCTTTGAAGGTATCCCTCATTGCTTTGCTCATCTGGGAATTGGAATCGGCCAGCTGAGCCTCTTGATTGCCCTGTAAATCCTGAAGTTTTTGGGCTCTCTGGGTGTCCATAGCTCCGAGTTGGTCTACTTTGTTTGCTTGCGCCCTATCTTGAATATTCTTCATAGAGCTAGTAGGAGATTTACCAAATGCACTGGTAATAGCGTCGCCGATGCCGCCAACACCTTCAGCGGCCAGCATGCTCGGGCTGTGTTGCTGTTGGTTCAATTGCTGAGCTAGGGTCGCTCTATCGTTAGACGAGACGCCTTGATATAAACTTGGGTCTGTCGGAGGGGTTTGATTTAACGACTGCGTCATATCTCCTATAGAGGGGGCCTGATTAGGCTGCACATCTCCGCCTTGATCGTATCCTTTAGCCGTACCTGTAGAAGTGTGGACCGGGGCCGGTGCTGACTGCCCTGCGGCTCTCCGTAGCGCTTCTCGTAGCCCTACTAATGTCCCATAATCAGAATCTTTCTTTTGGGGCGCAACCACGCCCCCCTTATCAAATCCAGCAGAGGGATTATTTTGCATCGCAGACATAGTCTCGTGTTGAGGATTTGTTTCCCCACCAAAGGCCATCTTTTGAGGACCGCTTGCCGTGAGGCGTAGTTCCAGTCCATTTTCTTCGAGCTTTGCGAGAATGTCAGCGAAGCTATTAGCTGTTCCTTGCGGCGGCTGTCCCATCTGGGTCTGTTGAACGAAGTTAGCCGCCTGTGCAGGGGCGTTAGGAGCCTGTGTCACACTGTTAGGAAGCACAATCTCGTGGGGAGACAGTTTTGCATCGACAGTGTCATTCTGAGTCGAATCGCCGGGTACATTCGGCTCACCCGGAACTGGCCCACCGTCTTCCATACATACTTCTCCACCATGAGCTAAAGGCTGGCTATTCATATAATCGTATTGACTCGGATCGCCGCCGCCGGAAGAAGGCTGTTTTCCGACTAAAGAGGGAGCCGCTGCGCTGGCTCCGCCTGTCATATAAGCTGCGCCAAGCTGAGCCCCGGTACCAAGCAAACTTCCTGTGAATTGATTTTGGCCGGCCGCTTGGTTCTGAGCCAAGTTAGCCTTATTGCCGTAGGCTCCCGCAACACCCTGCGCCTTCTGCATCTGGTCGCTGAATTGGGTCTGTGGCACCATAGCATTATATTGTGTTCGAGCATTGGCGTTGCCGGTGTTCTGATTTGATATCCCCTGAGCATTGGCCAAATTCGCTGCCTGTGCAGAATTGGCGTTCTGGGTGTTGTACTGATTCGCCGCGCTCTGCAAGCCGCTGTTATACTGAGCCACTTGCTGTGCTGCCTGAGCGGCATTGGTAGCCATTTGGTTAGACTGACCCTGAAGCTGTCCGCCTAGCTGTCCCTGCTGTCCAATAGCATTAAGAGCTAAGGAAGCGTTATTGGCTCCGGCATTGACACCGGCTAAATTGGCATTAGTGGCGCTATTCTGTTCCCCTACCATGTTATTCAGGAATTCAAGACCACCCCCGGCTACTCCGCGTTGCTGCGCGTTCTGTAAATTGGCTGCGCGTGTCGCTTGGTCATTCTGATTTTGTCCCGCTCTGATATTGGCAAGCTGAGCGGCCATAATTGGTGTGCTGCCGGTCTGGGCTACGCCGCCTAATTGCTGAAGAGCCGACTTCTGGGCAGTCGTACCGCTGGTATCGAGGTTCTGTTGCACCGCATCCTGATAGGCTTGGGGATTGGCAGAGATGGCCTGATACTGTTGCGGAGTGAGGACTCCCGCACTCACATATTTCTGCAATTCGGGCAGAGATAGCTGTTGCGTAGTCGGAACACCAACACCTTGCAAGGCTGCTAGAGCCTTGTTAAGGTCGTCCGTTCCCGCTGTGGTGTTTAGCCCTAAAATATTTTCAATTCCGCCCATTATTCCGCTCATGATGTCACCTTTTTAGCTTCCTGTAAGGAAGTCTTGCCTAGTTGTAGAGGGGCATTAGCTGCCCATGGGGCGGCCCCTTGTAAGAAGTTATTCATGCTGCTAAACAATCCCCCGCCATGTTGTGACTGTGCGTGGGCTAAATCTCCCTGTCCCGAAATAGCGTTTGCTTCCTGTTGTGCCGCATCTCTCTCGTCCTGTGCCGTATTCTGCGCCCCTGAAAGAGCCCCGGCGAAGTCAAACTGATTTCCACCATTTGGATTATAAGTACCCGCCTGAGAGGCCATATCGGGATTAATAGCGTTCCCTTGGGGATTCTTAGAACCCAGCAAACTTTGAATCGCGGCCATTTGTTGATATTGCTGGGGTGTTGCGACTGTACCGGCTGTGGCATTCGGAGCCTGTGAATTTAAAAACTGGTTTAGGTCAATCTGCGAAGTGCCGCTGCCTGCCCCAAAGTTATGGCCGTGCATATCTTGACTTGTGCCAGCTTGCGACATAGCTCCCGACAACTGGTTCCATTGATCCTGTGTGATGCCCATAGCTTGTAGGTCCTGCGGGGATAGGGCTCCCGCGTTAACATTGTAGTTCTGGGTGTTAGCCCATGGGGTTGTGCCGCCGCCGTAGGTTCCAAGTGAGGATGCGGTATTGTTTACAGCCTGTCCCCCATAGATTTGGCCTATGTCGGCCTTTAATTGAGCTTGCTGTGCAGCCGAGTCAGCATTGGCTTTAGACGCCGCTTGGTTGATATTGGTGTTAAGACCCGTTAACGTGCCATTAGCCCCTGTAAAGGCATTTAGAGCATCACTGGACGCTTGCTGTGCGGCGTTCTGACCCTGTGTCACCATTCCCAGCCCTGCCGTGTTCTGAGCGTTCAAATAATCATTGAGGGTGGAAAAGGGCTGTGCAGCGGCTTGCATCTGAGACTGCGCATTAGGGGCCCCTAGAAGCATGGCATCAAGGCTATTAACACCCTGTGAAGCCATAGGACTCTCAATCTGTTGGGCTAGAACATTCGTTCCACCGGGGGTGTTAACTAAGCCCGCCGTCTGATTGGCTTGGGCCACGGTACCTTGCAACGTTCCTAAGTCACTCCAATTCGTAGGGCCTGTATATTGGTCGTTTAATTGGGCCGTATATCCAGAAGATAGCCCCTTATCAGCGGCAGCGGCAGTCGGATCAGATGCAACCTGTTTAATTAAATCAGTGTTCTCTGGTGTATATCCCGAATTGGCCGCGCCCTGAAATGCCTGTGAACTGGTGTCAATTCCCTGTTTTGTCTGGTTGTACTGATTCGTTAAATTGTCAGCCACCTTCCCGCCCATTTGCTGTGTACCCGCTTGATTAGCATTCAGATAGGCTCCAACGTCTGTGTAGCCCTGTTGATTCTGGGCCCCGGCATTCTGTTGCACATTGGAAACAGGAGCAGAAGCCGCTTGACCGGCTCCGCCTTTGCCAGAGCTGGACACACCGCCAGCAGTACCAGAGATGGGTACTCCACCAGTAGCGGGAGCTTGATTTTGATTTTGATCCTGTTGATCGGGACTTAATGTCGCCACGGTAGTCTCCTAGAAAACTAAAAACGTTACAGTGTATGAGTGGCCGGAAGTAAGGCCATAAATGGCTCTAATTGTGATATTCCCATTTGACAGCCCCGGCTGCATTTCTGCCCAGACGGGGGCTCCGACGAGTGCTCCTGAGTTGTCAATACAGTTTAGAATTACGACTCCGATTGGCTGCTGGCCGGAGGGGAGTGCGACAGCGAAGTTGAGTGTATCGGTCTTTGGCACCCCGGTCGCCAGAATCGTCATTTGCTTAATTGGATTAATGAGATTATCTTGAACTGAAATACCTTTGGTGAACGCAATTCTTAGATAATCGGAAATTAAGTTTAACTGGTAAAGAATCTTATCCGTCCAAGCGGGAACATCTTTCCCCAAGTCCTCTTTAAGAACCCTAGTATAGTTAGGAGGAAACATTATTTAACTCGGCTTGACGTATACAAGTAGTAGAAGTTCATTCCTGTCAGAGCAAAGCTAGAAAGAGCCTCGCTGTGGTTAATAGATGGAATGATCCAGTGACAGCGTCCCTTATTTCTGGGCACCAGCGTCCTAACAACCTGTGCGAGAGAGTTGCCCCCACCGAATGGCCCCGACCCAAATAGGCCGGTGCCGAAACCTGTTCCCCCGAGGGGCAGAAGCGTCGTATACTCTGGGGAAGGGTCCAGATCGGAAGCAAAGCCAAACTGTAGGTTTGTGAACTGCGCCTCACGAAAGAACGCCTGAAAATCTTGATAGTGTTTCATCCACGCAAAGTTGGAGCCGATTGGAGTGTAGGTCAAGTTAACGGGAATGGCCTGATAGTTGATAGCTGGCCCGTTAACCCAAACAATGAGGTCGCTGACCATTATAGTCGTTAAATTGGGAACGTTAGTGACGATGGACTGACCCACGAAGTTTCCAAGGGCATCCACCTGATAGAGGGAATCTCCCGCCGTAACATTCAATGTGGAAGCAACACTAACAGTCAGACCGGTGGCCCCCGTAATCGTCAGAGGGAATTGAAATTCGGCGTAGTCAAAGATGTTCCAATTCTTCCGCTCTCGGACCACCTGTCCGGTGGGATAGCACATGTACAAATGGTTGTCAGGGGTCTGTGTGACAATGCCCGCTGTCGCTGAAATGGGCCAATTCGTCCAGCAACTGGTGAGGAAGTTATACACCCAGTCTTGGGTTGAATAGGTATCCGCCGGAACTGACGGCGTACAGAGCATATAGTGACGGTCTGATTCGTACCGGATACCAAAGGTTGCTGTAGCAAAGTTAGGATAGACGGAGCTGCTAAGTTGCACCAAGTCGTGTTCAATGGGGCGTGACATAATGACGGAGCCGGAGTCAGAGACGGCAACGGTGCCTTGATTCGTATATGTCCATATCTGGTTATTCAGAAGCACAGCCGAATCTGGGGCCGTGATTATTACTGTAGAATCGAAGAGACTGACACTGAAATTCGTTATGTCCGTTCCGAGGATTCTGTAAACGCCGTCCTCTTTGAAAACAAATATCGAAGATCGTAACGCAAGTACGCGAATAATCGCTTTATCCGATGTGCCGATAGGAATGTAATTCGCAAGGGGAACCGCCTCTGGTATCTGCACCTTTGAGACATAGAGATAATGCTTATTGACATTGTTCGTGGAGCTGTACGTCGTGCCGGTCAAGGGAATCTGAGGGCTATAGGCCGCTCCATTGCTGCTAATGATGACAAAAGCCGTTCCCCCGATACCTCTTTCCTGTAGCGTAATCTGTCCGGGGAGGGATGTGTACCCAGAAGTGTAAATGGCCCAGTAGAAGGTATTAGTGGCATAGCCATTAATCACTCGGACAAGGCTGCGGGCCGTATTGTCTATATTCTCGCCCACAGTGCCGGTGGTAAACACCTTAAATGTACCAGTAGCGACCACTTCAGCGGCAGCCGCCGTGTATACAACCCCGCCGATTGTAATGGTATCGCCCACTGTCGGTGTGGTAATCATGTTGATAATGGCTTGCTGTTTAGTTGTCGTATTTGCGTACAACATATTGCCATTGTAATATGTCACATCTTTCGCCAAGGGAGGGGCAAAGTTAGACCCCGCAATCGTTTCCTGCGAAGGATTGGTATAGAGCTTAGCCCCTAACAGGTTGTCAGGCGTTAAATCTGAATAGGTTATGTAGCCGTTGGAGATATCCGCTGCCGTGAGTATTTTCTGTACCACCAGATATTCCTCATCGCCGGGGTCTTGAGCCACGCCGCCCACAAAGGCTGTTTGCCGGGTGCGGTACAGAGCGTAGCTCCATCCTGCAACCGGTTGTACCCCGGAAGGCAGATACCACGTCACTGTTACACTCGCTGTCGCGGCTGTGTTCGATACAACCAATCGCTGAGCCGGAGGGCCTTCGTGAAGATGGCTATTCGCATCAGTATACAGCAACGTCATTCGGTAGCCAACCGTTTCAGATGTGGTGAACCACACCGAACCAGAAGTGACAAGAGCTGCCGTGGAATCTAGTGGATAGGGCACACCGGCAGGATAGAGAGTGGAGTTAGCGGCTGTTAGACCGATCATGCCTGTGCTGGTAGCAAAATAGAAGTTGCCAGATGCTTCAACACCCTTAATACGAGTGACATTGGAGGGCGCGGCGTAGTTGCCTGTCAACATCTGCCATGTTCCAGCCCCATTTGAGTCATACCAGAAGTTCGTTGAATCCCACCCCATCAATGTGCCATTGAAGTCGTACATGGTCTTAAAAGGCACGGAAAGAAGGGTGCCATATTGTACAAAGCCGCGTCTTGTCTCGATAGTGTCATCCCTATCAATAACCAGATTCTTAGCGATAGACAGAGCCCCTTCTGGGACTGTGCCTAGTTCGTTAGGGAAGGTATATAAACCCTTAGACTTCAGCGTCATTTGCTGCATTAGAGATACTCCGAAATTCTTATAGCCAAGTCTTTGCGGTCTTTAATAAACCCTATGGCAAGGTTACATTTCCGGCAAAGCAGTCCACGTACTTTACCTGTAGTATGACAATGATCCACATCTAAACTACCCTCTTGCATCTCAAAACATATGGCACACTTACCACCCTGTTTTATAAACATAGAGTTATAATCTTCTAGGGTTATTCCGTATTGGGCCATTTGATATTTACGTTCTTTCATAATAACCTTGTCTAGATTGTTTAGACGATATTTTTTATCTAAGGCCCTGTATAGAGTTGGTTTTTCTATGCGACGACGTATTTTGTAAAACCGGTCTTTCTCTCGACGAATTATAGGATTTTTGTAAGGCACGAGGCTCCTATTAAACCAATCATCAGAAGCCAGTACACGCCGCCGCTCCATCCCCAGTATTGCCCGGAGCTGAATAGGCCGTCACGATTCACTACAGTTTGAACATTCCCCATATCTCTAGGCTGCATCAGCTTGAGAAGGTCTTCCTTCATCTGAGCTTCTTTCTTTTTACCATCCTGATAGGGCTGCGTATCAGCCATGGAAGCCATACAAAGATTGGCAACACACTGAGCCAAATACGGATAGCATTGATAGGGAATCTGGGCAACCGGGGCGGTGTTTGCAATGGAAATCCACTGGCCTATAGCAACATCTGGTGACAGATTCGAGAACGTTAATTGGGTTAGCCCTGTATTGATATTGGTGAGCACCATATCATCCAGAATAGGCGTAAAGGCCGGAGTCGCCTTTGTCAAGTCATACAGCAGAGCCGTCGTCCAATCGGAGGGAATGGCGTTAACTTGGACAACGCCGCCGCCGATAATGGCAGTAACTTTGGCAGCTTCGAGAGTGGAACAAAGCTGAGAAGGCTCACGTTCAAAGCGGAAACGTAAAGCGTTGACCGGCTGGTTCACCACCTGTGAGGGGAACACAATAATATGGTCATCTTCCATGTAGAAGCCGTACAATGTGTTGCACATATAGGGGCTGAGCCAATTGTACGTGCTGGCCGTATTTTCTGGGCGTAACATTGGGAATTGCATTTCTGTCAACTGACTAGCGGGAAGCTGCCCTTGATTAATCAGCACGGTGAGCAGCCGCAGACCATTCGCCACGCCTCTAACGGGTATTGTATATTTAACTTGCCCCTGCACTAAGGGAACATCCACCTTCATCACCCAATATTCCTGCTGCACGCTGTGAATCAATGGAACAATAGTGGAACTAAGCTCATCGCCCATAAAGGCGATAAGGTCATCAGGAGAGAAGAGATTTTGAGCGTCAGGCAGCGTGATACGCCGCTTGATGGAAGCGATTAAACCGTCAGATGTATAATCAGGACCGGCCATGTTAAACTCCTATTTAAGATGAGGCAGAAGAAAGCTCACGACGGCAATAACAACGGCTACGGCTGCAACGATGTATCCCCACACGTCTTTTCCGCCTTTGCTTTGTCCAGAATTCTCGTATTGAGACTTCTCTAAGGCGCTGATACGATCATTGATACCAGAACTTACATCGGCCAACTGTTTAGCAACAGTCTGGGCAGTCGCGGCCACGAGGGTACGTAGCGTTTCTGCGGAAGAGGCCACTTGCGAAGCAAGAACTAGCGCCTGTGCAGCGGCCCGGTCACTAGCAACAGCGACGGCCTGCACGTCGACGGCTCTGATGGCGTCGATACGTTTAGCTTCTGCTATGCTTAATTGCACAGCATATTCTGACCGGAGTTTCAACTCAGCGTCAATTCTCGTTGATAAGCCGTCAATTTTCTCGTCTAAGCGTTTGGTCGAGCCGTTCGTATCTTCCATGTAGCTCCTATTTCAGTAATTCATCCAACTCTTCATCAGTCGGTTCGTCTGCATCGTGGTCCACATCAATAGATTTCTCATCTTCAACAGCCGGGGGCTCTACCATCGGGATATCTTGTCCCGCAGCTTCGCTCTCAGGTCCAACGATACCAGTAACCGCCGGTTGATCGTCTTTGGAGGGGTCCGGTGGGAACATCTTATCAGCCAATCGAGCATGCATCCCGTCGATCAGCTCACTCAGCAACATATTACGCATATCTGTTTCTTCCATTTTCATTCTCCTAGATTTTGATGATTTTTAGTACGATTACTGACGGTTGAATATTGTTATGTGCCCCATTGCTTCCGCCGACTGTACCAGACGCGGTAATCCCTGTGGAATGGGCTTGTACCCAAGGGGTGCCCGCATTATTAGAATTGACATAGATTGTACCATCGGGATTACTAGCTGTCGCGGCTGTTCCTCGTGCATTACTATCGGTCAAAGGTACTGCGTTTTTAACACCATTAATAGTCGTAGTTAAGAGTTCGTGATTGTGTGTAGGATCACTAACCGCAACAGAGACAGCCGTATTTGGAATCTCTGCGCTAGTAAGAGTATGGGTTTCTTCGCCGCCTATGTTACCGACACTATTCCCAATCGTTGCCGTTCCGGCTCCCCCACTGCCCATTGCGATACGTCTTGACATATTAGGAACATTGAAAGTAGGACCACCACCTCCCCATGTCGTACCAATCGCTGCAAATAAAGCGGGATAAGTGGCTACGAGATAGCTGGACCCGTCACACAGGAGATATCCGGTCGGAGCAACAGTACCCGCAAAGTCCAGCATAACCCCCGAAGGTACTGAAGAAACCGCATTTATCTGGGTTTGAATACTGGAAGTGACTCCGCTAAGATAACCAAGCTCTGTCGCTGTCGTGGATGAGGCAACCGGCAGTCCGTTAGAATCAGTCGCTACCGCTCTAGAAGGAGTGACGGCCAAAGGAGTGAGAACGCCCGCGCCATTGGCCGCATACCAGTCATACGCCGTTGTCGAAGCTAATTTGGTAAGGGCTATGGCCGCTGTGGCATTCACCATAGCATTGGTAATAGCTAAATTTTGAACAGAATTGACAGAAGTTAGACCAGTATTCGTAATTGACACGTCGCCGGTCATGGCAACGTCTGTTGGCGCATTGGAAACGTTCCCCACAAAGATATGAGAGCTGGCCAGAGAAGCCGGGGTACCGATTGGCACTCCGTTGAAAGTTAATTGGTTGGAGCCGTTCACTGTCAGTGAAATAAATCCTGTATTAGTCGCGTTCGCGAAGAGAACACCAGAATTCGGAAAAAGTGGTAATGTCAGTATCCCGCCTGTGAGAGGTTTTAAGGCGTTAGTGACAGCCGTGCTCCACGCGGTAAGAACCGGTCCCCAATGAAGATCAAATTCTTGGGGATAGTTAAAGGTGACGCCATTGACGACTAGAGGTACTGACATTTTATAGTCCTAATTCGGCGGCAGTTGGTTTTGGGGAAGCGTCCAGCCATATTAAATCATCCAAATTATCTCCCGTAATGGCCCAATGGCTTCCCGGATAGTTTGTTTGTAAGGCAGCAACAATATCTGCGTGGTTCATTATTGTACCTCAGTCAGGACAATGGACAACGTCGTTGTTCCGCTTTCTCCCCACGTCACTGAAGAAGCATTATCATTATTTGAAAGATAAACGGCATAGGTGAGAGTGCTGGTTGTAGCCGGAGAATCGAGATAGATTGCTGATGCGGGAACAATTTCAGCAGTCAAACCAGTCATTGTTTTCCTATGATTCATAAATCCTGTTGATCCCCCAAGATTCGTACCGCCCCTTGAGATAGTAGCATTGGCAGTGGATAGAGTCACATCCACTTCCAACACCCCCGAAACCTGAATCAAGATTTTACTACTGGCCGATGTTGGAGTAATATTGGCTGTGAGTGCGGTTGCTTGGAATGTACTCGATGTTGTAGTGGTAGACGTAGTCGTGGTTGCAGAAACGATTTGCAACATATGTTGCGCGGTTGTGGCTACTTTACTATTAAGTTGAGTTTGAATAGAGCTTGTCGCATCTAAATATCCAAGCGTGGTGTTAGTTACAGAAGAAGCGACGGGCAGACCATTAGCATCAGATAACAATACCCTATTGGCTGTGATAAGAGTTAGACCACTAACAGCATTTGTAGATGTTGCATAGTAGGCTAATTGATACTGCGTCCCGGCATTAACCGTTCCAGAACCCGTAGGAGTCGTCCATGACAATATACCATTTCCTGCTACATCAGTTAAAACTTGGTTCGCGCTCGCCACAGCCGGAGGCAAAGTCAGGGTATACGAGCCCGTTACAGTGGCGGGGGCTTCCAGCGTGACGGCAGTGGTACCATTGGCGGTAAGTTCCTTGAATATAATGGCATGTTGATTGGCTAGGGTTAAATCGCCCGTCAAGGTACCACCGGTCAAAGCCAAATAGTTATCTACGTCGGTGCCGAAATTAACCCATGCGGACCCATTATAATATGCCGGATTGTGCAGAGTGCTGTCATAGACAATTAGCCCTTCAGCAGGAGTGGAAATAGCCCCTTCCTGAGTCGTAGTCATTACGGGAGGTAGAAATCCTTTATTCGTGGACACTAAATCAAGAATCGAACTGATATCTGGCACTGCATTACCAATGGCCATCGTTCCGTGCGTAGAGTCAAGAACGACAAACGGCGTGCCCACATTAGTCTGAAACACCATATTTGTCGGGCTGTCGCCGCCGCCCGTCTTAAAGAACATGTGGTCACCCACACCAATGATGCCGTTATTGTTATCGGGGGCAAAATAGGGGGCTCGAACTGCTTTATTTGATATCAAACCATAGGTCGTACCAGTGTCGGGTGTAGAATTGATACCGACTGAGGCGTGAGCAATATCTACTTGTAGAACACTGTTCGCAGTGGCGACGTTGCTAACATCCCCCGCAATAGTATCCAAATAGGGCAGGGCGAAAGGGAGTCCGACGGCGGGAGCCGCCCAAGAACCGTCTCCCCTCCAAAAGGTACTAGAGCTGGCGGAGGTGCCAGAAGCTAAATGAGTAACACCCAGATTCCCTGTCACATCGGTCGTACTTAAATCAATAGCTCCCGTAGTAAGAAACCCGGAGCCGTCGGTACGTACATTGCTAGAGGCTGTTAACGCCGCCAGTTTATTAACAGCTATGGCCGCTGCGCTGTAGATATCCGCATTAACGATACTTCCCGCCAGAGCAAGTTTTGAGTAGGCGATAGAAGCCGAGCCGTTGATATCATTATTGACAATAGAGCCGGTTAGGGCGAGTTTCGTATAGGCTATCGCTGCCGAGGCTGAAATCTGAGCATTGACAATCTTCAAGGCACCAATAGCTGTAACGCCTAAATCAGATACAGTAACGTCACCCGTAAGTGTCCTACCGACGGGGGTGTTTGTGCCGTCCCCTATCCATATCTCGCCATCCGTCAACGAGAGTAAAGGTTGTATGGGGGAACCGTTAAATGTTAATTGGTCAGAGCTATTCACCGCTAATATGTTGTCTGCGCTATTAGCGTTATTGCGCCATTCGATAGTATCGGCTTTTTCAAGGCGCAGAAGGCCAGCCGTCGCTGGCAAAGCCGAGCTACTAGAATAGAACTTAGAGAGCAGCCCAAAAGCTGTGCCAAAGTTAAGATTGGCTGTCAGCGGATACAGGCCCCCGGAAGGCGTAATTGAGCCAGCAGCAAGGGCAATTAAATACCGATCTAAGGGCGGACCCCAATTCAGGTCGCCTTGGGTCGGAATCGGATAAGTTACGCCATTAAAGACAACGTTGACGCTAATTTGAGTTCACCATTTGCTTAATCTCCAAATCGTGTGGGGTTTTGTTTCAATATCGGATGACCCCACGAACCGGCGATTCGTTTGTAGCTTAGATGTTCACTTGCTGTACGCCAGTACCCGGTTCACGAATACCGTTGTACATGACTACTTCAGCATCTTGCGACCCACCAGAAAGGTGTGATCCACTAACTTCAGCATCCCCAGACACGGACATGTCGATACAGTTACCAATTTCACCGGCAACGAGAGAAGTGATCGTAACCACCGCTCCTGAAGACGTAGCATAAACAACTTGACTCAGATGTGGGTCTGCATTAATCGCAGCGGCAATATTGGCCGCTGTAATCGTAGGCGTGGCTCCAATCACAATAGGATTAGAGGTTGGGGTAGAAGGTATCACTGTAACTGTACCTGCGCTAGGGAACGTAACAGCCGTTCCTCCCGTTCCGCCACGTACAAGGGCATGACCATTTAGGATGCTATTAGAAGCAAACGTAATAGCTGTTCCTGCAATGATCGTACCATTCACGGTACAGTTGGCTCCGAAAATGAACGTCGTACCTGTAATAAAGTAAACGTTATTCGCTTGAGCTCCGTTAATCAAAACAACCTGAGCATTTGCTGGCATCGTCAAAGACGTATCTACTGTAAACGCAAACTCTGCCGCCGGATTTCCACCAGCGTCTAGCGTCAGATTACCTGCACTCCACGTCACTGCGCCAGAAAAGTCATACGTTCCCGGTGCTGCTGTATATCCGCCTAAATCAGTAGCGGAAAGGTCTACTTTTCCTCCACGAGCATCTATCGCGACCCACGCAGCTTCAGAATCTACCAGAGCAGTAGTCCAAGCTCCATCGGCTAGATGGGTTGCGCCTGTAACAATACCCGGAGGGAAACCGGTAATTGTAGCACCGGCCAAATCTCCCGTCACAACCGTATTGCCTGTATTGGTTACAGCGGTCTTAGCCAGAACGCCGTACGTTGAAGAGGAAGCTAGATAATTATGGGTAGGAACTTCAACAGCTCCAAAGGTTTCTCCACAGAGGGTAAAAACATCCCCTGCTTTAAATGCGCCGAGTGACAACGTACCGTGGGCATCAACCGCATTGGTAACTAAATGGATCAAACCAGAATGCACACCCCCGGCAAAATCACTAATAAAGCTTCCACATCTTTCTAGCGCCGCTGGCTGAAAACCGGCCAGAGGTCGAAGATTGAATTTCACAGAATTTCCAGATCGTCCAACTAACATTTCAAATCGCAGTCTTGAGCTCATTTTAACGGTCTCCTTGATTGTCTAATTAAACATCATCCCCGAGCTATCCGGAAATCCCGGATAACCCGGAGTCATGCTTAGCTATTTACAATACTCTTAACTTTGACGAGCTTCGCCACAAACGGCGTGAAGAACGCCTGTGATTCAAACAACCTGAATTCGTAGCCCATTCGGTCAGGAACGTGCAGGAATCCATTGTCTCCACCGGGGAGTTTGAAACCGATATCAGCCGCGCCGATTCGATTCACGCCCTTTTTCGGGAGAATGAAACATTCCCCTTCTTTGCAGAGGTTGTAAGCCACAACATCCATCTTGCCGCCCGCATACAGATACTTAATGGACTCAACGCCCAATTCGCCTTCTGTAGAATCTTCAACGAAACGTCGAAGAGCTGCGAGGTCGGTATTCAGAGTCGCCCATGTAGCCGGGTTAACGATGACATTCACGTCGCCGTCAAGACCCTTCTGCACCGCTTTCTGAATTGCAGACTGAAGCTTACCCATCGTCAGGTTAGCCGCGCCCGCATCATAAACATTCGCTGACCACAGAGCGTAGCTGGACGAATTGATATTCCAGAGCACGCCAGTGTTCAACATAACTGCGTCAATACCAACCATTTCGTTTCCGAAAGAGCCGGTGAAGACGATAAACGCATCGGTTCCAGCGCCGGCGTAAGCCGTAATTGCAGCCGCACTCGTATTGGTCGGAGCGTCTGATTCGGTCAACACCAACGTATAGGTGTCGGGATTCACAGACGTAACGATCATCGGAGCAGAGCTATTCAATTTCGTGCTGCCGTGGTACACATCAACCTG
>ODAK010001115.1_pt1 | contig 30005 bp, 34 predicted proteins | sample 1539591 | NCBI WGS metagenome assembly ODAK01 (sample SAMEA3539303, study PRJEB22396) | soil metagenome | biome: tundra; feature: field; material: soil | place: USA | collected 2010-05 | depth 0.15 m
GCTAGGCCGCCGCCGCGTCCCTCCACTCCACGCTCGAACTCCGGGATCGAGGTCCAGCACCCCGGCGCCGACGGCCGCGGTGGCGTGGATGTGGCGCCCATCATGCTGCGCATCGAGCGAGCCGATCAGCAAACACACAGCATCAGCTCTGGGTACTTGACCAGCGTCTACCCGGACCGCTGTCGGTCAAGTCCCGAAGCTGGGAGTTTTGGGTTTCCCATCCGAACTGGTTCGTAGAAGCAGAGGCTCGAGAGCAGGTCCGAAACGCAATCGAAGAAGCCGATCTGCACCTGATCACGGTTGCCTGATCGGGAGTCGCAGCGGACCGGATGTGGCTATCGAGATCACGCGCCCGTTGTGGCTTCGAATCCGCCACTGGGGAGAAATCGCTTTGGCGCTTTCGGCGACGTTAGTCAAACGGTCCCACGGCCCGCGCCTGATGCTGGTGTGCGCGGCGATTATGAGCACAACCCCGAGCTGGGCGAAGCCCTCAAGGACCGCCGCCATCGCACTAACGATCACCACCGGCCTCCTGACCGGCGCCGTGATCCTGGTCGTGGCTTTCTTCTTCGGCGCCGGCCTACGGTGCAACGACTGAGCCTGGACACTCGGCGACAACGAACGAGTCAGAACTAGGCACGGGGACCAACCGAGCAAGCCCGCGACGCGCCAAAACACGAGCCAAGGCATCCGCCAGGAACGAAGCCGAGCCGTCGGACAGAAGCAGGCGGGCGTCTGGTTGGAGGATCGACCACCGAACCTCCAGACGCCCGATCAGGGCGTCCGCCGCCCGCAGCGACGCGTCTCACGCACCAACGGCTACCGGACACAGGGTCGTGAGCGATTGCTCTGTCCTCCGAGCGGGCTCTCATAAGTCAGGCTTATGAGTCTCCCCGATAATCAGTCTTGGACTTCTGGAAGGTCGGAGTTCATGATTGGCGTCGCAGTACCTCTCCTCCCTCGAGCGCGCCCCGAGTCCGGCCTCATATCCCGCCGGTTTTGGGGCGTTCTCACTTAAGTCTCCTGCCGCACGCAGCAGAGCCTCGGAGATCGTCGACTTCGCGGCGGCGCCCCGTCGCAATGCCCAACGGCTATCGGACAGCCGGGTGCCCGCCACCCGACGCGTTTCGGCTTTCGGTGGCGGCGTGAGATGACTGTCGCTGCGGGCTGGAGGCCGGCAGCGTGGCGGCGGGCCCGGGGGCACTGCCCCGCCGAAGGCTTGGGTTGACCGCGGCCAAAAGAAACTTCCCACTGGTGGCCACTTAATTCCCCACCCGTCCGACCGGGGCTTGACGGTTCGGCGCTTGTGCGCTGTCGATCGTCGGGAGGACGTCCATGAAGAGCGGGAGGACTCAGGTGGAGCTGATCGCGTTGTATGAGGAGTCGATGAGGAGCAGCCAGCCGCGCCGCCATCACGCTTCTGCTCCGTCGCCTCACCGGCTGCGAGATAGACGCTTCCGCTTCCGGGCTCGTCCGACCCGAACGAGTACCGGCTCGGCTTGCCGAGCTGGCTGGGATGAGTTGACCGAGATCGTCGGCTGTCGTCGTGAGCGGACCGCGTCGATGATCTCGCTGGGATCGATCCCCTGCAAATACGTCGAGGTGGTCCCCAGGTCGGTGTGCCCGAGCTGACGCTGGATGATGTTCACCGCCACCCCCTCGCGAGCCAACTCGACGGCGTGGGCATGACGGAGCTGATGGGGCGCAAAGCGCCGTCTCACACCGGCTTGGGCAGCGAGCTGTCGCAGCTCGCCTCGCGCGGCCGTCGCAGCCCACGCGCGCCCACGAGTTGGGCCATCGATCACGCACAACAGCGGCCCGACCGGCAGCTCGACCCGGCATTCAAGCCAGGCGCGTAGCTGCTCAAATCCCCAATCATCCATCCCGGCCTCTCCGATCTGCGGTTAGAGAACATACTCGCTGACATAATCAATCAAAACCGAAAGTCAAGACGTGTCGTCTAAACCGGGTCCGGTCCAGAGTGCTCTTCGTCCTCAGGAGCGCAAGCGTTGCGCCCGATGCTCCTTCTCGATCATTGCGACACTCTCGCCGATCTCCGCGTCGGCGCGCTGGTGGCCGCCAGCCGCAAGCCCCAACGGGTTCAAGGGATTCAGCGCTTACCATCGCTGTGACGCGGTAGGGTTGTGATCTCTGCGGGTCAAGTCGCGCGAATCGCCTCACGGGCAGCCACACGCTTGTGGCCTTTGGGATGCTAAGCCTTCTTTCCTCGCTGTGGCAGCGCGTTGCTGCACCCAACGCACGAGTGAAAGGCACCAGCATGTCGCACATGGGAAAGTCGCACCTCATCATCATGTTTACGGTCGGGCCTGATGACGTGGCCGAAGGTGATCGCATCTTCGCGAGCCATGGCGAGTTTATGAAGGGACATCCCCGCGAGGGCGACGTCGCGCTGCTGGACTACAGCGTCTCCAAGGGCCCGGAACTGTCGAACCCGATGGACCCAAGCTCTGAGCCGACCGGCAACACGACCTTCGTGATCGATGAGCGCTACGAGTCACCAGCCGGCATCGCCAGGCATTGGCAGGACACGACAGACAACTGGCCGGAGATGTCCTCCGCCGCGCCGGCGTGGTTCGCCAAGGCCACGATCGTGACGCTGCACAACGGCACAGTCGTCCAAGCACTATAAGCCTGGATCCACCGAGTCGTGGGCTGTTCTCGGCTGGTTCCGTCCGGGCCTGAGCTTTAAATATCCTCCTGAGCAGGGATTTTATAGCGGTTGTGTGTGGTAATCGCGGCCCTGTCAGGGGGTCACTCATGTGGTGCATGATCAGCCGGACGTGATTGAGGGTCCCGAGTGCATCGATGCAGTGGCGGTCCGCTTTGATGAGCAGCGCTTGGTCAGTGATGCGGGACTGTTGTTGTCGGCATCGCTCGCTGAGCGTCTCGGGATCGAGGGGGCTGGTGAACGACAGCGTGTGGCTGGATCTGAGGGTTCCGGGTGCGGCGCTGGCGGGGCGTAAGGTGATGTCGCTGGTGTCCGGGATGCTCGCCGGGGTGGACAGCATTGATGACATGTACGTGTTGCGCGCCGGTTCGACGGCCTTCATCTTGGGGCATCGGGTGATGGTCCCCTCGACGTTGGGGACGTTTTTGCGGGCGTTTTGCAAGCGCCGGGATAAACCGGTCCGGAGAAGGAGGTGAGAGCGTTCTACATCGAAGTGTTAGCGACACGCGATGGCCCCGAGCTGTGCGTCGGCTGTCCGCGAGGGCGGCGGCGAAGCGTCGGTAGGGGTACACGCAGGCTGGGTTATAGAGCCGCGAAATCAGTGTTTCAGGGTGCCGACGTCGTTGAACGAGGCGGGAGGCAACATCGTCGGCGGCGTTTTCGCGAGTCGTTGGCGGTCCTGCGCGGTCGAAGAGCCTGTGCATGCGTGGAGTCTTCGGGCGCGAGAACCGGGAGATCCCATGGCTGCCCGTCGTCGTGATGGTCGGGCGGGCCGCTCAGGGAAGGCTGAGGTCGTACGCCTGAGATGAACAGCGATGGGAGGTCGGACAGGCCCGTAGTGCCTGCGAAACCGTTGAACAATGCCGGGTTGCCGGCGGCGGAGGTGGTGGAGGGAAGGGGCTTGGGCAAGGGGAATGTGGCCAGCAACGCGCGTCTCGGACTCAGCGCCGGACAGGACGCGCCAAGTGCGCTGGATCGCGTGCGTCGAGTCGCACGGCAGGACGAGGAGGCACGGTTCACCGCGCTCCTGCACGACGTCGACATTGACCGTCTCCGGGCGGCTTACTGGGCGTTGAGGCCCGCGGCACGCCTGGGGTGGACGGGGTGACGTGGGCGGATTACGGGTCCAGATCTTGAAGCGAACCTTCGGGGTCTGCATGCCCGTGTTCACAGGGGCGCCTACCGGGCGAGACTGTCGCGGAGGGTGTAGATCCCGAAGGCGGACGGGCGGCAACGGCCGTTAGGCGTTGCCGCGCTGGAGGACAAGCTTATTCAGCGAGCCGTCGTTGAGGTGCTCAACGCCGTCTACGAGACGGACTTCCGGGGCTTTTCTTATGGATTTTCACCTGGGCGCAGCCCGCATCACGCGTTGGATGCGCTCGCGGTTGGGGTCTAGAGGAGGAAGGTGAATTGGGTGCTCGACGCGGACATTCGTGGGTTTTATGACGCCATCGACCATGGGTGGATGCTGAAGTTCCTCGAGCATCGGATCGCGGATCAGCGCGTGGTGCGCCTGATCTGCAAGTGGCTGAAGGCTGGAGTGATCGAGAACGGGGTCAGGTCAGACACCGAGGAAGGAACGGCGCAGGGCGCAGCGGCTTCGCCGCTGCTCTCAAACGTCTTCCTCGATTACGTGTTTGACCTGTGGGCTGACCAGTGGCGACGGCGGCACGCGCACGGTGACGTGATCATCGTGCGTTTCGCCGAAATCCACCTCACCCACCCAGCCCATCGGTGGTTTCAGGCTTAGAGGAGGCACGTGCGCCTGGTGTCTTTCGCCGGCGCAACGCATCGGTCGGCGGTCAGGCGAGGATCAGCCGTCGGTGAACTCAGCGGTTGAGGCTCTCTCGCACCGTGGTCGTTCTCTCCGCGCGGCCCCGACCGATGAAGCTCACCGCCCAATGGAACAGGGTGCTGATGCGGTTCTTGAAACCGGTCAGGAAGGTCAGGTGGACGAACAGCCACAGAAGCCAGCCGGCCAGCCCCCAGATGCGCATCGGACCCAGCTGGGCGACGGCGAAGTTCTTGGAGATTGAGGCCAGCGTGCCGAGGTCGTGATAGCGAAACGACGCCGGGGTGGTCTGCCCGGCCAGGCGACGCTCGATCTCGCCGGCCGCGTGACGGCCTGACTGCAGCGCCACCTCGGCGACGCCGGGCAGATTATCGAGCGACATCATGTCCCCGACCACGAACACCTCTGGATAGCCGGAGAGGGAGCAGTTCGCCATCACCGGCACCTTGCCGCCGCGATCGAGTTGCACTTTGGCGGCATCGGCGAGCAGCGCGCCGAGCGAAGAGGCCTGGACGCCGGCAGCCCAGACCTTGGTCCGGGCTTCGATCCGCCGGAGGTCGGCATCCTCAGTGTCGAGATCGATCCCGGACTCGTCGACGCCGGTCACGCGAACATTGAGCTGGATCTCCACTCCGATCTGCCTCAGGTGATCGGCCGCCTTGCGCGAGAGACGTTCGTCGAACTGGGGGAGGATCCTCGGCCCGGCGTCGACCAGCAAGATCCGTGCGCTGGCCGGGTCGATGTGGCGGAAGTTCGAGCGTAGCGTCGTGTGCGCCAGCTCGGCGATCTGGCCGGCCATCTCGACCCCGGTCGCCCCCGCTCCGACCACGACGAACGTCAGCCACGCCGCCCGAGCCTGCAGGTCGTCCTCGATCTCGGCCATCTCGAACGCGCCGAAGATCCGCCCCCGCAGCTCGAGCGCGTCGTCGACGGTCTTCAGACCGGGCGCATGAGCGGCGAACTCGTCATGCCCGAAGTAGGACGATCCGGCGCCTGCCCCCACGATCAGGCTGTCGTAGGGAGTGACGAGCTCGCGGTCGAACGCGTGTGAGGTCACCGTGCGCGCGGCCAGGTCGATCCCGGTGACCCGGCCGAGGATCACCCCGGCGTTGTCCTGGCGGCGCAGGACGTCGCGGGTGGCCGGTGCGATCTCCCCTTCGGACAGGATGCCCGTCGCCACCTGATACAGGAGCGGCTGGAACAGGTGGTGCATGGTCTGGTCGATGACCGTGACCGAGACCGGCGCACGGGCCAGCCGCCGGGTCGCGAACAGACCGGCGAAGCCAGAGCCGATCACCACGACGCGGTGAGCTTCGCCTATTGCGGCCATTGCGTTTCACTACCCAAGTTGACCTGAAAATCACCACGAGCGCGAGCGCGAGGCTGGCGACCGGAGCCGGCGGGCACCGGCGCCAGGCGCCCGGGTGCCTGTCCGGTGGGAGCGGTCGTGAGGCTCAGGGCCGGCCGTGATGCACGGCTTCGATGTTGTGCCCGTCGGGATCGAGCACGAACGCGCCGTAGTAACTGTCCGAGTACTCCGGCCGTAGGCCCGGAGCTCCGTTGTCCCGTCCGCCGGCGGCCAGCGCGGCGGCATAGAAGGCGTCGACCTGCTCACGTCGATCGGCGGCGAACGCGACATGGACCGGGCCTTCGGTGCCGTATTGCTCGGAGATCGCGAAGTCGTCCGCCTCTTCCAGGCCGAAGGCAACCTCGTGGGCGCCGTCCCGCCATCGTCGGATCTCGGCGAAGCCGAGCGGTATCAGTGCCCGCGCGTAGAACTCACGGCTACGCGCGAGGTCACTTACACCGATGGTGACATGGTCGACCACGACACGGCGTCTGGGCACAGCGCTAACCATACAAACAGCGCCCGGACCGAGCGCGCTCGGCAGCCCGCTTTCGTACCCCATCAACGGGATCTTCGAGGCCACGCCGAAGCCCTCGCTGTCGTTCTGGCAGCCGATGAGCTTCTTCGTCCCCCGCGGGCGGACGGCGACGCCCAAGCCCGCGCTGCAGGCGATCAGCCACGGTCTGGCTGGCTGCCGCACGCGCGCGTCGTTCTGAGTGGGCGCGCCGCCGGCCATAGGCGCGAGCCCATAGGTCCCCGGTGGCCCGAGTACACTGGAAGAGCAGCGTCCACCGCTGAGTGTCTTGCTCTCGCATTCTTCCTGTGGCCGGTCTCCGTCGGGAGCGACGAGGAGTGAAGTGCATGACGAAGCCCACGCAGGAACCGGGCCCCGGGCGATCGACGTCGACGCAGGCGTTCAACGATCTCACGAAGGAGATCGCCCAGCGAAACGATCACGCCCATAAGGAGGCTCGCAAGCGCCGCGTCGCGCGCGAGCGCGAGCAGATCCGCAGCCGGCGGTTGGCAGACGTCTAGCCGTGCGCGTGATTTAACGATGAAGTCCCCGAGGCCATCGTGGACTCGGGGACTTCGGTCGAAGGAGAGGAGGAACCCTGCCCCGCGGGGCAGGTACTGCGGTTATCGGCAGGAGCCCCGCCGAGCTTTAGTACAAATGTCAAATGCCTGACTAGTGTCCTGCGCCTTAAGTTCGTGCCGGATTTATGGGATTCTTGGTTATGCCAAGAACTGGTCGTCGCAAAGCTGTTCTGGAGTTGATAGATCCTGAGCGTGAGCAGCTCGTGGGGTGGGAGCGCCGGCGCAAGTTCTCTCAGGTGTTGGTGTTGCGCTCTTGGATCGTTTTGAGGTGCGCGGCGGGTAATCGTCGCCGAGCCGTACTAGAGGACCCAGAACGCGACCACCGCGTACTGCAGGGCGGCGGCGATCAGCACCAGCAGGTGAAACACCTCGTGGTAGCCGAACACGGCGGGAAACGGGTCCGGGCGCTTGGTCGCATAGATCAGCGCTCCAACGCTGTAGATCAGGCCTCCGAGCGCCAGCACGGCGACCGCCACCACGCCCAGGTGGCCCAGGAGCTGGGGGGCCGCGACGACCACGATCCAGCCGATCGCGATGTAGGAGGTCGCCGTCAACCAGCCGGGCGCATCGATCCACAGCAGCTTGAACACCGCTCCGGCTAGCGCAGCGGACCAGACGGCGATCAGGATCGCCGTGCCGAGCGTCCCATGCAGGACGAGCAGGGCGAACGGCGTGTAGGTGCCTGCGATCAGCACGAAGATCATCGTGTGGTCCAGTCGTCGCATCCATCGGCGCGCCGCCAGCGTGCGCCATTGGATCCGGTGATAGAGCGCGCTGGTGCCGAACAGCGCCGCGGTGCTCAGCCCGTAGATCGCCACCGCTATCCGCGCGCGGGCCGACCCGGCCTCCAGCAGCAACCCGGTGCCCGCGGCCAGGGACACCACGAAGGCCCACTGATGCAGGACGCCCCGCAGGCGCGGTTTGAGCAGCGGGCCGGGACCGCTGGCGGTCGAGGTCAACGGAGGCAAGGGCGATCGGTCGGCGATCGGGTCAGGGTCGGGTGCCGCGCGGGTCGGGAACCGGCATCGAGACGGCCAGCGCCTCGGGCAGCGCGGGGGCGGGATCCTGGGGCTCGAACAGGCGAAAGCCGAAGATGCGCTGCGCGCCCGCGACCGTCTGCGGCGGCTCGCCGCATTGAGGACAGGCAACTAGGTAGGCCGCCGCCGCGGGGGTGAAGCGCAGCCGGCAGCTTGGACAGCACACGTGGGTCATGACCGACCCTTTCCGTAGAAGGCTCAACGCCGAGTCTACGCCCCGGGTCAGCTCGGCCGCGCACATCCAACAGGACGTCGTCGTCTGCCTGCTTGAGGACGGCGCGACCAAGGCAGAGCGCAACGTGGTCGCGGCCGGCCAGGCCGAGCTGGTTCGTCTGTCGCGCGACGCAATCCAGCGAGCGATGGAAGAGCAGCTCGTGACCACAATCGATCGGCTCACGCGACGGCGCGTGCGCAGCTTCCAGAGCGGCACGAGCACGCTCTGCGAATCTTCGGTGGAGGTGTTCGTACTGGAGCCGGAAGCTCCAGCAGATGGTGCCGCTTTGCCGTCATCCCGCGCGTGGGTGATCATCCGTTAGCCTTCCTCTGGGGCAGGGTCTGAGAGTCGTTGAGCTCGCAGACCGGGCTCCGATTCACCGACGAAGGACGGTTGGGTCTAGCCGGCCCTGCCGGACACGGAGTGGCTGACGTGGAAGCGGAAAGCGCGGGAACAAACGAGCCCCTGGCGGGGGGTGAGCCGCTGGCGGGTGGGCAGCTCCTATCCGCGATCTCCACCAGCATCGTGCGCATCCTGCGCGAGCACTACGGCCGCGGGCCGATGAAGGCCAAGACGTACGTGCTCGACGACATCATCGTCGTGGTGATGCGCGGAAGCGGCTTCACCCCGCTGGAGAAGACGATCATGGACAGCGGCCAGCCAGACCGGGTGATCGCGATGCGCGAGGACTTCCAGCGCGTGATGGCCGCCCGCTACACGGAGACGATCCAGCATCTGACCGGCCGCAAGGTGCTCGCGTTCCTCAGCCAGGCCCACGTCGAGCCCGACATCACGATGGAGATCTTCTTTGTCGACGGTCCGTTGCAGGGCTTCGGCGCGATCGAGGTAATCGAGCCCGCGTAACGTGCGCGCGTAGATCGCGCGCGGGCACCCCTGCTCACTCGCCCGCGGGTGGTGTTACCGTGGAGGGTGGCGACGAGGTCGTCAGATCGGAGCGAGTGCATGAAAACGACCCGAGAACGGGCCGAGGAGCGCCGCCAAGCCAAGCTTGACCTGGTGCGTGAGCAGGTGCAGGACGGATCACTGGTCATCCGCAAGATGACCGACGAGGAACGGCGCCAGAATCCGCCGCGCCCGGCCTCGCCCAAGCGGCGCTCCTAGGCGCCCCGGTATGAGCGAGCGCGAGGGACTGGTCGCGCGGGTCAGGCAGATGCGCCGCAGTGCCGCGATCAGCGGTCCCACACCGGATGCCGAGCTGGCGGGCGAGGATGTCGGCCGGCTCGATGCCCTCCAAGCCCGTGTGGCCCAACTGGAGGAACTCGTGGAGGGTCTTCAGGATTCGGTGCATCGCGAATCGCAGCGCCAATGCGAGCTGATCGCCGAACTCGAAGCTCGGCTTGAACCTAGCGCGCTGGCGGTGGCGCTCAGCACCAATGCGCGCGAGCGCGGTCTTTAGGACCACGTGACCGCGTTCTTCGTCCCGGGACTCACCGGCCAGGCCCGCGTCATCGAGACCGCTTATCTGGCCATGCGCACGGCCGTCGAGCTCGACCTGGGGCGACGCCCGAGCAGTCGGCGGATCGCGCAGATCTGGTCACGCCGTAACGGGGTCGACTGCCTCACCGAGGTGGGCCGGCCCGACCCGGTCCACGGCGACACGGTGATGGCGATCTTCGACCTGGGACGCCACCAGCCGTTCGTGGTCGCTCGCCAGTCAGCGGATGGGGCGGCGGACGGGGTCCGCGAGGCGGTCGGCTGCGTTGCCTACACCGTGCTGGAGTTCGACTGATGAGCTCCGCCAACCAGCTCGAGCAGCTGATGGCGGAGGTTCGCCACTACCGAGAGCGGTTGTCGCTGCTGCGCGCCAGGGTCTACAGTGGGAAGCCGAGCTCGGATGCCCGTCTGCGCGAGTTCGAGCGGTCGTTGCAGAGCGCCGAACGACGGCTGCGCGAGGCGCGCGGGCTCGATCGGCGCTGAGGGAAGCTGCTAGGTTTGATCATGCGGTCGACGCCGTCGGCCGCGAGGCAGCTCGCTTGGGTACCGCACACCACGGTTCGGGTTGGCCGTAGCCTCCACGAATCGTATGCGGCGATTTAGCCGCCCAAGGAGTTCGTATGTCAACGCAGTCCTTCGCTGATCTCGGCGTGTCCCGCGCCGTCGTCAGCTCGCTCTCGGAGCGCAACATCACGCGCCCGTTCGCGGTGCAGGATCTCGTCATCGCCGATGTGCTCGCCGGTCGCGATGTACTGGCCAAGTCGCCCACCGGGTCGGGTAAGACGCTGGCCTTCGGGATCCCGCTGGTCGACCGGATCCAGGCGGACGGCCCGCGCCCCGCGGCGCTCGTGCTCGCCCCTACGCGTGAGCTGGCCACGCAGATAGTCGAGGAGATCCGGGCCATCGCGCATGCTCGCGCGCTTCGCGTCACCGCCGTTTATGGCGGCGTCGGTCTGGTCAAGCAGGCCAGCAATGCCGCCGCCTCGCACGTGCTCGTCGCCACCCCCGGGCGCCTGGAGGATCTGCTGGCTCGCCGTGCCTTCAAGCTTGACGCGATCTCGATCCTTGTCCTCGACGAGGCCGACCGGATGCTCGACATGGGCTTTCGCCCGGCCGTTGATCGGATCGTCCGGGCGTGCCCGTCGAGTCGCCAGACACTGTTCTTCTCGGCCACGCTCGACGGCGAGGCGGGACGACTGGCCAAGCAGTACACGCGTGACGCGGTCGTGCACGAGCACGGCCCCACCGCGCGCCGTGCCGCCGCAGAGATCGAGCACCGGTTCGTCGAGGTCTCGGCCGAGCAGCGCGTGGAGGCACTCGTGCAGGAGCTGAGTCGCGACCGTGATCTGACGCTGGTCTTCGTGCGCACCAAGCGCGGGGCCGACCGGCTCGTCAAGCGCCTCGCCTCCCACGGCGTGGCGGCGGTGGCGATGCACGGCAACAAGTCCCAGCGTCAGCGTGAGCAGGCGCTGTCTCGTTTTGAATCGGGCGCCGTCGAAACCCTGGTCGCCACCGACGTGGCCGCCCGTGGCATCGACGTGGCCGGTATCTCGCACGTGATCAACTTCGATCCGCCGGACGACAGCGAGGCCTACGTCCACCGCATCGGACGCACCGGTCGCGCGGGTGCCAAGGGGATCGGCATCACGCTGGTCGCGGCGGCCGAGCGCGGCGACGTGCGCAAGCTGGCCGGAGCGCTCGGGCTCGAGCACGGCCTCGGCGGTTCAGAGGGTGAGCGCAGAGCGCACCCGGGCCCGCGCCATGGCGCCGGTGCAGCGCGCAACCCGACCAGATCCGGCCGCGGCCGCTCCGTCAGTGCCCGGCGTAGACTGCGCCCCTGAATTTAGGCGTCGGATTCGCCGGTCCTGGCTGGGGCCGGTCTCAGCAGCCGGAGGCTCGCTTGGCCCTGATCACCGAAATCACCGTTGTCGGCGGAGACCGCTACAGCATCGACGGAGACGTCAAGGCTGTGGAGGCGCTGATCCTCGACGCTGCGCGGGGCTCGCTGATGCGCTTTGCCTGGGTGACCGAGGCGCAGACCGGAGAGCGGATCGGCCTGAACCCCGATCATGTGGTGATGGTGCGCGACCTCACCGTCCCGTCGGAGAGCTAGGCGACCCGATCAATAGCGGTGAACGCGACCGAGGTTGATCGCTGCGACGTGGCCGTCGTCGGGGGCGGGATCGTCGGGCTGGCGGTGGCCTGCGAGCTGGTGACCCGGCGCCCCGGTCTGCGCGTCGCGGTGTTCGAGCGCGAGAGCCAGGTTGGTCGCCACCAGACCGGTTCCAATTCGGGCGTCGTTCACGCCGGTATCTACTACCGGCCCGGCTCGCTGAAGGCGCGGCTGTGCGTGGAGGGCATGCGCCGGCTCTACGCCTTCTGCGAGCGTCACGAGATCGCCCACGAGCGCTGCGGGAAGCTGATCGTCGCGACCGAGCCGTCCGAGCTTTCCCGGCTCGATCAGCTCGAGGCCCGGGGCCGGGCAAACGGCGTGCCCGGGCTCGCCCGGATCGGTCTGGCGCAGATGCGCGAGCTGGAGCCGCATCTGCGTGGCCTGGCCGCGCTGCACTCACCCAACACGGGGATCGTCGATTTCGCGGCCGTCTCCCGGGCCCTGGCCACCGACCTGATCGAGGCTGGAGCCACCGTCTGGACCGGGTGTGAGGTGCTCGGGCTGCAGCGCCGGAAAGGGGCCGTCGCCGTATCGCATTCGCACGGCGAGACCAGCGCTGGGCGGGTGATCGTCTGTGCCGGTGTCTGGAGTGACCGCTTGGCGGTGGCGGCCGGAGCGCCCGACGATCCTCGCATCGTCCCGTTCCGCGGCGCCTACCTGCGCCTGCGCCCGCAAGCCAGATCGCTCGTGCACGGTCTGATCTATCCGGTGCCCGATCCCCGCCTGCCGTTTCTCGGCGTGCATCTCACGCGCCGGATCGACGGCGAGGTGCTGCTCGGCCCCACCGCGCTGCTGGTCGGCGCCCGCGACGCGTATCGCCTCACGCGGATGACCATCCCGGATCTGCGGGCGACTCTGGGCTGGCCTGGAACGTGGCGGATGATGGGTCGCTTCTGGCGCACGGCGCTGGGGGAGCTCAGGCTCGCTGCCAGCCGGCGGGCGTTCGTCGCCGCGTGCGCGCGCTATGTGCCCGAGCTTTCCCCGGCGGACGTGGTCGCCGGGCCCGCCGGGGTACGCGCCCAGGCGCTGGGCCGCGACGGGAGGCTCGTGGATGACTTCGTCGTCGACGATCTCGGTCAGCTGCAGTTCCTGCGCAACGCCCCCTCGCCGGCGGCCACGTCGTCACTGGCGATCGGGTCGTTGCTGGCCGACCGCATGGAGGCAACGCTGCGGTAGTTGGCCGTCGTACTGTCCGAGCTGTCAGAGTACCGGCGATGGGCTCGTTGTCAGACGTGGACCTGAGCCTCAAACTCTCCGGGAGCGAGGGACTCAAGCGCCTGCAGAAGTCCCAACGGAGGCTGCTTGCGCTGCGTCTTCAGGCGGGCGGGCTGGTCGGTGACGGGCGTCTGGGACCACCGGTCTGCGTGGTGTTCGAGGGCTGGGACGCCTCGGGCAAGGGCGGCGCGATCCGGCGCCTGACCGGGGCGCTGGATCCTCGCCATGTGCGCGTCGTCCAGTTCGCCGCGCCGAGCGCAACCGAATTGCGCCACCACTTCCTGTGGCGATTCTGGCCGGCCCTGCCGGGGTGGGGCGGGATGGCGGTGTTCGACCGCTCGTGGTACGGAAGGGTGCTGGTCGAGCGCGTCGAGGGCTTTGCGTCCAAGCCACAGTGGAAGCGCGCCTACGAGGAGATCGCCGGCTTTGAGAAGGGGCTGTGCGACGAGGGGATGGTGATGCTGAAGTTCTGGCTGCACATCTCAGAGCGCGAGCAGCGCCGCCGGTTCAAAGCCCGCGCGCGCGATCCGCTCAAGCGCTGGAAGCTGACCGACGAGGACTGGCGCAACATGTCCAAGCGCGCGGATTACGAGCGCGCGGTCGACGAGATGCTGCGGCGAACCGATCACGACGGTGCACCGTGGCGGCTGATCGCGGCCGACAACAAGCCCTATGCGCGCGTCGCGGTGGTCGAGGCCGTGACCGAGGCGATCGAGCAGGGGCTGCACAAGGCCGGTCAGGAGCCGCTCGACGTCGACGCCGCGCTCTAGTTGCACGGGAGCGGCCGGCCGGCGCGGGGGATCAGCTGATCGGCAGCAGGCCCAGGCGATGCGCCACCCCCGCCGCGTCCACGCGACGGGTCGCGCCGAGCTTGCGCAGGATGTTGGAAACGTGGAGTCCGGCCGTGCTGGGACTGATGTAGAGCGCCGCGGCGATCTCGCGATTGGTGTGGCCCTCGCACACCAGTTCCAGCATCGCTAGCTCCCGCGGCGTGAGCACCGGTGCGCCCGTGCCTAGCGCGCCACCGTTCGTCGGGCCTCCGAGTCGGTCGATCGCGGCGAGCGCGGCGTCGACGGCCTGATCGGGCTCCTGCCAGCTCGTGCTCAGACCACGCGATCCCCTCCTGAAAGCCCAGCTTGCGTGAGATGGCCAGCGCTTCCTCCAGCCGTACCGCGGCGAGCTCGGGTGCTTCTGGAGCTGTTGACCAACGCCGGTGAGGTCGCCTTCCTGAGGTAGTTCTACGACGCGGCAATGCCGTAAGGGTCGGCGAATCGCATTGCAGGTCAGCAGGCGCGCACCCCACACCTGAGCCCGGAGCTCGCCCAGCGCCACTTCCCGGCCGATCAGGCGCGTCAGCTGCGGCGGCAGATCGCCGCTGACGGCCAGGAGGTCGACGTGTTCTATAACGACGGCGTCAATTGGCCGGCTGGTAACGGCTCCGCGGCCCACGACTGCTTCGCGGGCTACACCGGCCTACTCGGCTAAGGGCTCGCGAGGCGGGATCCCCGGTTCATCCCGGGGATCCCGCCGGCGGCATCTTGCGCAAGCAGACGGTGTCCGGGAGGGTCAGGGCGCGAGCGCGCCGAGCACCGCCTGCGCTACCGCCCCGGCGCCCCGGTGGCCCATCGCGATCGTGTAGTGGTTGACGTCGGCCACAGCCACCATTCCGCGCTCCCGCGGGGCGCCGGCCGCCCACGCCGCCACGAGCTCCACCGGCTGCATCGGATTGGGGTCATCGACGAGTCCGCGCGGTGCGCACAGCAGCGTGGCCGGGATCGTCAGCTGCTCGGCCGCTTCGGTGGTCGTGAACAGGTCGGCCGCATCGGCGCGCACCGCCGCTTCGGCGACGCCCGAGCGCAGCTGTGGCTCGGAGCCGACCAGGTCGTGGTCGGCGTAGGCGTCGAGGTCGCCGGCGGCGACGTCGCCCGCGGTCAGCGCCGGATGGCCGCGCCACCAGTCGTGGTAGGCCTCACGCGTGGCGAAGCTGAGCTTCAGCCGCGCCAGCGCGGGCCCCAGGAACGCGTCCAGGAACTGCTGCGGGTCGACCCCCTCGGTGCCGGGGATCTTCAGGCCGCCGTCCACGAGCACTAGCGCGCGCACGCGCTCCGGGTGCTCGACCGCCAGCCGGGCGGCGATGTAGGCCCCCAGCGAATGGCCGACGACGACGGTCCGCTCCAGCTCCAGCTCGTCTAGCACGGCCAGCATGTCGGCAGCATGCGCGGCGATCCCGTAAGGAGCGGGAAGCGTGCGGCTGGCGCCCCGCCCGCGCAGGTCGACGGCGATCAATCTCGCCTGATCGCCGAGCGCCCGGGCGACCGCCAGCCAGGCCTGGCTGTTGGCGGTGATCCCGTGGATCGCCAGCACCGCCGGTGCCTGGCGATCGGCGCCCGTCAGCGCGAACGCAACCAGCGTCCCGCCGGGCACTGGAACCGGCAGACCGTTGCCGGCCGGCGCAGCGCTCATCCGCCCGGCCCAGACTCAGGGCGAAGGTTGACCACAAGCCTGCTCACGTGTGAGTTCGCCGCGACCTTGCTCGTCGTTGGTTTGGGCGCCATCAGCGGGGGCTCCGACACCTCGCCCGGCGGGTCCCCGAACAGCAGCCAGCCTTCCCGGATCGGGAGCACGACGCCTTGGCGCGCGAGCTCCGACAGGGCGCTGGTCACGGTGGGTCGGCGGGCTGCGACCAGGTCTGACAGAACGGTGTGGGTCAGCGGCAGCGGGACGACGATCCCGTCGCTGCGCACCCGGCCCCAGCGCCCGGCCAGATGCCGCAGGAGCATGTGCAGGCGAATATCGACCCGGGCCTGATGGACGATCGCCATGTTGACGGCCAGTGAGCGCGAGCGCTGCATCGCGCGCCCGACCAGGGGGCCGACGAGCTCCGGGTAGTTCGTCAGCTGCCGCGTGAACCGCTCGTCGAGGATCGCCACCCGGGTCGGCTCCAGCACGAGCCAGTCGACGGTCAGTGGCAGGGTCGATGGCGCATCGCCGAGGCAGGGTCGCAGCAGGTCGCCCTCGCCGAGCAGCTCGGCGCCGAAGCGAGCGTTGATGCCCACGCGGCGAATCAGCAGTCCTTCCAGGACCAGTAGCCCGATTCCATCGTCGACCAACAGCGTTCGGTGACCGGTCCAGGACCCGACCGGAACCCTGACCTCGCGCGCGACGCAGGTCTCGATCGCCTGAGACCGGCGATCGGGGTCGATCGCCTCGGCCAACTCTGGGTCTTCACGGAGCGGGTGGCAGACGCTGGCGGACGGACGGCGCAGATCGTTCACCACACCCACTGTGCCAGAGCTGCAGGGCTATTCACGAGTGCGCGCGCAGCGAGGTGGGGGCGCGGGTGCAATGGGTGACGAGCTTGTACAGGACATCGCTGCACTCGGCGGGCCGCTCCAGCGGCGACATATGGCCGGTATCGGGCAGGACGATCAGCCCGGCCGGCTCGGGCAGCGTGGCCACGATCCGGCGCGCGTGCGCCGCCGGGGTCAGGCGATCGCAGGCGCCCGCCACGACGAGCGTCGGCACCGTCAGGCGAGCCACCGCCTCGTGGAGGTTCATCTCCGACATCGCTACCCCGCAGGCCGCGCGGACATCTGCTGGACAGGCGATCAGCATCCGCTCATAGAACGCTACCTGTCCGATCGTCGCCTCCGGTCCGAACGCGCCGTAGCGCAGCACGGCCTGCCCGATTGGGGAAGAGAAGCGCGGCGCCGGGGCGCGTGAGCCGAGCAGCATGCGTCCGGCGACCGGGTGGCGCAGCCAGCGCGCGGCCTCGCCGAAGAGCAGATGGCCGGAGATCAGGTCGCCGAGGCCGGTGTTGACGAGTGCCGCCCCGCAGGCGTGACGGCGCACGTCGTGGTGCTCGGCCCACGCGGCGATCGACATCGCGCCCAGCGAGTGCCCGGCCACCGTCGCCCGGCCGCCGGGTGCCACGCACGCCGCCAGGATCGCCTCGACGTCCTCGCCGAAGCGCTGCAGCGAATAGTCGCCGTCGGTGGCCGGGCCACTGTCGCCGTGACCGCGGAGGTCATAGGCGACCAGCCGCAGCCCGCGGGCCGACAGATCCCTGATCACGTCGCTCCAGAAGGCCAGCTCCTCGGTCCAGCCGTGGGCGAGCACGAGCGTGGGGGCGTCGTCGGGACCGAAGGTGCGCACGTGCAGCCGGGTGCCGTCGGCGGAGCGGACGCTGCGCTGCCGGCCGTCCAGAGGGGCGCTCAGGCGCGCGTAGTCCGGGTCAGCGGCGACGCGCCGCAGATGCCGGCGCTCGATCGCCAGGCCGGCCGCCACTCCGCCGCCAGCCGCCAGGGCGGTGAGCCGGCGGGCTCGGAATCGACGTACACGCTGATCCAGCATCCAACTCACGCTAGCGGGCCGGTCAGAGCAGCCGGCACCGTCGAGGCCCGGCGGCGTAGGATTCCGATCTGTGCGGATCGGAGTGCTGACTGGCGGTGGCGACTGTCCCGGGCTCAACGCGGTCATCCGGGCTGTGGTCCGCAAGGCGGTCGACGGTTACGGCGATCAGCTGCTCGGCTTCCGCGACGGCTGGCGCGGCGTGCTGGAGGACTCCTTCGACGAGCTCACGATCGAGTCGACCCGCGGCATCCTGCCGCGCGGCGGGACGATCCTCGGCAGCTCGCGGACCAATCCCTACAAGCGCGACGACGGCGTGGCGCTGGCACGCCATACGCTCGCCCGCCACCAGCTCGACGGGTTGATCGCGATCGGCGGTGAGGACACACTGGGCGTCGCCAAGCGCCTCAACGACGACGGCGTCAACGTGATCGGCGTGCCCAAGACGATCGACAACGATCTCGGCGCCACCGACGTGACGTTCGGGTTCGACACCGCGCTGCAGGTCGCCACCGAGGCGATCGACCGGCTGCACACCACGGCCGAGAGCCACAACCGGATCCTGGTGGTGGAGGTGATGGGCCGCAGCGCCGGCTGGATCGCGCTGCACTCAGGCATCGCCGGCGGTGCGGACGTGATCCTGATCCCCGAGATCCCGTTCGACATCGACGAGGTCTGCCGGCTGATCCGCCGCCGCCACGAGCGCGGCCGCTATTTCTCAATCGTCGTCGCCGCCGAGGGCGCAACGCCCAAAGCGGGCACGATGGAGCTCGTGACGGGCGACGTCGACGAGTTCGGGCATCCGCGGCTGGGCGGGATCGGCCAGCGGCTCGAGCAGGAGATCGAGAAGCGGACCGGCTATGAGACCCGCGCCACGGTGCTCGGGCACGTCCAGCGCGGCGGCACACCGACGGCGTTTGATCGAGTGCTGGCCACGCGGCTGGGGCTGGCCGCGATCGACGCCGCGCACGAGGGCCGCTGGGGCATGATGACGGCGCTGCATTCGACGCAGATCGAGCTCGTCGAGCTCGCCGACGCGGTTGCCGAGGTCCGGCGCGTTCCGATCGAGGAGTACAGCCGTTACGGGGTCCTGTTCGGCTGAGGGTGGCCAAGCCGCGGCGATTGACGAGAACGCCGTTTAGCGTGGCCTGGTTCCGTCTATGCTGACCTTAGTGGCTTTGTCCGTTCGCACGAGCACCCGCGCCGTGACCGCGACCGATACCGCCACGGCGATCGGCGAGCCGTCGGTCGACACGATCCGCGCGCGGCTGCTCGAGTCCGCCGATGAACTTGAACAGAACTGCGAATTCGCGCCCGAAGCGATGGCCCGACGTGGGCGTGTCGCTTTCATGGCAGCGAAGGAGGACAGATCACGATGAGCACCACACAGGCAACGAACGTCAACCCGAATCTGCTGGCGCTGGTTGAGGCCGGCACGAGTCCGTGGCTGGACCTGCTGCGCCGGTCGCTGGTGGAGGGGGGGGAGCTGGCGCGGATGGTCGCCGAGGATTCGCTGCGGGGCGTCACCGCCAACCCCTCGATCTTTGAGAAGGCGATCCTGGGATCCGACGACTACGACCAGGACCTGGAGGAGATGGCCCGCGAGCAGCTCGAGGCGCAGGCGATCTATGAGCGCCTGGCGATCAAGGACGTCCAGCTCGCCTGTGACGTGCTGGCGGACGTGTATGACTCCAGCAACCACCAGGACGGCTTTGTCTCGCTGGAGGTCGCCCCGGACATCGCCCACGATGCCCAGCGGACGTTCGACGCGGCTCAGGATTTCTGGCAGCGGGTCAACCGGCGCAACGTGATGATCAAGATCCCGGGGACCTCTGAGGGCGCCGGGGCGATCGAGAAGGCGATCCACGCGGGGATCAACGTCAACGTCACGCTGCTGTTCGCCGTCGAGGCCTACGAGCGCGTCGCCGAGGCCTACCTGCGCGGACTGGAGCGGCGCCAGGCCGAGGGTAAGCACCTCAACGTCGGCTCGGTGGCGAGCTTCTTCGTCTCCCGGGTCGACACCGCCGTCGACAAGCGGCTGGAGGGGCTCGGGCGCGAGGATCTGTACGGCAAGGCCGCGATCGCCAACGCGCGGCTGGCCTATCGCACCTTCCAGCGGATTTTCTCCGGTCCCAGATGGGACGCGATGCGCCACGCGGGGGCTCACCCTCAGCGGCCGCTGTGGGCGTCGACGGGTGTCAAGAGCCCGCGCTATCCGGACACGATGTACGTCGACGAGCTCGTCGCCCCGCACACGGTCAACACGATGCCGCTGGAGACGCTGATGGCCGTGGCCGACCACGGCCGCGTGCACGGCCCCAGCGCCGAGCACGACTCGGAGGCGGAGCTCAACGCGCTGCGAGACGCCGGGATCGACATGTCAGAGGTCACCGACGGGCTGCTGATCGACGGCGTCAAGCAGTTCGAGGACGCGATGAACCGCCTGCTGGCGGGCATCGAGGAGCGTCGCCAGGCCGTGGTCACCGGCAAGCCGCCCACGATCCAGGCCAAGCTGCCCTCCGAGCTTGCGGCGCCAGTGGCCGAGCGGGTGACCCGCGCCACCGGTGAAAGCGTCGCCCAGCGCGTGTGGCGTAAGGACCCCTCGTTGTGGGGTGGTAGAGCGGGCACGCCGGAGCTAGAGGATCGTCTCGGTTGGCTGACGGTGGCCGACAAGATGCTCGAGCAGGCGTCCGAGCTGGACGAGTTTGCCGCACAGTGCCGCTCGGAGGGCTACACCGACGCGGTGCTGCTGGGCATGGGCGGCTCCTCGCTCGGACCCGAGGTGATCCGCCGCTCGTTCGGCGAAGTTCCCGACGGCCTGCGCCTCCAGGTCCTCGACTCCACCCATCCTGACGTGGTGCTGGGCGTGGAGGAGTCACTGGATCTGGCCAAGACCGTGTTCATCGTCTCCTCCAAGTCCGGTGGGACGATCGAGACGCTGTCTCACTATCACCACTTCCGCGCCAAGACCAAGCCCGAGCAGTTCGTGGTCGTCACGGACCCGGGCAGCCCGCTGGAGCAGCTGGCCCGTGACGATGGGCTGCGACGCACATTCCTCAACCCACCGGACATCGGCGGGCGCTACTCGGTGCTGTCCTACTTCGGGCTGGTGCCAGCGGCGTTGATGGGCGTCAACATCGAGGCGCTGCTGCACCGCTGCCAGGTGGCCGAGCAGAACTGCGCCCACTACGACTCCAGTGCCAACAACGCAGGGCTGTGGCTGGGTGCCGTGCTCGGCGAGCTGGCGCTGCGCGGTCGCGACAAGCTGACCTTCGTCGTCTCACCGCCGATCGAGAGCTTCGGGCTGTGGGTCGAGCAGCTCGTCGCCGAGTCGACGGGTAAGCGCGGGCGCGGCATCCTGCCGGTCGCCGATGAGCCGCTGGGCGACCCCGAGGCCTACGGCGAGGATCGCGTGTTCGTCTACCTGCGCAACTCCGACGAGCCCGTCGAGAAGCTCGACAAGGCGATCGAAAAGCTCGGCGAGGCCGGACACCCGACGCTGACGCTGGCCACCCACGGCGCGGACGACCTGGGACGGATCTTCTTTCTGGCCGAGTTCGCGACCGCAGTCGCGGGCTGGGCGCTGGAGGTCAACGCCTTCGATCAGCCCAACGTGCAGGAGGCCAAGGACGCCACCAAGCGCGTGCTCGACTCGGGATCGCTACTGGCGATCGAGGTGGCCGGCGATGAGCAGCTCGGCGTGCTGCTGGCCGACGCCGCGCCGCCGCACTACGTGGCCGTGATGGGCTACCTGCCGCCTTCAGACGAGCTCGACCAGGCGGTCGCCGAGTTGCGCGAGGCGATCCGTTACAAGACCGGGGCGGCGGTGACGTTCGGCTACGGCCCGCGCTTTTTGCACTCGACGGGTCAGCTGCACAAGGGTGGAGCGCCGATCGGGCGCTTCCTGCAGCTCGTCAACCGGCCCGCGCGCGACGCCGAGATCCCCGGCGCCTCGTATTCGTTCGCCAGGCTGATCGCCGCGCAGGCCGCCGGCGACCTGCAGACGCTGCGCAGCCATGACCTGCCCGCCGAGCGCGTCGAGCTCGAAGGCGATGTCGTCGCCGCGGTGCGAGCATTGACGCAGCGCATCATCGGGCTGCCACAGGGAGCGTGAAACCGGTGCAGATCGGCTTCGTCGGGCTGGGCAAGATGGGCGGCAACATGGTCACGCGGATCCGCCGTGATTCTGAGCACGAGGTGGTGGCGTTCGACTTCAGCGCCGATGCCGTCCAGACCGCCGAGCAGCACGGCGCATCGGGCGCGAACTCACTGGAGGATCTGGTGGGGCAGCTGAGCGCTCCCCGCGCGGTGTGGATCATGGTCCCGGCCGGCGATCCGACCCAGGAGACGATCGACAAGCTCCTGGGGCTGCTGTCCGAGGGCGACACGATCGCCGACGGCGGCAACTCGAAGTGGACCGAGTCGGTCGCCCGCCACGCCCAGTGCGCCGAGCACGGCGTGCACTTCGTCGACGTCGGCACCAGCGGCGGCGTCTGGGGGCTCGAGGTCGGCTACTGCATGATGGTCGGCGGCGATCAGGAGGCCGTCGACCGCCTCGCGCCGGTCCTCGACGTGCTCGCCCCACCGGACGGCTGGGCGCGGATGGGCCAGGCCGGCGCCGGACACTTCGTCAAGATGGTCCACAACGGGATCGAGTACAGCCTGATGCAGGGCTACGCGGAGGGCTTCGAGCTGCTGCACAAGTCCGAGTACGGGCTCGACGTCGAGCAGATCGCCAACCTCTGGGGCCACGCTTCGGTGATCCGCTCGTGGCTGCTGGAGCTCGCCGTGCGCGCGTTCGCCGCCGACGGCAACGATCTGCAAGCTCTGGAGGGCTACGTCGAGGATTCCGGCGAGGGCCGCTGGACGCTGCAGGCCGGCATCGACCACGACACGCCGATGCCGGCGCTGGCCGGGGCGCTGTTCGCTCGGCTGAGCTCACGGGGCAACGGCGACTACTCGGCGCGGATGCTGGCGGCGCTGCGCAACCAGTTCGGCGGACACGCGGTCAAGGCGGCGTCGAAGTCGTGAGCGCCGCGCCGATCGCCGCCCGCGCGGAGACCGAAAACCCGCTCGTCGAGGGCCTGGAGCGACTCCCGGTCCGTCCCACGTCGCTGGTGATCTTCGGCGGCACGGGCGACCTGGCACACCGCAAGCTGTTGCCGGCGCTCTACAACCTGGCCCACGAGGGCGCGCTGCCCGAGCGCTTGGAGCTGATCGGGGTGGCCCGCCGGGATCAGGAGCACGACGACTTCCAGGCCGCGTCGCGTGAGTCGATCGAGCGCTTCTCCCGGCGCGAGCCCGATCCGCAGGTGCTCGAGGGGCTGGTCGACGACATGCGCTACGTCTCAGGCTCGTTCGACGACGACGCGGTGTACGCCGAGCTGACGCGGACCCTGCGCGAGTTCGATGAGCAGGCCGGGCATCCGCTCAACCGGATCTTCTACTTGTCCACTGCGCCGGAGTTCTTCCCGGTGATCGCCGCCAAGCTCGGCGCCGCGCAGCTGCACCTGGCCGAGAACGCCGAGGTCCGGATCGTGATCGAGAAGCCATTCGGGTACGACCTGGCCTCCGCGCGCGAGCTCAACGCGAAGCTGTTGGAGGTGTTCGACGAGTCGCAGGTCTTCCGGATCGACCACTACCTCGGCAAGGAGACCGTCCAGAACCTGATGGCGCTGCGGTTCGCCAATGCGCTGTTCGAACCGGTGTGGAACCGCAACTACATCGACCACGTCCAGATCACCGCCGCTGAGGACATGGGCATCGGTGGTCGTTCGGGCTATTACGAGCGCGCCGGAGCGCTGCGCGACCTGGTCCAGAACCACATGCTGCAGCTGCTGGCGCTGCTGACGATGGAGCCGCCAACCTCGTTTGAGGCCAACCGGTTGCGCGACGAAAAGCTCAAGGTGCTGGAGGCGATCGTTCCGCCCTCGGTCGAGGAGGTGTCGTCGATGGCGATCCGCGGCCAGTACGGTCCGGGCGACGTTGGCGGGCTCGCCGTTCCCGGCTATCTCCAGGAGGAGGGCGTCGCGCCCGACTCGCGCACCGAGACCTACGCCGCGCTGCGCCTGCACGTCTCCAACTGGCGCTGGGCGGGCGTGCCGTTCTACCTGCGGACCGGCAAGCGCCTGGCCCGCAAGGTCACCGAGATCGCGGTGACGCTCAAGCCGGTGCCGCACGTGGCGTTTCAGAGCTCGGGCTCGGTCGGAGTGCAGGCCAATCAGATCGTGTTGACGATGCAGCCCGACGAGGGCGTCTCGGTTTCGATCGGAGCGAAGATCCCCGGGCCGCGGATGCGGATCCGCCCGGTGAACATGGAGTTCCGCTACGGCACGGCGTTCCTGTCGGAGTCGCCCGAGGCCTACGAGCGGCTGATCCTCGACGCGATGCGCGGCGACGCCACGCTGTTCACGCGCGACGACGAGATCGAGGCCCTGTGGGGAATCATCGACCCGATCCTCACCGCCTGGCGCACGGACACCACGACGCCGCTGGCGCAGTACCCCGCCGGGACGGCCGGTCCCCAGGAAGCCGAGGCGATGCCCGAGGGAGAGCGCAGGTGGCGCCGGCTGTGAGCGAGGACGTCTGGGCAGAGCAGGACACCAATCCCGACGCGATCGAGGCTGCGCTGCGCGTGTTGCTGCGCCGTCGCCACGCCGAGAACGAGTCGCTCGCGCCCGCCCGGGTGCTGAACCTGATCGTGATCGTGGATCGCGACTGGAAGGGGGAGATCGCCAACCGCCTTGACCGAGTGGGTCGCTACCACGCCTCACGGACGGTCCTGTGCGCCCTGGAGCAGGGGCGACAGACGCTTGACGCGATCGCCACCGTCAGCTACGAGGAACCGGCCGAGGGAAACCTGGGCATCATCCGTGAGCACGTGGAGATCGATCTGGGGCCGATGCATCTTCCGGCGCTGCAGACGATCGTGGACCCGGTGCTCGCCTCCGAGCTGCCGACCGTGCTGTGGTCGCCGCACGGGCACGAGCAGGCGGTCCAGGCGCTGCTGCCGATGATCGACGTGATGCTGCTGGACTCTGACGACGTGCCTGAGCCCACGCTGGCCTTCGAGCGCGTGCACGAGCTGCTCGAGCACGTCTACGTGGTCGATCTGGCCTGGCTGCGCACGACGCCGTGGCGCGAACGGCTGGCCGCGAGCTTTGATCTTCCGGCCCGTCTGGCGGCGCTGGATGAGATCACCGCGCTGGAGATCCGCCACCGGACCAGCTCGATCGCCAGCGGGCTGCTGCTGACGGGATGGCTGGCCTCCCGGCTGCACTGGTTGCGCGAGCCGCTAGAGCCGATCAACGGCTCAGGTCTACGGGGCGCCGCGCGCCGAGCGCAGGTCGAGATCGAGATCGGGCTTCGCCCCACCGACCAAGACGCGCCGGGCCTCGGCGGCGTCACGGTCTCCTGCGGCGACGGCTTCTCGCTGTCGCTCGACCGCGGCCAGGGCGGACTGAGCATCCGCGAGCAGCTGCCCGACGGCGCGTCGATGACCTGGAAGATCCTCGGGGCCTCGCGCGGGGAGGGCGGGATCCTGGGCGAGGGCGTCCGCCAGGCCCTGCTGCGAGATCCGACCTACGGCCCCGCACTCGATGCGGCGCGAGGACTCTGCCCGGCAGCCGGATGACTAACGTGGCCTGCATCAAGACGAGCGCGGATGGCGAGTGGAGGCACGCGTGAGTTTGGAGATCGAGGTCGTCGACGATCCTGCCCGGGCGTGCTCGGCGATGCTCGTCGGCGCCGCCGCCCACGGCGGGCATATCGCGCTGGCCGGCGGCTCGACCCCAAAGGCGGCCTACAGCGAGTTCGTCGCCGCCGTGCAGGCGGTGGGCGTCGATCTGAGCGCCACCACGTTCTGGTTCGGAGACGAGCGCTGCGTGGCACCCGACGATGACCGGTCGAACTTCAAGATGGTCAAGGAATCGCTGCTCGATCCGCTCGGCGATCGGTGCGGGGCGACGGTGAGGCGGATCAAGGGCGAGCTTGGACCCGAACGCGCCGCGGAGGACTACGAGCGCCAGTTGCGCGACGAGGGCCCACCCGAGTTCGAGCTAGTGCTGCTGGGGCTCGGTTCCGACGGCCACACCGCGTCGCTGTTCCCTGACCAGGAGTCGCTCTCGATCCGCTCGCGGCTGGCCTTCGGCGTCCACGAGGCGGGTCTGGAGCCGTTCGTGCCGCGGGTCACGCTGACGCTGCCCGCGCTGGCGGCCAGCCGGCGGGTGATATTCCTGGCCGCCGGCGCCGCCAAGGCCGGGGCCGTCCGCGCCGCTTTCGCCTCCGGTGCGCTGCCCGATCGGCACTTCCCCGCGTCGCTGTTGGTGCCCGAGGCGCGGGCGATCACGGTTCTGCTCGACGAGGCCGCCGCCCGGCAGCTTCACGGCGTGGAGCACCCGTGACCGAGGTGATCGGGGTCGACCTCGGCGGCACCAAGATCGCGGTGGCCACCCTGCGGGGACGGGATCTCGGCGAGTCGGCGATCGAGCCGACGCAGTGCTCGGGGCCCGAGGCGCTGCTGAACCAGCTGGTGAAGATGATCGAGGCGGCGCGTTCGCCCGACCTGGCCGGGGTCGGGATCGGTGTCCCGTCGATCGTGGAGTTCGAGACCGGCCGGGTCGTGTCCTCGGTCAACATCCCGTTGGTCGACGTGCCGCTGCGCTCCGTGCTCGGCGATCGGCTCGGCGTCCCCGTGTTTGTCGACAACGACGCGACCGTGGCCGCGCTGGCCGAGGCCCACGACGACGAGCTGAGGATGGTCGCTCGGGATCTCGTGATGATCACGGTCGGTACCGGCGTAGGGGGCGGGCTCGTGCTCGGCGGGCAGATCTATCGCGGGGCGACCGGCGGCGCCGGCGAGCTCGGTCATGCGATCACCGCGCTCGACCTCGAGGACGACGTACCCTCGCCGACCCGCTTCCCGCAACCGGGATCGCTGGAGTCGGTGGCCGCCGGTCACGCGCTGGACCGGCTCGCGGCGCAGTGCGCCGATCGCCATCCCAACTCCGAGCTGGCCCGGCTGCGCGCAGAAGGCAAGCCGGTGCTGGGTGCCGATGCCGTAGCAGCCGCACAGGCCGGCGACCAGGCCGCCGCTCAAGCGGTGAAACTGTGGGGCGAGCGCGTGGGGATCGGAGTCGCCAACGCGATCAACACCTTCGACCCGGAAGAAGTGGTGATCGGCGGCGGAGCGGCGCGCGCCGGCGAGCTGCTGCTAGAGCCGGCGCGGCAGGTCGCCGGCGGCTACGTTCTGCCGGGGCTGGGCAAGCGCACGAAGATCCGGCTCGCCCGCCACGGAGTCCGGGCCGGCGTGCTCGGTGCGGCACTGCTGGCAATCCACGAACTGCAGGCCGCGCGCGCGGTGCCCAGCGCGGTGGGGGAGGCGGCGCGATGATTGTCGCTTGCGGATTTGACCACGCCGGCTTCGTGTTGCGCGGGCGGCTGCTGCCCCTGATCGAGGGGCTGGGCCACCAGGTGCTTGACCTCGGCACCGACGCGCCCGAGCCGATCGACTATCCCGACAAGGCACTGGCGGTCGGACGCGCCGTCGTCACGGGCGCCGCCGCCCGCGGGATCATCGTATGCGGGTCGGGCGCGGGCGTATCGGTCGCGGCCTGCAAGATCCGCGGCATCAGAGCGGCTACGATTCACGACACCTACACCGCCCATCAGGCAGTGCAGCATGACGGCGTCAATGTGCTCTGTCTCGGCGGTCGCGTGATCGGCGTCGAGGTGGCGGTCGAGATCGTCACCGCCTTCCTGTCCGCCGGCGTCTCCGACGAGGAGCGTCACGTACGCCGGCGAGCCAAGGTGGCGGAGATCGAGCGGACCGGGGGAGTGCCCGAGTGACGCGATTACGGGGGAGACCCGGTGCGACGAGCCTGAGCCGGTGGCCGTGATGAGCAGCGAGCAGCGCGTGCTGATCATTCGCCACGGCCAGACGGAGTGGAGCGCCAACGGCAAACACACCAGCGCCACCGACCTGGCGCTGACCGAGGAGGGCCGCGCGCAGGCCGAGGGGCTGGCGGCCAAGGTCGCCGGCGAGACGCTCTCGCTGGTGCTGTGCAGCCCGCTGCGACGGGCCCGGCAGACATGTGAGCTGGCCGGTTTCGGCGCGCGCGCGGAGATCTGTGATGAGCTGGTCGAATGGGAGTACGGCAAGTACGAGGGCCTGACCACGCCCGAGATCCGGCTGCGCGACCCCGACTGGGATCTGTGGAGCCAGGGCTGCCCCGGCGGGGAGCGCCCTGACCAGGTCGGCCGGCGAGTCGACCACGTGCTGGCGCGGATCCGGGAGATTGACGGCGATGCGCTGGTGTTCGCCCACGGTCACGTGCTGCGGGTGCTGACCGCCCGCTGGCTGCAGATGGCACCGGCGGCGGGGGCCAGGTTCAAGCTCGCCGCGGGCTCGATCGGGACGCTCGGCTACGAGCGTGATACGGAGGTGATCGAGCGCTGGAACGCGTGAAAGTGGAATCTGTCGTCGGCGGTTGCGGTTTCGTCCCGGCGCTCTGCTGACAGATTCCATTGACATCTGTCGACGGGACCGGTGTCGTGAGACCAGCCTGTGCGTGACAGATGTCGGGTGAGCTTGTGGTCCGACGGCTGCGTGACATCTGTCATGGGTGATTCAGGACGGTCACCACTTACGCGCGGCCGCTCCGGCGCCTACGCTGCGGAGCATGAGTTCCACCGATACAGACAGGGAAGGGCTCGCCATCGACGTGCGCGATCTGCGCAAATCCTACGGCGAGACGGAAGCTGTGCGCCGCGTGAGCTTCGACGTGACGCGGGGAGAGGTCTTCTGCCTGCTGGGCCCTAACGGGGCCGGCAAGACCACCATCGTCGAGATCCTGGAGGGGTACCGCACGCGCAGCGGCGGCGAGGCCCGGGTGCTCGGCATCGACCCCGCCCACGGCACGCGTGAGCTGCGCGAGCGGGTCGGAATCGTGCTCCAGGCCTGCGGCGTCCAGCAGGACCTGACCGTGGCCGAGCTGATCGAGATGTACGGTCGCTACCACGCGCGCCGGCGCCCGGTCGACGAGGTGATCGAGCTGGTCGAGCTGGGGGAGAAGCGCGACACGCGCGCCAAGCAACTCTCCGGCGGCCAGCGCCGCCGGCTGGATCTGGCCCTGGCGCTGGTGGGTGACCCGGACCTGATCTTCCTCGACGAGCCGACCACCGGCTTTGATCCGGCGGCGCGCCGCCAGGCGTGGTCGACGATCCGCTCGCTGTGCGAGCTGGGCAAGACAATCTTCCTCACCACCCATTTCATGGACGAGGCCCAGTACCTCGCCGATCGCGTGGCGGTCATGCGCGCCGGTGAGATCATCGCCGCCGGGCGCCCGGATGAGCTCGGCGGGCGCGACGTGCGCCCGGCGGAGATCCGCTTCACGCTGCCGGCCGGCTGGTCGCTCGGCGATTTGCCCGTGCTGCCGGCGCAGGAGCCACGGATTGACGGCGATCGCGTGGTCGTGCTGACCACGGAGGCGGTGCGCGCAGCGCACGACCTCACCAGCTGGGCGATCGAGCGCGAGGTCGAGCTTGGGCACTTCTCGGTTAGCCAGCCCACGCTGGAGGACATCTACCTGGAGCTGACCGGCCCCGCTGAGCACCATCACGAATCCACGGAGGCAATTCGATGAATACCTCTGCCTCATCCTCGCTGCGGCGCGATCTGGGCCTCGTCGGCTGGCAGATCCGCTACGAGCAACGGGCGTACTGGCGCAACCGCGGCCGCGGCGTGTTCACGTTCGTGTTCCCGCTGATGTTCCTGGTCATATTCGCCAGCCTGGACAAGGGTCAGCACGTCGCCAGTCGCGGCGGGATCCCCTACGACGACTTCTTCGTGCCTGGGATCCTGGCCTACGGCGTGATCGCCACCACCTACGTGAACATGGCGATCAGCACCGCGATCCTACGTGACGACGGGATCCTCAAGCGCATGCAGGGCACGCCGCTGCCGCGCTGGGCTTATGTGGCCGCGCGGATCGGGTCCACGGTCCTGATCATGCTGGCGATCACCGTGGTGACGCTCGCGCTCGGGGTCGCCGCCTATGGCCTGCAGCTGCGCGCATCAACGCTGCCAGGGCTGACCGTCACCCTGATCCTGGGGACGGCGGCGTTCACCACGCTGGGCATCGGGATCACGCGCTTCATCCCCAACGCGGAGGCGGCGCCGGTGATCATCAACCTGACCGTGCTGCCGCTGACGTTCATCTCGAGCATCTGGTTCCCCGCCGATAACATGCCCAAGGTGCTGCGCTCGGTGGCCCAGGTGTTCCCGATCCGGCCGCTGGCGGACGGGCTGCAGCACGCGTTCGATCCGCGGACGACCGGCACCGGTCTGAACGGCTCAGACCTCCGTTCGCTGGCGATCTGGACGGTGATCGGGATCTTCCTGATGTTTCGTTTCCTCCGCCAGCCACAGGGCGAGGCCGCGTGAGACACCTGTCCTCGGTGATGCAGAAGCTCGGACGCGCTCGACCTCGACCAACTCGCCCCCGCAGCCGTTTAGGTCACACACCCAACATGCGCGCAAAACCCTTACAACTAAACGCAATCCACGCCATCACCCACCCCAAGCCACCGAACGACCGTCTAGGCCGCCTGAGGGGCAGCAGTCGCTTCTGTAGGGCGG
>ODAK010001117.1_pt1 | contig 29993 bp, 28 predicted proteins | sample 1539591 | NCBI WGS metagenome assembly ODAK01 (sample SAMEA3539303, study PRJEB22396) | soil metagenome | biome: tundra; feature: field; material: soil | place: USA | collected 2010-05 | depth 0.15 m
CCTCGGCGACCCCGAAGAAGCCGCCCTGCGCTACTACCGCCTCAACTTCGCCGGCGGACACGACCCTGGCGGCTCCGATGGCTCAGGTCCGGACGTCGACCTGGTCGACGTGTGGCTGGAAGACCTGGACGGCCGGCGGGTCGAGAATCTCGAGCAGGGACAAGGCTTTCGCTTCAACCTGATCGCCCGGGCGCGACAGGATCTGCCGGCCGCCTCGCTCGGTTTCGAGCTGCTCAACGTCGACGACGTTTCCGTGCTCGGGTTCGGCCAGGCGCTCGAGCGCGACGACGGAACGCCTACTCCGCTCCGGGCCGGTCAGCAGGTCCGAGTGTCGGCCGAGATCGTTGCAGCGCTCGTGCCTGGCCGGTACTCGGTGCTGTGTTCGATGTCGCGTAGCCGCGACAGAGGGGACGATGCGTTGCGCGATCTGCGGGTGATCGATTTCCTGGTCACTGGCCGCGACCCGATGCCCGGCATGGTGTCTGTCCGCGCGAGCGTCGCGGCCACGGTCGAGGCAAGCTCGCGAGCGGCATGACGACGGAGTCTGTAACGCCTGAACTGCGAGACGTGAGCGGGCCGGGGGCCCTGAGCGGCGGCCTGGGGCGGTTCTGGGAGTTAACGCTGCTGCTGGCCACAACCGAGTTCAAGCGCACCTATTTCGGCACCGCGCTCGGCTACGTGTGGTCAGTGGCCCGGCCGCTGATGCTGTTCGCGGTGCTGGTCGAGGTCTTCACCCACATCGTCAATCTCAGCAAGGAGGTCCCCCACTATCCGGTGTTCCTCCTCTTCAACATAGTCCTGTTCGGCTTCTTCCAGGAGGGATCGACGCTGGCGGTCGCCTCGATCGTCAGTCAGGAGGGGATCGTCCGCAAGACCCAGTTCCCTCGGCTGGCGATCCCGATGGCGGTGGTGATGACCGCGCTGTTCAACCTGCTCCTGAACCTGATCATCGTGTTCGTCTTCATCCTCGGGTTCGGTATCTCGCCGACCTGGACCTGGCTGCTGCTCCCGGTGATCCTGGCGATGATGTTCGTGGTGACGCTCGCGGTCGCGATGATCGTCTCGTCGCTGTATCCGCGCTTCCGGGACATCGGGATCATCTGGTCGGTGTTCACGACAGCGCTGTTCTACGCAACCCCGGTGCTGTTTCCGCTCCAAGTCGCCGTTGAGCGTTCCCACACGCTAGGTCAGCTCATCTCGCTGAACCCGTTCACACCGATCCTCGAGCTCGGCCAGGTGTGGATCATCAATCCTCATGCGCCCTACCCGGGCACAGTGGCGGGCGGCGGCAGCAACCATCTCCTGTTTGCGGTTGGGATCATCGTCGTGCTCTGCGTGTTCGCGGTCTGGGTGTTCAGGCGCGAGGCGCCGCGGATCGCCGAGGAACTGTAGGTCTACCCGGGCCGGGCGCGGCGTTTGGCTACCCCCACGGCTAGGTGCCGCACACATCCTCTTCAGCGAGTCTGACTGACGTGCGGGCAACAGCCGCGCGATTCCCGAATCCCGGCGCCGGCTCATCGCCGGAATCTGCCGCCGCCAAGAGCGCACCACAGAGCGCAATCGCCACGAGCGTGACGGCCGGCATCTGCCAGTCCCAGTCAAGCGGAGCGTGCGCAAAGTAGACCACCACGCCAGCAATCGACCCCACGGCGACGGGGCTGACGCGCAACGCTCGGCGAGCGGCCAGCATCAGACCCGTGAGGAATGCCCCCAGCATCGCGATGCCGACCAGTCCAAGCTCGGCAAGTGTCTGAAGCGGCAGCGAGTGGGCGTCCTGAGCCGCCTCGTTCACGCTGCGCCACCGCAGCCAGTAAACACTCCAGCCGCCCGCGCCGACACCGTGCAAGGGCTCCGACACAAAGGCCCTGATCGCCACAGACCAATAGTCGTAGCGGTTGCTCTGGAGCGAGACCAGCCGCGTCGCGCCACCTGACAGAGACTGTGAGCCGCGGCTGCTCTCGTGCGCGCCGAGCACGATCGCGAACGCCAAACCGGCCGTGATCAGGGCGAGCAGCGGCGCGCGGCGCGGCACCTTCAGCTCTCCTTCCCCCTCCCGGCGAGCCAACCGGTGGTGGGCCAGGCCGGCGAGCGCAGTGACGACGACCAGCAGTACCAGCGCGATCGCGCCCTGGCGCTCCCGCGTCGACACGCTCCCGGCCAGCGAGGTCACGCCTCTGAACGTCGCCGAGGAGAGCGCCGCCAATACTCCGGCGAGGACCGCGTGCCCCGTCGCCCACAGCTGCTCGCGTCGGGGCGCGATGGCCACAAGGGCGACCAAACCCGCCAGGGCGGCGAACAGCGCCCCACGTGAGAACGAGATGTACAGCCCCAGGCCGAGCGGCGCGGCCGCGGCCGCGGCCGTAGCCCGCAGCCAGCGCGCGCGGGTGATATCGCCGACGATGCGGGCGCACAGCACGAAGCCGAGCGCTGCCAGCTCGCCCATCGCGTTCCAATAGGTGAGCGGCTGCTCGAGGCGTCCCTCGGCGCTTACCGAGCGTGCGAAATGCAGCAGGCCGGGGAGCAAGCGCTCCGAGAGCCCGTACCCGATCACGATCAACGCACCGGCTGCGAGCGCGGGCTCGACGACTCGCAGCGCAGGGCCGCGAAGAAGCATCGAGGAAGCCAGAAGCGCGCCGAGATACAGAAACGCGATCTGACCCGCGTGGTAGGCGTTCCCAGCGATCGGCGCCCAGAGGATCGAGAGCAGTGTCCACGCAGCCAGCAGCCCGAGCCCGCCGATCGCAAGCTGCGCCGGGCGGCCGCGCGGAATCCGGGCGCCCGCCACTGCGGCGATCACGACCGTAACCCAAACGCCGACACCGGTCCAGGCGCGCGGCTCGTCGAAGTAGCCGCCACTGAAGAAGGCGATGACCGTCGCCCCGGCTAGCAGCGTCAGGCGTGCAACGCTGAGCGACGCTGAGCGCATCTCCTAGCGGTGCGGGTCTCTCACGGCGCGCCGAACGATCCTGGTAGACGCCAGCGGCTGGCGCTCATTGACGGCCCGGCGCGATCCGATCAAGCGAGCGGTCTCGATCTCGGCCAGCAGCCCGCGCCGGAAGTTGGCCGGGTTAAAGCGCGCCGCGTTGCGCGTGCACGCCAGGGGATCCACTGCCGAGTCGTCGAACTGCAGCACCGCGGCGGCGAGCTGATCGGCGCCGCCTGACCAGAAGCAGCCCGTGACGCCGTCAAGCACCGTCTCCAGCGAGCCGCCTGCCCGCAGGGCGATCACCGGACGCCCGGCGGCCTGGCTCTCGACCGACGCAATCCCGAACTCCTCGGTCGAGGTCACGATCAGGGCTCGCGCGCCCTGGAGGATCTGCGGCACCTCGGCGTCGGTGGCCCGACCGGTGAACTGCACGGTCGGCCCGGCCAGCCGGCGCAGCCGGCGCGCGTCGGGACCGTCCCCGATCACGATCAGCGGGCGGCGGAGCATGTTGAAGGCCGCGATCGCTACGTCGATCTGCTTGTGCGGCATCAGCTCGGAGATGATCGCGTAATGGTCGTCCACCGCTCCGGGCGCGAAGCGCGCGGTGTCGACCGGCGGATAGACGACCAGCGAATCGCGCCCGAAGTAGGTGCGGATCCTCGCCTGCGTGGTGCGCGAGTTGGCTACATACCGGTCAGTACGCTGGGCGGCAATCCAGTCCCACTGGCGCCAGCGCCGGAAGGCGCCCCGCAGGAAGGCGCGGGTGATCGGGTCTCGCTGGCGGGCCAGCGTCCGGTCGCGGTCGTTCCACGCGTAACGGAACGGGTTGTGGCAGTAGCTCACATGGACTGAGCGCTCGTCGCAGAGCACGGCGTGAGCCCAGGCGGACGAGCTGGACACGACGAGGTCATAATCCGACAGATCAAAGGATTCGATCGCCGCCGGGTAGAGCGGCAACAGCGCCCGAAACGTGCGGGCCGACGGGCGCAGGCGCTGCAGAAACGAGGTGTGCACCGCGCGGTCGGCGAATCTGCCCTCGGTTCCGCGCTCGTCGTACACCGCGGTATAGATGTCGGCCTGCGGCCAGATATTGCACAGCTCAAGGAAGACCCGCTCGGCTCCGCGCACGTCCAGCAGGAAGTCGTGAACGAGCGCGACGCTGCAGCGACCAAGAGCGTTCTCCGACGAATGGTCCACCCCGCCAGTCTAAGCACCGCCGAATATCCGCGACGCCACCAAGAACCGCTCAGCTCGCCGGTCCCAGTCGGCCCCCGGGGAGCAGGAAAACAGTGTCCTTACATCTGTTCGTGACCTACTCCGGCGTGCTCGGTGGCGCCGAGCGCGTGCTGCTCGACTGTGCCTCGGCGCTGGAGGGCGAGAGCTGCCTGGCCTGTCCGGAAGGCGCCCTGGCGCGGGCGGCCCGCTCCCAGGGCCTGCGGGTGTTCGCGGTCCCCGGTCGCCCGCTCAACCTCAGGGCCAGTGCCTCGGTCCGAATGCTCGCCCCGGCCCGGCTGGCGAGTCACGCTCGGGAACTTCGCTCGCTCTGCCACGATCTTGCGCCTGACCTCGTAGTCGGCTGGGGAATGCGCTCGGCGATCGCCTGCATGGCCGCCTGGCCGCCCGGCGCGACGTTCGCCTTTGCGCACAACGATCTGCTCCCCGGACCGCTCATCGGTGCTGCCGTCAGGCTGGTCGCCGGGCGCTCGGACGCTGTGATCGTCCCCTCCCGGGCGGTGGCCGACGACCTTGACCCCCGCGGGTGTCTGGGTGCCAAGCTGCATGTGGTGAACCCGGGCGTGGATCTGCCTGAGCCCGCACCCGGCCTACCCCGTCAGCCCCCGGAGGTGCTGGTGCTGGGGGCAATCGTCGGCTGGAAGCGGCCCGATCTCGCCCTGCAAGCCTTCGCACTGGCTCGTCGGCAGATCCCGCAGCTACGGCTTCGCTTCGTCGGGGCCCCGCTGGATGGGGACGATTGCGCCCTGGCGGAGCTGCGTGCGCGAGCCGATCAGCCTGATCTCGCCGCCGGCGTGGAGTTCGCCGGCGCCACCGCTGACCCCGGATCTGATCTGGCCCGAGCGACATGCCTATTGCACTGCGCGCCGCGCGAGCCATTCGGCCTGGCGGTGCTGGAGGCTCTGGCGGCCGGGCGTCCGGCGATCGCTCCCAACGGCGCCGGCCCAAAGGAGATCGTCGATGCCACCTGCGGGCGCCTGTATCCACCCGGTGACGCCCGGGCAGCCGCCGAGGCGATCGTCGAGGTGGTCGGCAACCCGCAGGCAGCGGCTTCAATGGGGATCGCCGGGCGCCGCCGGGCACGCGAGCGGTTTGCCCGGACGAGCACCCGGGCTGGTTTCGCCGCGGCCGTGGCTCCGCTCCTGCGCACGGGTCAGATCGGTGCGACCGGGGCAGCGTCGACGGCGCCGTTCGCACTGGTGACGGTGACCCACAACTCAGCCGAGCACCTGCGGTCGCTGCTGGCCTCGGCACGACGCCACCTTCCGAGCGTACGGGTGATCGTCGTCGACTGCGCGTCTGAAGACGCCAGCGTCGAGGTGGCGCGGGCCGATCACTGCGCAGTGTCGATTGCGCTGGAGGAGAACCTGGGCTTCGGCCGGGCCTGCAACCGGGGCGTGCGGGACGTCCACGAGCCGGTGACGATCTTGGTCAACCCCGATGTCGAGCTGGTTGACGATTCGCTGCGCGGGCTGGCCGGGCAGCTGCTCGGCGAAACCCACCGGCGCCACCTGCTGGCGCCACTGGTCCTGTCCAGCGACGGCTCTAGACAGGACACGGTGCATCCCGCGCCGCTGTCGGGCGCCGATGTGGCGCGCGCCGTGATACCCCCCGCGATGGTGCCCGGAGCGCTCGCCGGGCCCCTGGCTCCGTGGCGAGCTCACCATCCCCGGCGCGTCGGCTGGGCGGTCGGCTGCGCGCTGGGCGGCCGGACCGAGACGCTGCTGGAGCTCGGCCCGTTCGATGAGTCGATCTTCATGTACGGCGAGGATCTGGAGCTGGGTCTGCGAGCCTCCCGCCGCGGGATCGAGACCTGGTTCTGGCCCCAGGCCAGGGTCCTTCACCACAGCGCGCACTCGAGCACAAAGGCGTTCGGCGGCGAGCCGTTCGGGCTGCTGGCCTCCGCCCGGCACGCCGCGGTGGCGCGGTCGCTGGGGTCCGGGCGCGCCGCGATCGACGATGGCGTGCAGGCGGTCACGTTCGCGTCCAGGCTGGCGGTGAAACGGGCCCTCGGACGTCGCGCCGATCGCGAACGTCTTCAGCTGGCGGCCCTGCGCAGCGCGCGGCGCGTGGCTCCGTGAGGGAAAGCCCGCGCAGGCCGAAGTGGTGGGCGGCACTCGTGGGGCTGGGGGCGGTGGCGCTCGCGACCGCGCTGGTCTTGGCGCTGGTGCGCTCAGGCGAGGGCACGCGAACCGAGCCCGGGCGACCTGGGTCAGGGGCGTCCGCCACCACCTCGGCGGGGAGCTCGGCGACGGCGCCCTCCGCCAGCTCGACGAGCACCACACCGGCCACGCTGGCCCCGGCGCAGCCGGCGCCGGCAACCGAGCAGTTCGGAGCCAGCGTCAACCTGTTGTTCAACGGCAGCACGAACGCGCCGCAGCTGATCACCGCCCAGCTTGACGCGCTTAGCGCCAGCGGCGCGAGCCTTGCTCGCAGCGACGCGCTTTGGGAGGCGACCGAGCCCAGCGCGCCGGTCGCCGGCGTGCACCGCTTCGATTGGGCGTTTGACGACATGATCGCCGGTGACCTGGCCGCCCACGGCCTGCGCTGGCTGCCGATCCTCGACTACTCGGCGCCGTGGGCCCAGTCGATTGCCGGCCAGGACCACTCCCCGCCGAGCTCGAGCGCCGACTACGCCTCCTACGCCGGCGCGTTCGCCGCCCGGTACGGGCTCGGCGGGACGTTCTGGCGCGCTCATCCCGGCCTGACGGCCGAGCCGGTGGCGACCTACGAGATCTGGAACGAGCCCGACAACGGCGAGTTCTGGACGCCTGCCCCCGATGCGGCGCGCTACGCAGACCTGTACATCGCGGCGCGGGAGGCGATCGACGCCGACGACCCCTCCGCGCACGTGATCGTCGGCGGGCTGACTCACCCCACGAGCTTTCTGCCGGCGATGCTGGCGGCGCAGCCCCAGCTGCGGGGCCACATCGACGGGGTCGCGATTCATCCCTACGGAACCCCCGGGATCGTGCTGGCGAAGGTCAGAGCTGACCGGGCGACCCTCGTCGCGCTGGGGATGGCGCTCGTGCCGCTGTACGCAACCGAGTTCGGCTGGACAACCACGCCGCCGGGAGCACTTGACTACGTGCCGGCCGCCCGGCGTCCCGCCTACATCTCAGAGACCGTCGACGCGCTCGGGCACCTTGACTGCGGGCTTGCCGCGACCGTGCTCTACACCTGGTATTCGCCCCTGCAGAACGCGGCCGACAGCGAGCAGTGGTACGGCATCGACAGCCTGACCGGCGCCCCCACCGCTGACACCGATGCGTTTGCTCAGGGGCTGCGGCGCGCCAGAGCGCCGGCCCCCTCTCTGCAAATCTGCGGTTAACGCCATCCAGGACAGCTCGCAGTCAGCAGATCCGGGCCGATCTGCGGCTAGGGCTTGGCGCAGCGCGTGGCCAGGTTCGAGACTCGGCGGCAGTGCTCCAGGGTCAGAACGCCCTTCGTGAACGCTCTCAGCGCGGGCTTGGCCACCACGAGCCCGTGGCGCAGCGCCAGCAGTCCGGCGTAATTGAAGGCGGGTGACCTGGGGGCCTCGTCTCCGATCCAGGTGTAGTAGTAGAAGCTCAGCAGCCCCAGCGAGACCCGCTGCGCGCCGAGCATTGGCACCACTGCAGCGATGTTGCGCGCTTGACCGGACTCGGTGGTGTCGAAGTCCCACTGCTGGGGAGACTTGCCCTGCGCCGACGGCCAGCTCAGCTCGGTGTCGATCAGGGGCATGCTGGCGTTCCCCAGGCGGATCAGCGCGTTCCGCATCAGGCGCAGGTACAGCATTATGTGTGCCGGGGTCTTGGTGAATCCGTTGACCGAGACAATGTCGAACAGCGAACGCGCTCCCCGGACGCGATAGATCTGGCCGATCGCCTTCCAGGCGAAGTTGGTCAGCGCGCCGAGCACCACCTGCGCGCCTGGGTCAGCCTGCTTGATCGCAGCGTGCGCAGCGCGCAATACGGTCACATAACTACTCGCAAACGGTTGCGGCCAGTAGTACGGAATGTTGGGCTCATTCCAGATCTGCCACCTCCGGATTGGCACGCGCCTGATGCTGGGATTCGCTGCCCAAAAACTGCCGTGCGGTCCGTACCGATACACCAGCGCTGACAGGAACCTGGCGTACGGAGCCGGAGACGAGGGGATCGGCAGGCCGCCGCTGTGACTGCGCTTGGCATCCCAGCCGGGCGCGTAGATCACGGTGGGCAAGATGGTCAGGCCTCGCTCTGCAGCCAGACCGACAAGCTGATCGAGTTTGGTGAAGTCGGTCGGGACGCCGCCCACGGGGGTGTACTCGAGCTTCTGCGCAGGGGTGAGGGCCGCGTACCCCGAGTCGTTGAAGCTCTCGTACGGCTGCGTTGCCGCCCAGTTGAAGGCAACGCGCACGCTTTGCACCCCGCGGGCGACCATCTGGCTGAGCTGATCACCCAGGTTCAGCTGCGCGGTGGAATCAAACAGCGGACCGTCGGCGTCCACCCCGACGAAACCGGCCGGCACCGCTGCGACCGGCTTGACCTTCGCCGCTGTCCGCGCGAGCGCCGGCCCGCTGAGCGCACCGGCGCCGACAAGTACCGCCGCCACGATCGCCAGCTGGCCTCGCCAGCGCATCGCGCCCGGCCCCGGGGACGGCCTGCCGAGAAAGCGGGCCGAGCGCAGCGGCTCGAACCGTATCGATCTGAAGCTCACGCTTGCGATCGCGGGTGTGCGGCGGTTCTTCTCAGTCCCAGCCCAGTCGCGACGAGCACGAGGCCCAGGCCGCCGGCGAACCAGAGATCAAAGCCGGTGTGCGGAAGCGTCTTGGACGACTTGGAGGTGGTGCCGGCTGTGGTGGCGGTCGGCGTAGTCGAAGTCGTAGCCGCGGCGGTCGTGACAGTGGAAGGAGAGGAGGTGGACGGGGACGTGGTGGTCGTGCCCGAGGCAGCGGGCGTCGCGGAGGAGCTAGATGAGCCAGAGGTCGATGTACCCGATGAGGAAGTTGACGACGAGGCGCCGCCGCCCGAGTGGTGATGTGCTCCGGTCGAACCCGAGAGCGGATCCACGTACTGCTGGTCGCCGGCCGAGCCGCCACCTGAGGCGAGGGCCGTCGCGCCACAAGTCCAGACGAAGGCGACGAAGAAGGCGAGGCAGATCATGAGTGCGCGCCGAAAATGCACCGGCCGAGTATTGCAAGCGAACGGCGAGCACGCGTTCGGTTGCGCGCGAGGCGAATCGGCAAATGCTGGATTTGCAGGATCTATTGCACGCCTAGGATCTGCGGTCACGAGCTCGACGGGTCGTGTTAGGGTGCTCCGCGGGCCGCCTGCGAACTGCCGATGCGCGGCCTGGTTCGCGTCATCCGAGACTCCCGTCAGCGGCGACTCCGTGGCCACCGCCGCGGCGCTTGCCGCATATCACCATGCCCACATTGAGTACCCATCCGAGGATCATGCGCTCACTTGCCGCCACGGCCATGATCGCAGCCGTGCTGCTGGGAAGCCGCCTGACCCCCTCCAGTGCCGGCGACCTCCAAAGCCAGATCTCGGCCACGCGTTCGGCCGCGGGAGCGCTGCAATCGCAGATCGCCGCGGACACAGCCCAGATCCAAACGACCACGACCGGGTTGCAGGACGCCCGGCAGCGACTGGACGCGATCCAGGGACAGCTCAATGTGCACGTCGAACAGCTTCGGAGCGTCCAGGCCAGCCTGATCGCCGCTCGCGACCGGCTCGTCGACCTGGAGAACCGGCTCCATCAGGCGTCCACGGCGCTGGCCGACAACCTGCGCGCCAACTACGAGGGAGGCCAGCCGGATCTAGTGAGCGTCGTGCTGGAGGCCCGCGGCTTTGGCGACCTGCTGGAGCAGATGAGCTTCATGGCGCGTATCGCCCATCAGGACAGCAGCATCGTCGCCTTCACGCGGACGGCTCGCCTGGAGGTGTCGCGTCAGGCCACGACCCTGGCCTCGCTGGAGACGCGTGACCGCAGCCTGGCCGAGCAGGTCCTCGGTCAGCGCAACCAGATCGCCGCGCTGCACTCGGCGCTCCTACGTCAGCAGATCGCTGAGCTGAGCTCTCGCGCCGGCAAGAACAACGAGCTCGGTGGGCTGAACTCCCGCCTGAAGAAGCTCCAAGCCCAAGCGGCCAAGCAGGAAGCTCTGGCGGCCGAGCAGGCTACACGCGCGGCGGCGACGGGCAACGCCAATGTCGACGGAATCACGCTCAACACGAGCGGCATGGTCCAGGCCCCGCCAGGCGCGCCGGCGGCGGTCGCGCAAGTGATCGCCGCCGGAAATGCGATCGCCACGCTCCCGTACATTTACGGCGGGGGGCATGCCTCCTTCCACGCCGATGGCTACGACTGCTCGGGCTCGGTCAGCTACGCGCTCGCCGCGGCAGGCCTTGTCAGCTCGCCGATGGTGTCCGGCGACTTCGAGAACTGGGGCGACCCCGGTCCGGGCCGCTGGATCACGATCTACGCGAACGCCGACCACGTCTGGATGACCGTCGCCGGCTGGCGCTTTGACACCGTGGCCCTGGCCGAAGATGGCACGCGCTGGGCACGCGGCGGCGGCGAGTTCTCCGGCCTCGGGGTCCGCCACCCGCCCGGCCTCTGAGTTCTCCGGCCTCGGGGTCCGCCACCCGCCCGGCCTCTGAGTTCTACGCCTCGGGGTCCGCCACCCGCCCGGCCTCTGAGTTCTACGCCTCGTCGTCCGCCACCCGCCCGGCCGTGATGGCCAGGCGGGTGTCGAGCCTGTGGTCGCGCCCAAGTGGTCGAATGCGACCGGATTTGCGGTGGCGGCCACTAAGATCTGACCGGCACGCTGCGCGTCGGGACCGCTCCGGCGGAGATCCCCCGCAGGTCACCACGGATCGCCGAGGCGGCTTCCGCGGGCTGGCGGCGGATCGGCGACGGACTTGGCCGGGCTCCGCGGCGAGGCGTCGCTATCGGGGCGGTGGCAGCGCCGCTGCCGAACAGACGCAGCGCCAGCAGGCCCCGCGCGGGGATTGCCACCATCGCCACCATGGCCAGGAACCAGACCTGTCCGGCGTCGGTGCCCATCCCCAGTGCGTGCACCAGGCCCGCGAGCCAGGCGAGCGCGGTGAACCGGTGCAGCTTGCGCCACCGGGCGGCGCCGATCCTGGCGCGGAAGTAGTAGGACAGGCCGAGCAGCACCAGGCTCCATCCGCCCACGATGCCGATGCTCATCCAGACGGTCTTGTAACTGCTGACAAACGGAAGCGAGATGTCGGCGACCGAGGGATGCAGGTAGGCGTCTCCGAGCAGCGCGGCCGCATGGACGACGATCGCGGCGATCGTGGACAGCGAGAGGACCTCGTGAAACGAGATCAGGTCAGATCGCCGGCGCTTGAGCAGCTTGGTGCTCATCAGCAGGCCTAGCGAGACGGCCAGGCTGGCCAGGATTAGCGCGGCGAAGCCGGCGGCACGACTCGTGATCCAGAGCAGATGCGGTGTCAGATTGGTCATCACCACAGCTTCGGCGCAGCTCGGTAGAAAGCTGTAGACGACGAATAAGAACCGCGTACGAGAAAGTCAGCGTGGCTCGGCGTGTGCCCCGCCTGGTGCCGCCTGGGGGCGCGTGACGTTTGACTGGGCGCCAGCGACGCGAGCACAGCGGGGGGAGGGACGCGTGAGCCGCCCTCGTAGCTTCGGTGGCAGACGCCTAAGCCAGCCTCGTAGCTTCGCTGGGATGCTCCTACGGGACCTGCAGGCCCGCGTGGACCAGATGCCCGGCCAGGGTCGTCGTCTGCCGGCGCCGGGTAAAGGCGGGCGGGGTCTGCGCCGCAACCTGGTGGTAGGTGACGGTGAACGAGTCGCCCTTGCGGTCCAGCGAGGAGGGCGACGCCGAGCCAGTCACGCCCCGGCCGCGGTAGACGATGAAATGCTGGCCGCTGGGGGCGAGGCTGATCTTGGTCGAGCCCCAGGCGCGGTCGCTGATCGAGCCCGTGTGACCGGTGGTCGATTGCGCGGTAGCCAGGCTGAACATCGTCGATCCGAAATCGGCCAGCGGCAGCGTCTGACACGAATTGTCGCTGTAGCACTCAGACGGAGCCTCGACGATCCACTCCGCCGATGACACGTCAATGACCGCGGCGTGAAGGTTCTTGGTGAAGGTCCGGTGGCGGGTCTGGTCCACCAGCGTGAGTTGCACCTTGTGGCCTACGACCGAGACCGTCGCGACGAGCTCGTCGCCGGCGTGCACGCTGAAGTTGATCGTCTGCGATGCCGCCGGCACCAGCTCATACCAAGCGCTCGAAACGGAGCGTCCGGATGCGGTGCAGTCCATCTCTGTGCCGATCTGCTCCAGCGCGGGGGCGGTGACGCTGTAGCCGCCGAGCCCGACCCAGACGGCGGTGTAGGTGGAGTTGCCGGGGCTGCATACCGCCGCCGGCTGCTGCCATGCGCCGATCACCTTCGTGAAGTTGACCCCTGAGCGATGCACCGCGTAGCCGGCCCAGTTCGCACTCTCACTGGAGTCAGCCAGCGCGGCCGGTGCGCAGGTCAGCGCGATGACAGCAAGAAGGGCGGCCAGAAGCGATGCACGCACGGTGATCGTTTGTTTTGGCAGGTCCACGAAATCCTTGAGCAGAGTCCTATTTACGGGTTGCGGCCCCAGTTATCGCCGCCGCGCGCCCCTGGCAGTCATACATTGTCGCCGTCGTCGCGCCGGTTGTCGAGATCCTGACGGCTCTGCACGCTTTCGCCGCGATGTCCATCGCAGCTTGGCTGCCCGTCCGGGTGTCGCCGGGAGACTGAAAGCCCTGACCACTGTCGTTCAGGATCCAGCGTAACCGTTCGGTGCGAACCTCCATGGCGATCCAAGCAGCGCCGACCGAACTCTCGCGCCCTGAGAACCCGCCCAGGCCGGCGACCTTGGCGTCGGAGGACAGGATCACCGCCGCCGCCGTGCTCTGACTGGAGACGCCGATCGTGCCGCCGCCGTGGGCATCGGCGTACTTGATCGCAGCGGCGAGGGAGGCGCTGCCAGCGCCGAACCCGCCGCCGGCAAAGCCACCGCCGCCGAAGCCACCGCCCGGACCGGCAAACCCGCCCGCCGGGGGGGCGCCCGCACCAGCGCCCTGGACCGTGCCGCCTGGCGCGCCCAGGGCCGTGCCACCCGGAGCGCCCGGGGCCGCACCGGCGCCCGCGCCGGGGACCGCACCGGCGCCCGCACCGGGGACCGCACCGGCGCCCGCACCGGGGACCGCACCGGCGCCCGCGCCGAACCGGCCCGTGCCGGACCGCCCGGCTCCGAAACCGCCGCGCCCGAAGCCGCCCGACCCGCCCGGTCCGCCGATCGAGGCGCTGGCGGGGCCGCCGCTGGGGAAGGTGCCGCTGGTGGCGTGGCCGAGCGTATCGGCCGCCCAGGTGGCGGGCGCGGCCAGCAGCGCCGCTAGCGCGATGCCCACTACCGCCAACCGGACCCGCGCTGAAAGTCCCAGCGCGAGCAGCAGCGCGCCGCCCACGGCGAAACCGATCACCAGCGGCTTTGCCCACCCGAGCTGACCGCCGAGATTGCCCAGCACGACCAGTTCGGTGACCGCCGCGCCGGCCAAGGCCAGCGGGGCGAGGAAGCGGACATGACGGTCGCCCTGGAGGATCTGACCGACCCCGGCGCCTACCAGCGCCGCGGTGAACGGAGCCAGGAAGGAAACGTAGTACGGATGGAAGATGCCCTTGGCGAAGCTGAATGCAATCGCCGAGACCAGGAAAGCTCCGCCGATCGCCATCAACCAGCCGGTGCGGGGATCGCTGCGGCGCAGACGGGAGGCGACCAACACCCCCAGCCCGGCGACCAGGGCGAATCCCAGCAGCCATCCGGCCTGGTCGCCCAGGCCGGACTGCAGCAGGCGAAAGACACCCGTGGCGCTACCGAACGGGCCGCCACCGCCACCGCCACCGGCGAACGACTGGGGCCCGCCGGTCTGGCCGGCGAGTCGCCCGAGACCGTTGTAGTTGAAGATCAGCGACCAGATGCTGTTGTCCGCCGTGCCGGAGATCCAGGGGCGATCGGCGGCCGGCGTCAGCGAGATCAGCAGCGGCCACGCGCCGCCCACGACGAGCATCGCGAGACCTCCCCAGAGCAGCTGACCGACGGCGCGCACCCGCCCAGCGGATGCCTCGCGCGCCGGCCAATCCGGATGCCGAGCGGCACGCAGGCGCGAGGGCGCTACCCAAAGGTAGGCCGCGGTGATCCCGGGGACGATCATCAGCGCGACGGCCATCTTGGTCTCAAAGCCGAGCCCGATGCAGACGCCGCACAGCACCAGCCACCGCGTGCGGCCGGTCTCCAGCGCGCGCAGGGCCAGCCACAGGGCCGCCACGCAGCAAAGAATCAGCAGCTGATCGGGATTGTTGTGGCGGGAGATGGCCACCGTCATCGGCGTCGTCGCCAGCACGATCCCGGCGACGAAGCCGGCCACCCGTCCGAAGCACCGGCGCGTCAGGTCATAGATCAGGCCGGCCGCGGCGATTCCCATCAGCGCCTGCGGGATCAGGACGCTAAGCGGGTGAAAGCCGAAGATCCGCGCCGAGAGCGCCTGCACCCAGAGGCTCAGCGGCGGCTTGTCGACGGTCATCAGCCCGCTCTTGTCCATCGACGCGAACAGGAAGTCGTGCCAGCTCGTGCTCATCGAGCGCACCGCGGCCGAGTAGTAGGTGTTGGCCCAGCCGTTGATCCCCAGTCCCCACAGGTTCAGCACCGCTGCCACGCTCAGCACCCCGAGCAGCTCAGGGCGCGCACGCAGGCGCTGCGCGACGGCGGGCAGCACACGAGCGCGCCGCGGCGCGCGCAGCCGCGCCGGATACGAGATCGAGTCAGAGCTCACGGCGTCAGGATGCGGGCTTGGAGTGAGAAGAAGCTAAGAGCGCTGCGCTTCACGGCTGGTCAGGCGCCCTGGTCACCTCGGCATAGGCGCCTGCGGCGAAAAGCGCACCGAGGACACCGGCGGCGAGACCCGCGAGTGTGCGAGCCATGATGGTCATGCTGATCTCCTTGGATGCGGCTGGCGTTTGCACGCATCAGGATCGGCAATCGATCGAAGCCCCGGCGAAGACGTCGCTAAGAGCTGTGTAGGAGCCAAAGTCCCGCACCTGCCCGACGGCGCGGGCCGAATCGACCATCGATCGAGAGATCGCCTCTGCGCCGCGCTCGGCGTGGCGCAGGAAGTAGGTCACCCACAGCGATGCCGTGAGGATGAACCCGATCACGAACGATGCGTCCACGGCGAACGTGCCCCGCTGCTGTGAGAAGGCCAGGCCAACGGCAGCACCGACTCGCCCAGCGCGATCATCAGCACCAGCTGGCAGCGCTCGGCGAGATGGGCGCTGGCCAGCGTCCAATCCCCGATCGGCGTCGGCGCTACGCCCGGCAGCCGGAACGCGTGCATCGGCGCCCCCACGTCGAGCACGATCGCCAGGATCCAGATCAGGATCCGCGCGTCCCCGGCCTGCAACGCGCCGACGATCCACGCAACTCCGGCGATCGCCGACCACACCAGCAGTTGGGCGTAGTTAGGACCCATCCGTTGCTTGCGCCCCGAACGCCGCCACCATCAAGCCGCTGCGCAGCAGCTGGATGCAGACGTAGGCGGCCGCGAACGGGAGGCCGCGGGCGCCGAACGCCTAAGGGATCGCCGCCGACATCACCAGGCTGATTGCCATCAGCACGACCATCAGCAGCGCCACCGGCGCGCGCTCAGGATCGATCCAGTTGGTCGCCCAGGCGGGGTAGTTCCACGCCCACCAGACCGCCGTGAACATGATCAGCGTCTCCAGTGCACCCCGCAGCGAGGGCTGCCCACCCCGGAACAGGAAATCGGACAGCTGCGTGATGCGAACACGTACACGAGCTCGAAGAACAGCTCCATGCTGGTGGCGCGCGGCGCGGGGTCACCGCTGCGCTCACGTAGAACGCTCGAGATCACGGGGGGTCCTACAGTACGAGTAACCCTCTGAAAACATGGAGTTCGAATGTCCGCCAACAGCTTTGATTCCAGGGCCACGCTGAGCGTCGGCGAGCGGTCCTACGAGATCTTCCGCCTCGACGCGCTGCAGGCCAAATACGACGTCGCCCGGCTGCCGTTCTCACTGAAGATCCTGCTGGAGAACCTGCTGCGCAACGAGGACGGCGAGGCGATTTGCGCCCGGGATATCGAGGCGCTGGCGAAATGGAACGCCAGCGACGAGCCCAGCCAGGAGATCGCGTTCACACCCGCCCGCGTGGTGATGCAGGACTTCACCGGCGTCCCGGCGATCGTCGATCTGGCCGCGATGCGCGACGCGATGGGCGAGATGGGCGACGAGCAGAGCAAGATCAATCCGCTCGTCCCGGCCGAGCTCGTGATCGACCACTCGGTCCAGGTTGACGCCTACGGCACCCATCAGGCGTTTGCCCGCAACGCCGAGTTGGAGTTCGAGCGAAACCAAGAGCGTTATGCGTTCCTGCGCTGGGGACAGGGCGCATTTCACAACTTCAGCGTGGTCCCGCCCGACACGGGGATCGTGCACCAGGTCAACCTCGAATACCTGGCCCGCGTGGTGTTCGTCGACGAGGAGCGCAGCCTGGCCTATCCGGACACACTGGTCGGCACCGACTCGCACACCACGATGATCAACGGGCTCGGCGTGCTGGGCTGGGGTGTCGGCGGGATCGAGGCGGAGGCGGCGATGCTGGGACAGCCGATGTCGATGCTGATACCGCAGGTGGTCGGCTTCAAGCTCACCGGCGAGTTGCCCGAGGGCGCAACCGCCACCGACCTCGTCCTGACGGTGACCGAGATGCTGCGTGAGCGGGGCGTCGTGGGCAAGTTCGTGGAGTTCCACGGCGCCGGACTGGAGAAGCTGCCGCTCGCCGACCGGGCGACGATCGGCAACATGTCACCCGAGTTCGGCTCCACCTGCGCGATCTTCCCCATCGATGCCGAGACGCTGCGCTACCTGGAGTTCACCGGCCGGCCCAAGGCTCTGATCGAGCTGGTCGAGACCTACGCCAAGGAACAGGGGCTGTGGCACGACGAGGACTCCGAGGTGCCCACATTCAGCGACAATCTCGAGCTCGATCTCGCCGACGTAGTGCCGAGCATCGCTGGACCCAAGCGCCCCCAGGACCGCGTTTCGCTGACCGAGGCCAAGCCGGCCTTCCGAATGGCGCTGGAGGGCCTGATGCCCGATGAAGATGAAGAGGATGGGCAGCTGGCCGCCTCCTTCCCGGCCAGCGATCCGGTGTCCAGCCACGTCCCCAACGGCGCCGGCCACGGGCCGTCGGGCGGCACCGGCGGGACTCAGGTGGCCGATCGCCGTCAGGCCCGGGCCCCGGTGACGTTGGCCGACGGGACCGAGACCGAGCTCGACCACGGCCACGTGGTGATCGCCGCGATCACGAGCTGCACGAACACGTCGAACCCGTCGGTGATGGTGGGCGCGGGGATCCTCGCCCGCAATGCGGTCAAAAAGGGCCTCAAGGTCAAGCCGTGGGTGAAGACCTCGCTGGCGCCTGGATCCAAGGTGGTGACCGAGTACCTGGACCGGGCCGGGCTCACGGAGCCGCTCAACGAGCTCGGCTTCAACCTCGTCGGATACGGCTGCACGACGTGCATCGGCAACAGCGGCCCACTGCCCGAAGAGATCTCCAAGGTCGTGGGCGACAGCGATCTGGCGGTCGTCTCGGTGCTGTCGGGCAACCGCAACTTCGAGGGCCGCATCAATCCCGACGTGAGGATGAACTACCTCGCGTCGCCGCCGTTGTGCGTCGCCTACGCGCTCGCCGGCACGATGGACATCGACCTCTACGACGAGCCGCTGGGCGAGACCGACGACGGCGATCCGGTGTACCTGAAGGACATCTGGCCCGGCTCGGCCGAGGTCGCCCGGACGGTGGGCGACGCGGTCCAATCCGACATGTTCCGCAAGAGCTACGGCGAGGTGTTCGACGGCGACGAGCGATGGAACTCGCTGCAGGTGCCAACCGGCGACAGCTTCGCCTGGTCCGATGACTCCACCTACGTCCGGCGCCCGCCGTTCTTTGAGGACCTGCCCGCCGAGCCGGAGCCGATCGAGGACATCGAGGGAGCGCGGGTACTGGCGATTCTCGGCGACAGCGTAACCACCGACCACATCTCCCCGGCCGGCTCGATCAAGCGCGACAGCCCAGCCGGCGAGTATCTGAAGGAGCACGGCGTGGAGTTCAGGGACTTCAACTCCTACGGGTCGCGCCGCGGCAACCACGAGGTGATGATGCGCGGCACGTTCGCCAACATCCGCCTGCGCAACCAGCTGAAATCCGACGGCGGGGGTTCTCTTCCCGAGGGTGGGGTGACGATCTACCTGGGCGATGACCAGCACGAGCAGATGCCGATCTACGACGCGGCGATGCGCTACCTGGAGCACGGCACGCCGCTGATCGTGCTCGCCGGCAAGGAGTACGGCTCGGGATCGTCGCGGGATTGGGCCGCCAAGGGCACGCGCCTGCTCGGTGTCCGCGCCGTGATCGCGCAGAGCTTTGAGCGCATCCACCGCTCAAACCTGGTGGGGATGGGCGTGCTGCCGCTGCAGTTCTCAGACAGCGACTCGGTGGAGTCGCTGGGGCTGACCGGGCAGGAGACGTTCAGCATCGCGGGGCTGTCAGGCGGCAAGGACATCCCGCGGCAGCTGACGGTCAAGGCCGACTCCGGGGCGCAAGCGCCCTTGGAGTTCGAGGTCACGGTCCGGATCGACACGCCCAAGGAGCAGCGCTACTTCCAGCACGGCGGGATTCTGCAGTTCGTGCTCCGGCAGCTGCTGGCGACGTGAGCGCCCGCGCCACTACCCTTGTGCGACGTGTCAACGCCTGAGCTACTGCGTCGTCTGGTCAGCGCCCCGGGACCCTCGGGTCACGAGAGCGACCCGGCGCGCGTCTGGCGCGAGAGCTGCTCCGCGTTCGCGCAGGAGGTCCGCAGCGACAGCGTGGGCTCGTCCTATGCGCGCGTGCCCGGCACGGCCGGCGGTCCGACGCTGGCGATCGTGGGGCACATCGACGAGATCGGCGTCCACATCTCCCACATCGACGACGACGGCTTTCTGCGCTTTGGCGAGGTCGGCGGCTGGGATCCGATCGTGCTGGTCGGCCAGCGGATCCGGATCGCCACCCGCGATGGGGCGGTCAGCGGCGTGATCGGTCGCAAGCCGATCCATCTGATCAAGGGCGATGACCGCAAGAGCGTGCCCGATCTGAAGGATTTGCACGTCGACATCGGCGCCAAGGACGGCGACGATGCCCGCGGGCGAGTCAGGATCGGCGACGTCGCGGTGATCGACGCCGAGCCGCTGGAGATGCCCAACGGCCGCCTGGTAGCGCGCTCGCTGGACAACCGGATCGGCTGCTTCGTCGCCGCCGAGGCTGCCCGCCTGGTGGCCGAGGCCGGCGGCGCTCCGGGCGACGTGGTGGCGCTGGCGGTGGCGCAGGAGGAGACTACGTTTGCCGGCGCCCGGACGAGCGCGTTCTCGCTGGAGCCGGATCTGGCGATCGTCGTCGACGTAACCTTCGCCACCGACCAGCCGGGGATCGAGCTCGGCCCGATCACCAAGCACCCTCTCGGCTCGGGCCCGGTGATCGCGCGCGGCACGACCCTGCATCCGGTCGTGACCGAGCTGCTGTACGCGACGGCCGAGCAGGAGGAGCTGCCGTTCACGGTCGAGTCGCTCGGGCGCGGCACCGGCACCGACGCCGACGCGGTCCACACCTCGCGGGCGGGGATCCCCACCGGGCTTGTGTCGGTGCCGATCCGCTACATGCACTCCCCGGTAGAGCTCGTGGCGCTGGACGACATCGCTGTGGCGGCGAAGCTGATCGCCGCGTTCGCGCGCCGGCTGACGCCGGGCATGACGTTCGAGCGCTGAGTGCACGTCGCACCTCCGGTGCTGCTGCTGCTCGACATCGACGGCACCCTGGTCAGCGGCGCCGCGGGCGCACACCGGGACGCTCTGCACGAAGCCGTGCGGGCCGTCCACGGCGTCGACGCACAGACGATGCGCGGACCACTTTCCCCGGCCGGGCGCACCGACGGTGAGATCGCTCGGATCATCCTGCTCGATGCGGGGATCTCGGCGCGGCGGATCGACGAACGGGCCGACCAGGTTCGCGAGGAGTGCTGCCGGGCCTACGTCCGGCTGTGCCCAAAGGACCTGTCCGACCGGGTCCTAGCCGGGATTCCTGAGCTGCTGCAGTGGCTGTCGAGCCGTCACGACGTCCAGCTGGCGCTGCTGACCGGCAACTTCGAACCCGTGGCCAGGCTCAAGCTGGGGCGGGCCGGGATCGGCGATCACTTCGCCCCCGGGCAGGGGGCGTTCGGGTCAGACTCCGAGGACCGGACGGCGCTGCCGGCGATCGCCCGACGCCGTGCCGGCAGTGCGGCCAGACCGTATCCGCGCGAACGGACGATCATCGTCGGCGACACCCCGCGCGACATCGTTTGTGCGCGGGCGGATGGAGTGCGATGCATCGCCGTGACGACGGGTCCGCACGCCAAGGAGGACCTGTTGGAAGCCGACGCGGTCGTGGCTGACGCGGTTGAACTCCACACCGCGCTGGCAAGTTCGCTGGCCGGCTGAATACCGCTATTGGTGATCCGGCCGTGGACCAGAGCCCTACGGCTTCGGCGTCGGGAACTGCGCGCGCATCATCAGGTCCCAGACCCGATCGGGCGTGAAGCGGCGCTGGTTGATCAGCAGGCGCGCGCTGGGTGTGACCGGGTAGCGGGCCCTGGGGCGCTGTGACTCTAGTGCCTGCGCGATCGCCTGAGCCACCGTGTCCGGACCTCCTCCGAGCTTGATCATCGGTCCCTGATAGGCGTCGGCGGTCACCTTGGCCACCCGGCGATTGAAGTCGGCGTAGGGACCATCGCCGTGGATCTCGGCCACCGAAGCCGAGGCCACGTCGCCGAAGCTCGTCCTGATCAGCCCGGGCTCGATCAGGATCACATCGACGCCGAAGCCGCGCACCTCGAACCGCAGTGCATCGCTGATCGCCTCCACGGCGTACTTGGTCGCGTGGTAGAGGCCGCCGCCGGGAAACGTCAGCTTCCCGCCCATCGAGCCAAGGTTGACGATTTTGCCCCAGCCCTGGTCGCGCATCCCCGGCAACACCAGCTGGCACATCCGCATCAGCCCGAACACGTTGGTCTCGAACTGACGGCGCGCCTGGTCGATAGGGACGCTCTCGACCGCGCCCGACTGGCTGTAGCCAGCGTTGTTGATCAGCACGCCGACGGCCCCCTCGGCCTCGGTCACGGCCGATACCGCGGCGCTCATCGAAGCCTCGTCGCACACGTCGAGCGCAAGCGTCCGGCAACGCAGCTGCTCCAGATCGGAGATCGCCTGCGGCCGGCGCGCGGTGGCATAGACCTTCCAGCCGGCGGCCGCCAGACGCTGCGCGGTGGCGTGGCCGATGCCCGATGAGCAGCCGGTTATCAGGACCGCGCGGGAGGGCACCGGCGAGCCTAACCGCGGACGAGCTTCTTGTAGGTGATCCGCTTGGGCCGGTCGGCCTCGGCACCGAGCTGCTCGTGGCGGAAGCTCTCGTAGGCCTCGAAGTTGCCTTCGAACCAGCGCACTTGCGAATCGCCCTCAAACGCGAGCACGTGGGTGGCGATCCGGTCCAGGAACCAACGATCGTGGGAGACCACCATCGCGCAGCCGGCGAACGACAGCAGCGCCTCCTCCAACGCGCGCAGAGTGTCGACGTCAAGGTCATTGGTCGGCTCGTCGAGCAGCAGCAGGTTGCCACCGGAGCGCAGCAGCTTGGCCAGGTGCAGGCGGTTGCGCTCCCCGCCGGACAGCTTGCCCACCTTGGTCTGCTGATCGATCCCGCGGAAGTTGAAGCCGGCGACGTACGCGCGGCTGTTGACCGTTCGGTCCCCGAGCGCGATCTGGTCCTGGCCGCCGGAGATCTCCTCCCAGACGGTGCGCGCCGGATCCAGCGCCTCACGCGACTGATCCACGTAGGCGAGCTGCACGGTGTCCCCGATCCGCAGCACGCCTGAGTCAGGCTGCTCCTGACCGGTGATCATCCGCATCAAGGTGGTCTTGCCGGCGCCGTTGGGCCCGATCACGCCAACGATCCCGCCGCGCGGAAGCTTGAAGTCCAGGCCGTCGATCAGCACGCGATCGCCGTAGGACTTGCGCAGCGCCTCGGCCTCGACCACCACGTCGCCGAGCCGCTGGCCTGCGGGAATGTGGATCTGGACCTGGTCGAGCTTGACGTTGCGGTCCTGGGCCAGCAGCGCCTCGTATGCGTTCAGGCGGGCCTTTGACTTGGTGAGCCGGGCACTGGCGTTGAGACGCACCCACGCCAGCTCCTGTTCGATCGTCCGCTGCCGGGCCGTCTCCTGGCGCGCCTCCTGCTGCAGGCGGGCGCGCTTCTGCTCCAGCCAGCCTGAGTAGTTGCCCTGGTAGGGGATTCCGCGGCCACGGTCGAGCTCGAGGATCCAGCCCGCCACGTTGTCCAAGAAGTAGCGATCGTGGGTGACCGCGACGACCGTGCCGGCGTAGTCATGCAGATGCTGCTCCAGCCAGGCCACTGACTCGGCATCGAGATGGTTGGTCGGCTCGTCGAGCAGCAGCAGGTCGGGCTGGCTCAGCAGCAGCCGGCAGAGCGCCACCCGGCGGCGTTCGCCGCCGGACAGCGTGGCCACGTCCGCGTCGGGCGGCGGGCAGCGCAGCGCATCCATCGCGATCTCGACCGTCGTGTCGAGGTTCCAGCCGTCGACGTGGTCGATCTGCTCCTGAACGCGTGAGAACTCGTCGGCCGTCTCGTCGGAGTAGTTCATCGACAGCTCGTTGAAGCGATCCAGCAGCGCGCGGATCTCCGACGCTCCCTCCTCGACATTGGCGCGCACGTCCTTGTCCGGATCGAGGCCGGGCTCCTGCTGGAGCATCCCCACCGTCGCGCCCGGCGCCAGTTGCGCCTGGCCGTCGAACTCGGTGTCGACCCCGGCCATGATCCGCAGCAGCGTCGACTTGCCCGCGCCGTTGTAGCCCAGCACGCCGATCTTGGCGCCCGGCATGAACGACAGCGAGATGTCGGTGAGCACCTCACGGTCAGGCGGATAGCGCCGGGAGAGCTTGTAGGTCGTGAAGATGTACTGCGAGGACACTGCAACGAGAGTAGAACACGTGCCGTGCTGCACGTCCTGGCGATTCTGCTGGCCCTGATCGCGGTCGCGGGCATGATCGTGGCGATCGCCGGCATGGTCACCGGCCGGATGGCCGACCGGACCGGCTGGCTGGTCAGGGCCGTGGCGGTCCTGTGCTTCGCGGGAGCGGTCGTCTGCAACGTGCTGGGGCACTGATCGGCCAGCGTATAGTTGCAGGCTCAATCACCTCCTTGGGAGAGGAATGCCATGAACAAGGCGCTGTATACGGCGGAGGCCACAGTCACGGGCGGACGCGACGGCCACGATCGGTCGAGTGACGGGCACTGGACGTAACCCTGGGACGCCCGGCGGAGATGGGCGGTGAGGGCGGCGGCACCAATCCCGAGCAGCTGTTCGCGGTTGGCTACGCCGCCTGCTTCGAGAGCGCGCTGGGGGTCGTGGCACGCCGTGAGCGCGTCGACCCCGGCGAGATCTCGGTCAACAGCCGCGTCAGCCTGCACCCCACCCAGGAGCGCGGCTTCGAGCTCGCCGTGGCGCTCGACGTCACCCTGCCCGGGATCGAGGATCCCGACCAGGCCGCCAAGCTGGTCGCCGCCGGACACCAGGTTTGCCCGTACTCCAACGCCACCCGGGGCAACATCGAGGTAGCGCTCACCGCCAACGGCCAGCCGGTGCAGTAACCCTCTTCCGGCGCCGGCGGCGGTGGAGTGAGCCTCTCTCGGGCCCGGCGCGGGGAGGCGCTGGGGCCACTTTGGATGCGGGTCCGCCAGCAGAGGCGGGAGGGTTTGAACCATCCTGGGGCTTGCGCCGTGCGAGGCCAGAAACGTCGCAATGAAGAGAGGACCGCCCACGAGCCAGGCCGCGGGCTCAGTTTTCCGGCTGCCAGGCGCTCAGCGCCCACTGACCGCCGCTCAGCCTGACCACGGTGGCGATGGCCAGGTGCCAGGCCGGACGCAGGCCGGCGTAGGCGGTGGTGTTGGTGGCGGTCGTGCGCTCCAGCGTGACGACGACGAATCGATCGGCGCTGTTGCGCAGCGGCGCGATCGCCTGCACTGTGCCGGCGTTCGCGATCCCGCCCTGTCTCAGCTCGTAGTCGTTGGCCGCGCCGGCGGCCGCGAGCGCCATTGCCGAGCGCGCCTGACCGACGCTCTGCGCCGCCAGCGCGCGCAGCCGGACGGCCACGTTCTGGGCATCCCAGTTGATGTAGGTACCGGCAAAGGCTTCAATCGCGTCAACCGGGCCGGTCTGGTCACCGGTCACGGTCTGAAGCGCCGGCGGCGGTGAGGGGTACTCGTGGGTCACCTCGGCCTGGGCGAGCTTAAGCGCGGCGGCGCTGACCGCGTGCGTCTTGGTCAACGCGGTCGTCGTGACGCCGAGCGGGGCGCAGCCGCACAGGCACACCGTCGCGCCCACCATGGTCGGCATGGCCCGCGCAACCCGCATGACCCGCACGACCCGCACGACCCGCACGACCCGCCCGACCCGCCCGACCCGCCCGACCACTACAACCCCGCCGGATGGCGAGCGATGAACCCGGCCGAGCTGCGCACCAGCGGATGCCAGCCAATGCCCGCGCTGCCGTCCTGCGGTCCGGCGGCGTTGTGGGTGTCCCAGCGGAGCCCCGCGACGTACATGAACACGTGGTCGGCGTTGGCGTAGATCGTCACCCACCGCCCCGGACCCGGAAGTCCGAACGACTCGAGCTGGCCCGAGGCCGCGTCATAGGTCACCGGCAGCAGCCGTGCGCCGTAGAGCAGGTGCTCGACGCTGCTGGAGCAGTCATAGGCCGCCGCAACCTGGTCCAGCGCCAAGCCGTGTCCGCCTCCGTAGAGATAGGGCCTGCCCACGATCTGGTCGCCGGCGGCGATAATCCCCTGCACCTCCGCCGGGGCGTCGGCCGGCGCCGCCGCCTGGCCGTTGGGCAGCAGCCGCGCGCGCTGTCCTGGGGTCAGCGGCGCGCCGGCCAGCGTGCCCGGCGCGCAGATCGCCGGGTCGGTCACGTCGGCGCTGGCGAGAAGCAGCGCGGCGCTGGACCCCGGCGTCTGGTCCAGCAGCTGCCCGGCTCCGGCGTCCGGCGGGCGCTCGATCCGCACCGGTCCTGACCAGAGGCCGTCCTGGTAGGGGATCCGCAGCGCGACGGCCAGGCGCCACCAGAGATCGATCACTCGGGGCAACCCGGCGACTGGTCCGCCACCGAAGCCGAAGTCCCGCTTGTAGGCGATCGCCGAGTGCGCCTCCCAGGTGATCCGCAACGGGGTCATGTAGGGCAGACCGCCCATCGAGGTCGCGGTCGCAAACGTGTAGCCGCCGAGCTCGGCGTAGCTGTTTGGATGCGTCAGCAGATCCGCGCCGGATGCGCCGACGTGCCCGCTGCTGGGGTCACCGGGACCTCCGTACTCACTGGCCCCGACCAGCCGCCCGGTGCCGGGCGGCCCGAGCGCGATCGGCCCGGCACCACCGCCGGCCGGCGCGGCGCAACCGCCACCGGCCCCGAACCCGGTGATCAGCAGCGCCAGCACCCCAGCCCCGATGCCGACCACCACTACCGAGCCCATGGCCGCGGCGGCGATGATTGTCAGCTTGCCGGCCAGACGCCGCGGTGCCACCGTGCTCATGGCCAATCAAAATAAATAATAAATATTGTTGTTGAGACGAATTGAAGCTTATTTGTTACAGGTTCGTGCCCGCGAACGCTCGGCATCCGCCACAACCTCCTCGCTAACGTAAGTTGGTCATGGCTCGGATCCTCGACGTCGAACAAGCGCTGCTGCTGCTGGAGCTCGAACCGCCGTTCGATCAGCGCGCGGTCCAGCTGGCGCGACGCCGGATGGCCAAGCGCTGGCACCCTGACATCGCACCGTCGGGACGCCAGCACGAGCACCAGCGACACCTGCAGGCGATCAACGAGGCCGCCGACCAGCTGGCCGAGCTGGCCGAGACCTCGCGCGGCGGGCGAGTCACCCGCAATGCGGTCAAGGTCTCGGCCGCTGCCACCCGCCGGGCCCGCGCAGACGCCGGCCGCCGAGCCTACGAGGAGGAGCAGCGCGCGCAGGCGGCCGCCGAGGACCGGGCCAAGCACGATCCGTTCGGTTCGCGGGTCCCCGACCACTCCGTCGTGCACCGCTACGCACGCTGCCTGTCCTACCCCGAGTGGGGGGTCGGGACGGTCAGCGGGATCTACTTCTCCGGCGACGAGGAGGATGTCCAGCAGTGGGCGCGGCTGATGTTTGCGGTCGGGGTGCGCACCGTGCCCGCCGGATCACTGCAGTTCGTGGACTTCTCCAAGCCCGATCCGGCCGCCGATCGGGTCCAGCGCTTCATGACCGCCGCCCAGCACGCGCTGGCCGAGGGCGACGCCGAACTGGCCGCCAAGCGACTGGTCTACGCGCGGGACGCCGAGCCCAACAACCCGGTGGTGCTCAGATTGATGACCGCCGCGTTCTGGCAGGCCGGGAACCTGCCCGCGGCCGCGCGGACGGTGCGCGACTGGGCGCGGGTCGACACCGACCGTCCCACCCCCGAGCGGTTCGCCTCACGCATCTACGAGGACATGGGCGCGATCGATCTCGCCGCCGACGCGGCCGTGCGCGCCACCGAGCGGGCGCCCGCCGACGCGTCGGCCTGGGAGCGGCTGGGACGGCTGCGGCTGCGGCTGATGGACCGCTCCGGCGCGATCATCGCGCTCGAGCACGCGCGGCGGGTGGGACCCTCGCTGGAGGGCCTGCTCGACCTGGCGCTCGCCTATCACCTCGCCGGCGACATCGGCGCCGAGGTATCGACCGCCGAGGCGGCGACCTTGATCGAGCCCGAGTCACCCGCCGCGTGGTCGACCTACGCCCACGCGTTGGCACGCACCGACCGAATCGCCGAGTGCGAGCGCGTCTGCCGCCACGCGCTGACGCTCAGCGAGGACGCCGAGGTCGCAGAGCTGCTGGAACGGGTCTTGGCCGAGCGGCCGCGCGGACTGTCCGAGCGCAGCGCTGCCGCTTAGCCCAGACCCGGTTTGCCGGTGCCGCCCCCCGGTTTGTCGTTCGCGGTTCGGAGGCGAAAATGGCGCGGTGAAGCGAGATGGCGGGGCTCTGGGCGCCAGCGGGCGTCGCTGTCATGAGCGCGAGTCGCAATTCAGACGGTCAACTTCTCACTCGTGCGCGCCCAGAGGACGAGTGCGAAGTTGGCCGCGATCATCACGGTCAACTTCTCAACCGGCGTTTCAGCGTGCACCGGGTGCGATGTTGACCGGATCCATCCCTCGGCTCGGGGGTCATATACGGCCGGCCTAGCCAGCACCCTCTCACCAGCGCCGTTTCTCTCCCCGCACACGGCGTCGGCGCAATCGCTCCCTACCCCCTTCACCAGCGCGGTTTCTCGCCCTTCGCTCCGAGGACCGCCGCGGCGTCACAATCCCTTCCCACCCCTTCACCAAGCGCCGTTTCTCGCCCCACATGCCGACGCCCGCCAAGGTACCGCCGGCAACGAGCACTCAGGTCAGGCGATCGAGCCGTCGCGCCCGCAGACTGGGCAGGACTCCTCGGGGCCGAGTGGCCGTCCCCCGCACCCCGGGCAATCCTCGATGCGCTCGAGCACGCCGAGCAGCTCGCCGACGCGGCAGACGAGCAGACGCTCCTCGTCGACCTCAACCCAGGAACCGGCGGAGGCCGGGAAGACGACATGGTCGCCGGGGCGGACCGGCATGCTGATGCCCACGTGATCCCACCAATCCAGTCCGGGGCCGACCGCGAGCACGATCCCGTGCTGGGGCGGCGGCTCGTCGGAACCGGGCGGAACAAGCAGTCCCGAGCGGCGCACGCGGTCGGGATCGAGCTCCTTGATCACAACGCGATCGAACAGTGGTCGAAGCTGGTTACGCATCGTGCTCTTTGATCATAAGGACCCGTGCCGCCGTAACGTCCCTTCGGTCCGGCGGACCCACACCGCCGTAACGTCCCTTCGGTCCGGCGGACCCACACCGCCGTAACGTCCCTTCGGTCCGGCGGACCCACACCGCCGTAACGTCCCTTCGGTCCGGCGGCGACCATAGGCTGTACCCATGCGACTGATGATCGCCCGCTGTTCGATCGCTTATTCGGGGCGCCTGAGCACCCAGCTGGCCGAGGCGACGCGACTGCTGATGTTCAAGGCCGACGGCACCTTCATGGTCTTCTCAGATCACGGCGGCCCGAGTGTCAAGCCGCTGAACTGGATGACCCCGCCGACGGTCATAGACGAATCCCGTGAGCGGATCGTCGTACGCAAGCGGGCCGGGGCCAGCGAGGAGCGGCTGGAGATCTCGGTCGCCGAGATCCTGTCTGACGTGACGCACGAGATGGGCTCGCCGGACGCCGACGTGGCGCTGGCCAAGGACGGCGTCGAGGCCCACCTCCAGGAGCTGCTGGCCGAGACACCCGAATGGTGTGGCGAAGGGCTGCGGCTGGTCCGCCGCGAGTGGCCGACCGACATCGGTCCGGTCGATCTCATGTGCCGCGATGAGCAGGCGGCGTGGGTGGCCGTCGAGATCAAGCGGGTGGCGGGGATCGAGGCAGTCGAGCAGCTGACCCGGTATCTGGAGCGAATCCGACTTGATCCCGCGTTCGCGAGTTGTCGCGGAGTGCTGGCCGCCCAGTCGATCAAGCCTCAGGCCCGCGTGCTGGCCGGGGCGCGCGAGATCGCGTGCGTCGAGGTCGACCTGATGGTGCTGCGAGGCGAGCGCGTGCCTGACCTGAGATTGTTTGCGGCATGACCGATCCGCCCGCTGTTCTCACCGAGCGCCGCGAGCGCGTGCTCTTGATCACGATCAATCGCCCCGACCAGCGTAACGCCATCAACGCCGCCGTTGCCGGGGGAATCGCAGCCGCGCTCGACGAGCTCGACGGGAATGCCGAGCTGGTCGTCGGCGTCCTGACCGGCGCCGGCAAGGGGTTCTGCGCCGGCATGGACCTGAAGGCGTTCGTCGCCGGCGAATCGCCCCATGTGGGTGATCGCGGCTTTGCCGGAATCACCCAGCGCGCCGCCGCCAAACCGCTGATCGCCGCGATCGAGGGGTTCGCCGTGGCCGGTGGCCTGGAGGTGGCGCTGGCCTGCGACCTGATCGTCGCGGCGCGCGGCGCCAGGCTCGGGATCCCTGAGGTCAAGCGCTCGCTGGTGGCGGCGGGCGGTGGGCTGCTGCGCCTCCCACGCGTGCTGCCCCGCAACATCGCGATGGAGCTGGCGCTCACCGGCGACCCGATCGACGCCGAGCGCGGGTTCGAGCTCGGGCTCGTGAACCGGCTCACCGAGCCCGGCGGCGCGCTGGAGGGTGCACTGGAGCTGGCCGCCACGATCGCCGTCAACGCACCGCTGGCCCTGGCCGCCTCCAAGCGGATCCTCAACGAGTCGCTCGATTGGCCTCCAAGCGAGTTCTTCGCCCGCCAGGGCGAGATCACGGGTCCGGTGATGGCCTCCGAGGATGCGCGCGAGGGTGCGACCGCATTCGCTGAGAAGCGCTCCCCCGTGTGGAAGGGCCGCTAGCGGGGCGCGGTCACGCTCATGGTCAGCGGTCGTCCGGTCCCCTTGGCCACGATGATCTTGATGCGGGGGCCCAGGAATCGGTTGGCGTGGTACAGGCGGCGTCCGAGAGCGTTCAGGCCGATGTCGATCTGACGGTGTCGTCCTGCGCCCAGCGTGTCGGTGGTCCTTCCGATCGTGGCGGTGCTTGTGCGGGCATGGTTGCGGTCACC
>ODAK010001120.1_pt1 | contig 29885 bp, 25 predicted proteins | sample 1539591 | NCBI WGS metagenome assembly ODAK01 (sample SAMEA3539303, study PRJEB22396) | soil metagenome | biome: tundra; feature: field; material: soil | place: USA | collected 2010-05 | depth 0.15 m
AGACCGAAACCCAGAAATCACGATCCAGCCCCAGTTTGCTTACGCCATCAACCAACTGGAGCGCCTGCAGCGGGCTCGCAAAGGGGAGCACGTACCGGCGCCAGTGAGCGTTCAGGTTTCAGCCGACCAAGTAGCGCTTTGGTGCAGGGCCGCTGGGCTCGCCGCGGCGTTTGGACGCTGAGCCGACAAGGTCAATCTGTTCTAATTCCAAGTACAAGATCAAGGCCCGCAGCATCGCCGAACGCTCGGAAGTCGCGGTCTCGCGTGAGCAGGGAAATATTTCCGTCGATACAGGTCTGGGCGATCAACGCGTCGCCGAGACGCGCTCTGCGCCCCTTGGCGATTGCCTTTGCGCGCAGTGCTCCAGCCAGTTGCCAATAGCCCGGTTCAATCTCGATCATGGGCACTTCCGAGAGGGTTTCGGCAACTCCTGAAGGAAGCTTCGGGTCGCTCAACAGTTCGGTAAGCACAACCGGCACCATGAATACCTGTCGGTCCTCCAGCGCCTTGTCCAGCAGCTGCGCATCTTCACCTTTGCTGCCTTCTAAGAAAGCAATCCAGGTGCTCGTATCGGCTGCAATCATCGGTCGGCTTTCAGTTCTGCCAAGGTGCGAGTGAACCGGACCTTGCCTCGAAGCTGCCGCAGGCGAGCGTAAGTTCGCGACGCCGCAAGCAGCTGCAGTCCGGTACGGACAGTCTGGGTGATGCCTGTACCGCTGGCCCGTTGCGCCTTTTCCAGCAGGTCGCTGGATATCTCTACGGTGATCTTGCGCGCTGTTTCCATAATGTCTTTATTATACCATACTCAATACCAGCATTGACTATGGTAATGGGGCTCGAGCGTCCCTAATATTGCAAAACGAAGCCAACAAGTCTTTTGTTATGAACAAAGTCGTCTTCGCCTGGCGGCACCGGTGAGCGTTCAGGTTTCAAGCGATCAGTAGAGCTACACAGGGCGGCCGCGGTGTACCCGTCAGTTCTCTTTCCACTTCCCGCTGGAACTCCGCCTTGGGCATTTGCCGCGCACGGCACTGCGGCCTTTTCACTTGGAAGATTTCAGCGCCGCCAACAGGATCGGTTTCGTCCATTCGGGAGCTGTCGTGAGATCGCATGAATTGACGACCTTGCCCTTGTCCAGATGAAGAATCAATATTGGTTCCGGAAGGGCGCCGGTGTGAGGGTCTGCTTCTTCGCTGTTGTCGTAAACGCGAAGCTCCGTCAATTTCCGAATCAGTCGGACCAGATTGAGACGACTCCGGTGATACCGTTCACGAATCTTGACCTCGGGAATGTCGTGTCCACCCCTCTCAACTCTGGAGCGCACGCGTGTAACGTGGAGCTCAGGTGTATTGAGGCCAACATACCAAACACGAACCTCAATTCCAGACTCCAACGCTCTCTCCAGCAGAGCTGGGATTGTGTTGCCCCAAGGGTCGTCTCGAATGCGAAGTTCAGTCGTTCAGTGATGGCACGTTCCAGCAATCGCTTGCCTTCATGCCATGCGGCACTGTTGGCGTCTTCTTGGATAATGGTTGGATTCGCAGCAAGAATGCGCCTGGCAGCCTCGTCTGGATTGAAATATTCAACTCCATGCTGCAACAAGGCAGCGCCGCCAATGCTGCTTTTGCCGGCGCCGTTTGCCCCGGCTAGAACATAGATGCAGGGTGGCTGACTTGTACTAGCCATGCTTGCGGGCCGCCAGCACTGCTGCTTTCCCCAACTGCTGCGGTGATGAACTAAAGGCAGCCTTCATCGCAGTGCGCGCCTTGGCGCTCTGCATTCGAGCGAGGAGCGCGTCGAATTCGCCGCTGAGCGTGTCAAGCTTGAATTCAGGAGCGTGCTTGAGGGCGTTGAACTGGTCCACCGAGATCAGAACTGCCTTAGGGCTGTCGTGCTTCGTTATTACAACCGTTTCTCCCTGAATTGCTTTTTCCAGGATGCGGCCAAATTCATTCTTGACCTCGGTCGCTGTAAACGAAACAGGCTCCCTGTATTCGCGGTGATGTCGATCCAGGGAAGCGGATGACGTGTTTTCTTCTTGGCGGACGAATCGACGCATGGGACGCTTTGTATACTTCATGAGAACCCTTTCCCCTATAGTAGCTATTTTAGCTATTTTGTTCGATACGAATCAACAGCACGGCTCTTAAATACCTATGTGCGAGAGCAAGCCTCCGAAGCAACTTGGCGTCGGTCGGCGCTCTCGAGGCAACGTTGATCGAAAGCATGGCGGTTGCCTACAGCCGAGCGATGCGCACGCCAACGTGAGAATGGCTTGGTAGGGCGCGGGTTTGTGTCGTGGAAACGAAACATAGAACAGGGATACTTTCAACCGAGCGCAAGAAGTTCCGTCTTGAACGTCTAGGGAGGCCGGCCCGGCGCCATGCAACGAGACGTGTTCTCGGGAGCTACACTGAGATGTGAGAAAATTCATTGTTGTCGTCATCGCGCTTGGTGTTTTGTTGCCTCTCGCATTCTTCGTGGCACGATCAGCGAGCCCCGTTGTAGACCTCCCGTCTGCAGTCACCTCCCTCGGCCAAGCCACTCCCATCACCGTTCACGTAGGCGATCCGCATGGCATCCGCAGGCTAACAGTATTTGTCGAGCAGAATGGTGCCCGACACCAAGTCTTCGAGACGGCGCAACCGTCAAAGTCGCCCGATAGCGTCTGGAAGTTCACCGCAGGTATCAAGACGACCCCGCAGCTGGAGGCGGGCAAGGCGAAATTGATCGTTGAAGCGACCTCAAACGACCTGCTTAGAAAGACAGGCCGCATTGAACGCGATGTCACGGTGGTCACGCAACCGCCGACTGTCAGCGTCGATTCAGAGCAGCACTACTTGTATCTGGGAATGGCAGATCTGGCGACGTTCAATGTCTCCGGCAGTTGGACAGAAGCGGGAGTGCGCGTTGGCGATCAAACGTTTCGGGCCTGGTCCATGCCTGGCGGCAAGCCCGGTCTGTTTTCACTATTTGCGTTCGCCTGGAACATGCCGATCGATACCGTGCCGCTGGTCTATGCCGCGAATGGTGCAGGAAACAACGTGACCAGCCCCCTCGTGGTCGTGTTTCCGAAGAAGCAGCAACCAAAATACACTGTGCACGATCTGCAGGTGAGCGACGCATTCCTAAACAAGGTAATTGGCGAACTTGATCCGAACGGAACGGCTGATCCGGTCGCACGCTTCGTGAAAATCAACAGCGAGATGCGGCGTGCCAACAACAAGACGCTTTCCGATCTGCGGTTTAAGACCGCAGACAAGTTCTTGTGGTCCCAGCCTTTCATCCGCCAGCCTCATTCGCAAGCCGAGTCGACATTTGCCGACGTGCGGAATTACATATACCACGGACAGAAAATTGATCAGCAGGTTCACCTGGGATACGACCTAGCTGTTACGCAGCATGTGGGCGTGGAAGCGTCCAACGATGGCAAGGTGGTGTACGCCGCTCCCCTAGGGATCTACGGTAACTGTATTGTCGTCGATCATGGATACGGACTGCAGACGATCTACGGCCACCTGACCAGGATGGATGTCCACGAAGGCGACATGGTGAAGCAAGGCCAAGTGATGGGCCTGAGCGGCCAGACCGGCATGGCCGGAGGCGACCACATCCATTTCGCGATGCAGCTCGATGGGGTCCAGATTGACCCGAAGGAATGGTGGGACGCACACTGGATTAAGGATCACATCGCGAGACGAGTGGACCTTCCGGGGTTCAATCACTGACGCAGCGGTGGCCATGGCGCGGTACTGATGCCGTAGTCTACTGTGCCGATTACAACAGGTATCCGAGACAAACATCGGATTGCCCGACACCGTTGCTGTTAGTGCTGCACGCGCATTGACCAGCCGCGAATTCGCCTCTTACCTAGGGGTGGACTCTTTTGTGCGAGCACCAACAGAATCCCCAGTGCGCAGAGAGATACCGCCGCGCCCGCCGCGCGATCTGGCGTGTGCCCGAACCAGATGCGCACGTCGCTGTGTCCGGCGGAAACCGGAATGACAATCTCTCCCGTGTCAGGATCAGTCTGCGGCGCAACCGCCACGCCATTCACCATGCCGTGCCACGCGCGGAAATTCAACAGATGGAGCCGCAGCCGCGCCGGTTGATCTGTTTCCACGGCGAACCGCTTCTCCTCGGCATTCCACAAGAGGACCTTAGTCTTTGGTCCGGGTCCCATCTTCTCGCCGAACTCGTTCAAGGCTACAATAGGCGGCGCGTTAGTCTCCAAGTTGTCCGGATCCACCCCTACCGGCAGATACTCGTCCGCTACACCGACGTACCCTCCTGGCGAATGGGCTGCCGCGATCAGTTCGTGGATGTCGCCCGGCAGCCACGGCGCAGTTCGGAGAATCACTCCTCCAAGTACCAACCAGACGGCCACTGCCGCTCCCAGCCATACGTTTCTCCGCCGGGCGAGATAGGCGGCAATCGCGACCGCCACGGCCAGAGCCACGTTCAGCACATAGAGCGATCTCCACGGAAATTGCGCCATCCAGAATCGTGGCAGCAGCAGCCACACCGGCAGGGCCCACCGGAACATAAGCAGCCAGAACAACACTGCGAGCCCCAGCAGCACCGGCAGGCCGCAACGCAATGCTTCGTCCCGTGGCCCCGCCCCTTCGCGCGCCCGCCGCAGGGCCGCTACGGACGCGGCTGCGAGCAGCGCCATCTCCGCGCACGCCAGCACCGAAACCAGCATGTTGAAGGCCGTCTGCTCGGCGTCATCGCTGTGATGGAACAGAAAATTTACGTTGACATTTAGTCCCGCTGCAAACGCTTCTTCGCTTTGTATCCAGTGCTGCTCCACCCCGACAGGCACGATATAGAACGCCGCCAGTCCCAGTCCCAGCCCCAGCGCCACTCCTCCGCGCACCAGCGCACGCAGCGAGCGCCCGCGAATGGCCAGCACCAACAACGCAAAACCTAGCGCATAGCTCGCAATCACCGCCACCGGCACATTCGAAAGCCAAATCCACGCAAATGCCGCGGCCAGCCCCGCAATGTCGCGCAGGTTGCGTGAATCAGGGTGCGCCAGCCGCAGCAGAAATAACAGCGCCACCGGGAATCCCGCCTGTGCCAGCAACTCCGAATAAGCGCAGCGGTGGGTGAATACCAGCAGCATGTAAGGATTCGTCGCGTAGAGCCCCGCCGCCCAGAGTGCCGCCCCGCGTCCCAGCCATTCCCGCGCCAGGCCATAGGCCACAAATACGGATAGCGCGACGCAGATCCACACGTAGACGCCGGGCAGCATCACCCCTGGTAGCACCAGAGCCAGCAGTCCCCCCAGCAGCCACGAAAGCGGCGGGTAGATGATGAAGCGCGGATCGCCGAATCCGAAATGTCCCCCGCCGGACCAGCTAGGATAGGCCACCCCCTCGCGCCAGTGCTGCGCCGCGTCGATCCAGGTCGGCAGATGGAACTCCACGTCATGGCCAGAGACGTTTCCCAGCACGATTAGCGGCATTACCGCAAGCGTCGCCAAACTGCCAGCCAGTACCAGCGCCGGCATCCATGGAGGCGTCTCCTGAGTCGCTCCGGGGCGAACTGACTGCCTTTGATCCCTGCTGTTCGTTTCCATCTCGTTACCGAGGACGCGGCGCCGCACCGCCTTTGCGACACGGTCTTGCAGCATGGGCCGGGATCCTCACGGCGCCTGATACTCGATTTTAGTCGCCAAGGTCGTTTCCAAAACAACTACGAGGCGACTCGTTATGAGTTCTTTCTTCGCTCAAGACATTGGCCATGCCGAGGAAGGGTCCTAGCCTTTCCTCGGATAGATTGAGAACTCTCTCACGTCTAAGGCCTTTGGGATGAATCGGATCTTTGTCTTCTTTTTTGTGTCCCGCTTCTGCGCGGCATGCCATGAACGGATGCACCGAAAGGCTAGCTCCTGTATTCACTAATTTCTTTCAGTGTCAGGTGGTGGATTTGCAGGTGCTGCATGCTCCCGCACAACTGGCACCGCCAGCCATCACGCCCCAGCACCCGCCGATGCAGTTTGCGGTAGCTCTCCGGGTCGAGCCTGGCTCGCGGGTCTTTGAAACGGAAATCTGTAATTCTTCAGGAGTCAGGTATTGCGGCCTGAGGTTTATCATGGAGAGCAATTGTTCTGCTCGCTTGCTCTTGGGTAGTCGTCCAGACAGAGACTGGCGGGCACCGATATTGCAGAACTTGGCATGAACATTTGGCGCCACCAATTTGCCGCTTCGGTTCTGATCTTGTCTTTGTTGCTGAGCATAGCCTGCAACAAGAAGAAGCCACAGCTTCCGCCGCAGGCACAGGCTCCCACCATCACGGTCCCGGTACCGGATGAAATTTCCGAGACCACTCCGCCTCCACCGCCACCGCCGAAGCAGGAGGAGTCCGTCGTCGAGCCGCCGAAGCCGCCTCATCGAAAGAAACCGGCCCCGCCTCCAGTCAGCAGCCCAGCCGTCGGCACTCATGCGAATACAACAGGCAATGCTACGATGGCCGCTGCCCATCCTCCAGTAAATCCGGCTGAGGGGGCTCCCGACAATGCAATCGGCGCTGACGTCAGCGGCCAGCAAGTGAGCCAGCAGAAACAGGCGACTGCTGAATTGCTTGCCGCCGCACAGAAAAACTTGAAGAGCGTGAATCGCAAACTGAACCATGACGAGCAAGCCATGGTTTCCCAGATCAAGACGTACATTCGTCAGTCGAAGCAGGCCACGTCGCAGAATGCCTTCGAGCGCGCCTATAACTTGGCCAGGAAAGCCCGACTGCTTTCCGACGCCCTGGTCAAAGAATAACGAGGCGCGAGCATGACGCGCCTGTTTTTATTCTGTTTGGGCGCCAGAGCGGTAGTGCCCGCAGATTCATTGTCCACGTGGTTCCTTGACAACTAAATCACGCGAGGGGCAGCCGTCAGGGCGGCTGCCCTCCGGCATTCGGCAAACCGATGTCCGTTACTGGGCCTTGGCTTGCCTGCAGAAAACAGGCGCTCCTCCCAGGTAACTTTCAACGCCGAAGTGACTTAGAAGCGAGTTTGAAAGACTTTCAGGAAAAATATTGAGCACGGAGTTTTCTTGAAAAAACCGCGGTATCGGCTTCGCTGAAAGGCGGATGAGTTACACGAACAACACCGCTTCCTCGACGCGAAGAAGGGCCGGAACTAACCAGTGCGCTTAACTACTCAAGCCCATCCCCCTGTCAACATAAGTCTGCTGCGGCGGGCTAGATTTCCTCTCCAGGTTCGGTCCGCCGAACGTCAAAACGGGGACACTCATTCGGCGGCCGCTTCCACGTCCGTGTTGCAGGCCCAGATCAGGGCCACGATCCAGCCGATTACGGTCCAGCCCAGCCAAAGGGTGGTCGCCATGATTTCCAGCATGGCATTGTGCTTGCGCATCGCCGCTACGCCGATCGGCAGGAAGTACAGCACGAGGATGAGCAGCGGCCCCGTATCGAACGTGTCCTTCTCGAGGATATAGTTGGTCACAAATAAACAGAGCAAGGCGCCGAGCACGATGGCGGTCGCTTGAGCGACTGACGTTGCAATGGTTCGCAGCATGATGGCAACTTTCTTTCCGGTTCACGCGCAACTGATCTTGTTCCGCGCTTCGCCCAGCGCGCGAGGAGAGCCCTCCGGGCCAGTTCGGAGCGCTGCTGGGCAGGTATCGTCTCCCAGCCCCGCTTCTCGGCCCGTTTCCGACCGCCCTTCCGGCCCAACGTGACGGCTGCTGGATTCTTGGATTTCGCCACAAGCAAACGATACATTTATGATACGTGCTCATGATACGCCAGCGCTAGCGCATGGTCCGGATGGTTCCCCGACTCAGCAAGAGGTCGTCGCTGGTGACCAGCCTCAGATCCATGACCTGAGCCGTAGCCGCGAGAAACCTGTCAACCGGGTCGCGGTGCGGCAGTGGCAATTGCTCAGCGACCAGCACCATCTCGTGGGTGAAAGGCGCTCCCCGCAGAGGCGCCGTGGCTTGAGCCAGCCACCCTGCCATGGAAGGCATAAACACCTCAAAGGAGGCGCAAAGAGTTGGTCGACAACGGCGAACTGCTGCACCCGCATTATGGCTGGCTTTAATCATGTAAAGCAGGGGAGTATAGACGGTCTTGATCGAGTCCCAGCACCGGTAAGCGTTCAGCTCTCGAGCGATCAATAGATTTGTTACTGGCACGTCGGATGATATGACGAGCAACGGAACGTCTCAAAGCGTGCGCCCTGCGGACTGCCCTACTGGCTTTGTCGAAGCCCGGTATGTCGGAGCGATGAACCGGTTGGCGAGGTTAGGGTCGGGGCTCCGCTCCATCACGCGGCTTCACCATTAAATGATCACCGGCAATCTGGCCTTTTTTCGGCGGGCTATGTGTTTGATCGGCGTAACCCAAAGAAGTGCCGCAATGCCTGCCAGCCACTGCATCGAAAAACTGGAGGCCGAGACATATCTCAAGCGCGTTCCAACGCATTATTCTTAACCTTCTTGAAGTGGCGTTTCACCACCAACAATGCTGCCTTCGCTCACTGGGTGGTATATTGGAATTTCCATATCATCACTGAGTTGCAGCGGAGGGGCACCCATGGATCATTCTTCTGCGGTCAAAACTAAGCTTGAGATCGTGCCGCCGCCAGCTCCCGAATCGGTTGCGGAAGTTGGTGTACGCCAAGCCTTCCTCGAAGAGCTGGCGCTTAAAATCCTGTTTGTAGCCGGTCCTATGTCGCTTCGGGAATTGGCGGTGCAATCCCGGCTCCCATTCGGAGTAGTGAAGGAACTGCTTCACCGGCTGCGGGCGGAACAACTTTGCGAGGTCACTGGGATAACCGGAAATATTCCTGAAATCGCCATCACTTCCCCAGGCAGATCGCGAGCCTTGGAATTGTTGTCCTTCAACCAGTATGCGGGTCCTGCTCCGGTTTCTTTAGCGAGTTACGTAAAACAGGTCCGCCAACAAAGCGTCCGCTACGTGGAAATACATCCCCCCGACGTCCGCCGCGCCTTCGCCCATCTTGTGCTCGACGCCAAGATACTCGGAAAGCTTGGAACCGCGATGAATTCGGGTACTTCAATTTTCTTGTACGGACCAACCGGCACGGGAAAATCCACGATAGCGGCAGCGCTCTCGCGCGCGGTTGCGGTCGATCTGGTATGGGTACCCTTTGCGGTGGAAGTAGATGGCCAGGTTATCTCGGTTTATGACCCGAATGTTCACACCCAAGGTACTGACTCCATACCCCACAATAGTGATGCCCGCTGGATGCTCTGCCATCGACCGACGGTCTTGGTCGGCGGGGAGCTCACCCTTGAAATGCTGGAGCTGCAACTTAACTCGATTACGAAATTCTATACGGCTCCGATGCAGATGAAGGCCAACAATGGCGTCCTGATCATCGACGACTTCGGACGGCAGCGACTGCGTCCAGAAGAACTGCTCAATCGGTGGGTTGTTCCTCTGGATCGGGGAATTGACTTCCTCACTTTGGCGGGAGGGAAAAAGGTCGAGGTTCCGTTCGAGCTGTTCATTGTATTTGCCACCAACTTGGATCCAGCAACCTTGGTGGACGCCGCGTTTTTGCGAAGGATTCAGACCAAGATCAAGGTCGATGCTGTTTCGGAGCAGCAATTCCACCAGATCTTCCGCGGAGTTTGCAGCGAATTCCGACTTGAATATCATGCTGGCGTTGTCGATGCGTTGATAGAGGTGATCCGGAGCAAACTAAAGGAACCGCTGCGGGCATGCTATCCCCGGGACATCGTGAATCAAATTCGCTGGGCGGCGCGTTACGAGCAGAGGGAACCAACCCTGGATCGGGAGGCAGTGCTGACGGCGGTCGAGGCGTATTTTGCCATCGGGACAGAGCAGGATGTAGGCATGGAATAACCTTTTCGGTCACTGACACGCATCGCGGAATCAAACGCTGAACCGACGAGGTGAATCGGTTCCAATCCCAAGCCCAAGCCCAAGATTGAGGCCCGCAGCATCGCCAAACGCCCGGAAATCGCGATCTCGCGCGAGCAGGGAGTATACAGGTCTGGGCGATCAACGCGTCGCCGAGACGCGCCTTGCCTCCCTCTGCTAGGCGGCGAAGAACTCGTCCCGTCAATCCTTGGCTTGTCGTCACCAGAACTCACACCGGCATCAACGGTGCCGTTTTTCCTGCCCGCACCTGCTCTATAACGTCATCGGAAACATTCGCCGGCGGCGCCTGGCCGTTGAGAACAGGCGCGCGGAAACTAATCTGTCCAGCTCTCTTAGCACTAAAGCGCTAGCTTTTTGCTTGCCTGCAATGGTTTAGATGTGTACCACATGGTACCCACCTCCGTGGTCTGGACAACACATCTTCAGCGCACCTACACTCATGCTGACGTACTTCGCGGAATGGAAGCGGGGGCTGTCATGAACTTGTTTGCAGGCGCCAATGCTGCCTTCGTACTGCTATGCATCGTCGTGATGGTCGCAATTTCGACCATAATAGCCCTCTTGGCCTTCGTACGGAGAGAGTGGCCGGTTGAAAGAGAAGTAGACGAACTTCAACAATACAAACTTCACCAAAGGCTGGCAGAAATCACAGACAACAAAGTGCAGGCTAAAAGATCAGCCTAGCTGCGGTTCTTGTGGCACAACACCGCGGTAACTCTGATCGGCCGCCAGCCCTGAGACAGACACAGGCCGCTTCGTCAAGGGTAGGGTGAGAACGCCGTGAGCACCCTACCGCTGCCCCCGCTCCAGGTGATCGGTTAGGCGGCAGGGCACAATCCAACTTGAAGTGTGAAATTTCTGGCTCCCTTGCGGAACACGGAGGGAGGCGTGTTTATTGCAACGTAATGCGGCTTGGGTAACGAGGCGCCCCCGACAGAGGCAGCTGGATTTCGCGCGTCTGCTTTGCTCCCAGGGTAACCTCCTGCTTGCCAAACTCCATGCGCGGGCCTTCCATTTCAATCTTGTAGGCGCCGGGAGCCAAAGAGATCTGCAAAGGTGTCAACCCCACCGGCTTGCCATCAATTCGCACCACCGCCCGCGCCGGTACAGACTTCAAACTGAGCTTGGCTGCATTCTGTCCTGCACGTTGCTCGAGTGCCCGCCGGTTCGCATCCTCCCGACTGTCCTCGGTGACGGTATCCATTGCCGGTTGCTTGCCAGCAGCCGGTTTGGAAGCGGGCGTTTTGTCTGGGGACAGCGCGGAATTGATCTTCTTGCTGAGTCCGGTCGCGCCGGCGCTGCTGCCCGTCGCTACGTGACCGTATTCGGTCGCCGCCTGCGCTACGGCCGGGCGTGCACTCAAAAGGACCAGAAGCGCGATGGCCATTGCCCAGGCTACAACCATGCGGCCCGCTACAGCCGAAACTGCATAAGCCAGAAAAACCGATCGTGGACTGCGGGCCATTGACGTAGATCTCTCGACGGCTACTGTAGCACAAGGGCGCGGACTGGAAGCCAGGATCGCAGCGTGCTGACTGAAAAGTGGGATGATACGGCAAGCCGCCAAGGTTCATGTTTTGCTCTACTGGCGGATTCTGTGTAAGCCCCTTCGCAGCATCCGCGCTTGGCGCTCCTTCTCTCGGATGCGCTTCCGACTCCAAATCCAGCCAATCCCCAGGATGACGCCTACGCCTGACATCAAGCTTGCGGTCTCGCGGTCCTGCAGAGTGTGGCCCGGTCCCTGAGCGGAAATCCAGCACAGAATGCCGATGCCGACCAGCAGCAGAGCGACCCAGCCCATAATCGAAGTGAAAATTCCGTACTTCAAGGCCCGACTCCTTTTGAGACTCTAACAAAACCACATAATCTCACAAGGTTGATCCGGCTTGTGCTTTTTGCAGGAAATTTCAGCCGACAACCGGACTAATCAAACTGTCCCATCTTGCCGAAGCAATCAATGTGATCGCAAAGGCGCCTGCCCCGATGCGATCGTACAGGAGGCAGTGCTTCGGGAGAGAAGAGACATGCTTACAACGAGCCGTGCCCCCATCGGACGTTGCCTGTGGTCGCTGGTTGTTTTGGTTATTGTGCCGCTGGCCCTCTTTGCACAGGCGACTCACAGTCCTACCACCATCCGCCGCGACGTTCACCATGATGTTTCCTTACCACTGGCGGAAATGATCCGCAACGCTCCACCGGCTTCGCGGCAGCAGCACGAAGCCGAACCGGTGCGCCCCATCCCCCTCCCCTCCGGCTTGACGCCCCTGGCAGAAGATCCGGTGCGTCAGTGGAGAACATCAGGTTACACGCCTCTGCTGAGCAACAGCTTCGAGGGGCTTGGCAATGGACGATACGGATTCATCGTGGAGTATGCTCCGTCCGATACCAATGGCGCCGTGGGCGCCACCCAATACGTGCAGTGGGTGAATACGTATTTCGCCATCTTCAGCAAGAGCGACGGAGGTCTGGTCGGCGGCCCAGCTGCCGGCAATGTTCTCTGGTCGGGATTTGGCGGAGGCTGTGAGGCGAACAACGATGGCGATCCCATCGTGCTGTATGACAAGCTGGCCAATCGTTGGGTGATGAGCCAGTTCTCGGTTTCGACCACTCCGTATCTTCAGTGCGTCGCTGTTTCCATCGGTCCCGACGCCACCGGAATGTGGTATCGCTACGCTTTCCAGTACTCCGATTTTGACGACTATCCCAAGATGGGTGTCTGGCCTGATGCCTACTATGAAACCTTCAACATGTTCAATGGCCAGAACTTCATCGGCTCCGACGTTTGCGCCTATGACCGCAATCAGATGTTGACCGGGCAGCCAGCCACGCAGATCTGTTTTCAGCAGGGTTCCATGGTGGGAGGATTGCTGCCGGCCGATGTCGACGGCACGACTGCCCCGCCGCCCGGTTCGCCGAACTACGTCGTCAACTTTGGCACGAACTCGCTCAACCTGTACAAGTTTCACGTGAATTTCGGCAATCCCGCCAATTCCACCTTCACCGGCCCAACGGTGATTCCGGTGGCGGCGTTCACGCCGTTATGCGGAGGAGATTCCGGCTGCGTACCCCAACCCGGAACCACGACCAAGCTGGACTCTCTCGCCGACCGGCTGATGTATCGCCTGGCGTATCGCAATTTTGGCAGTCACGAGTCCCTGGTGGTCAACCAATCCGTGGCCGTCAGCGGCAGCAGCGGGGTGCGTTGGTATGAGATTCAGGCGCCCAACGGGACCCCGGTAGTGGCGCAGCAAGGGACCTATGCTCCCGATTCCAATTATCGCTGGATGGGAAGTATTGCCATGGACAAGGCCGAAGACATTGCCTTGGGCTACAGCGTGTCCAGCAGCTCCACCTATCCCTCGATTGCTGTTGCCGGACGGTTGCCCACCGATCCGGCGGGCGCGCTGGAAACCGAGACCGCGGTCATCACCGGCAGCGGTTCGCAGACCTACGGCTTGACCCGCTGGGGAGATTACAGCTCCATGACCGTCGATCCGGTCGACGACTGCACCTTTTGGTACACCACGGAATACCTGGTAACGGACGGCGCCTGGAATTGGAATACCCGCATCGCCAACTTCCAGTTTCCCGAATGCAACACCCCAAGCTTCGTGGGATTGTATCCGGCGAGCCTCAGCTTTGGACTGCAGGGGGTCGGCACCATCAGTTCAGCCCAGCAAATCACCCTGACCAATCATCAACTGGGCAGCCTTTCGATCAGCAGCATCGCCGCTAGCGGCGACTATCACCAGACCAATGACTGTGGAGCGTCACTGGCTTCCAATGCCAGTTGCAATATCAATGTCAGCTTCCAACCCACGGGCACAGGACTCAGAAGCGGCGCCTTGACGGTCATCGACAACGGTCCGGGCAGTCCCCAGGTCGCCAGCTTGACTGGACTGGGAACGCAAACCCGCCTTGCGTACTCAACACCCTGTCGGACGGCGGCTTTGAAAGCGGTACCCTGACCTGCTGGAACCCAGGTGGAATCTTTCCGCCCGTCATCTCGACCCAGCAGGTCCATAGCGGCAGCTTCGCCGCCCAGTCGGGCGCCTCTGGCAGCCCAGCGCCAAACGGTGACTCGTCGATCTATCAAACCGTCACCATTGCCGGCAATGCCGTCAACCCGGCCCTGAGCTTCTGGTACTGGCCCGCAACCAACGACCGCATCGAAAATGCCTGGCAGGAGGCGCAACTTCGCGACAGCAATGGAAACAAGCTGGCCCAGATCTTCAAGCTGGCATCCAATGCTCAAACCTGGATCCAGGTGATCTACGACCTGACACCCTACCGGGGCCGGACAATCCAGCTCTACTTCAATTCTCATGAAGATGGCTACAGCGGCTTGACCTTCATGTACCTGGACGACGTGTCCATTACCAGCGGTGTCGGTTCACCGGCCCTGCAATTCGTCGCCGTCACGCCCTGCCGGCTGGTGGACACGCGTCAGACTGGAGGCCCGATTCAGGGCGGAACCTCGCGGGACTTCCCGATACCGCAGGAGAGCGGCTGCAACATTCCTACGACCGCCGCGGCCTACTCGCTGAATGTCTCGGTGGTGCCGTCCGGCCCGCTGGGATATCTCACCATGTGGCCCGCCGGCCAGAACAGGCCTGTAGTCGCCACTCTGAATTCGCTGGATGGCCGCATCAAGGCCAACGCCGCCATTGCGCCCGCCGGCGATCAAGGCGCGGTCAGTATTTACGTCACCAACGACACTGACTTAATCATTGACATCAACGGCTACTTCGCCGCGCAGGGTACGGGCGGACTGTCGCTGTATCCGGCCATGCCCTGCCGGGCGATCGACACACGGAAGATCGGCAACGGCCAACCGTTCAGCGGAACTCTGACTCCCCCCGTGGATGTAATAGATAGCGCATGTGCGCCGCCCACCACGGCGCAGGCGTATGTCTTCAACGCCAGCGTCGTGCCGACAGGCGCGCTCGGCTATCTGACGCTGTGGCCAGACGGCGAACAGAAACCGCTGGTTTCGACCTTGAATGCACTGGATGGCTCCATCACCAACAACATGGCAATCGTGCCCAGCACCAATGGAAAGGTCGATGCCTACGCGTCTGGGATCACGCAACTGATCCTCGACATCTCCAGCTACTTCGCACCGTGAATTTATGCTCGTACGGGTAGTGCGGGCCTTCAGGCCCGCGAATGGGAGCAGAATGAAAAAATCGCATAAGCCGCTGAGGTCGACGACCTCAGCGGCTTATGCGGGGGGTTTGGCCGCTGCGAACGCGGCGCTGAAGCGCCGCACTACCCGTACAAACCGGACACATCTACTGTGGACCCGCTCTGGTTCCACAGCGCCTGCGTTTTGCTGCCGACTAGTTCCTTGAACCCGTTCTCTTTTCCCGATACGATGACAGTTTTCCTGACAACGGAGGATCGTCGATGCGTCGCCTTCTTACGCTTTGCGCGCTTGTCTTTCTATCGATTGGAGTGAACTCGACCGCACAGGTCAACCCAGCTATTGTCGGCGGCATGAAGTGGCGGCAGATCGGGCCGTTTCGCGGTGGCCGTGTGCTGGCCGTCGCGGGAGTTCCGGGCGATCCCAATACCTATTATTTCGGTGCAGTCGGCGGAGGAATTTTCAAAAGCATCAATGGAGGCGGCAGTTGGACTTCGACCTTCGACCACCAGAGCGTTGCCTCCATCGGCGCTATCGCGGTGGCGGATTCTGACCCCAACATCCTTTACGCGGGCAGCGGCGAAGCCTGCCTGCGTGGCAACATCTCGTATGGTGACGGGGTTTACAAGTCAACCGACGCTGGCCAGACCTGGAAGAACGTAGGCCTGAAAGACACGCGCCATATCGGCGCCGTTATCATCGACCCTCGCAACCCTGACATTGTTCTGGTCGCGGCCTTGGGACACGCGTGGGGCCCGAATTCTGAACGAGGGGTTTTCCGCACCGCCGACGGCGGCAAAACCTGGCAGAAGGTCCTCTACAAGAACGACGATACCGGCGCGGTTGAGGTCGTATTCGATCCCAGAAATTCCAGCGTGGTCTACGCTGCTTTGTGGCAGGTACGCCGCCAGCCCTGGTACTTCAACAGTGGCGGCCCAGGTAGCGGCCTGTACAAATCGGTGGACGGCGGACTCACGTGGAAACAACTGGCCGGCCACGGTCTGCCGGAAGGCAATCTCGGACGCATTGGCATTTCGGTTTCGGGAGCCGATTCCAATCGGGTGTATGCGCTCATCGAAGCCAAAGAAGGCGGACTCTATCGCTCCGACGATGCCGGCGACTCCTGGATCCGGGTCAACGACGACGAGCGCTATCGCCAGCGCGCCTGGTATTTCAACCACGTGTTTGCCGATCCAAAACAGGCCGACACGGTGTATGTGCTGAACACTGGCGCATTCCGCTCCACCGACGGCGGAAAAACCTTCGAGTTGCTGCCGGCGCCCCACGGCGATCATCACGGGCTTTGGATCGATCCCACCGATCCGCAACGTCTCATCAACGGCAATGACGGCGGGGCCACGATCTCCGTGGATGGCGGGAGGACCTGGACGCAGCAGAACAATCAGCCCACGGCGCAGTTCTACCATGTCGCCGTCGATAATCACTGGCCCTATCGCGTGTATGGGGCGCAACAGGACAACAGCACGGTTGCCATCGCCAGTCGGGCCGACGACGGGGTGATCGCACGTCAGGATTGGTACGAAGTCGGCGGCGGAGAGAGCGGATACATCTCTCCCGATCCGCGGGATCCTGAGATTGTGTATGCGGGTTCGGACGGCTCCATCGTGACGCGCTACGATCACCGCACCAACCAGACGCAGGACGTGTCGCCCTATCCTCTGGATACCTCGGGCAACGGCGCGGGCGAACTCAAGTACCGCTTTCAGTGGACGGAACCGGTGTTGGTGTCCTCCTACGACTCCAACGTCATCTACAGCGCATCGCAGTTCGTGCTCAAAAGTGCGGACCAGGGCCGCAGTTGGAACACCATCAGCCCCGATCTGACCCGCAACGACAAGAGCAAGCAGAAACCTTCCGGCGGCGAGATCACCCTGGACATTACCAGCGTCGAGTATTACGACACTGTGTTCGCGCTGGCCGAGTCGCCATTGCAGAAGGGAATGCTGTGGGCGGGAAGCGATGACGGCTTGATTCATCTCACGCGCGACGACGGCAAGAGCTGGGAGAACGTCACTCCAAAAGACATGCCGGAGTGGAGCATGGTCAGCATCATCGAGGCCTCGCACCACGACGCCGGCACCGCCTATGCGGCGATCGACCGCCATAAGCTCGACGATTTCAATCCCCTGATCTACAAGACCCACGACTTCGGCAAGAGCTGGACTCGCATTGCGAACGGCATACCCGGCGGCTCCTATGTGCGCGCGGTGCGCGAAGATCCCAAAATGAAAGGTTTGCTCTACGCCGGCACCGAGACGGGAGTGTATTTCTCCGCCGACGATGGCGCTCACTGGCAATCGCTGCAGTTGAACCTGCCGACCTCGCCGGTCCACGACCTGGCGGTAAAAGACGATGACCTGGTCGCCGCGACCCATGGCCGGTCGTTCTGGATACTCGACGACGTCAGCCCCCTGCGACAAGCGAACTCCGCAATCGCAGCCGCTGACTTCCACCTTTATCAGCCGGCCACGGCCATACGCCTGCATATCCCTGACGAGGTGGACCGCAAGCGGCCAGTGGGCGACAACCCTCCCAAGGGCGCAATTCTGGATTACTACCTGAAGGCCAAGCCGGCAGACAAAGATGAGATCACGATCGAGATCTCCGACGCGCAGCACAAGCGTGTGCGCCGGCTCTCCAATCACAAGGAGAACAAGCCGGAGCAGCCGCCCGAGTGGCCTGACCGCGAGAAGTCTGCCGAGCTGCTGCCCGCCGATGCCGGCATCAACCGCTTCGCCTGGGACTTCCGCTACGATCCTCCTGCACAGATCACAGGCGCGTTCTACACGGGCGAGCCGCCGCGAGGCCCGCTGGTGATTCCCGGCACCTACCAGGTCAAGCTCACTGTCCGAGGCAAGAGCCAGACCGCGCCCCTTGAGGTAAAGCTCGATCCACGGCTGCAGAATTCAGTTACCGCGGCGGACATGCAAAAGCAAATCGAGCTTGCGCTCAAGTTGCAGCAGGACATCGATGCGCTGCATCGGGCGGTCGAGCAGATCCGCGAGCTCCGATCCAATTTGCAGACGTTGCAGAAATGGGCCGGAGAAGGCCCTTCCAGCAGCGAAGTTGTTTCCGCCGCCCACGCCCTCGATCAGAAGATGACTCCGGTTGAAGAACTCTTGATACAGGTCAAGATGAAGAGTTCAGAAGGCAACCTGCGCTATCCCAACATGCTCAACGAACAGTACGCCAGCTTCAATGACCTGGTGCAGGGGGTGGATGGAGCGCCCACCGCGCAGCAGTTGCTGGTCTTCGACGAACTGCACTCTCGCCTGAGTGCCCAATTGTCGAGCTGGCAGAAGATCGTGCGCGTGGAAGTCCCGGCACTGAACGACCTCATGCGCAAGCATGGAGTGCCCACGCTTGCCGTCGGCGCGGATCAGGCGGAGTGAGGCGCGCGATAGTTGAGTTATACCACATTGTAGGAGTCATACATTGTGGCATAATCAGGAATCAGGGCTGCGACTGGCGCAGCAGTTCCTGGAGATGGTCCTTCCAGATTGCCGGAAGCGTATGCGTGCCGTGCCCGCGAGTCTGATCGCTAATCGGCAACAACACGTATTTACCCTTGGGAAGGCGTTTGATTTGGGCTTCCATGATCCCGAGTTCCGGCGGATTGATGAAATCGTCGGCGGAGTTGATGGCCATCACGGGCACACGAATCTTCTCCAGATTCGGCGACGGATCGTAGTTGCGCGACGCATCAAAGGCGTAGAGAAAGTCATTGGCGTCGGTCGATGCCAAGCGAGTGCGAATGAAGTTGTCCAGAAACGCGTCGGCGGCAGCGCGCGTCGGATATTGCTTCTGCATCTGCAGCGGACTGCTGCCCATGACCAGGAGCACGTCGAGCGCGGTCTTCAAGCCGGGCGGCGGCGACTTGTACTCACCGTTCTCCCACCCCGGGTCCTGGCGAATTGCATCCATCGCCATTTTGCGCATCATGCGATTGCGTCCTGCGATCTGCACCGGCAAACAGGCCAGCGGCATCATCGCATCCATGAAGTCCGGATAGGTCTCGCCCCATATCCAGGAGTGCATGCAGCCCATGGAGGTGCCGATGATCAGGCGCAGGTGGTTTACCTTCAGCCCCTCGACCAGCATTTGATGCTGCGCGGCCACCATGTCGTCGTAGTCGTAATGCGGAAAGCCGGCATGCAGGCCATCGCTCGGCTTGCTGGACTTCCCATGTCCGATGCCATCCGGCAGGATGATGTAATAGCGGGCCGCGTCCAGCAATTGCCCCGGCCCAAACAGCACGCCCGCAAACTGCGGTGAGACGAACTGCTTGCCTGAACCCGTGGTCCCGTGAAGCACCATGACCGCGTTCGTAACTGCGCCGCCGGCATCGCGTTTCGGCGTGCCGAAAGTGGTGTAATGCAAACGCAGGCCGGGCATTATTTCGCCGGAGCGGAAGTGGAAGTTCTGCGCGACGTAGTCGCCTTCGGTCGCAGCCGATGCGCTCTGAGCTGCCGCGCTCAGGGCGCAGGCCAATAGACAGGTCCAGACACAAGCCAGGAATTTAGACATCTTCACAGCATAGTTCAATTGGGCAATTACAGAGTGGTTGGGCCTGGGCGGTTGGCGTATTTGGTATGCACGCCTGAAACAGGCTGCGGAAAAAGCCTGGAGAACGCTTTCGGTGGGAGCCCCCTGCTTCAGCAGGGGGAAGCTGGACTTTAGTCCAGCGGAAAAGCGTACGATTTCCAGAATGGGCTTTAGCCCTGGATTTTCGGATTCCCAGTGCTAAAGCGCAAGGTCAAAGTCCAGCTTTTTCCCGGAGCGCTGAAGCGCTCCTTTCCCCGCATAAATGCGGGGGCTCCCACCAAGAAGTACACTCCACGCGTCATGACCTGACTTTTTCCGCAGCCTGTGAAAGACGTGTTCCACCCAAGACCACCACTGGATACAGGAACTCTGGAATTGCTCTAGAAGCTTACGAACATGGCAGTGCGGTCGCGGGGAATGGTCACCTCGATGCCGCGCTGGTGATTGGCGGCGATGGTGGCGTCGAGGTCGAGTGTGTCGACCGGGATCTCGCGCCGCTGGCGGCCAATCTCAATTTGCAGAGACTGAGCGGTCAAGGAATAATTGCGGCTTTCAAGCTGTTGCCCGTTCTTGAGCACGAACAGCGCCGCAGGCTGCGGCTTGCCGACTGGAGCTTCCTTCGATTGCGCCACTTCGATTAGCTTGGGCGGCTCCGGAGGCGCCGCCGGTGGCCGCGGCTCTTTGTCTTGCACCACGATTACCTGCGGCGATGTCGGGGGCCCCGGCTGCTGATACTCGGCCGGCTGCTGATCGGAAGGCTCATCCCAAAAATTACCGTCTTCATCCCAGTACGGAGCGCCATAAGGCGACCAAGCGGCCCCGTATCCTCCGTAGCCTCCGGATATTCCGAATCCACGGTGGTGGTGGCCGCCGGAACGCAGCGGGAAAAAGCCATTCGATGAGCCCGGCCTGGTTCCGTGGCCTGGCATACGACCTCCCGCGCCGGAAACTCCGCCGCCGCGGGACCCTCCGCCGTGCGAGCCTCCGCCCTGAGATCCGCCACCTGCTCTCTGGGCATGCAGAACGGCGCCACTCAAAACCAGAATCGCCAAAACCAGTAAGGCTGACCGCCGCATACCCATATGATGCCACAATTGCGCCAAATGGAGCATTTTTCTTATCCCAAAATAACTTGGTCGTGTAGCGACTGCAATGGCCCCAGGTTTGTTTGCCTCATCCCACCTCGACCAGGCCATACCTGCGGTTCCAGTGTCCGCGCAGGTGCTGGACGGCGCGGGCGATCTCCTCTTTGGATAGATCGGGGTTGGGGCCGGCGAGCACGTACTTCGCCTCGCGGCGTGCGGCCTCCAGCAAGTCGCGGTCGCGCAGCAAATTGGCCACGCGAAAGTTCGGCATGCCCGCCTGGCGGGTGCCGAAGAACTCGCCGGGGCCGCGCTGCTGCAAGTCGAGTTCGGCAATCTCAAATCCGTTTTGGGTGCGCACCATGGCTTCGAGCCGCTGTTCGGCTTCCACCGAAACCTTGCCGCCGGTCATGAGCACGCAATACGACTTTGCGCTGCCGCGTCCGATGCGCCCGCGCAGTTGATGCAATTGCGAGAGGCCGAAACGCTCGGCGTGCTCCACCACCATGATGTTAGCGTTGGCCACGTCCACCCCAACTTCGATGACCGTAGTCGAGACCAGTACATCGATTTCGCCGCGCTGAAAGCTGGCCATGGTGGCATCTTTTTCCTCGGCGCTCATGCGCCCATGCAACAGGCCAACCCGCAGGCTGGAGAACTCGCGCTTGCGCAGCTGCTCGTACATCTTGATGGCAGCCTTCAGTTCGCCGTCCATGGCGCCCTCTTCGATCACGGGATACACGATGTAAGCTTGCCGTCCGGCAGCGACTTGTTTGCGTACGAACTCCCAGACTTCTTCCGAACGCTCATCGCCGACGCGCCGCGTGGTGATGGGTGTGCGTCCGGGCGGAAGCTCATCTAGGATGCTGGTATCGAGATCGCCGTACAGGGTGAGGGCGAGGGTGCGCGGAATGGGCGTGGCCGTCATCACCAGCACGTCGGGCTCAGCTTCATTCGTCTTCTTCATCAGGCGAAAGCGCTGCAGCACGCCGAAGCGATGCTGCTCGTCCACGATGACCAGTCCCAGCTTGTCGAACTCGACTGTCTCCTGGATGAGGGCATGGGTGCCGATCACCAGTTGGGCGTTGCCCTGCGCGATGTGATGGCGCGCCTGCTTCTTGCGGCCGGACTCCTGCGAGCCAGTGAGCAGCACAATGCGGTAGCCGGCGGGCTCGAGAATGCGCCGCGCGGAAAGGTAATGCTGCGTAGCCAGAATCTCGGTGGGCGCCATCAGGGCAACCTGGCAGCCGTTCTCCATCGCGATGACGGCAGCTTCCAACGCTACGATGGTCTTGCCCGAGCCAACATCGCCTTGCAACAAACGCCGCATGGGAGCGGGCTCGGCCATATCGGCCGCAATTTCTTTCAGCACACGCTTCTGCGCGACCGTGGGATGGAACGGCAGGATTCGCTTTACGGCGCCACGTATCTGGTCGCTAATCTGGAAAGCAATCCCGGTCTGCGCGCGCATTTTTCGGCGCTTGAGTTCGAGTCCCAGTTCGAGGAAGAAAAGTTCTTCGAAGATGAGACGGATGTGCGCCGGAGTGCGCGCCGCCTGCAAATTCGCCAGACTCTCACCGACCTCTGGCCAGTGGGCCTGCCAGAACGCGCGGCGGCGATCGATCAGGCCCATGCGCCCGCGGACCGCGGCGGGGATTGCGTCGGGTAGGTCCTGGTCGAGGCTCTCCAGCATGGCGTGGATCACGCGCCGGAACCAGCGCGCGCTGAGACGGCCATTGCCGGCAGATTCGTAAATGGGGACGATGCGACCGACCTCGAGCGATTGCCACTTGGGTTCATCGCCAGCGCCGTCGCCGTGAGATGCGGTGGGATCGTGCAAAATCTCGAACTGGGGCTGGATGATTTCGAAGCGATGGCCTCCACGGTCGCCCGCTTCTACCTTGCCGTACAGCGCCAGCAACATGCCGGCGCGAAACTTGTCTTGCAGGTAGGTCGCGTTGAACCACATGCACTTCAGCGTGTCACGCCCCTGGCCGACGGTCATTTCGAAGATGGGCATACGGCGCGTGCGGAACAAGCCGAAGGTGCGTACCTCGGCGATAATGCTGGCCATCTCGCCGGCGCGCAGCTCGCCAATGCCGCGGGGATTGAGCCGGTCTTCGTAGCGGAAGGGCAAATAGTAAAGCAGGTCCTCGACGACGCTGATGCCCTTCTCCAGCAGAATCTGGGCAATCTTGGGCCCAATCCCTTTGACGAACTGTACGTTGGTGGCGAGATCGAGCACAGAAGGATGGTAAATGAAGCGGGTGTCAGCCATCAGTTATCAGCTATGAGGCGAAGAAGGTGGAGAGTTGATTGGCCCGAAGCGAAGAGCGAAGAGCGATTCGTACTTTTTCTCGCATCGAATGCGCGGTTGCGGGTGTCCAACCAGTGCGTGCTTCGAAGACTTCTCAAGCAGTTGATTGCCGTGGTCGCGGGCAGCCTGCTGTACTTCTTCGTCTTGATGCCACACCTGCCGCTGGCGGGACGTCATCAACCTTTCCGGATTGATCTCGGGCTGGTGGTGAATGCATGGGTTTGCCTGGTCCTGTACGGCATTATCGAGTGGCTTGATCGAAGATGGGGGCGCCAAGGTCCAGCTGCGGAGGACCGCAAACGGTGACATAATTTGCGGGCATTCTAGTGCCAAGAGCGTGCGGCACCCCCACCGGGCAATCGGATTTCTTAGCAGCCTTTCACCTTAGTCTAGAATTCGTGCTCGGTGCCGAAGCCCTTCATCATTTGCTGCAGGTCGAGCTTCTGCTGCTCCATCTGCTTCCGGAGTCCGTCCATTTCCTGCTGAAGCTGTGGCGTCCAGCTCTTCATCGACTCTTGGATGTCATGCCGCATCTGATCGAGCTCTTGCTGCGTTGGCCGGGCCGACTTCGCGATGTCGCGGGTCATCTTCTCGATCTGTTTCTGAGTGGGCTTGACAGACTTTTCGATTTCGCGCGCCATTTTTTCCATGTCTTTCTGTTTTATCTTCATCGACTTTTCAATCTCGTGGCGCATCTGTTCCAGCTCTTCCTGGCTGGGCCGCAATTCCGCCAGCAAGTCTTCCTGGCTGGACTCGATCTCCGGATCCAGTTCCTCCATTTCCTGTCCCAAGGCTTGCATCTGCTCTCCAAAATTTCCCCAGTCCTGGCCAAGCACTTTCGAAGAATCTGCCGGCGGGAGATGCATTACGACGGTCTGCTCGTGTTTCTCTCGGACCACGGTGACAGAGACCTGGCTCGCCTGAACCCGCATGGCGCGCCGCCAGTCGGCCATGTCGTGCACGGTTTCATTATTCAACCTGACGATTACGTCGCCAGCCTTCAGGCCAGCCGCATCGGCGGGACTGCCTTTTTCCACTGAGCGCACCAGCACGCCTGTTCCCGCCGGCACATTGAAGAAATCGGCCAATTGCGGACACAGGCTTTCCACCATCAAACCATGGCGCGAAGAAAGCACCGTAACAGACGGGATCTCCATACCGTTGATCACGCCGGGGGCTACGACCGGGCCGGTCCACCGAGGAGCTCCGGCTACGAAGCTCTGCCCGTGAGGCGTGACCTGCGGCCATCTTCCCAGAATCACTTTGACGTCTTTGGTCTCACCTCTGCGGACTACGGTCAACGTCACCGTCTTGCCCGGCTGGGTCACGTGGATCATGTCTCCCAATTGTTCAGGGGATTCTATCTTCGAACCGTTTAAGCCTACGATGACATCCTGCTCTTTCAATCCGGCTTTACAGGCGGGACCATCCTGGTCGAGATCGGTAATGACTGCGCCGTTGGGATTGGCCAGTTTCAGCGCGGAGGCCTGCTGTGGGGTGACCGCGTCAATGTGCACACCGAGATAAGCGGTCTGGTGCGAATCCGGCGACGCCGGATTACCCGACAAAGGCTCGCCCGTTGCCGGCGCCGCCATTGCGGCTGCCAACAGGATGGAGACCAGACCATGCATAACCATTGTAATCTTGCGCATAATTCCTGCCCTTAATGTGACTGCCGAAAATCGATCTGTCCCATGATGGTACGGACCTTCAACACTGGTCCGCCCCCATTTAATGCCCCTTCGGCGTACATAGACCTGGGGACGAAGTTACTGCCTTCCTTGGTGATTCGCAATCCGGAAAACTCGGAAGCGATGCCATGCCCGGTCGCCATGTCAGAGGAGGCATGCACGGTGACCGGCAAGTCTTTTGGCAGATAGACGATGACGTCGCCGGCTGCGGTATGCAGCGAGGAATCGCTGAAGCTGCCGCGTTTGCCCACAAACTCTGCCGTAATCCCGCCGGCTCCGGTTTCCACCTGGGCGCTCTGACTCAGATTGAACAATTCGACACTGCCGCCACCGGTAGTGACCTGCACCCGCCCTTTGGCGGCGTCCAGATGTACGCTTCCCCCGGTAGTTTCAGCCTGGACCGCGCCGCTCACGTCGCCCAGAATGAGATTGCCCCCGCCCGAGCTGGCTCCTAAATCACCGTTGCACTTGCGCACGTCAATATTGCCCGCGCCGGTTTGAATATTGGCTCCCTTTGAGGAACCGACATACACTCTGCCACCCCCGATGTTGATGTGGGTTTGTCCGGCGACGTTCTTGATGTGAACGTCTCCTCCACCGGTGGTAAGAGAAAAATCGGAGCCCAGACGGCCGACCTCAACATTTCCACCGCCGCTGGTAATTCTCACCGATCCATCCAGATCGTCGAGCGTCACCGAACCGCCGCCGGTCGCGCCCAGAACGGTAGCGACGATGGAACTGAAGTTGAGCGGACCGCCCCGGGTTTCCACTTTCACCATCTCTAATTTCCGTGGTATCTGCACCAGAAACTCAGCGCTGAATCGCCTCAGCTCCCGGTTTAACAGCCTGCCTTCGATGAAGTCGCCATCCGCATTCTTGATTGCGGAAATACGCATCTGCTCAAATTGGCGCCGTGCCGCTTCCTGGCTGGGAGCGTAGGAGCGCTTGCGAATGATATAGGTCACCTGCGGCGAACTTCCCTGCACCTGCACCGATCCCAGATCGGTAGTAATGCGAACCTGGCGCGAAGCGGGCAATGTCCCGGTGATCTCCTCCACCCACGAAGTGCCGTCGCGGTAAACTCGCGATTGTTGCGCCCAGAGTGGAACCGCAACCGCCATCGCCAGGAATGCTGCGGTCGCGGCCCATTTGCGACTGCTCGCCGCACCCTGTGCGCCGAAGTCTTCCCGCCCCGCCTTTCTCATCGCCGCTCTAAATTGCCAACCCTGCTTCAACCAATCCTCTTTCCGGGAGCCAATGCACGAAGATCTGAAATACCGTTTCTCTGCCTAGTAAATATTGGGCATCGAGGCCAGCACGCGCCTGGACTCGGTGCGAATGTACTCACTGGGATCTTCCTTCGACAACTGTTGCAGGGCCATGCGCACGCTACTGTCGGCGCGCACCGGTTCCAGCGCATGCAGGGCGCCGCTGCGCACTCCCAGATTGCTGTCGTCCAGCAGGGCTTCGAGCACGGCATTGCGCACACGGATGTCCTTTTTCACGAAGGGCCCTACTCCATCCAGCGCCATGAGACGCACCCCGGGATTGCTGTCGTAACGCAGCGCATAGGTCAGGGTCTCGCGCACGCGAGGATCGTCAGCCTTGCTGGTCAGCACATCCACGGAATTCAGACGCACGCCGGAATTCTCGTTGCTCTTGGCGGCATACAGCAACAGGTCCTGCACTTTGGGATCGGAGGCCGACCCTTGGACCGACGCGGGCATGCGTCTATCGTATTGCACTTTGACGCTGTCGGTGCCGGGTTGTTTTTCGATGGACGTAATGCCGCTGATGGAAGCTTCTACCGGAGGAGTGTTTGCGGTAATGGGGCCCTTGGCGCTGTAGTTGTACATGGCGCCGAGGCCACCGCCAAAGCCCGCCAGAAAGATGACCATGGCCAGCGCGGGGGAGAAACGCACCTGGCGCATCCATGCCATGGGATCGAAGGCGAGGCGATGGTACCAGGCGCGATTCTGTTGAGCGGTCTCCAGCGACTCCTGCAGGCGCATGCGCGCCGCGGCCAGAAAGCTCGCCGACGGCTCTTCCACCGGCAGCTGGTTCATCTGCTCGTGGAATTCCTGTTGCGCCGCTAACTCGGCCGCACAGTCCTGGCAGCGCCGGATGTGCTGCTCCAGCTCGTGCCGCGCGTCGTCGGCCAACTCGCCGTACAAATAGAGTGCCGTGTTCTGTTGTACCCATTCGCAATTCATGATGACTTCCTCTTACTGCTTCCCACTATCCGGCCCTAGCGAACGCTCTTCAGAGCGGCTCGGAGTTTCTGCGTGCCGCGAAACAGAGTGTTCTTCGCGGTTTCTTCCGTGGTATTCAAAATCTCGCCAATGGTGCGCAGCTTCAAACCCTGGTAGTGTTTCAGCTCAAAAACCATGCGCTCGCGCGGAGTCAATTTCTGCAGGGCCTTGGCGATGTTCGCCGCCAGCTCGCGCCGCATCAGGTCGCGCTCCGGACTGGCTCCTGATCGCTGGTCAGCGACCTGATCGAGCAGGTCGTAGGTGCCGCCTTCGGAGTCGGTTGTTACCCCTGAATCCTCTTTCCGCACCTGCCGTTTGCGCAGAAGATCGAGACACAGATTGGTCACGATGCGGTAGATCCAGGTGTAGAACGAGCACTCGAAACGAAAATTGCCAATATTGCGGTAAGCCTTGAGGAACGCTTCCTGGTAGATATCCTGGGCGTCCTGCTCCGAGCGGGTCAGGTGATAGGCCAGGCGCAGCACGGCGCCATCGTACTGGCGCACCAGTTCCTCGAACGCGGCGTGATTGCCTCGTTGTGCTTCCCGGATCAGCTCCGTGTCATTCATGCGGCTCTGGGCCTGCCCCACCATGGACCCTCGGTCAGAGGGAGTAGAGGACGTTTTGTCCGTCTCCCGCCACGCCACGGAAGGACGGAGCCCCGGGCCAACCGTGAGAGGAACTGCTACCGCTTCGGCCGGCATGCTGGTTTCTACCTAGTCTGCAATTAGCAAGCCCAATTCGAGTGCCTGCAATTACATAGACGGGCGCGGGAGGAAACCGTGAGCGGTCATTATAGACGCCTCACTTAGTAGATACGTGGCCGGAGCGTAACGGTTCATGGGGCAAAGAGTTTTGCGGTTGGTTGAACGGGTCCACCGTAGCTAGAGCAGTTTCCGAGTTGGTGTAGTCCGGCGAGTACGGGTAGAGCGGCGTTTCAGCGCCGCGTCCGCTGCGGATAAACGAATTTTGATCCACGCCCCGGCTATTTGGCCTCAGCCTTGCCCAGGCGAAGACCGTACTGCTTGCATTCCCCCTCCTTGAAGGCCTTGCGGAGCGTGGCATCATCCGTCCCTTTGACCATCTCGGCCGACCAGTCTGCCAGTTTCTGATCGCACCACTGGCGGGAGCCTTTGGGGTATTCGGGTTTCACCACGGGCTGGACGATGGGTGCGGGCGTGGTGTCGGGAGTGGGACTGGGCTTGTTGTGTTGCCAGATTGCCAGGCCGCCCAGGGTGCCGACTGCCGTAATCAGCGCAGCCGCGCCGGTTAGTATGCCCGGCAAAGATGTCCAGAATGGGCCCCGATCAGGGCCTTGGTCCGCCATAAATGGTCCTCCTGCCGTTGGTGCTGGTTGCTTCTCGAGAGTGCGCAGCAACCGTCACCCGGCCTTGCATTTTCTTACTTACGGTGGAAGCGAGTGCGTACATCCTAATGCGATTCGACTCCGAGTACCAGCACTTTCGCGTCCGGGTCGAACAGCGCCCTCAAGCAATGCAAAAAGGTAAAAGGCGGGACACAGCGTGCCTCGCCTTTCGAAGAGATTTTCCCGCGCGGGGACTCGGACCCGCGTGTCGTCAATTCTGGTTCGCCAGAGTCACCACCAGCTAGGCTTCCGCGCCGGCTTCTTCCACCGGAGCGGCCTCCGCTGACGCTTCTTTGTTGATGACAACCTTGAGCTGCACGGTCACGTCCTTGTGCAACTTCACCGGCACGTTGAACTCGCCGACATGCTTCAGCGGCTCATCGAGTTGGATTTTACGGCGATCGATGGCCACGCCCTTATGCTCGAGCTCGTGTGCGATGTCAGCCGAGGTCACCGAGCCAAAGAGTTGATCGCGCTCGCCCGACTTGCGGGTGAAGCTCACGGTCACACCCTCGACCTGCTGCGCCAAAGCCTGAGCATCGCCCTTCTCGGTGGCAGCCCGCCGCACCGCCGAGGCCTTCATCTGCTCGATGACGGCGCGGTTGGCGGCGGTGGCCTCAATCGCCAGCTTTTTGGGGATGAGATAGTTGCGGCCGTAGCCCTCGGCGACCTTCACCACTTCGCCGCGGGAGCCGAGCTTGGTTACATCTTCCTTCAGAATGACTTCCATGAATAGAACTCCAACGAATCTTGATTGCGGGCCTTCGTACACCCGGGATTCTCACGGCACGGCTGACCCCGTGCCTCCTGATGTGTCGTCCCTACGGGACTCGCTCTTATTTCCCATCGACCCAGCGCTGAAGCGCTGGGCTAAGCTCTTTCGCCCCGTCGGGGCTGGTTTTTCGACCAGCCAAGCTGCCACTGACAACTGGCAACTGGCAACTGACAACTGACAACTGACAACTGACAACTGGTTCTATCTCCCCCCGAACGGCAGCAGCGCGATGTTGCGCGCCTGCTTGATGGCATCGGCCAAACGCCGTTGGTGCGGGGTGCACACCCCAGTCAGACGGCGAGGCACGATCTTTCCGGCCTCGGAGACAAATCCTGACAGCAGCCGGACGTCCTTGTAGTTGATGCCGTCGATCTTCTCGACGCAGAACTTGCAAACCTTCTTGCGGCGAAAGAACTTTCGTCCGCCACCACCGCCACCGCCGGGACCTCCTGGACCAGCGCCGGGCCGCCCACCGGGACGAGGTCCGCGAGGCGCACCGTAACCGCCGCCGCCACCTCCTCCTTCGCGAGGAGCACCGCCGTCGGTACGCGCACTGGGTGCCTCTGTCGTTGCGGCGCCAGCTCCGGGGGCCGCATTCCTATTGGATTCGTCTGCCATGATTCTCCTTCTCTACTCGGTTGGCCTCACGGAACATTCTGGCCGTCAGGCACAGTCCCTGCAGGACCGTTGTTCTATATTGACCGGACGCGCTGGCCCTACGGACCTCTACGCGCATTCGTTTTATGCGCTAACCGGCTCCGATTCGGCGCCCGCTGGCGAAGCCGGCTCGGGCGCG
>ODAK010001121.1_pt1 | contig 29866 bp, 27 predicted proteins | sample 1539591 | NCBI WGS metagenome assembly ODAK01 (sample SAMEA3539303, study PRJEB22396) | soil metagenome | biome: tundra; feature: field; material: soil | place: USA | collected 2010-05 | depth 0.15 m
TCGAATTCGTAGCTCATTCCACCCGATTCGCACGGACCGGTCCGAATGGAAAAGTTTTCGGCAGAGTAGTGCTAGTCGCACCCGATCCGGCTCGCCGCGATCGCCACGTCGTCGAACCAGAGCGACAGCGTCGGACCGCTGAAGACGATCCAGCCGAGGCCGAGGTTCTTCGGGGCCCACGGCATCGAGTGCCACTGATCGTTCACGCCCGGCATGACGACCGTCGTGCCCCCGATGAACGAGATGCCGTCGACGCGCGTCCCGCTCACCCAGGTCTCGAGCGTACCGCTGCCCGCGGACGACGTGTGCGTCTCAATGCACGTCCATGTGTCGCCGGCGAGAGGCGTCGACGTGGAGCCGGCCTGCTCGTTCGCCTGGGGGAGGGTGTTGCCGTCCGTCGTCTGCCAGAAGAGATCGTTCGCGCTCCCGAGGGTCCTCGGCCAAAGCTGCAGCGTGTTCGCCTGATCGAGGCTGCCCGTGCCCGCGTTCGTGGCCGTCAGGCCGAGCATGATCATCGGCGTGTGCGTCAGGTTCGTGGCCATGGGCATCCGCACGTAGACTCGCGTGTAGACGTCGGGGCCCGCGATCTTGGCGAACGCGCTCGTGTTCACCATGAGCGGCCCGCACGAGTCGCCGCCCGAGACCTTGACCGACTTCGTACCGCTGTGCGCCTGCGACGTGTCCACCACGATGGCGAAGCTCCCGCCGCCACACCCTGCCAGGTTCACGAGCGACCAGAGGGTGGCGCTGGGCGGGCCGCCCGCGGAATCCGCCTCGAAGTCGTCGTTCAGCGCGAGGTCCGCGCCGCCTTCGGCGACCGTCGCGGCCTCGACGGCGGCGTCCACCGCACTCCCACCGCCGCTCCCGCTGCCTTGCTGCCCCGCGTCCGTTGCCGCCAGCTCGCCGTCATCCTCCGCTCCGCCGCCGTCGTTGCCCGCTGGCACGGTGGACGGGGACGGAGAGCTCGACGCGCTGCACGCATTGGCGGCCGCGAGCGCGGACAGCAGGCCAAGGAAGGGGAGGGTAGCGGCGGTTCGGGGGACCATGGTCTGTAGTTCCGGCGCGTGCAGGCCGCGGCTCGCCTATTGCCAGGCGATCCGTCCGATGCGTAGGCTTCGCGACGCCGCTCCCCTGGCACATCTTTCGCCGTCCGAGGCCCATCACGATGACGGCCCATCATCCTTCCGCGAGCCCCGGCGCCGAGATCGGCGGCGCGGCGCCGTGAGGGCCGGCCGGTTCCTGCGTGTGCTCGGAGCGTGCGAGCGCCTGGGCTTCGGCGCGCACCAGCTCTTCCAGCCCACGATGCCGAGCACGTTTGCGTGCAGAGCGAGCGAACCGGCTACTGCGACGGCGATTGTTCGTTCTATTCAGTCGTGGAGACGCCGCGCCACGCCTATCGGGCGGAGATTGCCAAAGTCTGAGCCGTCGGGCCCCGCCCTCGACGTGGGCCAACGTTGATACAGCGTGGTCGTGCACTGAGTGTGTCCGCACCAGACGATCGGACCATTCGCAACTGAGTTTGCCCGGTTGATTACGAAAAATGGGCACCTTTTGGTGTGGCCCGACAACTGGATACTCGGAGCGGCACCCCCATTCTCACTGCTCGTCAACTGGGGTTGGGCGTTTCGAGCGAACGGTTCGGGGCGTAACGACTCGGGCCTTGTTCTCTTGGTCATCCTCGACGACCAACGGCTCGTGCTGCTCCCCGGCGACTGCGGCTACCAGCATGTCCCTGTTCGAGGATGGGACGCCGTCGTGGGCACACACCACGGTGGTCGATTCAAGGGGCCAACCCCGCAACCGTCCAAGCGGCATCGGCTCCAAGCCCCACCGATCCTGCTCTCGTATGGCAAGGGAAACATGAAGTGGACCACACTCTTCGGACCATTGAGGCCAGCAGCTTAAGGTGGAGCCTGCGTCTCGTTCTTCTCGTGTATCATACAAATAATAAAATATTGGTAGTCCCTTCTCCGTCACGTCCTCGCAGTCGTCCATGGAGACCACGCCCTCGACGCGAAGCGCATGAGGGGGGAGCCACGCGCCTTCGACCAGAAGGCTGCACGCGTGTTACCGCGCCCGCGCACCTCGACCGATCCGGGTCGAGGCCGCGCCCCAACACGCGCGCCGGCAGCCCTCGGGCCCCCCCCGGCTCCAGTGACACCGCATACTAGCTGGCGCCCGCAACACTCCGTGCCCTGCAGGCCAAACATTGCCGTGGCCCTGACTAGTTCCCCATGCTAATTGCTACTTTCAAGTGTTCCGAGCGTTCATGTTTAGTCAGAGGGAGGCTCTATGCGTCCTTGGCGGAAATTTGCCACCGCAGCCATCGCGGTAGGTTTAGGAATAGGGGTTGCTGCAGGCTGCAGTGGGTCGGGGAACCCGACCACGGGCGGCCCACTCGATGACGGATCCACGGGCGGCCCACCCGATGACGGTTCCCCGGGCGGGTCTTCCGGTAACCCGTCCTCCGGGTCGTCCAGTACCGGGGGGACTACCTCGTCCAGCGGCACCACCTCGTCGGGCTCCTCAAGCTCGTCCGGAGGAAGCAGCTCGTCGGGGGGATCCGCGTCCTCCACCAGCAGCAGCGGTTCTTCCAGCGGCTCGTCCGACAGCGGCTCGTCCGACGCGAGCGGGTCCTCGAGCTCCGGCGGACCGGACGCCGGTCCTCCCACGGCCTGCACGACGAATGCGATGTGCACGGTGGCGCCGAACCGCACCTGCGACATGATGACGCACCAGTGCGTCCAGTGCAACACGAACGCGATGTGCACAGTGGCGCCGAACCGCGCCTGCGACACGACGACGCACCAGTGCGTCCAGTGCAGCACGAACGCGCAATGCCGCGCGCCGACACCGACCTGCAGCGCCGCTCACGTCTGCATGTGAGGCGTTGAACGAACGGCTGCGCGGGGCCGGACCGCGACGATGGCGGCGCAAGGGCACGCAGGCGGGCGCGTCGAACGAGAGGACGCAGGCGCCCGTCGATCGCAAGAGTACGACGCACACGCGTCTCGGACCGACGACCGACCCTCGCGAGCTCGATCGGCGCGAGTTCGTCGAGCGCTTGAAGACGGCCAAGAGGCAGCACGCTTTCCGGGTCCTCGAGGTCGACGCGGTCCACGCCGAGGTCGCCGCGCGCGCGCTGGCCGCGCGCGCGCTGGGAAAGGTCCTCGACGTTGCGCCGGTCTCGCCGCACCCGTCCCGAACGTTCGCGTTCTTGCCACCCTCGGACGAGAGCTCGATGAGCTTGCACGTGCACGCGAAGGCTTTTCGCCAGGTCGCGTCCTGTCATCCGCGGCTTCAATGAGTCTCGCCGAGGCACGACTTGAATACGAGGCGATGGGCCGCCGACGGATGCCGGGGGAAGGTCCTCGGCATCGCGGCGCCGGTCAGAGTTTCACTTCGTCGGCGCACAGCCCGAGAGCCGACAGCGCGAGAACGAACGATCGAGCCCGGGACGCGGCAGTCATGATCGGGGGTCCTTCCCGCGTTCGAGCGCACGTCCCACCGCCAGATCCTTGACGTCGATGCACACGTCGTCCGGTGGCTTCCATCCGTTCACGCGAATCGAACGGGCGTCGACCTCGACCCCGAGCACCTGGCGCACGTCCTGCGTGTGGCGCGCGATCTCGGCGCACACGGAACGGCCGTCGAGCGCGCGGTGGTGGCGGGTTCGCTGCGCTGACAACGAACTCCCGCGATCAGGACGTCGGCGAGGTAGCGAGCTGTCGCCGAAGGGACGACGCGGCGTCGAGATGGTGCGCCCAGAGGCGAGCGCAGGGGCAAGCATTGAGAATCGTCGTGTACACGCTAGGCTCAACGGGTGAACATCATGTTGAAACACAAACACCTGAAGCTCGACCAGAAGAAGATCACGCGCGCGAAGAAGCTTCTCGGTGCCAAGACGGAGCGCGAGACCATCGAGATGGCGCTCGACCAGGTGCTCTCCGAGGAGCCCATTGTCGCGGCGATGCGCCGCGCCGGTGGCGTCGGCGGCTTCGAGGACCCGTGGAAGTAGTCCGTTCGCGAAAGATCCTCCTCGACACCAACGTTTTCATCGGTTGGCTCAACGACCGGCGTGACGAGGGTCTCGCCATCGGCCGTGGCTTCGTGCGCTACCTCTCGGCGGTCGTGCTCATGGAGCTGCGCATAGGTGCCGGGACGGCCCGTGGCCGCCGTGAGATCGGCGCACTCTTACGCGCCTACGACGCGCGAGGGCGTACCGTCGCGCCCGACCGCGCCATGTTCGATGCCGCGGGCGACACCCTGCGCCGGCTGAAGGCTGAGGGGCGCGAAATCCGCGGGGCGTCGCTCGTCAGCGATGTGCTCATCGCGCACACGGCCCGGTCTCTCGGCGCCGCCGTCGTGACACGGGACACCGACTTCGAAACCATCCGCGCCGTGCTCGACTTCGACCTGGATCTGCTCGCCGCGTAAGCTTCATCCGCCGCCCGACCGACCGGGCGTGTGAGCACGAATGCGTTCGCTTCAGTGCCTCGCGCCGGCGTTACTGCTCGCCTTCCAGCCCGGGAGACCTGCGAATCTCTCGAGATCAAACGGTCGCGATGAACACGTGGACCTCCGCGGCCGACACCGACACGGTCGCGCGGACCGCGTCGACGTTTGCTCGCCACTCGGCTTCGTCGGGCGCTGCCGCTTAGATCTGCGGCATTGCCCGCGTCGAAAAGGTCTGAACGACTCCGATCCACTCCGTGGTGGCCACCGGCGTCTCCAGATAGCGGCCGTCCGTGTACTCGCCGATCACCGACCGCCAGAACCCCGTAGCAGCAGGGTTCTCCTGCCGCTGTCTGACCTCCCACGGCCCGCGAAATTGGTCGAAGGCGGAGAAGGCAGCGGCCCGTCCCACGCCCTGACGCCGGTACCTCCGCATGACGAAGAACTCCGCCATGTCGAATACGCCGCTCGTTCCCGTCAGCGTGCTGCGTTCCAGGATCAATGCGAAGCCCGCGAATTTCTCCTCGACCACGAGTACGAACGGGTGGCGCCAATCATCCCGCCAGTACGGCGCCAGCTCCAAGGCCGCGAAGCGCCCGTCTTCGCGAACGTCCAGGTGGCTCAGTTCGCTCCAATCATAGCAGTAGAGCTCCACAAGGTTTTCGAGGGCCGGTCGCTCGTCTTCGGTCGCAGGCCTCAGCGAGACTACGGTCGCGAGATGTTCCATGACGCTCGATTACGATAACACCCCAGCCACCGTCCTCCGCCGCGCCGTCGCCTCGGTCCACTCATCGAGCCGGCTCCTTCCATTGACCCGCGAAGCACAGATGTTGTCCCGCGCGGTGCTGTGCGCACCGCGCGGGCCCGTCCCATGATGCAGCCTCTTCATGGGAAACCTCTGGCGCTCTGGCGCTCCGTGCGTCCTTGGGCCAAGGGTCCTCGCTGCCCTCGCCCTGCTCTCGTGCCTCGCTGCCTCTCCAGCCCGCGCACAGGAAGCCGGCGCGCAAGACGCCGGTGCCCAGGGCACTGTGGAAGTGGGCGCGACGGGCTTCGCGGTCAAGCGGCCGGTGCTCGCGTCGGCGTGCGAGCACGGCTGTCCATGGGGTGAGCTCGGAGACTTCGTGACCGAGGCCATGCAGCCCCTCGGCTACGAGGTCATCCAGTGCCGCAACTGCAACCTGGACAAGGGCCCGCCCCTCGTCTCGAAGGCGGGCCGCCCCCCGCCGCTCGGCCTCTCCGACACCTTCGTCGGCACCACGACTCGGATCGACGCTCCGGTGGACTTCGGCGTCACCGGGGTCGGCCTTCTGGCCTGGGCCTACGGGGGCCTCTACAACTACGCGCCGAGCGGCACGTACGCGACCGGCACCAGCGGCCCGTTCACGAACCTCCGACTTGTCGCAAAGATCGAGGACCCGACGTACCTGCTCGTGGCGGTGAAGGCGAGCTCGGGCATCACGGATCTCGCGCAGATCGCGCAGCAGCACATGGCGGTGGCGATCCTGGGTGGAGGTTCGCCCATCTCTCAGCCCGTCCTCGACCATTACGGTCTGACGCAGAGCGCGGTCACGTCGTGGGGAGGCTCTTACACGAGTGCCATCGTCGCGGGGCAGCTGACCGATCCCGCGTTCGACGTCATCGTCGGCGAGCTCGCGAGCCCTTCGAACAACCCGGAGTCGGCCATCTGGGAGAAGATCAGCCAGGGCAATGATCTCCTCTTTCTGGATCTGCCGGCGACTGTCATCGACCAGCTCGCCGCCGACAAGACACTTGGCGTGACCCGAACGACCGTGAAGTGGGGATTCCTGCGGGGCGTCGACCGCGCCATCGCGACCGTGGCGCGCTCCGGTCAAGCCGTGTTCGCGCGCGACGACACCCCCGAACAGGCCGCCTACGACGTCGCGAAAGCGATCGACCAACACCGCGACGCCCTCAAGTGGTACATCCGCCCGTACTCGTACGACCCGCGCACCGTCTGGCAGGACTCCAGTGTCCCCCTTCATCCGGGCGCCGAGCGTTACTACCGGGAGATGGGGTACCTGTCGGGATCGTCCGGCCCAAACTGCCCCCCGGCAGTCGGCGGCGGGTGCGGCGTCGCCGAGCGAGACCCCGGGCAGGGAATCGGTGCGCTCTTGCTAGCTTTGCTCGGCCTGTTGCTGCGACGCGCAACAAGAACGGGCGATCGTCCCGTCAGTTCACCCGTCTAGCCCGCCCCTCCCAGTAAGGCGCGCGCAGCTCGCGCCGGAAGTCCGAGTTTCTGCCTCGAAAGGACTCCGACGACATCTGAGCGAGGCGATCGCGCGACGCAACGTTGCGAGCTCTGCGCAGCTCAGGGGCAAGTGGAGGTCACGCCCGAGAGCACGCAGTTGCCGGCGGTGCAGCAGACCCCGGCGGAGCAGGAGTTGTTGCCGGCGCAGCGTGCGTCGCAGCTCGTCCCGCCGCAGCGAACCTTCGCCAGGCACGCGCCCAACCCCGTGCAGCTTACCGTGTTGCTGCCACCGTCGAGCGTGACGCCCGCCGGACACGAAGACAAACCCGAGCACATCACGTTGCAGGCTGCCGCGGAGCACGTCACGGGCGCGGTGCACGAGGCGGAGCCGCAGCTGACCGTGCAGCTCGACTCCCCGCACGCCACCTGGCCGCAGCTCGACGTTGCGTTGCAATCCACCGTGCAGGAGGCCGCGGCCGTGCAGTCCACGGCGGCGGACGTGTACGCCGCGGCGGTCACCGAGCAGGGGATGCCGGGGGGGCACGTGCACCCGGTGTTCGAGCATTGCAATACGCAGGTGCCGCCGCTGCACGTACCCGCCGTGCAGAGCTCGACACACGTCGCGCTCGCCGCACTGTCGATAGACGCGTCGGATCCCGCGCTCGCCGCGCCGTCGGTCGACCCGTCGGATCCCGCAGGCGACGATGCGTCGGGCGCCGCGTCCGTGGTGCCATCCGCGGCACCCGGGCCGCCGCCGTCGCCGTCGCCGCGTTGAGGACCGACCCCGGTTGCGCCGTCGCCACTGCCGGCGGCCCCCGCGCCATCATCCGCTGCACCGCCGTCGCCGTTTGCCGCGCCGGACGTGTCGTGCGCCGCTGCGTCGCCGCCCACTGCGAGCGCGAGGCCGTTCGCACCGATCCCGCAGCCGGCAGTGAGCCAGGCCGCGAGGAGGCCGACTGCACGACCGTGCGCTGAACCGGGGAGTGCGAAACGTTCCACCATCCCGGCATCGTACGCTCGATGCTGGCCGGGGAAACCAGCGGTTCGCCCCTCGTACCCGAAGCCCGCGGGTGGGCCAGTTCGATCTTCGCGCGGAGGGTGAGCAGCCGCGTTCGCACGCCCCTCCCCCACCCCGTGTCGAGTTCACCGGCGAAGGCAGCGAGAAGAGCCTGCTTCACGACCGAGACGACTCCCTCGGCATCGAGACGACGACAATTCACGCGGATTCGCCGGGTCGTGGAGTTGCAGCGAGCAGGCCGTTGAAACTGGACGAGCTCGCCGACACGAAGGCAGCGACCCCGGCGTGACGCCACCCCTCGGTTCAGGAGATACGAAGATCTTGACGAAGCCGCTCAGGGTTTGGCGAACAGGAGCGCGAACCGGTCGCTCGTTCCCCGGCGCAGGCCGGCGGCCTCCGGCGCGTCGTTCCAGTCGCGCATGTCGGAGGGGTTCCGCAGGAAGCTGTCGCCCCCCACGAGCACGAACCCCGCGTGGCGCAGCTCGTTGCGTACGACGGCCTCGTCGATGCGATGCAAGGTCTCCACGTCGGAGATGCCCGCCCCCGGCCGCGCGCTGTGGTCGATGACGGCGCACCGACCGCCGCTCCGCAGCGCATCGAAGACGGCGCGATTCATCTTCGCGCGGTCGACGCCCAGCCAGACCGTGTCGTGGTAGACGAGGTTGATGAGCACGAGGTCAAGGTTTCGTGCCTCTGGCGGGAACGGATCGTCGAGCTCTCGATCGACGCGCACGATGTTCTTGGCGGCGGGCGTCGACAGCCTCTTTGCCCACGCCTCTCCCGAGCCGCGAAGGACGATCGCGGGATTCTCCGCGTAGACCTTGCCGCCCGGGGCCACCGCGCGCGCCAGCAGCTCGGCGGTGTACCCCGCGCCGGCCAGCAGCTCGCCGACGCGCATGCCGGGGGTCACGTGGAGGAACGTCAGCAGCTCGGCCGGGCGTCGACCGGGGTCGATCTGGCGGTCCGCGGGCGAACGGTCAGGTGCGTCGACGAGCGCGCGAGCCTCGGGGGACGCAAAAATGGGCGTCTCCGGACGGGCGGCGCGGCTGGACTCCCCGGGCCCGCCGCAACCGGCGGTGACGGTCGCAACCGCGCACAGTACGAGAGATGCGAGGAGTGCGCGCATGCCCGTCTCGGATGCTCTACCAAAGCAAACGGTTGTCGCGGAAGCGACGCAACGGCAGGGGTCGACCGCCGAATCGCTTCTTCGGCGACGAATTTTTGTGTCGCCGGCGGGAGAGATCGCAGGCGTCCACGAGGTGAAGATCGAGTATGCCCCGTCGCCGGCCTCCGAGTACCTCGCAGACGTGACGTCGTTCGATGCGTTCATCGACTACGAGCGCGACACCGGAGAGCGCGCCTTCATCGCCGTCGAGACGAAGCTCACGGACTCGTTCTCCCCCGACACGACAAGCCTTCGTATCGGCGCTGGATGAACGGAGCGCGCGCGATCTGGCGCGACGACGCCGACGAGCGCGTCGTCGACCCCAGCCACAACCAGGTCTGGCGCAATCACCTCCTGGCCATCGCCCTCCGCGACCGCACGGGCTCGCCGTACGTTGCGGGCCGAAGCGTCGTCGTCCGTCATCCGCTCGATGAGAGCGGCGCGAGGAGAAGCCGGGACCGTAACGACCAGTTTCCCGTCCGCGCGCCGACGGAACCCGTTCGCGGTGCGCGGCTCCACGGTCGACAAACGCGGCCAGGGCCGCCATGCTCTGTGCATGGCATCCTCCGAGCGCCTTCAACGAGCCCTTGCTGCCGCGTCGGAGTTGTCGGCAGAAGAGCGCGAGGAGCTCGTCTCAGAGCTGCTCCTCGGGCTCGAGCGAGAAGGCGACCCCGACGCTGGATACGACGAGGCGTGGTCGGCGGAGGTTCGCCAGCGAGTGGATGCCGTCGTCAGCGGCCGGTCGAAGGGCACGCCGTGGTCGCAAGTGCGCCATGAAATCGAAGCGAAGCTCATCGAGCGCCGCCGCCGATCGGCATGATCGTCGAGGACGAAGCGCGCGAGGAGCTGCTCGCCGCTGCGCTCTGGTACGAAGATCAACGCGAAAAGGGCTGGGAAGCGACCTCCTCAGACGGGTCGATCAAGTGCTCGCACGTGTCGCAGAAGACCCCGAGTCATTCGCGTCCGATCGCTTCGACTCCAGGGCGCGCCGCGCGTTCGTGCCGCGCTTCCCATATGCCGTCGTCTTCGTGCTGCAGGACCAGGACGTCCGGATCGTCGCGTTCGCCCACGCCAAACGTCTTCCCGGATACTGGAGGGAACGCGTATGACGCCCAGTTTCGCCGGCATCGGGGTCCGACTCCCGCCACGTAAGATCGTCGGCCCCTCCTCACGGTCAACGGCGCTATCCTGGGCGGCCGCGCATCCTGGGCCATGCATCCGACCTCACCCCAAGCGACTGAAAGCTTCTACCGCGCCGCGTTCCTGGGCCTCCGGCTGCTCGAAGCGCGCGAGGGCCGCGGACAGCGCTTCGGCGAGACGGCCGATGCCCGCTGGAAGGCCTTCGCAGGCGCCCTCGAGGACCGCGACCGCCTCGACCTTGTGATCCGCGCCGCCAGCGTGACGGCGCCGCTCGCCTTTGCGCCGCGCACCGTCTTCGCGCTCGAGGGTCTCGCGGGCGACGAGCCGTTCGGTCCCCGTTGGCAGGGTCCTCCCAAGGGCCTGGCTCGCGAGCTCTTTCGAAGCGCAACCGCGCCGCTCTCCGCGACCGGACTTCGCGAGGCGCTCGACACTGCACGGGCCTGTTGGGGTCTTCCCGCCTTCGCATCGCAGGCCGCCCTCGTGGGCTCCCTCGAGCGCCTATCGGCTTCGTCGAAGGTCCTCGTCTCGGGTGCCAGCGCGAGCATGATGCTCGGCCTCGCGGCCCAGGGGCGGAGCGATCTAGATCTCGGCACGCAAGCGGTGCTCGTCGCCGATGGACCGGCCGAGCGACAGCTCTGGGGCGTCGCCCTCATGCTCCTCCAGACGCGTGGCCGGGGGCTGGTCCTCGGTTCTACAGAGGCAACCCCTGCCCGGGTCCGCGCGCTCGGGTTCGCGCGGGTCGACATCTGCCTCGTCTCCGATGACGCCGAGACAGCGTCGCGGGAGTCGGTCCGCGCCACCGCCGCGGATCTACCCGCATGATCTCTCGATCGCGCATCCCGGTCCTGGGGACCACGCCGCACCTGCACGAGCAACAGGCCATCGAGTTCGTCTTGAACGCCCTGCCGGACGCCGATCCCGTCCACGTCTGGGCGCTCTTCGATCTCGTGGAGCCTTCGGGCCGTCGCTACGAGATCGATCTCGTCGTCCTCGGCTACAGCGCGCTCTACCACATCGAGATCAAGAGCCACCCGGGGCGCGTGCGCGGCGACGTGGTCGACTGGACGTACACGTTCCCGGACGGGCGGAGCATCGTCCGCGAGAGCCCGCTGAAGCTGGCGGAGCTCAAGAGCAAGGTCCTGGGCTCGATGCTCGATCGCGTTTACCCCAAGCGACCCTTCGTCGAGACGCTCGTCTTCCTCTCCGATCCCGACATCAAGGTCGACCTCGAAGGGGCCGCGCGTGCGCGGGTCATCACCCGGCCTGAGCTCGCACGCGCGGTGCAGTACCGCGCGCCCGAGATCGTCGAGAACCCGCGCCGTGCCACAGCAGCCAGCGACGTCTTCTCGCTGGGTGCGCTCGCCTTCTTCCTCTTCGCCGGCCGGCCCCCGGGCGCCACCCTCAAAGAGCGCGAAGAGCTCTTCGCTGGCGGTGGTGGAAAGCTTTCGCTTGCCAGCGTGGACGACGCCTTCGCGAAGGGCGTCACCGCACCGGCCGCGGGCGACGGCGATGCCGTGAGGGATCTCGACGCGCTCGTGGGCATGGCCACAGACGTCTCCCTGGTCAGCCGCGCGGACAACGCGCTCGAGTGGATGGCCCTCGTCCTCGACGCGGTGACCAGCCCGCCCGTGCCCCTCCCCTCGTCGACCCCCGCCCCATCGATCGATCCTCTCGAAGCACGACCGCAAGACGTCCTCGACGGGGGCCTGGTCGTCAAAGGCATCTTGGGAACGGGCGCCACCGCCCGCGTGCTCCGGGTTCGCGAAGGCGACCGTGACTTCGCGCTCAAGGTGAGCCGCGACGCGACGTTCGACGATCGCCTAGCGGCCGAGGCGGCGACGCTCAAAAGACTCCGCGGCGAGCGTATCGTGAGCTGCGAGCGCGAGCTCCGCATCGCAGGCCGCACCTGCCTCTTGCTCCAGGACGCGGGCGAGACGCTCGCCGATCTCCTGGCCAAGGAGGGGCCGCCGAGCCTCGACTACGCGCAGCGGTGGGGCGATGACCTTCTCCTCGCGCTGTACGAGCTCGAGGACAAGATCGTACGGCATCGCGAGGCCGTCGAGCAGCTCCTCTCGGTGGGCGAGACCGTCCTGCTCACGCAGCCGGGCATCCTCGCCCGGTATGGGCTCGAGGGGCCGCTCCACGCCCTTCGTGAGGCCTCGCAGCGCGACGTCGAGCCGCGCGCGGTGTTCTTGCTCCTGCCGATCTTCGACGAACCAGGCCCGACGCCGCGCATCAACGCGGGCGCGCTCCCGCCCCTCCCCATCTCCCTCACCTCGGCCGCCCAGCGGGTCCGCATCTCCGCGGCGTGGCTCGCGAACGACTGATCGAACCAGCCACCCATGGCCGCCAAGAAGAAATCCGCCGCCCGCTCCAAGGCGGCAGGCGCCCGCGATCTAACCCGCGAGCTCTCGGTCTTCCTCGAGAAGGCCCTCTTGCCGGACCTGACGGAACGCGCCAAGGATCCGGTGGTCGCCGCGGCGCTCGCCCGCGAGCACGCCGAAGAGCAGCGCACCCATCGGACCTCGGACTCCCTCGCGGTCTGGGTGACCAAGACGCTCGAACAAGTCGGCGTGAGGTGGTTGCTTTCGGTCGTCTTCGTTCGCACGCTCGAGGATCGCGGCCTGCTCGCGCAGGCGCGGATCGGCGGCCCGGGGGCGAACGACAGCCAGGCCCTCTTCGCAGAGCTCTTCCCCACCCTCTCGGACCGCGACTACCTGCTCACAGTCTTTCGTGAAGTCGCCTCGGCGCCAGGCGCCGAAGACCTCCTGGGACCGGAGAAGAACCCCGCGTGGAAGCTCGCGCCGAGCGGCGCGGTCGTCCGCGAGATCCTTGCGCTCCTTCGCGAGACGGACGCCGAAGGGACCCTCGTCTTTCGTTTCGACGAGGCGTCGCGCCCGGGGACGCGCTTCCTCGGCGATCTATACCAGGACATCTCGGCGGGCGTACGCGAGCGGTTCGCGCTCCTCCAGACGCCGGACTTCGTCGAGGAGCTGATCCTCGATCAAACGCTCACGCCGGCGATCGAGACCTTCGGGCTCGACGCGGTGCGCGTCCTCGATCCGACGTGCGGATCGGGGCATTTCCTCCTCGGGGCGTTTCGTCGCCTGCTCGAGGCGCACCGTCTGAGCAAGCCCGCCCTCGACAGCAAGAGCCACGCGAACATGGCGCTCGCGCAGGTGTATGGCGTCGATCTAAACCCGTGCGCGGTCGCGATCGCGCGCTTTCGGCTGGTGCTCGCATACCTCGAGGCGGCGCAGATCGAGCGGCTGGCGCGTGACCTTGCAGAGCCTTCTTTCGAAAGACTATTCCGAGAGGCATCTCCCGCCGGCTTCTCGAGCGGCATGCGCTCTTCCTCGACCGCTTGGCCGCCTTCGGCGCACCGGGCAGCTCGCGTAGACGCTTCGGGTTGTTTCGACGAGGCGCAGGAAAAAACGTGAGCCCCGGCGGCGCGCTCGTGGCGACTGGTACATGATCCCAGCATGACCGATCGCACCGATCGCATCGAGTTCGGGCCGCCCGGCTCCGTCGGCTCTGCCGATCGAAGGCTCCTCTTGGTCTTCGATGGGGGCGACGCTCCCGGGTACTCGTCGGTCGCGGTGGCCCTCACCGAGGAGGGGACGCGGCGCGGCTACGAGGTGTGGGCGGCGGCCGAGGGGTTTCGCTCGCTCACGCGCGACGCATCGGACGCGTCGCGCAGCCCGCGCTTCGAGCGCCTCATCGTCGGCCGGCAGGAGCGCTACGCGCTGCTGGCGAAAGGAATTCCGGCGCGATCGATGGGCCGCCGCCTGCTCGACGCGGGAAGCGACTTCCGGAGCGAACGGTACGAGGCCTTCCGCGAGCGCGACCGCCGTCGTGAGGCCGCAGCGACCTTCGCCTCGCAGAAGTTCACGCACCTCGTCTGCGTCGGCGGCAACGGCACGCTCGAGGGCACGAAGGCGCTGCTCGAGGAGTTCGCGGCCCGACCTCCCGCGGCGTTCGTGAACGTGTCGATCGACAACGATCTCGCGGGCGACCGTGCCATCGGCTTTCTCTCGGGCGTCGAGGCGGGGGCGACCGTCGCCCACGGACTCTGGGAGGACGCGTACACCCACAAGCGCATCTACATACTCGAGATGATGGGGAACCGGAGCGGCCGGCACGCGCTCCACTGCGGCGTCGCGGCGCGCGCGCACCTCATCGTCTTGCCCTTCTTTCGCTTCACAGACGAGGTCGTGGCGGAGATCGCGGCCGCGCTGTCGTGCGTCGACCACGCGCTCGTCGTCGTGGCCGAAGGATACGAGCGGGATCGTCGCCGCGCGGACGGCGCCCCCTCGGCCAGCCAGTTCTTCAAACAACAGCTCGAGGCGGCGGGTCTGCGAGACGGCGATCGAAAGCGCATCATCGCGGAGCCCTACAGCCGGTTCCTCCGCGGCCTCCGGCCGTCGTTCGTCGACGTGTCGGCGGCGTACCTCAAGGCGTCGCTTCTGTTCGGCGCGTTCGAAGAGGGGCGCACCGAGGCGATCCCCTACGTGCTCGCGTCGAACGACGTCGGCGTCCGCACCTTCGCCGAGGTCGCGCGGGAGGACGGCGTCGAGCCGGCCTTCTTGCCGCTGCTCGAGCACCTGGGACTCCCGAAGTTCCAGGCGCTCGTGCGAGAGCGGTTCACGTTCGGGGGGTGAGGTCAGCGAATCGGCCGGGACTCGAAGGTCAGCAAGCCCTGACTGCGCCACGACATGGGCCGATCTGGTATCCCATGTCGGCCACGGAGCGAACCCGCCTTAGCTCGAGAAGTCGACCGTCAGGAACGTGCGCCCGTCGCGGGTCACGATGCCGACGCCGAGCTTGCGCCACTCGGGACGCAACAGTGCGTCGTGGTCCGTGCCTCCCGGTCCCTCGTTCATGAACCGCAGAAGGGTCTCGCCGATGCGGTCCTGGAGGACGCCCGCCTCCGATCCGTTCGCCGGGCCCTGGACCTCTGCGCTGCGCGCGCCGAGCTCGCCCGCATGCGCGGTCATGTGGGCGCCGGGCTGGTGATCGGTCGCGAGCTCGTCGGACCCAGCCTGGGCGAAGGCGTCGAGCGAGCCGTCGCGCGCCAGCCGGGCGACGCCGTTCAGCCTCCGGACGCCGTTCACGTACTGGAGCACGTAATCGCGCGCCTGGTCGTCGCTCATCTCCGGCTCGGCCGGGCTGTCGCCTGCGGACGCGCCGGCGGACGAGGCCGGGGGCTGGACGCTCAGACACGCGTACTGCCCGTCGTTATCGCACTGGGGCGACACCACGGCCGACGCGTGCGTCACGGGGGCGTTCCTCCGCGCGTTCTCCTCCGCGACAGACTCCGCGACCTGGGCCGCGACCGCCGCGGCCACGAAGCCCGCCGCGATGGCGGGATTGGCGCCCTGGGCCCCTGCGCCGCTGCAGGCGAGGACGCTACCCGCCAGGACGATCGCGCCGAGACGTGCGAAACGCATGTTCACCAGCCTCACGACATCCCTCCGCGGGGACAAGTCGAACCATAGCGCGAACTCGAGGGCCGCGCACTCGGCGCCCGGCCGAACGAGGGTAATCGTCGCGTCAGCCGGCGCTCGCCCGCCTCAGTGGAGGTCGTACCGCTTCAGTTTTTCGTAGAGGGTGCGAAGCCCGATGCCGAGCTTCGTTGCGGCCAGACGCCGGTTGCCGCTCACGGCGACCAGCGTGCGAAGGATCGTCTGCCGCTCCAGCTCCGCGAGCGACCCTTCGGCCATGAGCGACGCGCCCGCAGGCTCGGCGCTCGGCTCCATCGTTCCGGGTGCCTCGTCGCTCGTCCGGGTTGGCGGGGGGCCGGGGACCCAGCGCGCGTCGACCGTGAGCTCCTCTTCCGGCGACACGATGAGGGCCCGTTCGACGACGTTCTGTAGCTCACGGATGTTACCCGGCCACGAATACGCGTGAAGCAGCTCCAGGGCCCGCGGGTGGACGCTGCGCGCTCGCGTCGCCGGCCCCTGACCGCGATTCATGAAGTATTCGACGAGCAGAGGAATGTCTTCCCTTCGTTCGCGCAAAGGAGGCATCTCGATCGGGAATACATTCAGTCTGTAGAAGAGGTCACTCCGGAATGCGCCCGCCGCAATCGCGGCGGGGAGGTCCCGGTTCGTGGCGGCGATCACCCGTACGTCGGCGGCGATGGGGTGGCGCCCACCGACCCGTTCGAATTCTCTCTCCTGGAGGACGCGCAACAACGCAACCTGCGTCTCCGCGGGCAGCTCCCCGATTTCATCGAGAAAGAGGGTCCCGCCCTGCGCCTGCTCGAAACGACCGGTCCGCCGTTGCACGGCCCCCGTGAAGGCGCCCTTCTCGTGACCGAACAGGTCCGACGCGATCAGGGATTGCGGAATCGCCGCGCAGTTCACGCTGACGAACGGCTGCGAGCGCCGGGGCGACCGGTCGTGAACGGCGCGCGCCACGCGCTCCTTTCCCGTGCCCGTCTCCCCCAGAATCAGCACGGTCGCCTCGGTCGGAGCCACCGCGTCCACCAGCTCGAGCACCTCGCTCAAGGCGCGACTCTTCCCGATCATGCCCACGCTCATGCCCACGCTCATGCCCACGCTCATGCCCACGCTCATGCCCACGCTGGCGTCGGGCAAGGGCTCGCTCGAGGTTGGCTGAGCGTGCCGAAGGGGCGTCCTCGCGAGCGCCCGACCGATCGCTTCCAGCAGCTGATCGTCTGGAGGCGGCTTGGTCAGAAACTCCTGGGCGCCGGCCTTCATCGCTCTCACCGAGGTGGGAATGTCGCCGCGACCCGTGAGAAAGATGACCGAGAACCTCGCATCGAGCTTGCCCTGGAGCTCGAGCCCACTCATGCCCGGCAAGTCCAGATCGAGCACCACGCAGCCTGGCTTGCTTGCCCAGCGACTGTCGAGGAACTGGCGCGCCGAGCCGAAAGCCTCCACGGGCCACCCGGCGGATCGGATCAGGCTTCCCACCGATTCGCGTACCGATGCATCGTCGTCCACGACGTACACGGGAGCTCCCGAAGAAATCATGATGCCTCCGATCATTTTTCACGTAGCACGGTCTCGAGTGCCCTCAATAACGCTTCCTCGTCCAGCGGCTTCGACAGGTATTCCACAGCGCCGTCTGTAAGCGCCCGCAAACGCACTTCCTCGTCGGATGCATGCGCGGTCATCAAGATCACCGGCAACCGCGGGTGGCTCAGCGCAAGAAGGCGTTGCAGTTCCAGCCCGCTCATCCCGGGCATGCGCACGTCCGTGATCACGCAATCGGTCTTGTCGAGAGCCGGGGACGCGACGAGTTCTTCTGCGGACCCGAATTCATTGACGGCATGTCCGACCGATCGGAGCAAGCTCGACATCGATTCGCGAACACACGCGTCGTCGTCGACCACTGTGATGAGAGAAGCCGCCATGATCCGTGCTCGTATTAGAAGGCGGCGCCCGCCGGATGTCGATTACACCTTCGTATAGGACACGGGCTGACCTCAGCCGCGGGGCTACGTTCCCCGGTCGCCGTCGGCTTTTTCGGGCCTGTGGCCTGCGGAGCGGCACCCGTTCGCCGGGAGGCTTGAAGTCCCCTCGCGGCGGTGGCATAGCCTGGCCATGCCGCCTTGGCGAGCCTGGGACAAGGCCTCGTGACGAACCTCTCCAGCTATGAGTTCGCGACCGAGAGGGAAGGCGAGTTCACTCTCCACCGAGGTTCCGGCGACGGCGTGGACCCAATCCTGATTGTCGCTCCCGCCGGGGAATACCCCGCACGCGAGGCCGTCAGGCGGCTCGAACACGAATACGAGCTCAGGGCCGCACTCGATAGCGAGTGGGCCGCGCGGCCGGTGGCACTCGCCCCCCGCGGGGGTCGCATGGCGCTGGTCCTCGAGGATCCTGGGGGCGAGGCGCTCGATCGCCTCCTGGGCAATTTGCGCAGTCCACTCGAAGTGACGCCGTTCCTACGTATCGCCCTTCCGGTCGTGGCCGCGGTCCGCCAGATGCACGAGCGAGGCCTCGTCCACAAGGACATCAAGCCAGCGAATGTCCTGGTGGACACGACTCGCGAGCGCGCGTGGCTCACCGGGTTCGGCATGGCTTCGCGTCTGCCTCGGGAGCATCGAGCTCCAGAGCCGCCCGAGGTGATCGCCGGAACGCTCGCCTACATGGCACCGGAACAGACCGGGCGAATGAACCGCTCGGTCGACTCCCGCAGCGATCTCTATGCGCTGGGCGTCACCTTCTACGAGATGCTGACGGGGGCGCTGCCGTTCACGGCCGCGGATCCGATGGAGTGGGTCCACTGCCATATCGCCCGGCAGCCGGTCCCGCCCGATGAGCGGGTCGAGGGCATCCCGGGCCCGCTCTCCGCGATCGTGATGAAGCTCATGGCCAAGACCGCCGAGGATCGCTACCAGACCGCCGCCGGTCTCGCGATCGATCTGCGGCGGTGCCTTCTGGCCTGGGAGGCGACCGCGCGCATCGAGCCCTTCCCGCTGGGTCGCCACGACGCGTCGGACCGTCTGCTGATCCCGGAGCGACTGTACGGGCGCGAGCGCGAGATCGACACGCTGGTGGCTGCCTTCGACCGCGTCGTCGCTCAAGGCACTCCCGAGCTGGTCCTGGTCTCCGGGTTCTCCGGCATCGGCAAATCCTCCGTGGTCAATGAGCTGTACAGGGTGCTCGTCCCGCCGCGTGGCCTCTTTGCGGCCGGGAAGTTCGACCAGTATGCGCAGGACATCCCCTACGCCACCCTGGCCCAGGCATTCCATAGTCTTGTCCGCCATATCCTGAGCAAGAGCGACGCGGAAGTCGGCCGCTGGCGCGACGCCCTCTGTGAGGCGCTGGGCCCGAACGGCCAGCTGATCGTGAACCTCATCCCCGAGATGGAACTCCTCATCGGCCAGCAGTCGCCCGTTCCGGATCTCGCGCCCCTGGATGCGCAAAACCGCTTTCAACTGGTCTTCCGCCGACTCATCGGCGTATTCGCGCGACCGGAGCACCCGCTCGCCCTCTTCCTCGACGATTTGCAATGGCTCGACGCCGCGACGCTGACGTTGCTCGCAGACCTGGTCACCCGGCCCGAGGTCGGCTCGCTCTTGCTGGTCGGCGCGTACCGGGACAACGAGGTCAGTCCCTCTCACCCGCTCCTGCGGACGCTGGGGGCGATTCGCGCAGCCGGGGCCCCCGTGCACGACATCGTGCTAGCCCCCCTCAGCCTGGCGGAGCTGGGCCGGCTCGTCGCCGATGCCCTCCACTGCGGGGCGGGGCGCGCTGAGCCTCTCGCCCAGCTCGTACACGAGAAGACGGGTGGCAATCCATTCTTCGCGATCCAATTTCTCATGATGCTGGGCGACGAGCAGCTCCTTACCTACGACGCCCGCGGAGGCGAGTGGACCTGGGACGTCAACCGCATCCGCGCCAAGGGCTACACCGACAACGTGGTGGAGCTCATGGTCGGGAAGCTGAACCGCCTGAGCGATGAGACGCGGGAAGCCTTGAAAGAGCTTGCCTGTCTGGGGAACGCCGCGGAGCTCGCCACCCTGAAGGTGGTTCACGGGCAATCAGAGCAGGCGGTGCACGGCGGACTCTGGGAAGCCGTCCGCGCCGGGCTCGTCTTCCACCAGGACGGCGCCTACAAATTTCTTCACGACCGGATCCAGCAGGCCGCTTACTCGCTGATTCCGGAAGAGCACCGCGCCGCAACGCACCTGCGCATCGGGCGCGCGCTCCTGGCGGGCATGGCGGCGGACGATCTCGCCCAACATTTGTTCGATGTCGCGAACCAGGTCAATCGGGGCATTGCCCTGGTTACCGACGGGGGCGAGAGGGCGCAAGTGGCGGCGATGGACCTGCGCGCCGGGCGAAAGGCGAAAGCGTCGGCGGCCCATGCGTCGGCGCGCGTTTATCTGGCGGCGGGCATGGCCCTGCTCGACGAAGGGGACTGGAGCAGCCGATACGAATTGACCTTCAGCCTCTGGCTCGAACGCGCGGAATGCGAGTTTCTGACGAGCCACTTCGACACAGCCGAGCAGCTGATCGAAGAGTTGCTGCGGCGCGGGGCGACGAAGATCGACCAGGCGGCCGCCTCTCATCTCAAGGTCGAGCTGCATGTCGTGAAGTCCGAAAACCATCGAGCTGTGGCCAGTGCCCTCGCCTGCCTGCGCTTGTTCGACATCTACATCCCTGCACACCCGACCTGGGACCAGGTGCAAACCGAATACGAGGCGGTCTGGCGCAACCTGGAGGGTCGGCAAATCGAGGACCTGATCGATCTGCCGCTGATGACCGATCCGGAGCTGCTGGCCGCGATGCGCCTGCTCTCGGACCTGACCGAATCCGGCCACTTCACCGACATCCATTTGTCGTGTTTGCACCTGTGCCGGATGGTGAACATCAGCATCCAGCATGGGATATGCGGCGCCTCCGCGCACGCGTGTGGCTTTCTCGGATTCTTCCTCGGCCCGTCCTTTGGCCGGTACGCCGACGGTCATCGGTTCGCCAAGCTCGCATGCGAGCTCGTCGAGAGGCACGGCTTCACGGCTTTCCAGGCGAAGGTCTACCTGGCGATGGGACTGGTGAGTCCCTGGACACAGCCCATCGCGCTCTCGCTCGACTTCATGCGGGCGGCCTTTCGCGCCGCAACCGAGACGGGTGAGCTCACGTACGCCTGCTACAGCATCTACCATATTATAAAGAACCTTCTCGCGCGAAACGATCCGCTCGACGCCGTGTGGGATGAGTCGCAGCGATCTCTTGCCTTCGTACGGAGAGCCGGGTTTCGCGATCTCGCGGACATGGTGGTGAGCCAGCAACGCTTCGTCGCGACCATGCAGGGCCGAACTGCGACCTTTTCGACCTTCAGCGACGCGCAGTTCGACGAGGCGGCCTTCGAGGCGCAGCTGACGGGAGACCGGATGCCATTGCTGGTCTCCCTGTACTGGATCCTCAAGCTGAAGGCGCGGTTCCTGTCAGGCGACTACGCCGAGGCTCTCGCGGCAGCCAACCAGGCCAAGGCGGTGCTCTGGGCGCAATCCGCGCAGATCCTGTTGCTCGACTACTTCTGTTACACCGCGCTGACCGTGGCGGCGCTCTACGAGAAGGCTTCTCTCGACGAACAGACCGCGTGGCGCGACCTCTTGACGGCGCACCGGCAACAGTTGAGCCATTGGGCTGAAATCTATCCTCCCACTTTCGGCGATAAGCTCGCGCTGGTGTCGGCCGAGGTCGCGCGCCTCGACGGTCGGGAATCCGATGCCATGCGTCTCTATGAGGAGGCTATTCGATCGGCCCGCACGCACGGTTTCGTCTTGGACGAGGGCCTGGCTCATGAAGTGGCTGCGCGGTTTTACGCGGCGCGTGGCTTTGACGCGATCGCCGGCGTGTATCTGCGGAACTCGAGGTCCTGCTTCGTTCGCGGGGGAGCGGAGGGCAAGAGCCGGCAGCTGCAAGAGACCCACCCGCAGCTCCGCGACGACCTCGGCCCGCTGCCTCCCACGACCCCATTCGGCGCGACCGTCGAGCAGCTGGACATCCGGGCCGTGGTCAAGGCTTCGCAAGCCATCTCCGGTGAGATCGTTCTCGACCGCCTGATCGAGACCCTGATGACGATCGCGCTCCAGCACGCGGGCGCCGAGCGTGGCCTGCTCATCGTGCTCCGGGGCGACACGCTGCAGATCGTGGCGGGGGCCCGGACCGACCGGAAGGCCGTCGACGTCACGCTTCGACAGGAATCGGTGGCGTCGTCCGACCTGCCCAGATCCCTTCTCCAGACCGTCATCCGGACGCGACAGAGCGTGATCCTGGAGGACGCCTCGGCCCAGAACCCGTTCTCCGCGGACGACTATTTCCGTCAGAGGCGAGCCCGGTCCGTCCTGTGCGTGCCCCTGGTGAAGCAGGCCAACCTGATCGGCGCGCTCTACCTCGAGAACAACCTGACGCCGCACGTTTTTACCCCCTCCCGGCTCTCGGTCTTGAATCTCCTGTCTTCGCAGGCCGCGATCTCACTCGAGAATGCGCGTCTTTATGCCGAGTTGATCGCGGAGAACCGCGATCGGCAGACGGCCGAAGCTGCGCTGCGGACGAGCGAAGAGCGGTGGCGCAATCTGTTCGAGAACGCTCCCGTAGGCATCGCATTGACCGGCTCGAACGGGCGCTACACTGCGGCCAACCCGGCCTTTCAGCGACTGACCGGCTACCCGGAGGCCGAGCTGCAGCGTCTGGCGCCCGGCGACATTACCCATGAGGAGGACCGTGCTGACACGGAAGCGCTCGTTGCGGCATGGCTCACCGGGGCGGACTCTCCGCAGCACGTCGAGAAGCGCTACCGGCGCAAGGACGGCGGTGTGGTCTCGGCAGACGTCAGCGGGTTCCTCGTGGCGCCGGTTGCGGGGAGCACACCGGTTCTGGCGGCGGTCGTGGTCGACATCACCGACCGCAAACGGGCCGGGGACGATCTGCGCGAGGTGCAGGCAGAGCTCGCGCATGTCGCGCGGGTCACGACCATGGGCGAGATGGCCGCGTCGATCGCCCACGAAGTCAACCAGCCGCTGTCGGGCGTCGTGATCAACGGCAACGCCTGTCTCCGATGGATGGCGGGAGATTCGCCGAACATGGGCGAAGCGCGCGACGCCGTACAGCGCATCATTCGCGACGGCAAGAGGGCGAGCGAGGTGATCGCTCGGATACGAAACCTTTCGAAGAAGAGCAGCGCCGACAAGGAGCCGCTCGACTTGAATGAAACCATTGCCGAGGTGGTGGCGTTTGCCCAGGGTGAGCTACGCAGAACGCGCGTGACGCTGCGGACCGACCTCGCCCGCGATCTCCCGAGGGTCATGGGCGATCGCGTTCAATTGCAACAGGTCGTGCTCAACCTCGTCCTCAATGGGCTCGAAGCCATGGGCGCCGTCGCCGACCGGCCGCGGGAGCTGGCGATCGAGACGAAACGCGAGGACGCCGAGCACGCATGCGTCGCGGTGCGGGACGTGGGTGTCGGACTCGACCCCGCGAACATCAGCCGACTCTTCGACGCGTTCTACACCACGAAGGGTGGTGGAATGGGGATGGGCCTCTCGATCAGCCGGTCGATCATCGAGAACCATGGCGGGCGGTTGTGGGCCGTCCCGAACCAAGGGCCGGGGGCAACCTTCCTCTTCACGGTTTGACCCCGTGCCCGCGCCATCCGTTCTCGCGGGGCGATCGGTCTCGCTGCGGATTCTGCACGACGTTCGACCCGCAATGCACCTTCGGCGGCCACGTGTGCCGCCGGGTGCAGTTGGCCCACGCCGTGCTTGAAAAGGGAGACGTGTCGACCTGCATCCTCCCCTCGATCGCCGCTCTGACATCGAACAACGACGGGCCCCTTACCGCGGAGCTTCGGCTCGCCGAACTTCGGGCGCAGCTGGCCGTGGTCCGGACTCTCGCCGATCACATCGAGCATCTCGCGCGACCGGGGGATACCGAGGGACTCGGCGAGCAGCTCGTCGAAGAGATGGCACGCCTCGGATGCCGGGTCCTCGAAGCAGCGGCAGCGCTCGCAGGGGCGTATCCTGAAGAGTCCGGGGTCTTCGCCCGACGTTCGTCGTCGGACGCGGGAAGCGACGCCCCCGTCTTCGCGGAACGCTGAGATACACGCTTGGTCGCGCTTCGCGACTCGCTTCGACCGGTCGCCCACGCGACCGCCTGCGGAGCCCCGTTCGCGGACGCGCACCTATGGCATGATGCCCTCCATGCGCACGCCCGAGTCCGCACCGATCGTGTTCATCGTCGACGACGACGAGTCGGTTCGGGAGGCGTTGGCGAGCCTGGTTCGCTCCGCGGACATGCGGGTGGAGGTGTTTCCATCGGCGCAAGCATTTCTGAGACGGCCTCCGGTGGATGCTCCCGGTTGCCTGGTGCTGGACGTACGTCTGCAGGGCGACAGCGGTCTCGACCTGCAGCGGCGTCTGACCGAGTTGAACACGGAGATCCCCATTGTTTTCATCACTGGCTATGGCGACGTGCCCACCTCGGTCACGGCCATGAAGGCGGGCGCGATCGAGTTTCTGCTCAAGCCGCTGGCTGACGTGGACGTTCTGGAGGCGATCGGCCGAGCCATCGCGCGACACCGCGCCGCCCGCGAGCGACAGACCGAGATGGCGGATCTGCAGTCCCGCTACGGCTCGCTGACCGCGCGGGAGCGGGAAGTGATGCAGGGGGTCGTGAAGGGGCTTCTCAACAAGCAGATCGCCGCCGAGCTCGGGATCAGCGAGATCACGATCAAGGTCCATCGTGGCCAGATGATGCGCAAGATGATGGCCGGTTCTCTGGCAGACCTCGTGAGGCAGGCGGAGAAGCTCGGCATCTGAAGGGCTCCCCGAGCGATGCGGAAAGCGCACCGAGATGCGGAAAACGCACCGTCCCCACGGTCGAGCCGATCGAGCCGAAGCACGACGAGCACGAGGTCGAGCGGGCCCAGTCCGAGGTGGTCGAACCGGTCCGCGTCCCTGAGCGTCGACTCGTCGACGCGCAGCCAAGGCTCCTCGGGCATGGACGTTGCGAAGATGGGAAGGGACGTTTGCGAAAAGGAGAAGCCATGACACCCAACAAACGACGACTCGGGACGACGGACCTCGAAATCACGACTGTGGGATTCGGAGCGTGGGCGATCGGCGGCGGGGGCTGGGCCTACGGCTGGGGGCCCCAGGACGACGCCGGCTCCATCGCCTCGATCCGTCACGCGGTCAGCCGCGGCGTGAACTGGATCGATACGGCCGCGATCTACGGCCTCGGCCACTCCGAGGAGGTCGTCGGGCGCGCGCTCCGCGAGATACCGGCCTCCGAGCGGCCGTTCGTCTTCACGAAGTGCGGAATGATCCCGGACCACGACCGGCCGTACGACGAGCCCGCGCGCGACCTGCGTCCGGAGACGCTCCGGCGCGAGGTCGAGGGTTCGCTCCGGCGCCTCGGCGTCGAGCGGATCGACCTCTACCAGTTCCACTGGCCCGATGGGGTCGGCACGCCCATCGAGGACTCGTGGCGCGAGATGGATCGGCTCGTCGACGAGGGGAAGGTCCGCGCGATCGGCGTGTCGAACTTCGACGTGGCGCTCCTCGAACGCGCAGAGTCGGTGCGCCACGTGGACAGCCTCCAGCCGCCGTTTTCCCTCGTCCGGCGCGACGCCGCTGCGGAGGTGATCCCGTGGGCCGCGGCCCACCGGACGGGTGTCATCGTGTACAGCCCGATGCAGTCGGGCCTACTCACGGACACGTTCTCGGTGCAGCGCCTCGCGGCGATGGCCGACGACGACTGGCGACGTCGCTCCTCGGAGTTCACGGAGCCGCACCTCTCCCGCAACATCGCGCTGCGCGACGCGCTGCGACCCATCGCAGAACGCCATGGCGTCACGGTGTCGGCCGTCGCGGTCGCCTGGACCCTCGCGTCCCCCGGCGTGACGGGCGCCATCGTCGGCGCGCGCAGTCCCGAGCAAGTCGACGGCTGGATCGCAGCAGGGTCGCTCGATCTCGACGTGTCCGACCTTGCCGCGATCGCCGGAGCCCTCCGGCAGACCGCTGCCGGCTCGGGACCCGTCGCCCGCTCGTGGAAGGGGGCCGCATGAATACGCGCGTTGCGGTCCTCGGCACGGGACGCATGGGTTCGGCCATCGCGCGACGCCTCGCTGACACGGGGATCGAGCTGGTCGTCTGGAACCGGACGCGCTCGCGCGCCGAGGCCGTCCGCGCCGGCACCGTTGCGGAGACACCCGCGGACGCCGTCGCGAGGGCCGACATCGTCATCACGAGCCTCACGGGACCCGACGCGCTCCGCGCGACGTTTGGTGGCCCCACCGGGGCGCTCGCGGCAGCGCGCGGACACAGCTTCGTCGAGATGAGCACGGCGGGCCCCGACGTGCTCGAGGAGCTTGCGCCGCTCGTCGCCACGACCCGCTCGACGCTGGTGGACGCGCCGGTGATCGGCGCCCCACCCGCCGTGCTCAAAGGCGTGGAGCTCGTCATCGCGGGCGGCGAGCGCGTTGACGTCGAGCGCGTCCGGCCGGTCCTCGAGCGCCTCGGGGAGCTGCGCCACGTGGGGCCGCTCGGGAGCGGCGCACGCCTCAAGCTCGTCGCCAACAGCATGCTCGGCGCGCTCGTCCTCATCGCCGCGGAGCTCGAGACGGCGGGAAAGAGCGCCGGGCTCGACGCCGCGGCGACCTTCGACGTCCTCACGCGATTCGTGCCGTCGCTTGCCATTCGCCGCGCCGGTTACCTCGAGGACCGGCACGAACCGACGATGTTCGCGCTGCGCGACCTTCGCAAGGATCTCGACCTCGCGCTGAGCGCCTTTCACCGCGTCGACGCGCATGTCCCGATCACGGCGCTCGTCCGCGAATGGGTCGACGAAGCCGCCGCCGCGGATGGAGACCTCGACATCTCGGCCGTCATCCGTCGGTACGCCCAGCGCGCCGGCCGAGGCGCCACCTAGACTGGAGGGTTGGTGTGCGTACCTATGAACTTCGAGGTCCTCGCGAGCACGGGATTACGGCGATGAATCGCCTCGTCGCCCTCGTGCCGTTCGCGCTGCTCGGCGTGACGGTGATTGCCGCCGCGCGCTCTTCCGCTCGGACGCCTCCGGCGGATGTCGAGGCCGATCAACCTGGCCGGCAGATCTTCGAGCAGCGCTGCGCCGTCTGCCACACGACCGGAGAACGTGCAGCGCAGGGCCCCGGGCTCGGCGGCATCGTCGGACGGAGAGCGGCGTCGACGCGCTTCGGGTACACGCGCGCGCTGCGCGAGGCGAACCTCACGTGGGACCGCGGAACGCTCGACCGCTTTCTCACCGCGCCGGCGCTCCTCGTGCCCGGCACGACGATGCCGATCGCGATACCGGACGACGTCGAACGTCGCGCGGTGCTCGACTACCTGGCGACCCTCGCTCCCGGGGATGGGGCGACGCCTGCCGCCGGAGCGCGGCCGGCGCAGACGGCTCCGGCCCCTCCGGGCCTGCGTACGGGGCGCGCCGCATTGGGCGACTTCCGCGGCGACGGACCCGGCGTACGGCTCCACATCACGATTGCCGACCTCCCGCTGCCCTTCTCGACGCCCTCCGCCCAGAACGGCCCGGACGTCGTCTCCCCGCCCGCCGGCGCCCACCCCGAGCTGCCTCCGGGCTTTCGGGCAGATGTCTTCGCGCACGACCTTCTCGGGCCGCGGCTGCTCCGCGTCTCGCCTTCGGGCGACCTCTTCGTGGCCGAGAGCCAGGCCGGCAGGGTGCGCGTGCTCCGCGCGGCCGATGGCGCGCGTTCGGCCGACCACGATGAGGTCTTCGCGAGCGGACTCGATCGGCCCTTCGGCATCGCCTTCTATCCCCCCGGCCCCGAGCCGAAGTGGGTTTACGTTGCCGAGACCAACGCGGTGGTCCGCTTCCCGTACGGCCATGGCGACCTGAGCGCGCGCGGAGCCGCGCAGACCATCGTCGAGTCGCTAGCCGAGGCGCCGGGAGGTCACTGGACGCGGGACGTCGCGTTCTCGCAGGATGGCAAGCACATGTTCGTGTCCGTCGGCTCCGCCTCCAACGTCGCCGAAGGCGGCTCCGACGAGCGCGATCGGGCCGAGGTGCTGGTCTTCGATCCCGAGGGCGGCGACAGGAGCGTCTTCGCCAGCGGCATCCGCAACTGCGTGGGCCTCGCCGTGCACGCGTCGACCGGGGACGTGTGGTGCTCGACCAACGAGCGCGACGGGCTTGGCGACGACCTGGTGCCGGACTACATCACGCGCGTTCGACGCGGCGGGTTCTACGGCTGGCCCTGGTACTACCTGGGCGACCATGAAGACCCACGTCATGCCGGCGAGAGGCCCGACCTGGCCGGCGCCGCGATCGTCCCCGACGTGCTGTTGCAGTCGCACTCGGCGCCCTTGCAGATGACGTTCTACGACGCCACGGCCTTCCCCCCCCGGTACCGGGGCAACGCGTTCGCCTCGCTGCACGGCTCGTGGAACCGCGGCAAGCGCACGGGCCCCAAGGTGATCACCGTGCCGGTACAGGGCGGCGTTCCGACCGGAGAGTACGAGGACTTCATGACGGGCTTCGTCGTGGACGACGACGCGGTGTGGGCGCGCCCGGTGGGCATCGCCGTCGCCCGTGACGGAGCGCTATTCGTGAGCGAGGACGGCAACGGGACGGTCTGGCGGATTGCGTTTGCCGGCGACTGAAGGCGTGGGTGCGGGTGCTTGCTCTCCCGCCGAGGTTCCTCCTCCGCGACCGCGACGATAAATTCGGTCCCGTGTTCGACCGTGTCGCCCAGGGCGCCGGGGACACGCGTCGTGCGCACGGCGGTTCAGGCGCCGCTGATGAACTCCGTGTGCGAGCGGTTTCTGGGAAGCGTCCGCCGCGAGTGCCTCGATCACATGATCATCCTCTCCGAGATGCACCTGCAACGCGTCCTTGCCGACTACGCGTTGAACTACTTCAACACCGCTCGGCCCCACCAAGGGATCGGCCAGCGGATCCCCGCCCGGGTAAACGCGTCCTGGCCCGCTCCGTCGGGTCGGTCACCGCGCTGCCCGTGCTCGGTGGGCTGCATCACGACTACCGGGCGGCGGCATGACCGCGGCGGATGACGAAAGGAGCCAGCACAGGCATCCACCGGAATCGGCGCTTCTTTGGATTGCTCTGGGACACCGTGTCGAGGGTCCTGACCTCGCCGCACTACGCGCTCCGCGAGAGTGTGGAGGCGCTCCGCGCCATCGACAAGACGCAGGAGCGCATGCTCGCCCCGGTCAACCACTTCGACCTTCGGGCGACGGTCTCGCGCGTCGAGACCCCCATCGCGTTCTTCCAAGGTCGCCACGACGCCGGCACCAACCCCGAGGTGGTGGCCCGGTACGCGGCCGGTCTCGACGCGCCACGAGGAAAGTCGCTCGTGTGGTTCGAGGGCAGCGCTCACATGCCGTACTACGAGGAGCCGGTCCTCTTCCGCGAGGCCCTTCTCCGCGCGCTCGAGGTGGCCCCGACTACCGCGGAGCCCTCGTGCTCGGTGCCATGACCGCGCTTCTCACTGATCGGCATGGTCCCGTCCATCCTATCCGGTGCTACGGTTCGGCTCGTAGCGGGAGGCTCGCGTGATGAACGCTCTTCTTAGGATCGTCTTACCGATTGCGCTTTTTTCGAGCCTTCTCATGGGGTCCGCTTGCGGCGGAAACGCCGTCGGTACAGGGCCGGCAGGGAGCGATGCCGGTGCTCCGTCGGACGGCCCGCTCCAGCGCGCGTGCACACCCGGCCAACAGGTTGCCTGCGCTTGCCCAGGCGTGGCGTCGACGGGGGCCCAAACTTGCGACGCAGACGGCCAAAGCTTCGGGGCATGCATCGGGTGTCCGTCGTCGACGGACGCGAGCGGTGGCTCGTCGGACGGCGCGCCCGACCATGACGCAACCGGGGTCGGCACTACCCACCCCTCCGGCCAGGGATTCGACGGCACGACAGGCTTGCCCTGCGCGACCAGCGCCGATTGTCGAGGCTCGAGGGGCCCGGGGATCAATGCGTGCAGCAACAGTCTCACGTATTCCGTGAACGCTATGATCGTAAACCCCCTCCCCACCCCCGTATGCCTGGTTCCGCCGGCGAGCGGCGGCGGAGGAAACTGTGACCCGGCGCCAGCCACCGATCCCTCCGCGCTACTTCCCCATTTCTGCGATGGCCCCGACAGCCCCAGCTCCCCCGGTATCTGCATCGCCAACTCCTCGGCGCCGCACGACGGCACCTGCTCGCCGATGTGCACGTTTATCCTGGATGGGTCCCCGCCCACGGGATGCGTCGGAAAGGACACGTGCATAGAGACGCAATTCATCGCGCTCGATTCGAATAACCGGCTCGGCGGCTGGGGTTACTGCCAGGGCCATGCCCGGATCCTTTGCGCGTAACGTAGCGGGATAATGGAAATAAATCGGGAC
>ODAK010001123.1_pt1 | contig 29848 bp, 24 predicted proteins | sample 1539591 | NCBI WGS metagenome assembly ODAK01 (sample SAMEA3539303, study PRJEB22396) | soil metagenome | biome: tundra; feature: field; material: soil | place: USA | collected 2010-05 | depth 0.15 m
CCATTCGCTGCAAACTGTGTCCTCCTAAACTGTCTCACTTTTGGGGGTCAGTCCAGGGTGCCCAGGTCTCGCCTTTGAGACCTGGGGCAAACTTCAACCCGTCACAATTTCGCTGAAGTCCGCAATCCCTGAAAACCCGCGCAGCACGCCATCAATCAGCCCGAGGTGCGCGCCGCGAACCCCCGCATCGGGATCGAGCACCATCACCTTGTCGAAGAAAGCGTCGACTGCCGGCCGCAGCGTAGCGATCAACGCCAGCGCCTCACTGTAAAGCCGTAGGTTCCGCAGCGCAGCCACCTCCGGCGCCAGAGCCTCCGAACGATCTGCCAAATACTGCGCCTCAGGCACCAGCTTGACACCCAAGGAAGCGCCGATTTCGAAATGCTTCTCTTTCGCCTGGCGCAAGATGTTCTTGATGCGTTTGAATGCCGCGGAAATGGCCGCAAAATCCTCAGACTCGCGCGCCGCCGTCAACGCCTCTGCCCGCGCAATTGCATCGCGCACATCATCCGCGCCTGCAGCCAGCACCGCATTCACTATGTCATAAGCAAAGCCCCGCACGTCACGCAAATAGAAATGCAAACGCTCGCCAAGGAAGGTCCAAATCAAGTAGAAGCTGTAGCGATCAGCCATTTGGGCGGTAAACTCGTCGTCGTCGGCCATTGTGCCTCCACCAGCTTCAAACACGTCCCTCAACGTCAGCGGCAATTCAGAATCAGCCAGGATTTTCACGATAGCGTTGGCCGCACGGCGGAGAGCAAATGGGTCTCTCGACCCCGTCGGCTGGAGCTTAATTCCAAACATCGCGGTGATTGTCTGTATGCGATCCGCAAGCCCCAGCAACTGCCCCTCTCTGGTCTGCGGAATCTGATCCTCAGTCGAGGATGGTCTGTACTGGTCATAAATAGCCTGCGCTATTTCTTCTCCAAGCCCTTGCGCGCGGGCGTAAAGACCACCGACAACGCCCTGCAGTTCAGTGAATTCCTTGACTAGTTCCGTGGTCAGATCGGTCTTGGCAAGTTTCACAGCGTTGTTCAGGGGGAAGAGATTAAAGGTGATGCGGTGGCGATGAAGCGCAAAGACAAGCTTCTCGATTACATGAAGATTTTCTTCCGTCTTCCAGTGATAACTTCCCAACTCCTTTTGAAACGTGACCGCCTTGAGGCTCTCGACCCGCTCAGTCAGCGGCGTCTTCTGATCGAAATCCCAGAAGAACCGCGCATCCTTGAACCGGGCACGCAGCACGCGCGCATTGCCGTGGCGAATGATCTCTCGCCCATCATCATCGGCCCGCGTATTCAATACAGCCAGAAAGTGCGGCGCGAGCTTTCCATCCGCATCTTCCACCGCAAAATACTTCTGGTGATCGCGCATCACGGTGACCAGTACTTCTTCAGGCAGCGCGAGATACTCCGCTTCAAAATTTCCGAGGATCACGGATGGCCACTCGGTGAGATGCACAACCGTTTCAACCAGCGGCTCATCCTCGCGCCATCTCGCGCCCGACACCGTGCGCGTCTCTGCGTCCAGTGCCTTGCGAATGAAATGCCGCCTCTCCGCGACATCGACAACGACGCTGGCAGCGCGCAATTCTTCCTTGTAGTTTTTCGCGGCGCTCAGCACCACGGGCGCATCTCCATGCAGCACGCGATGACCGCGACTCGCATTTGCCGCGCTGATGCCCGCAATCTCAAGCGGCACAACTTCGGCATCGAGCATCGCCACGACCCAGCGTACCGGCCTCACAGACCGCTCCGGCTTGCCCGCGCGCCAGTACATGTTCTTGGCCCAATAGAGACCCAGCACTTCCTTGGGCAGCTCAGACGCGAAAATCTCCGCCGCAGTCTTTCCGGCGCGTGTCACCTTTGCGCCGACATACTCTCCCTTGGTCGTGGTAACTTTCTCAAGGGCTGAAACTGCCACTGCAGCCTTCTTTGCAAACGCCTCAGCCGCACCCGTCGGGACCCCATCCTTGAAGGCAACTTTCCACGACGGCCCCGTCAATTGCTCTGAAATATTGGCCTGCACAGCCAGCACGCCCGCGACAAGTACAGCGAGGCGACGAGGCGTGGAGTATGTCGCGACCGCAGCTCCCTCGGCAAGCAGACGTTCGCGCGTAAGCAGTTCGTTGACTCGGCGGCCCAGTTCAGCCTCGGCCCCGCCAATCATGCGGGCGGGAATCTCTTCCAACCCAATCTCCAACAAAAAATCCGCCATAGTATTAGTGTTCTTTCTGCTGAATCTCCGCTTTGTTACGCCGCCTGCTGCACCGCATAAGCCTTGGCCACGCCCACCGCCAGTGCGCGAATGCGTCCAATCACGCCCACGCGTTCCGTCACGCTGATGGCTCCGCGCGCATCGAGCACGTTGAACAGATTCGAGCACTTCAACGCCAGCTCGTAGGTAGGCAGCAGCGGAAACCGCTTCTTCTCCACCGCGTCAGTTTTGTCGTTCGCCAGCAATTCATTTGCGCGCGCAAGCAGCGCCTGCGCCTCGGCCTCATAGAGCCTGAAATGCTCCCAGAGCTTTTCAGTCTCTGCCATTTCAAAGTTGTAAACGGAGAACTGCAGTTCCTCAACCAGTCTGACCTCGCCATACGTCACCGGCCTGCCCGTCTCAGGGTCGCGCGCCCACACGATGTCGTAGATCGATTCGGCATCCTGCAGAAACGCCGCGATGCGTTCAAGCCCATACGTCAGCTCCGCGCAGATCGGATCGAGGTCCATTCCGCCGCACTGCTGAAAATAGGTGAACTGCGTGATCTCGAGTCCATCGAGCATGACCTGCCAGCCCACGCCCCAAGCGCCACCCGCCGGCCACTCCCAGTTATCCTCTTCAAACTTCAGGTCATGCTTCTTGAGGTCAATGCCGATGGCCTCGAGCGACTCGAGATACAGCTCCTGCACATTGACCGGAGGCGGCTTGAGAATCAGCTGAAACTGCGTGTGTTTGAATAGACGATTGGGATTTTCGCCGTAGCGCCCATCGGCCGGGCGCCGCGAAGGCTGCGCGTAGCCGACGCGAAAGGGCTTGGGACCGAGCACGCGCAAAAACGTTTCCGGCGCCATCGTTCCTGCGCCTACCTCGACGTCATAAGGCTGCTGCAACACGCAGCCGCGCTCCGCCCAGAAGCTTTGCAGGCGAAACAATAATTCTTGAAACGTAAGCGCTGAGTGCTTTGCAGAAGGTTCTAGCTCGGTCGAAGGCACAGGCAATTCTCTCTCATTAGGACTGAGCCGATTTTACCAGTCGGCGCTTTGCGGCATTTCAAAGCCGGCCCAGCGCCTCTGCCGACTTGAGCTTGCGCTCCAGGTGCCGCTCCAACGATTGCAGGGTGAATCGCCGCAGGTCCTGCGCGCGCCGTCCTGGCCACCGGTCCCCGGCGAAGGCACCCACGGGTGCCCGCAACATGCGCTGTGCCATTTGCCACGAATCAGCCGAGAGATCGCTGGCGGTGCCGTTCCGATGAACTGCGCAAAACAGGCCGTCGCCAAAGCTGTTGAAGTTTGTTTCGCCTGCGACCAGCGCCTCTCCGCACGCTGTGCAGTGCACGATGTCCGGCAGCAGGCCCATCAGCCGCGTCATCCAGAGTGAGAAGTACGTGAGCGGCATCCAAGGCTGTTCCACCGAGGTCTGCTCAAGCACTGAGAGCACCAGCCGAAACACGGTTTCCTGGGGATCGTGGTCAGGCAGCGCTTCGTCGAGCACTTCGGCGAAGAAGCTGAGCACCGTCATGCGCGCCACGTCGATGGGCCTAGAGAGCGGCGAGCGCACAATCTCCAGTTGATCGAGCCGCACCAGTTCCTGCTTGGGCCGCTCGACAAACCACGCTCGCACAACGGTCATCGGCTCAAGCGCGCCGCCAAAACGCCTGCGGCTGCGCAACGCTGACTTGGCAACACCCTTCATCTTGCCGTATTCGCGCGTAAAAAAGCTGACCACGAGGTCAGCTTCATGCACCGGCCACGTGCGCAGTATAACGGCTTCTGAGGTGAGCACGTTCATGCGCTTCCATCATCGCACCCGCAAAAGTGCGAATACTCGCACAAACGCGCATTCCGGAAGGCAGAATGCGCGCAGGGAGAGGGCTGAAATTAGGCCGATGCCGCCGGTTAGCGGCCGAAGTGCGTGGCGTTTTTCTCGGTGAAGTGAGCCCACTTCTCGGGCAGGTCGTCCTGCGCAAAAATCGCGGAAACCGGGCAGGCCGGTACGCATGCACCGCAGTCGATGCATTCGACTGGATCGATGAACAACTGGTCCGTCTCGCCGAAGCCGGCTTCGTCTTTTTTGGGGTGAATGCAATCGACAGGACAGGCGTCAACACAAGCGGTGTCTTTGGTGCCGATACAGGGTTCTGCAATGATGTATGCCATCGTGATCTCTCCGAAGAGTTAAGGTCTCGACGCTGATAGTAGCACACGGCCCCGGAGCCTGACCTCTCAGCAATCGACGAGGATTTTGCGATGCGGGAATCGACCGGCCAACCACTCCTCTGAGGCCATTTCAGGAGGCTTAGCCGGACTAGCGGGCTTCCCGCTCCGCCCTGTGCGCCGCATATTCCTGCGCCGTGGGGATCGGCGACAATTCCCGCCCGGCGAACATGTCTTTGAACAGTCCCACCAATTCGTCATGAATCAGGCCATTCGACGCCAGCAATTCACGGCTGTCGAGCCGCACCGGATTGCCGGCAAAATCCGTAACCCGCCCCCCGGCTTCTTCGACCAGCAAAATTCCAGCGGCCGTATCCCAGGGATTCAGATTGAATTCCCAGAATGCTTCCAGGCGGCCAGCGGCAACATAAGCCAGATCGAGGGCAGCCGAGCCAGCCCGGCGCACTCCATGCGACCGCAGTGTGAACTCATGGTAGAAGTGGATGTTGGGGCTGAGATGCCTTTTGCGGCTGGGGAACCCAGTGGCAATCAGAGCCTCGCCCAATTCCGCGATGCGCGAAACGTGCAGGGGCTTCTTTCCATTGAGTTGCGCGCCAGAGCCCCGTCGCGCGGTGAACAATTCGTCGCGCATAGGGTCATAAATCACGCCCGCTACCAAGGTGCCGTCTTTTTCTGTGGCGAGATCGGCCGCTCGCTGCTCCAGGCCCATCGAGACACAGAATTGGGGAAATCCATGGGCGAAGTTGGTCGTGCCATCGAGGGGATCGACGTACCAGCGCAAACCGCTTTCGAGCCGTTCGCGGGTTCCCTCTTCGCCGTAAATGCCGTGCTCGGCAAAGGTCTCGCCCAGCCGCGTGCGAATCAACTTTTCCACTGTCCGGTCGGCAATCGTGACCACATCCACATCGCCCTTGTATTCAGTCTCGACGCCCTCGGCAAAAAACTCACGCAGGCGCGCACCTGCCTCCTGTGCAATATTCGCTGCGCGCGATACCCACTCAGTCGGCGTTGAGGCCCCGGGCGCTGCCGTCACGAGGCTGCCTTGTTCACCAGCGAGCCGTTTACAGCTGGCCGCGGTGCACGACGACGCCCCGACTCAGTGATGGTCTCAATTTGGTGCTTGTAGATAAAGAGGTTGGGCCTGCCCTCGCGCGTCAACCGCAGCATCCCATCATCGAAATACTCGATCCACCCGCGCACGATTTCGCCCCCGCGCAGCTTCACAGATATCTGAACCTGACGATCGCTCAGAGAACGCAAGTAGAGCGCCTCCTGCCCTGTTTCACCGGGCGGAGGTGTCTTGGAATGACGGCGAGAGGTCAATGGCGGAGTCATGATGCAATCTTAGATGCAAGATAGACGCCAGCGATTCCTGCTATCACGATAGCTACTTGAATTTCTTGAGAATCAATCGGCTTTCGAGGGCGAATCGCCGTAATATCCCGTGCGATTGCGAATGTTGAAAGCCTCGGATGCGGCGCGCGGAACGGTCACCTGCAAGCGGTGAAAGGTCCTTCCCGGCTCCTGATGGTGCGGGTAGTAGCCCAACAGATATTGCGTTCGCAAATCCTCACTGACGCGTTCGAAGGCCTTGCTCAGCCCGCCCTCGGACACGTAAAAGCTTTTACCGCCGGTCTGTTCGGCGAGCGTAATAAGTGCGTGTTCACCGCCCAGGTCACGGCCCGCGCTGGCTTCGATGGGGACGTCGATGATGCTGTAGATCATCACCTCGTTGCGCAGCGCCTCTTCAAGCGCCTGGGCATAAGTGGTGTTCTTGGCCGTGTCGCCGCCATCTGAAACCAGCACCAGCACCTTGCGTCCATCCTTCTTTCCCAGCCGGTCGGCGCCGAGGTAAATCGCGTCGTAAAGGGCCGTGGCGTAGTCGCCGCGGAGGCTGTCAAGCCCGTGATCGATGCGCGCAATCTTGTTTGTGAATGGAGTCAGTTCCCGCACCTCGGTCGCAAACTCGAGCAGGCTCATCTGGTCTTGGGGACGCATCAGTGCATGCACAAACCGATGCGCTGCATCCGTTTCCTGCGCCCGGTCTTTCTTAACGCTTCCGCTGGTGTCGATGGCAAGGGTCAGGTTGAGAGGCAGTTCCGACTGTCGCTCAAAAAAAGCAATCTTTTGCGGTCGTCCGTCTTCACTGATCGCGAAGTCATCGCTTGTTAGTCCACCGACAATCGCGCCGGTCGCATCGGTAACATTCACAAACACATTGACCAGCTTCACATCGATGCGCAGCGGAATATCCTGGGCTGACAATGCAAGGGTGGCTGCAAAGACCGCCAGCAGCCCGACCACTCTCGATAGTATCGGCCTACGCAGAGGGCAGAGCATCGGTCCCCTCCACGGCGAGGCCTTCCGGGAACGGTTCCCCATCCGCCCAAACTGCGCCGTCGACAAAAGTTTCTTTCTTCCAGATCGGAACCATCTTTTTGAGCGTGTCAATCAACCAGCGGCAAGCGTCGAAGGCCTGCCCGCGATGAGCCGAGGCCACCACGATCAGCACGCTGGTCTCGCCAATTCCGAGCCGCCCTAGCCGATGAATGATGGTCACCTGGCGCACATTGAATCGTGTGCGACCTTCGCGCGCCAGTCCGTCCATTTGCTTCACGGCCATTTCTTCATAGGCTTCGTAGTCGAGATAGAGCGTCTGCCGCCCGCGCGAGTTGTTCCGGACAATGCCGTCGAACACGACGACCGCGCCATCTTCGCCGGCCTTTGCTGCTGCAACAATTTTTTCCGCATCGATTGGATCACGGGTCAGCGCAATGAAAATCGGAACTTCCGCGTCGCGCGCAGACTCTGTTCCTCCGGAAACCGGCGGCAGCAGGCCCACTTCATCATCGTCTTTGAGTGTTTGTGCCGGTTGGGCATATTCGGCGTTGACGCTCACGGCGATGCCGCGCAACTCGATCTCGGGATAGCGCGCACCAAGCCGCGTCAGCAGCCCGGCGACCGTTGCATCACCGGCTAACTCGACCGTGATCCCATCCGGGTCCAGCGTCTCTTTCAACACGCCGAAAGGAAGAACTCGTACCTGCATCTGGAGAAGAATACCGCCTGCACGTTAGACGCACCAGACGGCAAACGGTCGATGCCAACGCGTGATCAGACCGCCTTGACCATAAACCCTGTCGGCGTACCCCACAGGTTGCGGGCGCGGTCCTCGTAAAAGATGCTGAACTCGACGCCCGAAATGTCGAAGTCGAACAGCGGTACACGATCGAAACTAACATTGCCCTGCACGGAATATTCGTCGCCGCCGCAATCGATCATCAGCGTGTCTTCGCAGGACAGCCTCTCAGGATGGGTCAGCAGGATGCACGCGCATGCAAATGCGCCCAGGGCAAATTCATTGCCCGCCAGCAACACCCGCACACGGCGCGCCGAGCAGCCCCGATGCAGCATACCCGCCTGTGTACCAACCACTAAAATGTCGCACCCTTGCTGCTGATCGGCCAGTAGTTGCTCTGCCAGCTTCGACCGCTCGCTCTGGCGCAGATGCGTCTCACCCATCCTGCCAATAATGCGATTTTGAAACTTGCGCCTGCTGCCAAGCACTCCAATAACCATTTCCACGGCTTCGTTATAGGTGGGCGCCAGTACCTGCCAGCGCGGAATCGCAAACCAGTTCTCCGCGCCCTCCGGTACCGGCTTGCGCGCCATCTTCTCCATGCAATTTCCGAGGCTCGGGAACGCTCTCCTCAACTCCGTCACTTGAAACTCGATCGGGCGCACCTTGTACGCAGGCGGATAGACTCGATCCGACGGCACTTCTTCATTCTTGTATTTGTCGCTCACCGTGTGGCGGTGAATGGTCTCCACAACCAAGCCCGCGACTTCGGCCTTAAGCTTCTTGTTCATGTCGAGCACAACCTGTGCGCTTTGCCTGTCAAGTTGTCCGATCGCAATGCGGCAGGCGTCCTTGGCCGCCTCGCCCAGAAATTCCTGCAGCATCAGGCTCTGTTGCTCTGTCGTGTTACCGACCAGGTGTAAAGGAACCAGTATTTGTGGAGTGCCCATAATCCGTCTCCCGCGCTCAATGAATTCAGATGTTTTATCGGCAATGGCACATTTTCCACTAGTGCTGACTGGCTCGCAGCACGAAAGAATCCGTACACTGAAAGCCCACGCAGAAAGCGCTGCAAAAATAAAAAGGCCGGCAGATTCGCCGGCCTTTTTTCGTGTTCCGTTTTCTTGTTTACGCGGCTGCCTCGGTGCTGCGCTCCGCCGCGATCGGCGTTACATCCGCCCGCGCCTTTAGCAGAGGCAGTGCCACCGCCAATACGTCTTCGATCCTGCTGGCGTAGTGAATGGACACGTTGGCAATCATCTCCGGCGTCAGATCTTGCTCGACGTCCTGACGATTCTCCGCCGGCAGGATAATGGTTTCGACTCCCGCACGACGCGCAGCCAGAAACTTCTCCTTGATACCGCCGACAGGGAGCACGTTTCCGCTTAGCGTGATCTCGCCTGTCATTGCCGTCAATGGACGAACCGGCGTGTCGGTCAGCAGCGATGCAAGCACCGTTGCCATGGTGACACCGGCAGACGGACCGTCCTTGGGAATCGCACCCGCCGGCACGTGAATGTGCAGGTCGATTTCCTTGGTGAAGTCCTCGTCCAGGCCCAGGCTTCCTGCGTTCGAACGCACCCAGGTTAACGCGGCTTGCATCGACTCCTGCATCACCTCACCGATCTGGCCGGTCATGGTGAAGCCACCTTTGCCCTTCATCTTGTTTGCCTCGATGAAGAGGATGTCTCCGCCGGCTGGCGTCCAGGCCAGGCCCACGGCGACTCCCGGCCGCTTCACGCGCTCTGCCACCTCGGTTTCGACGCGAACCTGGATGCCACCAAGGAAGTCCTTGAGAATATCCCGATCGACAACCAGTTTCTCCATCTTGCCCTCGACCACACGGCGTGCCTCTTTTCTGCAGACCGTGCCAATCACTTGCTCCAGCTTGCGCACTCCGGCTTCGCGTGTGTAGTGCCGCACGATATGCCGTATCGCCTGCTCTGGAAATTCGATCTGCTCCTCTGTGATTCCATTGGCTTTGATCTGCCGCGGAATCAGGAAGCGCGACGCGATGTGCAGCTTCTCCTCCTCGCTGTATCCCTGCAAAGGAATCAATTCCATACGATCAAGCAGGGGTGGCGGAACCGGATCGAGCATGTTCGCGGTGCAGATAAACAGCACCTTGGATAGATCGAACGGCACGTCGAGGTAGTTGTCGCGGAACGTGAAATTCTGTTCCGGATCCAAGGTCTCAAGCAGAGCCGACGCAGGATCACCCCTAAAGTCGCGGCCCAGCTTGTCGACTTCATCGAGCATGATCACCGGGTCGTTGGTTTCGGCCCTGCGAATGCTCTGAATGATCTGTCCCGGCAGTGCGCCGATGTAGGTGCGGCGATGCCCACGAATCTCTGCCTCGTCGTGCATACCGCCCAGCGAAATCCGTTGGAATTTCCGGCCCAGTGCGCGGGCGATCGACCGGCCGAGACTGGTTTTGCCCACTCCGGGAGGTCCGACAAAACACAAAATCGGCCCCTTCATGTCGGGCTTGAGTTCGAGCACGCTGAGGTAGTCGAGAATGCGATCCTTCACCTTTGTGAGCTCATAGTGATCCTCATCGAGGATCTCCCGAGCCTTGTTGATGTCGATCTTCGAACCGGAGCTCTTGGCCCAAGGCAGCACCGCGAGCCATTCGATGTAGTTCCGGGTGAGCGAATAGTCGGCTGCCATCGGAGACATGCGTCCAAGGCGCGACAGTTCCTTCAGCGCCTCTTTCTTCACGTCTTCGGGCATGCCCGCGTCATCGATCTTTTTGCGCAATTCATCGACTTCGCGCTGGCCCTCGTCCTGCTCGCCCAGTTCCTTCTGAATGGCCTTGATCTGCTCGCGCAGGTAGTAATCGCGCTGCGACTGCTGTACCTGATCCTGGACTTCGCTTTGAATCTTGGTGCGCAACTGCTGCACCTCGAGTTCTTTAGCTAGATGCTTGGTCAGCAGCTCAAGCCGTGCCGGGATGCTCTCGGTCTCCAGCAGTTGCTGTTTGTCGTCGGTGGTGAGAAACGGCAGAGATGAAGCGACGAAATCCACTAGCCGGCTGGGGTCTTCGATATTTGCTGAAATCGTTCGAAGCTCGTCTGAAAGAGTCGCCGATTCGGCGACGATTTGCTGGAATTGTCCAATTACATTGCGGACAAGCGCCTCGACGCTGGACGTAGTCTCAGGCTCGGCATCCTGCAGCGTCTCGATCTCCGCGATCATGAAGGGCTCTGTCTGTACATAGCGAACAAGTCGAACGCGTTCAACACCTTCGGTGAACACGAACCGGCTCTGGTTAGGCATGCGAACAACCTTATGCACGGTGGCTAACGTGCCAACTTCGTGCAGATCGGTAGGCTTGGGCGCATCCAGGCGGGGGTCTAATTGCGCTGTCACAATGATGGACCGCTCTTCACCCAGAGATTCGATCAACTGGATGGAACTCTCGCGGCCAACTGTAAGCGGCAGAACAGCATGCGGAAAAAGCACTGTGTCGCGAACAGGCAGCACGGGGATCCGGCGAGGTCCTGAAGTATCTCTCTGGGGGTTAGCTGGCGGCAAAATGGAAGGCTGGATTGGCATTGAGTGTCCTCTTATCAACTTTCCTTGATTAGACAGCGCACAGGCTGAAAAGTTTCAGAAAAGTCCTGCCGGGGTCGGAACGCACCAAAAGGCGCTGCCAACCCTGATCGAGATCAAATACGCGGCCCATCGATCCGCCGTTCCGCTCCGTGGAGATCAACTTCGATGGAACTTCGCGACGAGAATCGCGTACCCGCAAACCCTGCGGGAACTCAACAGTTGTATCGGCTAAAGCGCTCGGATGGTGAGCGTCGATCGGCAGCGCATATTCACGGCCGGCCAGCCGGGACCACGAAGCCGGTTACTCCGGCTTCGCCAGGCTATCTTCCTTCTTGATCGCGGACTCTATTCGCTGCCACAAATCCTCCTCCGGTTGCTGAATCGGGAAGAGTTGGCGCGCGGCTTCGGCGATGGTTTCAAGGTCATTGAGCAACGCTCGGCAGAGCGGGCAGGTCTGAAGGTGAGAGTGTTTGCTCACATCCGCGCCTGAGCCGATCAGCTCCGACATCTGGTCCTGGAATTCCTCGCAACTCATGGGTTTTGGATCTACGGTCATCGCTTCCCTCCTTTGCGGAGAGAGATTCGCAGCGCGTCGCGAAGCTTTAACCGGGCCTTGTGCAACTGGGATTTACTGTTTCCTACGGAGCAATCAAGCATGGCGGCAATCTCATTATGCTCAAAGCCTTCAACATCGTGAAGAACAAAAATCAGGCGGTACCCGGCTGGCAGTGCCGCGACGGCACGTTCCAGTGCTAATCGGTCGATTGAGCCGGTCAGCGAAAGGTCGGGAGCACCGAAGCTGCGTCCTGGGCCGTCATCGTAAGACGGCTCCATCGCCTCATCGAGCGACATGAGGGGCAAACCCTTCTTGCGCAGGTGCATGAGGACAACGTTGATCGACAGCCGATGCAGCCACGTGGAAAAAGCGGAGTCCCCGCGGAATGTCGCGATCTTGCGGTGAAGTTGGAGAAACGCTTCCTGGGTCAGATCTTCTGCTTCAGCTACGTTACTCACCATGCGCAGGCAGAGCGAATAAATTCGCCGCTTGTGCAGTGAATAAAGATGAGAAAAGGCGTGATGATCTCCGGCCTGTGCTCTTGCCAGAATCTCTGCCTCCGGGGAGAGCGTCGGGGGGGGCGGCGCGACTTCCGACGCGGGATCGCTAAGCTGAACCGCGCTCTGTGCTTCCGGGACGGGTGCTGGCGACGATGCTTCGGGCGTCTGCTTTTGAGATCTGGGACGGGGCATGCGCTTCCTTTGGTGGGGGGTATCTGTCACAGTGCAAATCAAGTAGGAATGCTGCGCCAAGCTTCTTTCCTCGTTAGTATAAGGTGCAGCGGTAAAAACGGCAGCTGCGACCAAGAAGAACCGTGAGCGGCGCCTCTCAAGTTATTCACTTTGATGCACACAAGGGCTAAGCGGGTTGGGTTTCCGATATTTTCTGGGAGTCAGAGTGGGAAAGGCAAAGCCGGGTTGGCAGTTCGGCAATAAACTGACGTATGGATTACTGCCGGTATCCATTTTTCTCCTCGTTCTGGTGCTGGACCGACCGGTCTCAGGCCAGGAGATTGGAGGTACCGCTGGCCCCGCAGATGCTGCTGCAGCGCCTCAATCTTCGAGTGCAGCCGCGACGAGATCGTCAGCGCAACAGCCAGAATCGCGCGAAGATCCGCTGGCCCGCTGGAATGGATTGCCGGTCCGCCGCATTTCCTATGAAGGGGTGAGCGCCGAGAGGCTTGCCCCGCTGCCCGACCATCTCGCCCAGGCTGTAGGCGCGCGTTTGACCCGCGAAAATGTTGCTCGCAGCCTGCTTCAGTTGTTCGCTACCGGCCTGTACGAGACCGTCCAGGCAGAGGGCGCACGCCAAGGCGACGGCATCGCCTTGACCTTCAACGGCAAGCCGCGCACGTTCATTGGAGTTGTGAAGGTTGACGGAGCCAAAGGGGCGACCATCAATACGCAACTAGAACGTGCAAGCCGGCTTTCGGCGGGAACGCGGTTCACCCCTACCCAACTCACGCAGGGCGTCGAACGAATGCGGCAAGCGCTGGCAGATAACGGATTTCACGACCCAGCGATCACCTACTCCCTCACCCGGCACCCTGATGAACAACTCGTCGACATCGCGTTCAAGGTGGTTTCCGGTCCGCAGGCGCGCGTCGGGGATGTGGCAGTGGCAGGCGACCCCGGCATGAGTCTGGAGAGTTTTCGCCACGATGCACACCTGAGAGCCGGTACGCGGATTGACCACGACACAGGCAATCGCGCTTTGAACGGCGTTCTCAAGCGCTATCAGAAGCAGGATCGCCTCGAAGCCGAAATCAAGATTGAATCGCAGGTCTATGCGCCTGCAACCAAAAAATCCAATTTCCACTTCTCTGCCACACGTGGACCGGTGGTCAAAGTCGCAGTGCTGGGCGCAAAAATCAGCGCCGAGCGCCTTAAGCGCGTTATTCCTATTTTTGAGGAAGGCACCGTCGATGAAGACCTGCTCAACGAGGGCAATCGCAGGCTGCGGGACTACTACCAGCGGCTCGGCTACTTCGACGTCAAGGTGGATCATCAGCAACAGAGTTCTCAATCCGACCAGGTAATGATCGTCTACACCGTAGCCTTGGGCCAGCGGCGTCGCGTACAGAATGTGTCAGTCACCGGAAATCGCTACTTCGACGCGAAGACGCTGGAACAACTGCTATCAGTGCATGCTGCCAGTTCCCTCGACCGGCACGGCTCTTACAGCCAGGCACTCGTGGCTGCCGACATCAACACCTTATTGGCCGTCTACCAGAACAACGGATTTTCGAAAGCGAAGATCACGCCGGAGACGCTTACGAGGGATATACCCAATGAGGTAGCACCGGGACAGTCGCAGGCCCGAGGCACTTCGGAGCCTCTCTCAGTGATCTACCACGTTGCCGAAGGCGAACAACAACGGGTCGGTGTCCTGCATCTCGACGGAGTGGTCAAGTCGAACACCGAAAAATTGCAGGCGTTGCTGAATACGGCCCCAGGGCAGTTGCTTTCGCCGCAAAACCTGGCGGGCGATCGCGATGCTTTGCTTACGGATTACCTGAGCCGCGGTTTTGACCAGGTGCGCGTCGATGTTGAGCAGCAGACGCAGGCCGCGGACTCGAGCAAGGTTGATGTCGTCTTCCACATTATCGAGGGCCAACAAATTTTTGTGCGCAAGGTGCTGCTGACTGGCTTGTATTACACACGGCCCGACACGGTCGCCCACGCGATCACGCTCCACTCCGGCGCCCCGCTCAATCAATCGGCACTCGCTGAGACGCAGCGCAATCTATATGAATTTGCACTCTTCAATGAAGTGAACACCGCTGTGCAGAATCCCGGAGGCGATGAAACTGACAAGACAGTACTGCTGCAGGTGACCGAAGCCCGCCGCTGGGCGCTAACCTACGGCCTCGGGTTTGAAGCGCAGACCGGAACACCGCAGAACAACTGCAAAGGCATCGCCGCCACCAGCGGGACCCCTTGCAATCCCACTGGAAAAACCGGTATCAGCCCACGCGTGCTGATCGACATCACGCGCAACAATCTATTCGGTCGCGAGCAGTCCGCGTCGATCCGCGCAACCTATGGCCTGCTCGAACAGAACGTAAACCTTCTTTTTCAAAACCCTCATTTTTACGGCGACCGCAACTTCGGCCTCACGTTTTCAGCAGGCTACGCAAACAGCCAGGACGTAACAACCTACGTGGCATCGAAGCTCGAAACCGGCATTCGCTGGACGGAACACTTCAACAGCCCCGGCTCTCACCTCTCCAAGGCCAACACGTTCGTTTACGAATTCAATTTCCGCCGCGTGAAGGTTTCGGAGGATAGTCTCCAAGTCGGTCCCAGTGAAATTCAGGCTCTCGCTACCGCGGTCCGCGTCGCTGGCCCCGGCATTACGTGGATCCGCGACACTCGCGATTCACCCCTCGATGCACGCCGCGGTACCTACTCCAGCTTTCAGGAGTTCGTTTCCAACGAATCCTTCGGCGCACAGGCGCAGTTCAACCGCCTCGACGCCACCAATTCCAGCTTTTATGGATTCGACAAAGGCCGCTTTGTGCTCGCACGCAACACGCGGTATGGCCAGGAACGCGCTTACGGTCCCGCTGACGATGAACTCATTCCGCTGCCCGAGCGCCTCTATGGTGGCGGCCCTACATCGCTACGCGGATTTCCCATCAATGCGGCCGGCCCACGCGATCCAGAGACGGGCTTCCCCATCGGAGGAGCCGGAGCCTTGGTCAACAGCACCGAGATGCGGCTGCCGCCACCGATGCTTCCCTTCTTTGGCGACAGCTTGAGCTTCGTGCTCTTTCACGATATGGGCAACGTCTTCACCAATGCCGGCGATGCGTGGGCCAGCGCTCTTCGCGTGCGCCAACCTGATCGCGAAAACTGTAAGGACCTCTCCAACAACAATCCCAACCCCACGCCCGGTGGACCCACAACTTCGACTGGCAAACAGGGTTTATGCAGCTTTAACTATTTTTCTCACGCGGCGGGACTGGGCTTGCGCTACCATACGCCCGTTGGTCCCATTCGCCTGGATTTCAGTTACAACCTCAACCCGCCCATCTACCCTGTGAACATCAACTACTCGCTCTCGATTCCGGATTCGCAGCCCCACGTGGGAGAGGCCGCGCACTTCAACTTCTTCTTCAGCCTGGGGCAAACGTTTTGATGAAGCGCATGTTGAATCTCGCGAGCACGACCGTAAGCAAGCGGTTTGGGTTGGTATGCATGTTGGCAGCTGCGCTGGCGAATGGCTATGCACAGACCGAGGCTCCCCCGAGCACCGAGACTCTCGATCGTGTCGTCGCAGTCGTAAACCACCAGGCAATTCTCTCCAGCGATCTCGCAGAAGAGATTCATCTCTCCGTGCTTGATCCGGGAAGAGCCGGCAAGGGCGAGCTGACCCCGGCGCGCGCTCTCGAGCAGTTGATCAGCCGCGCGCTCATCGAACAGCAGATTCGCCAGGAAGATGCGCGGTCTGCCGATCCGAGCCAGCAGGAAGTGGCGGCCCGCCTCAATGAGTTGCGCACCGAGTTGCCCGCATGCGTTCGCCAGAATTGCCAGTCCGATGCCGGGTGGAAGGCATTTCTGGACAGTCATGATCTGACGCCGAAACGCGTCGAGACGTACCTGCGGTATCGTCTCCAAATTCTGAGCTTCATCGAATTGAGATTTCGCCAGGGGATCCGGATCGCGCCGGAAGACATCGAGAAGTACTATCGCGAAACGTTGCTGCCCCAGTACCCGAGCACTGAAACCCCTCCGCCTCTCGAAAAGGTTTCGCCGCGCATACAGGAGATATTGCTGCAGCAGCAGGTGACGGTCCTATTCGACGTGTGGCTGGAAAATCTCCGCAAGCAAGGGGAGATCGAAGTGCTCGACCCGGCACTTGAAACCGCAGACGCGCCGAAGACTTCAACGGCAACGCCCGATCACAGCAATGAGTTCCCCGCTGTTCAAGGACAACCGACGCATGAGTGAGCGCGAACCAGAGACGCCGATCGCGCCCGAGGCGGCAGTTCCGCCGCGACGACACTACATACGCCACATCCTCTGGACCAGCAGCGGCGTTACGATTCTCGTCATTGTCGCAGTTATCGGTTTTCTTTTCTGGGCGAGCTCTGCCGCTTTTGAAAATATCGTTCGCGGCCGCATAGTCGCAGCGCTTCAAACAGCTACCGGGGGACGCGTCGAGATCGCGTCCTTCCACTGGCATCTGTTCGACCTTGACGCCGAAGCGAGCCGTATCGTGATTCACGGCCTTGAAGCGCCAGGCGAAGCCCCGTTTGCCCGGGTAGATAACCTGCACGCGCGCGTCAGCATACTTGGCCTGTGGAGTCCGCACATCCTGCTGCGCGACCTCGAAATCACTCGCCCCTCCGTGCATCTCATCGTCTATGCGGATGGCTCGACCAATCAACCCCATCCGCGCAATCCGTCCACTCCCGGACAGGGCTTCAGCAAGTTTTTCGACCTTCAGGCCGGCCACATTGGAGTCCAGCAAGGCGTACTTGACTACGACAATCGCGCCGCATCGTTTGATTTTCAAAATCGCTTCGCGCCGCTAGATCTCGCAGCTAACGATGTTTCGTTAAGCCTCGCGTACGTTGCTGCTGCCGGGAAAAATCCCGAGAGCTATCGCGTCGACCTTGGTGCGCGCGACCTGAGTCTGGTGCGGGGTAAGGATGAGCACGCAACCGCTCCTGCTGTGCAAGGCTACATGCAGGCGACGCTTGATATGACGCGCAACGCGGCTTACCTGCGCTCGTTGCGCATCACCACGCACGCAAAAGGCGCGCCTGATCATACGTTGGAAATCTCCGGATCGCTCAATGACTTTCGTGAGCCCGCGTGGCACACAAAAATCGCCGGCGACCTTGATCTGCGCATCCTTGAGCCAGCTACGGGCTATCCGTCTGCACCAGAAGGAATCGCCCGCCTCGACCTCGCTGGTGGAGGCAGTGCGGGACAATTTCGCATCGACGGTACCGTGCATGCGACAGGAGCAGCCTATATCCAGCCCGGTGTAATCGCGCGCGGCATAGGACTCGACGCGCGCGTCCACGCCGACCCGGGACATCTGCTCATCACATCTGTCGTCGCCCGCCTGCCGCAAGGCGGGCAACTCGAAGGCGAAGTTCTGCTCGATCACTGGCTGCCACCAATCCCCGGCGCACATGAGTTGGCGGCAGCAGAGCCAGTGGCCAAGCATGGCATCAAGAATCAGCTCGTGGCAAAGACTTCGCCAGAGTTTCTTCGTGCTCCGTCACCGGATCTGCATACGAATGGAAAGGTGACCGCGCAATTCAGAAGTGTTCCATTGGATACAGTGCTCGATATCGTCGGCCAGCCGCCGTTTCAGCGATTGGGTCTGGACGCACATCTCGACGGCCTGACCGTTGCCAACTGGACGGGCGGTGATGTGCGGACCCTCTCCGTGAGCGCGAATCTCGCCGTCAATCCATCGGGAACTTTTATCAACTATGAAGTTCCTACGACGGGCGCCATTGAGGGAACCTACACCCAACGCGACGGCGCGGTCGATCTGCGCAAGCTTGATGTGAGTCTGCCGTCGAGCCACGTTGCAGCGCACGGACGCCTCGGCGCTTACCCCCTTAGCAGCGCATCTGCCATGAACATCGATTTTCAGTCCCACGATCTCGGCGAGTTCGATACAGTACTGCGCGACCTTGGTTTGAAAGCCAATGGAAAGACGGGGGCTGCCGCATTGCCGATTTCGCTTGGTGGTCCGGCAGAATTTCAAGGGACCTGGACCGGGTCCCTCGTTGACCCTCATCTGGCCGGAAAACTGCAGGCGTCCAATTTGGATCTGCTCGTTGCACAGACTGCCGGCGGCAAAGTTACAACTCCGCAATCGGTACGCTGGGACTCTATCGACGCCTCGGGCAGTTATTCGGCGGCGCGCATTGCTATCGATCACGGAGAACTGCGCCGAGGAAAGGCGTCGATCGATGTCGACGGCACACTGGCCGCCGCGAGCCCACCTGCTGAGACGGGGATTCCAGCTTTCGATTCCGACTCGGTGCTTCACGCTCACTTGCGCGCCAGCAACGTGAACGTGGATGAGCTTCGACCGTTCATGAGTCAGAATTTGCCGGTCGCCGGCACTCTCAGTGCGCAAATCGATACCGACGGCCCAATTCACGCAATGAATGGCGCTGGCTGGGTGCAGCTTGATGGCGGCTCGATCTACGGAGAACCCGTATCGCGTGTTCACGCACAGGGCAAAGTCGTCGGAGAGGTGATGCAGCTGGCTTCGGTGACCATCACTGGAGCAGCAGGAAAAGTCGCACTCGCAGGCAGCTACGATTTCAAGTCACGCGGCTTTCAACTGGAAGCGCGAGGCGCAGGCATCGACATCGCCAAGATCCACCGCGTCCTCGATATGGGTTCGCAGCTCTCTGGCAATCTGGGATTCAACATCACGGGATCTGGCGATTTTAACAACCCGCGGCTTGAGGGCCACGCCACACTTTCGGGTCTTACGGTCGGTGGAGATCCCTTCGGCGGGGTCGAGGTCGTTGCCCACACATTTGCACGTAATTTGATCTATGACGTGACCACGAAGTTCGACTCAACGGAACTGGTTGCGCATGGCCAGACCGCGCTGCACGACGATTACGCAACCCAGGCCACATTAAAGTTTTCGCGTTTCAATATCGGGTCGCTATTGAAGCTGGCACATGTGCAAGCCTTGACAGGCGAATCAGCACTGCAAGGGACGATCACCGTCGCTGGTCCGTTAGGCCGCCCCGAAGAATTGCGCGGCGATGCAAATCTGCAGCAAATGGCAGCCACAATTGCCGGCGTGCATTTGCGAAGTGAAGGCGCCGTTCGCGCCACTTTGGTGAATTCGCGTATCAGCCTCGATCCACTCCATATCACAGGCGAAGAGACCGATCTCAACGTGCGCGGGAGCCTGGGCCTCAAAGACAAACAGCCGCTCGACATGGCTGCTCGTGGATCTATCAACCTCAAGCTGGCCGAGACGATCGATCCCGATCTCACGGCAAGCGGCGATACCAACTTTCAAGTCGAAGCCCATGGCACGCTGCAAAATCCAGGTTTGACCGGGCGCATTGATTTTAAAAATGCATCGTTGGCGCTCGAGGATCTGCCTAACAGCCTCAGTCAGTTGCATGGCACGCTCGAGTTCAATCAGGATCGTCTCGAAGTAAAGTCGCTTACGGCGATGAGCGGCGGTGGATTGCTCAGCGTTTCTGGGTATCTCGCATATCGGCACGGCATATTTGCAGACTTGTCGCTTACGGGCAAAGGCATCCGAATTCGCTATCCGCAAGGGGTTAGTTCCGCTGCCGACATCACGCTACAGTTGCAGGGTCCGCAAAACAACCTGCTGTTGAGCGGTGGCGTGCTCATCACGCGATTTACTGTCAGCCCTGATCTGGATTTTGTCGCGCTGGCAGCGCATGCCACAAAGGCGCAGCCCATTACATCTACAAACGCGCCGTCAAACCACATTCGCCTTGATGTACGTGTTCAATCTTCTCCGCAGCTAAATTTCCAAAACGCCTACGCCAAACTGGCCGGGGATGTAGACCTTCACGTGCGGGGCACGCTCGCGTCGCCTTCCCTGCTGGGCCAGGTGGCAATCACCGAAGGCAGCGCAACCATCGCCGGAACTCGATACGAATTGCAACGCGGAGAAATCACTTTCAACAATCCGGTTCGCATTCAGCCCATGATTGATTTGAATGCGACCGCGCGCGTCGAAGACTACGACATTACGCTCGGATTGCACGGCTCATCAGATCAGATGGCAGTCACCTATCGCAGCGATCCCCCACTGCCTGAGGCCGATGTCGTCGCGCTGTTGGCGCTTGGACGCACCCAGGATCAGCAACGCCTGTACACGCAACAGCAAGAACAGGTCGCTTCAAACCCCACGACCGATGCACTGCTTGGAGGCGCGCTCAATGCTACGGTGAGCAGTCGCGTGCAGCGGCTCTTTGGCGCCGGTTCCGTCAAGGTCGATCCAAGTTATCTTGGAGTCCTTGGCAACTCAACGACCCGTATCACCGTCGAGGAGCAGTTAGGAAAGAATCTCACCCTCACCTATGCGACCGACGTCGACACCACTGCTCAGCAGTTGCTGCAGGCTGAAATCGCCATCAATCGGCACGTCTCGCTGCTGGTGGCGCGCGATGAATCAGGAGTCTTCTCGATGGTCGTCAAAGCCACGCGTCGCTTCCGCTAAGGATTATGCGTCTGCGTTTGGCTTCTCTGTAGACGCGCTCTTGCCACTGGGAAGGAAAAAGCTCATCACCGTTCCCGCTTTTTCGCCTTCCTTGCTGCGGAAACGCAGGTAGCCGCCCTGTTTCTCGATGAGGCTCTTCGTCGCCCAGAGACCGATGCCGGTTCCGATGTCCGCTTTGGTCGTAAAGAACGGTACAAAGATACGCCGTTGCACCTCTGGCGTCATGCCGCTTCCGTTGTCCGCGAGGGTGATACGCACTCCCGGTTCCATCCCATTGACCCAATGCCTCGTCGTATGTGCTCGCAGCCAGATCTTGCCGCCTTCTTTTGATGCATCGATTGCGTTGGCGATCAAGTTAGAGAGTGCCTGTCGCAGTTCACCCTGCTTGCCGTAGATATTTAATCCCTTTGAGACGGAGACCTCGGTTTGGAGATGCTTGCGCTCGAGCTTGCGCTCATAGACCACCATCACCCCCTGCATTAATTCATTAACGTCGATCCATCTGGCTCGCGAATTATCTCTGTAGAAACCTAACGTCTGTTGCGCAATCTGCGCCACGCGCGCAAGTTCTCTGTCGGCAATCTGCAGATGCTGGAAGACCTGTTCCGGCAAGCCCTTTGCCGTCATCGCTAAATAAATAAAGTTCGTTATCGCTTCAAGCGGATTATTAATTTCGTGAGCGATCGTAGCTGCGAGTCTGCCAGCCGCGGCGAGCTTCTCTGCCTGGATGGCAATCTCCTGTGCGTTACGCAACTCAGTGATATCTCTTGAAACCACCACGAGGCTCTCGATTTCACCCTTCGTATCAAGCGAGGGAGTTATTTTGACGTCCCAGCTTTTCCTTGTTCCACTAGGGCCGAGGGTGTCGCCCTGAAAGCTGCCAACTCCGCCCAAGCGTGCCAAGGCGATGGAATCTTCCGCTCGCTTCCGATCCTCGTCTCGCCAGAATGTCACCCAGGGCCGACCGAGATATTGCCTCTCATCTGTAATCTCGAGCGCTCGCAATCCAGGAGGACTTATGTACTGAATATTCCCTTCGAGATCCAGCACTTTGACGCAGTCAACAGTGCTTTCAACGATATTCTTAGCGAACTCCTCGCTTCGCCGCAGCTTTTCTTCGATCTGCTTTCGTTGCGAGATTGCGCGCTCCCGCTCTTCTACGACAGTCTGCACAGTCGAGGCTTGCTGTTGCAGCGAAGCGACCATGCGAAGGCGTTCGGCAACCTGTTCCGCCGTCGACTCGTTCTCTGCCGTAATGACTCCGCTGTGGATTGCGCAGATCTGCTGTAGCAGGTCGGCCGGCAACTCATGCCTGAGGTTCTCGACGGGATAAGCACATCGCAATGCGAAGTTATGCTTGCGCACAAGGCAGTTCCAAAGCTCCTCGAGCTCGATCGCGGCGTCGCGCTTGCCCTGCGTCCAGAGAAGAGCGACCATCTCGCCAAATACCACCACCGGCCCGGACTTGCGACCAAGGCTGGCTTTGGCCCGGATGAGAGGAGGCTCGATGACTGACTGGAACAAAGAAGCGTCAGGAAACCCATTTACCAGAAAGCGCGACAGGGTCTGCTCTGGGTCCAACGCGATATAGCGATCATCGCCCGCACACTTCCGCACATCGATTCCGTGGGACTGCAGCCGGTGCTTTAACTCCTCTTGATGCATCGGTGTGGCGACTACAATACAGGCGCCGCCTGCACCAATCGCTGCGCCGACAAACTCGGTCAGGCTGGCGATGAAGACGGCATTGTTTTCGTAGAGATGCACTGCGTGTGTGCACGGTGCGGAATCGTCGCCGGTGAGTGTTAGGTAAGAGCTCTCAATCTCATAAATTTGACTGGACAAATACAGGATGCCTCCACATGCTGCTCAATTGGGCATCTTTCAGATCTAAATCGCGGACCCAAACCCTACGTGTCGGATGCCCGACGACCGGTGATAGTTGCCAGTCAGCCAAAGGCTTAGCTGGTCCTACCCTGGCCCTGCGATGCGACCCGGAGATAGTTGGCATAAATCGCAAAGAACTTTACGCGCCAAACAACCCCGTAACCTTTACTCGGAATCTGTGTCTATAACTGACAGATAACAAAGCTGCTCGTCGAGTCGCTAGACATGCAGCCGGATGCGGCACCATCGAGAGTTGATAAGGAGCATGACATGAGAAACAAAGCAAATATATATCCCCATGCGGCTTTGGTAGCCGCACTAGCCGGAGCCCTGATGAGTCTTCCCGCGGCCTCTTTTGCTGCGGCTCCGCACTTGACCCCTACCGTTGCGCAGCAGGATGGTTCACTCAACAACGAGGCTACGGGCAAGCTTAATAAGTCGCAGTTTAAAGACGTAAAGGTTACCGTCGACAATGGCATCGCCACTCTTACAGGCACCGTTAACCTCTACGAATACAAAGCCGACGCCGAGAAGCGCGTGCGTAAAGCGAAAGGAGTAACCGCCGTTCGGAACCAGATTGAGGTCAGCGGTCCTTCCATCTCAGACAACGACTTAAAGGCCAAGTTGTCTGAGAAACTCGCCTACGACCGGGTCGGTTACGGCAACGCTTTCAACTCGATCACCATTGCCGTTGAGAACGGCGTAGTGACGCTCGGCGGCCATGCGCGCACCGACGTCGACAAGGATTCTGCGATGTCGGTGGTTTCAACCCACCCCGGCGTGAAGGACGCCATCGATGACATCGAAGTCGATCCCGTGTCGATCATGGATGACCAGTCCCGCTTGCAGGTCGCGCGTGCTATCTACGGGTATCCTTCGCTCAACAAATACGCCATTGATCCCGTCAAGCCCATTCGCATTTCGGTGCAAAATGGCCATGTCGAGCTTTATGGCGTAGTGGATTCTCAGGCCGACAAAGACACCGCCTATATTCGTGCCAACGGCGTTCCGGGAATATTCAGCGTGAAGAACTATCTGCAGGTGGCTAACCAGCCAAGCGAAATGCAGAAGCCTAACGGACAGGCGCAGAAGTAAACTGGCGACTTCAGCAGTTCTTAATCTGAGCAATGAAAGGGCGCAGTGCATGCTGCGCCCTTTGTACATAGCTCTCCAAATCTGATTTCAGCTATGGGGCAATCCGCTTCGGGCTTGCGAGATTTACACGACTGTAATATCAATAGACCTTTTCATTCTCTACACTTGTCTCGCCATGCCTATAGACGCCCCTCTTACGTTCGACAGCAAAGCAGGCAAAAATCCTGACACGTGGATCTTCTGCCTCAGCGGTCCTCTTACTCTGCGCAATTTGTTTGAGATTCAAGCAGAACTTCGCAGCGTGCCGCTCACGCGCCTGATCGTCATCGATCTTTCGGGCGTTCCCTATATGGACTCCGCCGGCATGGGCCTCGTGATGAATCACTACGTGCACTGCCAGACCAGGGGATCAAAACTGGTGGTCGCTGGCGCTAACTCACGCGTCATGGATCTGTTCAAAATTACCCGGGTTGATTCTGTTCTTCCGCTCACCGCTAGCCTCGAAGACGCGGAACTCAGCAACTAGCCGCCGACTTCCGGGTCCAAAGCCAACCACACGTCTCGCGATACACTTACGAGTGGACGTGCGCGCAATGGGCTTGCTTAAGAAAACTCGCATTACATTGGAGATGATCAAGTGGGAACACTCCATCTTCGCGCTTCCCTTTGCGCTGACCTCCGTTGTGCTGGCGGCCGGCGGAATGCCCGCATGGCGAACACTTCTCTGGATTCTCGTGGCCATGGTTTCGGCCCGCTCCTGCGCCATGGCCTTTAATCGCTGGGCCGATGCGGAACTGGACGCAGCCAATCCGCGCACCCAGGTCCGCGCCATCCCCGCCGGTATGCTTTCGCGTCAATTTGTGTTGGGATTCACCGTGCTGATGGGTCTGGTGTTCATTCTGGCTTCGGCCGAACTCAACCGGCTCACGCTGTACCTGTCGCCGATTGTGCTGGTGGTGTTGCTGGGCTACAGCTATATGAAGCGCTTTACCCGCTGGTCCCATCTTGTTCTCGGGTTTGCCCTGGGTCTGGCGCCCTCGGCCGCGTGGGTCGCGGTCCGTGGTACGCTCGATCCGCGCATTCTCGTGCTCACGGCCGCGGTCACTTTGTGGGTCGCCGGCTTCGATGTTCTCTATGCGTGCCAGGATTTCGAGCATGACCGCTCCGCAGGCCTCTACAGCCTGCCGCAGGCGATGGGAATTCCGGCGGCTTTTTGGGCCGCGCGCAGCATGCACCTGGCGATGCTTTGCCTGCTGGCGTGGTTTGGGCATCTCTTCGGATTTGGGATCGCCGGATGGCTTGGCATTGCTGCCGCCGCGCTGTTGCTGGCCTACGAACACTCTCTGGTTTCGCCGGGCGATCTGCGCCGGCTTAATGCAGCTTTCTTCACCATGAATGGCGTGATCGCCACGGTTTTCCTCGTCTTCGTGGCTACCGACGTTTGGCTGCGGAGATAATTTCATGCCGCCCGACATAACGCCTGAAAAATCAGCGATTGAGCTATGGTATGGTGCGAGAAAGCAATCACCTCTCGCAACATCCGCCACGGAAAGATCTGCAGGAGAAGTTGGCGCCGGAATGAAAATTGCCATCCAGGGAGAACCCGGCTCATTTAGCCACGAGGCGACCATCAAGCTCGTTGCGGATGCAACGATTGTGCCCTGCTCCCTCTCCGCCGAAGCATTCGGAGCACTGGCAGACAAAGCCGTCGACGCGGCCGTCATTCCCATTGAAAACAGCCTCGCCGGATCGGTCCTTGAGCACTTTGACCTGTTGTTGAAGCACGATGTGACAGTGGTAAGAGAAACACTGCTTCGCATCCGGCACAACCTTATCGCCATTTCCAGTACGAAAATTGCAGACATTGACCGCGTGTTCTCGCACCCCGTCGCATTGGCGCAATGCAGAAAATTCCTGGCCGACCATCCGCGCATGGAGTCGTTCGCTTTTTATGACACGGCGGGCAGTGTAAAGCAATTAGTCGAGTTACGCGACCACCATGCAGGAGCTATCGCCAGCGAGGCGGCGGCTCGCTACTATGGCGCCGAAATCCTGCAGGCCGACATTGAAGACAACGCCGAAAACTTTACGCGATTTTTTCTCGTGCGGCGCAGTGAGGATGCTGTCCCCGATCCGGCCTCGAACAAAATTAGTTTGGCGTTCTCGGTCGAAAATCGACCCGGCTCCCTGGTCGCGGCCCTCAACGCACTGTCAGCAATAGGAACCAACCTGACGAAGATCGAGTCGCGGCCGGTGCACGGTAAGCCGTGGGAATACATCTTCTATGTGGACTGCCAACTGTACTCCGCCGCGGAAGGCGACCTCGCACTTAAAGCACTCCAGCCTCATTGCGCCATGGTCAAAGAGCTGGGCCGCTATGAGGAAGCACGGCGCTAATCCCGATTCAGAATGTGCAAATTGCAATCAAAAAAGAGGGACGGCGCTGATGCCGTCCCTCTCTTGGTGTTTGGTGGCGGGATTTAGAAGTGGTAAGCCACGCCGATCGTCGGCATGTAGATGTTGTACCACTTGTTCGTGGTGAACTGGGTGTTGCCGAAGGTGGGCACCTTGGTGACAAATCCGCGATATTCTGCCCGAATATCAAAGCTCGGGCTGATTTCATACGCGACGCCGGCCCCATACAGCCCTCCGACAGCTACTTGCTGCTTCGCATCCAGAGTCTTGGTCCCGGAGTTGCGGATAGGCAGAAAGATGAATACGCCAGGTCCTGCCTCAACAAACGGGTTGAATTTGCGGAAGGTAAAGCTGCGCACGTAGGCGGCCGAGATTTCTTCGTTACGCGTCAAAACCGGATAATGATTGGGATTGGCGTAGTAGGTGATGGAATTCTGATAAGTGATGCCGTAGTTAGCCTCTAAGGCGCTCGAGGGTGTGAGCATAAAGCGGTAGCTGAGCAACGCACCATACGCGGGGGTTGAGTGTACCTGCACGTCGGTGGAGGAGGCGATAAACGGCTCGATGATACCCGTTCCGCTGAGGCTGATGTCCTGCCGGCTCTCTTGGGCGCGACCCGATGCCACGCCTACGGCCAGCATGAATACAATGAGGGCGATCTTCTTCATTCGGTCATGAACCTCTTGGACTGCGCAACCGTCCGGCTGGCAACCAGGTTGTCGATTCCGGTGCGCCGGTTTCATGCCGGGCCCCGCTCTCAGCATTGTAAATGGCCGGAACGGTCCAAAGCGGAAAGGGCTGAAACGGAATGATCTAAGGCAATAGACGCAGCAGGCGCTGAATGGTCGTTTTTCTGCGCCAGGCGCGCATTCAATGCAGCTTAGGCCCTCTCAACATGGTAGAAAAACGGCGGTCCATTCTGACTGGCCAGAGATCGAACTGTACGCAGAAATGCACGCCCCGCATAGGAGAGTGTGGCCTGGCGACGATGAACCAACCGCAACACCCTCTTCATCTCCAGTTCATCGACGGTGACGCGCACCAGGTCACCTGCCTCCAGTTCCCGTGCCACGGTCAGGTGCGGCACCAGCGCGACCCCGTTTCCCATGGCGACGAACCGCTTGATAGCTTCAATCGTAGGCAGGTCGATCGCCATGTTGAGAGGCGTCCGATAGCGCTGAAAGGCCTCGATAACCTTCTTGCGCAGAGGCGACGTGACATTATGAGCGATGAAATTCTCGTTGCCGAGGTCATTGATTGAGACGTGATCCCGCCCCGCCAGCGGATGCCGGGGACTCACCACAAACGCCAGGCTGTCGTTGTACACCGCGATCGTGCGAAACTGCGCCGGGTCCGGCCGGAAGGAAACGACGCCGATCTCAAAGGTGCGCAAATTCAGTTCCTCTGAGATGCGGCTGGCCAACATGCGATGAACGGTCACACCCACATTTGGATAGTCCCGCCGGAACCGGTCGATCGCAGCCAGCAGATACATGCAGGTATATTCGTTCGCCGCCAGCTGCAAACGGCCTCGTTCAAGGTTCTTCAGCTCGTCGAGCGCACTCGAAGCCTCGCGTCGCAAGGCGAGCAGACGCTGCGCGTAGTCGCGCAAAAGCACCCCTGCCGCCGTCAGCGAACCATCCCTGGCGGCGCGATCAAAGAGCGTCTCGCCTACCGATGCTTCCAATTTGCGGATGACCTGGCTGATCGCAGGCTGGGTTCGATGCAGCCGCACCGCCGCACGGGAGAAGCTGCGCTCCTCCGCTACGGCGAGGAAGGTTTCAAGCTGACTAAGTTCCAAGCGATTCCCCTGCGAGACAGAGATCATGGCACAGAGAGCAGAACACCAACCTGTTCGCTGCTCCCTAGTTCCTAGTCCCTAAACACTATAAGCAATTGTAATCGGTTACCCAAAAAGAATAACTTTGCCTTATACCGCCCCGATGCGAGAAACTTGATCATTAGCAAAGGTTCCCCGGATGGCGAGCGACATGAGTTCAGTAGACCCAAATCACGTTGTCTTCTTTGACACCACCTTGCGCGACGGCGAGCAGTCCCCCGGCTGCAGCATGACCACGCAGGAAAAGCTCACCATGGCCCATGCCCTTGAAGATCTGGGCGTGGACATTATCGAGGCTGGATTTGCCATGGCCTCGGAGGGCGACTTCGCGGCCATTTCCACCATCACGCAGGCCATTCGCAAGCCGCGTATTGCTTCGCTGGCCCGCGCCAAGGCTGAAGATATCGAGATGGCAGCCCGCGCAGTGCAGTTTGCCGATCGCTCGCGCATCCACGTCTTTTTGGCTTCGAGCGACTTGCATCTTGAATGCAAGCTCAAGATCAGCCGCGCCGAAGCCCTCGACCTCACTGCGGAGTCTGTGCGCCTTGCCCGCTCCTTTGTCGATGACGTCGAATTCTCTCCCGAAGATGCTACCCGCTCTGATCGCGACTACCTGGTTGAAATGGTGCGCGTCGCGGTGGAGGCAGGCGCAACCACCATCAATATGCCCGACACAGTTGGCTACATGACTCCAGACGAGTACGGGCAGATGTTCCGCGAAGTGCGCGAGCGCGTTCCGGCGATTGATGCGGAGGGCATTGTGCTCTCGTCGCACTGCCATGACGACCTTGGGCTCGCGGCGGCTAACTCACTCGCTGCTATCTCCGCGGGCGCGCGGCAGGTCGAATGCACCATCAACGGCATCGGCGAGCGCGCCGGCAACGCCGCACTCGAAGAGATCGCCGCTGCGCTTTATGTGCGCGCCGACCGCTACGGCGGAGCGACCTGCAGCATCAAGCTCGATCAGCTTTATCCCACGAGTCAGGTCCTTGGCCAGATCATCACGTTCAAGCCGTCCCCCAACAAGGCGATCGTAGGCGCCAATGCATTCGCACACGAGTCTGGCATTCATCAGCACGGCATGCTCGCCAATCCGCTGTGCTACGAAATCATGACGCCCTCATTAGTAGGCGTTTCGCACACGCATCTCGTGCTGGGCAAACACTCTGGCCGTGCGGCGCTGCGGCATCGCCTCGAGCAACTCGGCTACACGCTTTCGCGCGAGGAACTGCAGCAGACGTATTACCGCTTCGTTGCCATGGCCGACCGCAAGAAGAACATTTACGATCAGGACCTCGTTGGCATCCTGCCCGACCAGATCCGCGAACGGCGCAGCGAACCCGTGTCTGAGCTCGATTGAAAATCTGAAAACTCATCTCTGGAGAAGCATGAAGCTTAAGATTCTCGTCACTGCCGGCGACGGCATCGGCCCTGAAGTCACCAACGAAGCAGTCGCAGTCCTGCGCGAAGTCGCCTCCCTCGGCGGGCACACCCTCGACATCAGTGCAAAGCGCATCGGCGGTGTCGCCATCGTGAAAGACGGCTCGCCACTTCCCGCCGACACACTTTCTGCCGCGCTCGATTCCGACGCCGTTCTGCTCGGCGCAGTCGGCGGCAATGAATTCAATTCCCTGCCTCCCGACAAGCGTCCCGAGGCGGGACTATTGCAGTTGCGCTCCGCGCTTGGCGGATTCGCCAATCTTCGCCCTGCCTTCGCATTCAAGGAACTTGCCGTCAACAGCCCGCTGCGCCCTGAAATCATCGATGGCGCAGACATCCTCTTCGTTCGCGAACTGCTCGGCGGTCTCTACTTT
>ODAK010001125.1_pt1 | contig 29834 bp, 42 predicted proteins | sample 1539591 | NCBI WGS metagenome assembly ODAK01 (sample SAMEA3539303, study PRJEB22396) | soil metagenome | biome: tundra; feature: field; material: soil | place: USA | collected 2010-05 | depth 0.15 m
CACCACGTTCGGGAACGCATCGATCCCCAGCGTGACCGTGTCGCTCGTCGCCAGCGTGAGCGTGAGCGCCCCGCCGACGACGAGGGCCTGGCCCTGCTGCGTGGCGACCTGCGGCGCGGTGAGGCCGAAGGCGCTGAGCAGCGACGCCGTTGAGGCCTCGTTGACCCGGATGAAGGGGGCGGTGCCCGGCGCCTTGTTGACGAGGCGGATGCGCGACTGGCTGTCCCACGACACACCGCTGTTCGCGATGCCCGCCTGGACGACGGCCTGCACCTCGTTCTGGGAGACGCTGCCGATGTTCGCGACGTTGCCCGCGCCGGTGGTCGTCCCGACGGTGAGGCCGAGTGCGGCGAGCGCGCCCGTCGTCCCGCTGACGACGCGGACGCTGCCCCCCGTGCCCGCCTGCACGCCCGTCAGGTTCACCTGACCCGTGACGAGGGTGGCGAGGGCGAAGCCCGCGAACTGGTTGATGCGCGCGACGGCGAGTGCACCCGTCGTGTCCGTCGCCTGGAAGGTGACGGTGATGTTCGGCTGCCCGTCGAACCCGAGCACGGCCTGCATGCCCGCGGTGATCGACCCGAAGGCCGCGCCGCTGCCGGCGACCGTGGCCGGCGTGCCCGTGAAGGTCGCCGTCGCCGGTCCCGCGCCGAGGTCCATCGAGAGCGCCGCGCCCGAGACGAGCGGGTAGCTGAGGGCCGCCACCGACCCACCCACGTACGGGAGCTTGGTGAACTGCACGCTCCCAACGCTCGTGTTGACGCGGACGAGGAGGAGCCGGCTGAACTGCTTGCCGTTCACCTGGACGCTGGCGTTGCCGTTCCAGAACTCGGGGAGGGCTGCGCCGTCCGCCCGCCGCGCGATGGCGCACGGGTTCTGCGCCTGGACGCCGTTGTACGTGTACCCGAGGGTGCCGAACTGGCGCTGGTAGTCGACGAAGTCGTCGATCTCGAGCGCGAAGTTGTAGGGGCCGTTCTCGAACTCCCCGACCATCTGCGCCGTACCGCTGCCGACCCCGGAGAGGGAGCTCGGGGGCTGCAGGTCGAGGATGTTGATCGACTCGATGTTGAGGAGGACGTCCTGGCCGGGGTCGAAGCTGAAGCGCCTGATGTATCCAGCCATTGTGATCGCTCCGCGGGGTGGGAAAGCGGCATAAGGAGCCGCCCCGAAGTTCCTGCGGTCGGAGCCTAACTGAACTCGCGCAGCGTCCCGACGGTCAGCTGCACCTGCGGGACGAGCGGGACGACCGCGACGAGGGACACCGCGTGGAAGTCCATCGACACCTTGAGGTGCGCGTGGCGTCGGTTCAGCGCGGCGTCGTTGTCGCTGAAGTTCTCGCGCCCGGTGAGGAGGAACCGCACCAGCACGTCGAAGAACTGGGGCATCTTGAAGAGCAGGCCCGCCCGCCCCTCGATCGGGTTGAAGGCCGCCTCGAGCCCCGCCATGATCGAGCGGAGCTCGGGCTCGGTGCTGGCCCACACCTCCAGTATGAACTTCTCCACGTGCGCGTGGTGGCGCTCGAGGGCCGTGCCCGCGCCGTACTTGTCGCGCGTCTCCTCCAGGATCGTCGGTGTGAAACTCGGGGCCTCGTACGCGACCTCCCCGACCGTCACGACGGCGATGGATGGGTACGCGCGCCCCTGCTCGCCGCTCGGGGTGTCGAGGAGGAAGTTCTCGGGCTTGATCTGGAACGCCTTGGAGCCCCCGGCGATCGGGCCGGCGTCCTCGCTCTTGCTGTCCGGGCAGTAGAAGACGAGCGAGCAGACGTACGCGCGCAGGACGCGGAGCGCCGCGGTGCGCCCGTCGACGGGCTGGTGACCGCGGGCCGGTGGGGAGCGCCGCGGGAAGACGTCGCCGAAGAGTCGGTCGGTCGCGTTGAGGAGTCTGCGGAGCGCGCCGATCATGACGGCATCATCCCACGCCCATGAAGACCATCGTCATGGCAGCAGTGCTCGCCGCCGCCTGCACCCCGCCCGCCCCGTATTGGAGTTCAAACCCGATCGATGCGGCGCCCGATGCGGGGTGGACGTCGTCCATCACGCTCGACCCCGACGCCGCCGCGTTGTGGTCATCGGGTGGGGACCTCTCGGGGAGTGACTTCTACAGGCCGCCCACGGACCTCTGGTCGACGGCCCCGTGCGGGGACGTGACGCTGCAGTACGCGTGGCCCGCCGGGAAGAAGGTCACCTACAACCAGGGCGAGTGCGAGCCGTGCGTCCGGGGGTGCGTGGAGGTCGCCCAGGACCGGGACCGACACACGCACGAGGACGCGCGCGACGGCGGGGCGTTCCTCGACGGGATCGTGGCGTGCGTGACCAAGTGCCGCAAGGGCACCCCGTAGCGCTCACCTCAGGCGCCGACGCACCTCGCGCTGGATCTCCTCCTCGACGAAGCCCGCGAGGCGCGCGGCGGCCTTCTTCAGGACGCCTAGGCCCTCCTTGCCGTCGCGGTTGAAGATGCCCGTGCCGGCCGTCGTCGCGGTGCCCTGCATCTTGCGCGCGATGGCCCACGCGACCTGCCGCGCGTCGGCGAAGGCCTCGGGGGACGCCTTGTTGGAGTGCCCGGTGATGCCCTTGCGCCTCGCCCACTCCGCGAGGGCGTCGATCATCAGGCGCCCGATCTTGATGTTCTGGGCGCGCGCGCCGTACTCGATGACCGCGGCGTAGGGCATGTCGTTGTAGACGTCGGCGCCCCTGTCGGTCGCCACCGCGTGCCACGCCTGGCGGTAGTGGTCGTCAAAGATGGGCTGCGGCTTCTCCGCCGGGATGATCTCGTTCTGAATGACGCCGACGGTGCGCTGCGCCGCGCTGAGCAGGCCGGCCTTCACCCCGTCGCGCAGGCCCCCGTCGAGCCACCGCTTCAGGTCGTCGCTCTGCGAGAGGTCGAAGGTCGGCACGCGGCATCAAGGCTGCCATGGGACGCCGATCGAACAGGAAGAAGCTGCGCGAGGCCAAGCAGCGCGCGTGGGACGCGAGCGTCAGCCGCGAGGCCAAGCTCCACCCGATCACAGTCGTCAGGCGAGTACCGGCGCCGCCGCCGGTCGAGAGCGCGCTCAGCATCCTCTCAAACCTCAAGATGGACGAGCGTCGCGACGTGCAGGAGCTCAGCCCGCGCCCCGACCACCGCGTGATAAAGCGCTACGTACAGCCCACCGCGTGGGCGGCGCGCGCCATGATCTTGGGTGGTCGGGAAGTGTCCGAGATGATGCACCAACGCACCGTCATCTTCCAGGCGATGCAGTACGGACTGCGCGTCGACGCCACGGACTTCGTCTGGTGGAACTGGGTGCCCCAGAACGAGGCCCTCGCGTCCAAAGTCGCCTACGGACTGCGTCGCGCGATGTCGCTCACCGAGCAGATGAAGGAGATGATCGCGAGTAGCCAGATCGAGATCTACGGACGTTGGCCGAGCGCGCGCGAGGAGTTCATGGGATTCCTCGACGTCGTGCTCGAGGACTGCGCGCAGAACCTAGGGCAACCGTGAGCTGGGCGATCGTGTTCGTCCGGGACGGTGGGAGTAACCCGCACCCTGGGTGGTACGTCACGGACAATAGAGAAATTCTCACCCTCGCGTGTCAGTACGAGGCGATCCGGGAAGGGCAGCGGCTGCTCGACGCCAACGATTTTCAAGCCACTCGGTTCTTCGTGAAGCGCTACGAGCCGACCTCGAAGTGGGAGTTCGTGAGCTGCCAGGGACCCGACCTCTCGGGTCTGAACGGGTGGCTGACGTGAGCCGCCTAGACGACCTGCGGGACCTCACCACACTCCTCGACGAGCCGGGCCTCGGGGAGATGGAGCGCGACGCGTTCGCGGGCATGCAAGAGCACCTCAACGAAGAAGGGTGCGAGCGCCTCGAGCTCTCTAAGAAACGCCGCGCGTGGGTGGACAACGCCCTCGAGCGCTTCGGCCTCGACGATCCGGTCGACAACTCCGGCGTCCCCGTCGGGAAGCCCGTCCGCGCGTACGAGGCGCTCGTCGCACAACGGCCGCTCAAGCCGCCGGGCCGCTGCTAGCCCTGCGTCCCCCCGAGGTACTCGCTCTGACCCTGGCGGTTGTCGTCCTCACTCATCTTCTGGAGCATGACGACCCACTGGCAGTTGTCCGAGTCGCGACGCGGGTAGCTGAGGAAGCGGAACCGTTGGTGCACCGGCTCGGGGTCGCCGCGCCCGTCCTCGACGAGCTCGTAGTAGAACTCCCACGGCTGCGGGACGTTGTCCGAGTGCAGCTTCTGGCCGAGGAGCATCCGCCCCGTCAGCTCGTCGTACGTGAACTTGAGTGAGACCTCCGTCAGCTTCACGCTGCCCGCCGGGACGGTGCCCGCGTGGAAGACGGAGAAGGTCACCGCGTCGAGTGACCCGACCATCGGCGTCGGCAGGATCTCGATGCGCTTCACCTCGACGGGGTCGCCCTGGCCGCGCTCGCCGCCGTCCCACTTGCGCCACACGAGCCAGACGCGCGTCGGGCGAACGCCGAGCTTGGTGTTCAGCTGGCGCAACTTGTCCGCCACCTTGATGCCGAGGCGGTTGGCGAGCGAGTGTCGGGCCTCCTCGGGGCTGAGCGGTCGGGGTCGGGGCACTTACGGGGTGGGTCTCGCTCGGACGAGGAGCGTCACCTTGTCGTCCGCGAAGACGTCGCAGGCGCGCCCGGTCGCGACGACGTTGCGCTGGGCCATCGCGCGGACCTCGGCCTCGAAGGCGGGGTCCGCGAGGAACTTCGCGGCGTCGTCGGCGAGGAGGGCGACGTTGTCGCCGTTGTCGCCGCACCGGTTGTAGTGGATGGTCACAGCACGGCCCTCAGAGCTTGGAGCGCGCCGACTGCCCCACCGACGCCCGCGACGTCCCCCGCGATCATCGCGGCGGGGCCGAGGATGGCGAGGATCTCAGCGACGACGTCCGGCTTCTTGATCCACTTGAGCCGGAGCCAGCCCTTCGCGACGAAGACCTGGACGTCCGGCGGCAGGGAGCAGAAGTCCTCCCACTGCTGCGCGCTGGTCTCAGCCCCCGTCGCCGTCTCGAGCGCGGCGTGGAGCGCGTCTCCCGTCAGGGTGCCTGGCATTGGATCCCCGCGTCCGGTACCGGCTTGTCGTAGTAGAAGAGGATGGTCGCGTTGTCGCAGTACGCGAGCGACTCGAGTGCGCGCACCTCCGAGGCCGGGCACGACCCGCTGTCGGGCGCGCAGAGGGCGAGCGCGCGCTGACTGGCCCCCGCGGCGTTCGAGGCCGCGTCGGTCACGGAGAAGCCCCCGCTGCACTGCGTGAGGGCGAGCGTGCCCGCGACGACGAGGCCGATGAGCACGACCCCGACGAACGTGTCCTTCACCGCGTGCACGGTGCCTCGCAGTCCCCGACGCGACCACCCTGGAACATGCAGACGATCCACCCGGGAGGCTGCGCCTTGGCGCCCTCCTCGGCCACGGCGTCGACCCCGTCCGGGCTCGGGGCCAGGCACCCGGCCTCGACGAGCTCGCCGTAGACCGCGTCACTCGTCGTCGCGAGCACGGGTGCGGGCGCGGGGCTCGGCTTGCAACTGCACAACCCCACGATCACGAGGAAGAGGAGCGCCCTCACGGCGACACCGGCCAGTTCGCGGCCAAGCCCGCGACGTTCGCGGCGGTGATGGCCTGCTCCTTCGTCATGAGCTCGTCGGGAGCCGCGTTGATTCCCGCCGCCGTCCACCCCTGCGTCAACGAGAGCGTCACGACCGTCCCCGCGGGAGCGGGCGTGGGCGAGGGAGACGGCGCGGGAGAGGGGACGGCCACAGTCCCCCCCATCGCGTTGAAGTCGGCGAGGATGTCACTCCAGGCGACGCCGTTGGGGGCCTTCGCCTGACCCTTCGGGAGCTGCAGGGGCGAGAGCATCACGAAGAGCTCCCCGCCGTTCTTCGCCGTCGCGTACTCGGCGATGGCCTCCGGGGTGATCTTGCCGAGCATCGCCCAGGTGTCGATGGTGACGCCCGTCGAGTCGTAGGCCGCTCCCGGGACGCAGTGGCCGTTGTTCCCGTCCTGCGGGCCCGCGACGCCCCAGGTGAACCCGGGACCCGACGGCATCGGGTTCACCCACGCGTCGGGGAGCTCCATGCCGAAGTACAGGTTCTCGAAGAGCCAGAGCGCGGCCTGCACCTCGGCGAAGTTCGCCCCGTCGACGGCGAGCCACGCGAGGAGCTGCCCGGACTTCACGTAGTAGTTGAGCGCCGTGACGAGGTCGCAGCCCTGGTCGGTGCTCGGGTCGCCGGGGACGTACCCACCGATGGCGCTGTACTCCTTGACGATCTGCGCCTCGGGGGTGACGACGCAGTTGCCCGCGTTGCCCGTCTCGACGCCGAAGATGTGGTTGGCGCCCGCGATGACGCAGTCGCCGAGGGCGTCGTTGCCGAACATCTGCGAGAGCGACGGGGCGCCCTTCGCGGTGAAGTCGGCCGAGCCCGGGTACGTGGGGAGCTTGGCCATGTAGTCGCGCAGTCGCATGTGCGGCGCGTGCGGCGAGCGCTTGCGGCCGAAGACGACGTCGCGCCCGAGGTGCGGCGCGTGGATCCTCTTGAGCGTCATGGTCCTACTTCTCCCCTCGAGCGACGAGTTTGGCGTGCTCGGTGTCGTGGACGGTGTTGGCCGCGCTGAGGAACTGAGCGGGGATCAGGTGGAAGTCGACGAGCACCTGGACGGCGTCCTGCACGTCGCGGACGATGTCGGCGCCGACCTGGCCCGCGTCGCCGACGTCCTGGCCGACGATGAAGCCGACGTCCACCTCGATCTGCGCGACGCTGTCGCCGGCCTCGATGTCGGCGAGGACCTTCTGCTCGATCTGCTGGAGGACGGGGAACACGGCGCCGTTGCAGGCCGGCAGGACGACGGGTATCGAGACGAGGGCGGCGAGCATCGCCAGTGCCGCTACGTAGGGGAGGAGCTTCATGCCCCGGATGGTAGCTACCCGCTGACGCTCGCGTTGATCCCACCCCCGCCCCCGGAGTACCCCGCGAACCTCTGGTCGAAGGGATTCGGCGGGACCTGCAGGAGGTTGGCGAGCTTGCCCTGCCAGTAGAAGTACCGCTTCAGCAGGCCCTCGAACTCCTCCAGGTTCGTCTCGATGTTGCCGAGCTTCTTGACCGCGAGGTCGTCCTGGTTCTCCTCCATCTGGTGCTCGACGCGGTCGAGCTTGTCGAGGAGCTCGACGAAGGCGCCCTCCGCCGACGGGAGGATGCGCGCCCACGCCCCCTCGATCATGAACGCTGTCTGCACCCCCGCGGGGACGCCCAACACGAACGTGGACGACTGCTGGACGCCCCCGTACCCCATGTGGCCGCGTGCACGATTCCTATCCCGCTCGGTGACGGCCATGGGGGCAGCTTAGAGCGGGACTGAAAGTCGACTTTCAGTCAGGTCGTCGCGGCAGCTTCTGCGGACGCCTCACCGAGAGCCTGCATCTCGTCGTCCTCCACGGGGACCTCCTTGGGCATCGGCGAGAGGGTGATCCCCTGCTTGCGCATGCCGTCGAGGTTGTGGCTGGCGGCGCTCACGATCTTGCCGGGCTTGAGCCCGACCATGTAGCCGTCGCTGTTGTACCGGATGCTGCCGTTGCCGTCGCGCGGGCCGTCGGTGACCATGAACTCGTCGGGTTGGATCTGCGGGCGCCCGGCGGTCGAGGCCTGCGAGGCGTACGGGTTCACGGCCTCCGGCATGCCACCGGCGCCGCCTGGCATCGCTGCCGGGGGCGCCGTGGAGTCTTGCTTGGTGGTGGCGGCTTCTTGCGCGCGCGCACCCACGGGGTGTCTGGCCATTGGCTCTGGTCTCCTCAGGAAGGGGAGACCAGAGCCTAGTCCTCTCACGTCGCGTATTCTAAGACGATGGCGCGCTTGTAGAGCTCGGGGCCCGACGGCGCGGTCACGTCGCTCGGCGTCGGGAAGCTGGTCGTGATGCTCCAGCTCGCCGTCACCTGCTGCTGCAGCTTGTCCATCGGGGCGCGCATGACGAGTCGGATGCGCTCCGTCAGGATGCTGATGTTGTTGTTGTTGACGTCGAACTCGCCGATCTTGCCCATCGTGCCGGCCTCGGTCGCGTAGGCCGACTCGTCGAGGTACTTCTCGTAGATGGAGCCGCGCCCGGTGATGATGCACCGGCCGATCGCGACGCCCGCGCCGTTGACGACCTCGGCCCCGATCTCGGTGCCGTAGATCCCGCTGAGCGCCGTCGGCACCTGCGTGCCCGTGTTGAAGGTCTCGGGCGACTCGTTGTTCATGAAGAACGCGACGCCGGCGATCTGTCCGATGAAGCCCTGCTTGTAGATGAGGCCCTCGGGCAGCGACTGGTTGAGGCGCTGGAACACGGGGTCGGCGAACACCTGGCTGTTCGCCGTGGGGCTGATGTGCGCGTGGTAGAGGCCGTCCTCGTGCGGCTGGACGTTCGCGCGGCGGAGGAAGCCGACCGCGTTGATCGCCTGCTGCATGACGAGGATGTCGCCCTGCCCGATGGCGTCGATGCTGTTGCCGGCGGCGGCGCGGACGACGCGGGGCGCGTAGGCGCTCTTGACGCTGACGCGCTGGGTGAGACCCGAGACGCCCACCGCGGCGGCGAGCATGAGGGTGCCCGGTCCGTTGAAGTCGTTCGGGTTCGCGGGGATGAACCCGATGACGCTCGCGGCGGTGAGGCCGTTGATCGTGATGGGCAGCGGGAACGCCACCGACACGGGCTGCGGCGCGACGTTGCCCGCGGGGATGACCACCGAGGTGAAGCCGTTGAGGCTCGCGACCTGCAGCGTGGTGTCGCCCGTGAGCGGCGCCACCGTGGTGACCGTCTGGCCGGAGAGGTACGCGATGAAGAGCGCGTTCCGGGCGACGCGGTTGACCGACTGCCCGGCCTGCAGGCCGAGTTGGTGGATGTTCCGCAGGAAGAGGTTCGCGTTCGCGGTGACGGCCGTCGGGATGTGCGTGTCGATGCTGTCGGCGTACTGGCCGAGCGTCGCCACCCACTGCTCGAAGGGGACCACCTGCCCGATCGGGTCGGTGCCGGGCTGGATCGCCGTGACGGTGGGCTTGAGGAGCCCGGGTCGCGTCATGAAGATCTGCTGGCCGGTCTGCAGCGGCCACTCTTCCGGCATGGCCTCGGCGCGGTACGCGAGGTTCGGGAAGAGGCCGTCGTGGAAGGCGCGCTCCAGCAGGCCTTGCTGCTGCAGGCCGCCGATGCTGTTCGGGACGTTGACGTTGACGGGCATGGGAGGGGCTCCTGGACGTACGGGTCCGTGGGTCGGTCGCCCCTCCCGACGTGGGTGGGACGGCGTCCGCGTTCGGCTCCGCGCGCGCTGGGCTGCCCGTCAGTTCCACCCTGTTGACCGCCGGGTGTGCTCGCGTGAGACGGGAGGCTCTTCGCCGCTGATCGATTCGCTGTCTGCTGTTTTGGACGCTAGCAGGGCGTCGTCACGGCGAACGCTGGGGGACTGAAAGTCGACTTTCAGTCCCCCTCCCACCCGTCACTTGTACGAGAAGCCGGCCGCCTTGATCTTGCTGTAGTCCTGCTTACCGAGGACCGCGTCGTCGTCGACCGGCTCCGTCTTGTCGGGGCGTCCTCCGCCGCCGCCGTTGGTCACTGGCGCCTTGCGCCCGGCCTTCAGGTCCGCCTTCAGCTGCGCCCTGATCTCCTCGGCCTTCTGCGTCTCGTAGTCCTTGCCGATCTTGGGCTTCAGCTTCACTCGCTCGGTGAGGAACTCGTTGAGGATCTGCGACTCCTGCACGGGGGTCATCTTGCGGAGCGTCTTGCTGTCGTACGTCTGGCGCAGGTGCTTGGCGAAGCGCACGAGCTCCGCGTCGACGTAGTCGGGGTCGACGACCTTCTCCGCGGCTCGGGTGAGCCGGCGCTCGTCGCGGTCGTACGTGCGCATCGTGTGCGCCTCGCGCGCCTGGGCCTGCGCGGTGTCGCGCTCGCGCTCGGCGGTGGTGACGCGCTCGTTCGCCTTGTCGATCTCGCTGAGCTTCTCGATGCGAGCGGCCTCCTTCTCGGCCTTCAGCGCCTCGAGCTCCTTCAGGTCGGCCGTGATCTTGTCGGCGTCGTTCGTGCCGAATCGCTTGAGCAGGTCCTTGTTCGAGGCCCGCGCCAGGCGGCTCGCCAGCGCGCCGCGGGTCATCTCGATGAGCTCCGCGTCCTCGGGGATGTCGTCGCCGTCGGCGGTGAGTCGGACGCGCTTCGGCTCCGCCGGGGGCGTGGTGGTCGGCGTCTTGGCCGCGACCGGCGGGGTCGTGACCGGCGGCGGGACGGGCGGGACGATCGGCGGGGCGCCAGTGGCGCCCTCCACCGGGGGGACTTCGGGGGGCATGTGCCTCTTCTCCTTCGGGAAAGTGAAAACCCGCCCACCCCCGGAGGGATGGACGGGCTTGAGCCTACCGGAGGGGGGTCGGGTCAGATGACCGAGGCGAGTGCCTCGAGCAGCGCGTCCTGGTCGATGGTGCTCACGAGTCCGAACTTCAGCCGCACGCTCGTCGGCGCATCGGCCACCTTGAAGAGCACCTGCGTCTTGGCCACGTTGAGGTTCACCTGCAGCGTGGTTCCGGGGGCGGCGCCGGGCACCAGGACGGCGCACTTGCCCGTCACGGTGCCGGTGAGGATCTCCGCCTCCATCAGCGTCACCGCGAGGGTCGCGCGCGTCGCGAAGGGGTTGCCCGCCGCGGCGGAGAGTCCGTTGAGGCCCGTCGGGATGGTGACCACCGCCGTGACCGGCGTGATGGCGGGGATCTCGAAGGCGTCCTGCTTCATCGGCATGTAGAGGACGTCGACGATCGTCGGCACGTCCGCAGCCGCGAAGACGACGTCGCCCGAGGGGGACACCGCGACCTGCAGCGTGGTCGGGGTCGTGCCGTACCGGACGAGCGGTGAGCACTCCCCCGTGTTCGTGCCGGCGAGGATGGTCGCCTGGAGCACGACGGCCGCCTTCGCGTCGTCGGGGAGGGCCAGCGTGTACCCCGTCTGCAGCGTGTACGGGTACGCCGCGGGCGCGAGCGGGGCGACGCCGCGCCGGGTGGCGGGGACCTGCTGGCGCAGGATGCGACCGAACCCGAGTTGCTGCAGGTACGTCGTCAGGTTGTTCGGCGTCGCCACGTCGAGCTGCTTGGCGAGCGAAGTGGCGAGGGTCGAAACGGACATGGTGGACGAGCTCCTGAAGAGGGGGTGAGGTTCGCGAGCGAGGCTAACGCAGCGTTACGAAGACCCGACGGCGAGCCACTCGAGCTGCCCGGTGCCCTGGACGGCGACTCCGGTAACGCAGTGGGTCGGGTCGACCTCGAAGACGAGTAGTCCGTAGAGGTTGATGGTCTGCGTCGGACCCACGCCCGCGAAGGCGAAGGTCACCGCCATGGGCGACGCGCAGCGCATGTAGACCGTGTGCGCGTTGACGACGGGCCCCTGCGAACCGACCCCCGGAATCGCCGCAGGAGTGGTCGGGCTGTTGAGGTTCAGGAGCTGCGGCCCCGTGCTGACCGCGTACGGCTTCGAGCACGGGAGGAGCGCCAGCTGCAGCAGTGACGCGCTGCTGGGGAACCCGCCCGTGCCCTCGCTGCAGTCCTGGGGTCCGGTCTGCAGCGTGCCGCTGATGGCGATCTGGTCGGACATGGGGAGGGGGACTGAAAGTCGACTTTCAGTCGTCCGACTACTTCAGGCCCTTGAACGGGACCGGGGCGCCCTTGGGGCCGGCCGTCGCGCAGCCCGCGACGGTCTTGCTGACCTTCATCGGGTCGGCGAGCAGGATCTTGCCTCCCGCGGGGATGCTCGCGGAGTTGATCGTGCCGGCGGGGTTGTCGCTGTTGGCCTTCTGCGGGCGGTTGCCCTCCGCGATGAAGTCCTTGCCGCCGCCGTGGGTCCCTGTGCCCTTGGGGTTGGTGAGGAAGTCGTTGCCGCCCCCGCCCTGCCCCTGGTTGGCGGGCTTGCCGTCCTTGGTCGCGAAGGGAGGCGACGCGCCGTTCCCACCTTTTGCACTCTGAGCCATGGCGATCTCCTTACTTGATGTTCTTGAACGGCTTGGACCCGTTGTCGACCGGGGGTAGCGGCGTGACCGGTGAGTGGCCTCCCACGGCCCCGCGCGACGTCTCGCCGTCGGCCGTGCCGCCCTTCTTCGGGGCGCTGTTCACGATGAATGGGCGCTTCTCGGGACCGGCCATGGAGCGACGTTAGCGCAGCGGCATCACCCGGGGACCATGGCCACCACCGGCATCCGCTCCGAAGCCGACATCGCGAGGTTCGCCTCGACCGTCGCCGACAACTTCCAAGAGATCGCCAAGAGCCCGAACGTATTCGTCGTCGGGATCGGGGGCGACGAGCTGTTCGCTGCGTACCTGACCGCCTTCCCCGAGGGCACGAACCCGCTCTTCAGGAAGACCACGGAGCACGACTGCTCGACCTGCAAGCACTTCATCCGCCGGGTGGGCGGGGTCGTCGCCGTCGACGGCGGGCGGATCCTGACCGTCTGGGATCGCGCGGCCGAGGGGTCACCCTCCCCTTACCTCGAAGTCGCTCGTCACCTGCGGGACGTCGTCCGCGCGTCCCCGATCGCCGACCTCTTCCGCGTCGGCCAGAACGAGGCGAGCTTCGGCGCGAAGCAGACCCGCTACCTCGACGCGGACACGGGCATCGCCGGCACGTGGAACCACCTCCACACCGGGGAGATCCCGCGCAACCTGCGCGCCCCGCTCCCCGACAAGGTCCGCGGCGACTACCGGACGACCGTCCAGGTCTTCGAGCGGGGCCTCACCGAGCTGTCCCCGGAAGCGGTCGCGACCGTCCTCAACCTCATCGACGCGAACTCCCTCTACCGGGGGGAGGAGCACAGGCCGGCGATCGAGGCTTTCCAGAAGGCGCAGACCATGTTCCTCGCGTCGTTCGAGGAGGACCGTCGGCTCTTCACTTGGGCGAACGCGGGCGCGCCCGCGTCGCGCTTCCGCAACACGGTCATCGGCACGCTCGTCCAGGACCTCTCCGAGGGGAAGGATGTCGAGTTCGCGGTCCGGGGGTTCGAGACGAAGGTCGCCCCCCAGAACTACAAGCGGACGACGGCCCTCATCACGCCCGGCATGGTGAAGAAGGCGATGGAGACCATCGAGTCGCTCGGGCTCGAGTCGGCCCTCGAGCGGCGGTTCGCCGTCCTGGGCGACGTCTCGGTCAACGACGTGCTGTGGGTCGACGGGAGCGCACGTCCCGCCATGAAGGGGGGTCTTGATCTCGCGGACGTCCTCATGAAGCACGTGGACAAGTTGACCCCGACGTCGAGTGAGGGCGACGAGGCGCGCGCGGAGTCGATCCCACTCGACATCTTCGTGAAGGAGGTCCTCCCGTCGGCTACCACCGTCGAGATCTTCTTCAAGGGGAGCCTCGCGGGCAACCTGATGTCCCTGACGGCGCCGGTCGACCCCGCGCCGAAGCGGCTCTTCCGATGGTCGAACGACTTCGCGTGGTCGTACGGGGGCAACGTTGCCGACTCGATCAAGGAGCGGGTGAAGAGGGCGGGCGGGAAGGTCGACGGTGCGGTCCTGCGCGTGTCGCTCTCGTGGTTCAACCTCGACGACCTCGACCTGCACGTCCGGCAGCCGCCGGGCCGCGGGGTGAACGCGGGGCGGGACCTCATCTACTTCAGGGACAAGCACGGGTGGACGGGCGGGACGCTCGACGTCGACATGAATGCCGGGCGAGGCACCACCCGGGAGGCCGTTGAGAACGTCGTCTGGTCCTCGGCCCCACCCGACGGCGCTTACGCCATCAAGGTGAACAACTACTGCCAGCGGGAGACGAGCGACCCGGGGTTCGTCGTCGAGGTCGAGAGCGGCGGCAAGTTGAGTCACTTCTCGTACAACATGGGGCTCCGCAACACGGCGACGTCGAACGTCGCGACGCTCCACATACGAGGCGGACGCATCGAGCGCGTCGAAGTGGGAGACCCATCGATCACTTCTGCCAACGTCTCGCAGCAAAAGTGGGGACTCGAGACCGAGCGGTACGTCAAGGTCAACACGGTCACCCTGAGCCCGAACTACTGGGGGGACAACGCGGTCGGCAACAAGCACACGTTCTTCGTGCTCGAGGGCGCGAAGAACGACGAGGCGGCGCGCGGCTTCTACAACGAGTTCCTGCACCCCCGCCTCGAGCCGCACCGCAAGGTGTTCGAGGTGATCGGCGACAAGACCAAGTGCCGTCCCTCCGACGAGCAGCTCTCGGGGCTCGGTTTCTCCTCGACCAAGAGGGAGACCTTCCTCGTCCGCGTCCGGCAGGGGAAGAGGCAGCGCGTCTTCAACGTCAACGTCTGAAGGAGATCGTCATGGATAATTTCGAGTACGCGACCCGCACCAAGATCCGCTTCACCTCCGTCCGCGGGGACATCACCGTCGAGCAGCTCTGGGACGTCCCGCTCCGCTCACGCGACGGCCTCGACCTCAACGCCATCGCGAAGGCCGCGAACAAGGCGTGGAAGGACATCTCCGAGGAGAGCTTCGTCGAGACGAGTCGAACACCGGAGCACACCCGGCTCGAGACGGCGCTCGCCGTCGTCAAGTACGTCATCGAGACCAAGCTCGCCGAGGAGATGCTCGCGAAGAGGCGGTTGGAGAACAAGATCGAGCGGGAGAAGCTCCTCGAGATCCTCGCCGAGAAGCAGGTGGGGAAGTTGAGCGAGCTCTCCGAGAAGGACCTCCACAAGCGCATCGCGGCCCTGGAGGTCTAGGACTGGTCGTCGTCCCCCGGTTCGGGATCGGGCTCGTCGCTGGTCGTCGGCGAGCTCGGTGCCGGGGGAGGTTGGCCGAACTGCTCGAGGGGGACGGTCGTCATCAGGGGTCGCTCGGGCATCTCCCGCTTCACCTTCGACTTCTTGGGCTGCTCTGCTTCCCACCTCGCCCGGATCTCGTCGTCGTCGCGCCACTCGAGGTACGGGGGGATCGCCCAGGCGATGCGGTGCGGGGTGACGGCCTCGCGGTCGTTGGGTCGCGCGGGCGGGTGCTGGAAGAAGCCCTGCCACATCTCGAAGGCCTCCTCGGGCCGTCGGATCTGCCCATGACAGGCGTACGAATCTGACGCGGTAAGGTCGTCGAAGACGGCCGAGAGGATCTTCACCATGTCGCCGAGCTGGTCGTCGGCGTCGCGGATGGCCTCCCACTGCCCTCGGTTGTGCGCCCCCGCGAGCTCGGTGCGCACGATGCGCGTGGCCCAGTGCGCCGGGGCGCCCTGGAGGAAGGGGCTGTCCTCGGTGATGTCGTCGCGCATCTCGGCGAGTGACTTCTTCGCGACGAAGCCCCTCTGCAGCGTCTTCTCGAAGTTGGCGACGACCTCCATGCCGTAGCGCATCAGGATCCCCTCGCGCGCCGGGTGGGTCTCGTCGCCCGCGAACGAGCCGAGGCGCGCGAGGATGGACCTCTCACTGCCGTCCTCCCCAGCGCCCAGCATGCGCGCGAGGTCGAGCGCGAGGGGCTGCGTGCCCACGCCGCGGTACGCCTTGTCGGCCGCCGCGAGGTACCGCGCCGTTCCCTCCGCGCCCATCGCGCCGGCCTTGGGACCCTGGTCGAGCAGGAGCCCCTTCAGGCCGCGATTGAGCTGCACCTGGACGGCGCGGACCTGCGCGAGCGTCGCGCGGAGCTGGGTCGCGGTGAAGCTGTCCTTGCCGGGACCCCTCAGGCCCTCGGCCTCCTTGAGGCGCTTCTCGAGGTCCCGCTGCGAGGCGGCGAGGAGCTCGAGCGTCCTCTTCGTGCCCGACGTCTGCGCCAGGCGCTGCGCGGCGTCGCGGTTCGCGTCGAGCACCTCGCGCGCGGAGGCGACCTCCTTTTTGCTAGCCGCCACGTCGGCGAGGCTACTACCCCTTCGCGAGCGGCGGCAGGCCCTTGCTCTTGCGCTGCGCGTTGACCAGGGCGACGAGGTCGTCCGCGATGTGGTTCGCGAACTTGTCCTGAGCGCCCCTGTCCTTCAGGTCGTCGGGGTGCTCGAGGTACTTGTTCTCGCGCTTCAGCATCAGATACCGAGTGTCTTCTTGACGTGCTCGCGCGCCTTGGCGAGCTGCTTCGGCGTGAGCTTCGGGTTCTCCTTGCGGGCCCGTGCGTCCGCCTCGTCGAGGTGCTTGTCCGGGTTGGCGATCAGGTCCGCCACGACCTTCGCTCGTTCCTTGGGAGTCACTTGAGCCTCATCGTGAAGTAGTCGGGGGAGTCGAACTTCTCTTTGTCCCAGGTCGGGGCCGCGTACTCGGGGTTGAACGGCGACTGCGAGTCGGGCTTGAAGCCGAGCTTCTCGTAGAGCTGATTGAGCTTCGGGCCGTAACACTCGACGTAGTTGACCTTGGCGTGTTCGATCGTGTGCGCGAGCAGGAGGAGTCCCGCCCCCTTGGTATTGCCGCTGTTGAAGAGGGCCGTCGCCTCGACGCGACCGTCGCCGTGGTCGTGGACCGCCACGCCCGCGTCGCCGCTCTTCGTGACGAAGAGCTTCATCCCCTCGAGCTCCTTCTCGGAGTAGTGCGTCACGTGGTTAGTGAACTCCGAGTTCTTGAAGGCCTTGTCGAAGTCCGCCTTGAACTCCTTGGGGCTCGTCGACCGGATCCCGATATCCCCCGTCGCACTGGAACCACCGCCTCCCCCCGCTGAGAACTTCCCGTGGTCGTCGCGCGGGTGAGAGTCCTCGTCGAACTGCCCGCTGACCTTGGCGTCCGCCCAGCTCTTCGTGCTCATGGTGCGGGAGTGTTCTCGCCTTCGTCAGGAGTCTGACCCGTGTCCTCCCCGGGGTTCCCGCCGCCGCCCGGGGGCTTCGGCGTGCCCTTGGGCTTCGCGCCCGGGGGCATCGCGTGCTGCGCCGCCACGGCCCCGCCGCTGCCCGCCCCGCCCCCCTGGTCGGCCAGCTGCTTCGCGGCGTCGGCCTTGTCCTGCTTGGCGTCGTCCTGCACGCGCTTCCACTCCTCCTGACCGTCGCGCCCGAACGCCTCCGCGCTGAGCTCCGTCCCGGTCTGCTGGCTGATGACCGCCTTGCCGCCCGCCGCCGTGTTGAGCGTCGTGGCGATGCTCGCCTGGTCCGCCGGGGTGGGCGGGAAGCGCGCGGGCCACACGAGGTCGACGTCGACGCCCTCCCCGGGCGTGCGGTCGACCATGTCGGCCGTCATGTCCCCCGTGGGCTCGCCGTCGTCGCCGAGGACGGGGCGCGGGTCGGCGCGCTGGGGTAGGTCGAAGCTCTGGTCCACCTCGACGGGGGTACCGTCGGTGTCGTACTGGGTGACGGGGACCTGCACCCGCGCCTGCGCGATGAAGAGGATCGGCTCGGCGAGTTGCTGGAAGCCCGCGCCGTACTGCTCCTGCAGCGCGCCCCCCTTGGAGAGCATGCGCTGGTAGAGCGCCTTGATCGCGGCGGCGCTGGTCGCGGCGGCGGCCACCTGGTCGGGGTCCGGGATGACGCACTCGGCGACCTCCAGGATGGTCCGGCGGAACTCGTTGAAGAGCTTCAGCCCCGCGTCGATGCCGCTGCCCGCGAGCTCGAGGTACTTCGCGTCGCCGCCCTCCTTGTCGACGATGAGCGCGTTGTCCGAGCCCTTCTTGACGCCGAGGCGAGCGACCTTGATCGCGTCCTCCTTGATGACGAGCGTCGGGTCGAGGTTCAGCTTCGCGCCGCGCACGAGGACCGAGAGCAGGGTGTCGAGCTCGTCGAGCGCCTCGTACTGACCGTCGTAGTCCGGCAGACCGTCGATCGTCTCCGACGGCTGGTTCTGGATCCACACGAAGTGCGTGTTGCCGTCGCGGTGGACGCAGCTCTTCGCGACGTCGGGCTCCCACCGCGGCTCGCCCCCGTCGGGGTCGACCTTGGCGAGCTTGAAGGTGACCTCGGTGTTCATCGTCCAGTCGCGCCGGTACCAGTACGCCACCTCGACGACGCCCTTCTTGATGGGGTCGAACTCCTCGTTGGTCACCTGGAAGCACTCGGTCACGTGCCCGGGGATGAGCGCCTCGCGGTCCTCCCACTCGTGCACGAAGAGGTTCTTCGCGTTGTGCACCTGGAACCGTGGCTTGCCCTTGACGAAGGCCCACGACATCCCGACGCTGCCGACGGCCCCGCCGAGCGTCCGGGCGCGCATCGCGCGGAGCGGGAGCATCCCGACGCGCGCGCAGGTGGCGAGGAAGTCCTGGCTCTCGTGGTCGCCGGGCACGCGCAGGCCCGGGAACCGGCCCTCGCCGACGACGAAGTTGGTGAACGCGCTGTCGACGGCGCGCGCCAGGCGGTAGGGGGCCGACGGTCGGCGCTGCGAGAGCGGGACGTACGCGCTCATCCGCTCGGTGGAGAGCAGCGGCTGCGTGGCCTGCACGCCGAGGAGGAGCCGCCCGTCGAAGTTCACGCGCTTGGCGTCGTGCTGGGTGCACGCGTAGTAGCTCTCGCGCCGGGTGAGCTCCCGGTACCTCTTACCGTCGATGAAGGCCTGGGGCGTGAACGGCTTGCCGACGTCGCTCACGTCGTTGTCGGGTCCGTCGAGCAGGCCGCCGACGGCCTGGAGGTTACGCGTGGGCACGCGCCGAGGTTACCCGCGCCGGTGGATGCCGCGCGCCTGCAGGCTCCCGGCGAGCGGTCGCTCCGCCTCCTCGATCTCGCGCTCCTCGCGCCGCCGCCCCTCGCGCACCATCGCGTCGGCCTCCGGCGTGTAGCCCACGGGCCCCCACTGCCGCGCCTCAGGCTCTGGCATCGGGGGATACGTGTCGCGCCGCACGATGGGCGGGTAGATGGCGGCGCCCGCGCGCACGAGAAGGGATCCCGCGAGGACGAGTCCGTGGCTGACGAGGGCGCGGATCAATTGAACTGCTCCGTCGTCCACGTGGTGCAGTCGATGGTGCCGAGGTTCAGCCCCGAGTTGGTTCGCACGGTGAAGGGCAACACCATGTACCCCACGGTCCCCGTCGTGTTGCCGCTGAACGTGTACGTAATGGGCGCGAAGACGCCCGACGAGCCGGTCGACTGCTGGTTGTAGATGGTCGTACTGATGAGACCCGGGGCACCTCCGCCGCCCGTCGTGTTGCTCCAGTCCCCCCACCCGTCGCTCGTCACGTTCTGGTCGGCGCTCGTCCCCGACGCCCCGGTCGTCACGCGGCACTGCGTGACGATGTGCACGTGGGACATCCCGTGGACCCCCATCGGGACGTTCACACCGCACGTCGCGCTATTCGATAGGGGCGCGACGATGTGGCAGACGTCGACGTGTTTTGACTCCGTGAGGAGCTGGCTCACTCGGTTACTCGCCGAGTACGACATCGTCGGTACGTAGCCGAGGGACGTCGTCGCGTTGCTCGATGTATTGATGATGACGGGTGGGACGGCGACGGCAAACGTGCCGGTCGTGAAGCCGTCGTCACCGACCACGAGGTTGTTCGCGGTGTCAGCGGACTGGAGGATCACGTGCCCGTTTGCCCCGAGTCCCGATGTCCCCTGGATGCCGGCCTGGACGATCGTGTCGCCGCCGTTCCATGTCCCCGAGCCGCCCCCTTGGGCGCGGAGCGTCAGCGACTGCCCGCTGCCGCTCGAGGGCTGCAGCTGCGTGATGAGCGGCGCGAGGGTCGAGGAGGTGAAGCGGAGCTGCCCGTTCCCCGCCCCGGTCCCGAAGACCTCGACCCCCGTGATCGAGTCACCCGCGTTCAGCTGGAGTCGCCCAGGGATCCCCGAGCCGCTCGCCTGCCCGGCCCGGAACACCATGCTGCCGCCGTTGGTGTTGCCGCTGCCGCCGTTCTGCGCGGCGAACGTCATTGGGTTCGCGTTCGTCGCCGCGGGGGCGGGGTTCTGCGTGTACCCGGGGTTATTGACGAAGGCGTCGTAGACGATCCCCTGCCCGGCGATGTCGAGGAACCCACCCTCCGAGCCGAGCTGCAGGCCGCCCGAGGGTATGGCGGTCGCGAGGCTCGTCTCGTTGAGCAACATGACGTAGCCGGTCCCGGTCCCGAAGTTGCCGGCCCAGTTGCCGATCCGGTAGTTGTGCACCCCGTTGAGGTCGATCGTCCCCGGGGTGACCACGAGGGCGTTGGCACCGTCGCCGGTGCCGGCGATGATGCCCCCCGCCGCCCCACCGCTGCCCGCCTGACCGCCGAGGAGGTCGAGGGTGCCGCCGTTGCTCCCCGTCGCGCCCTGCTGCGCCTGGACGGTCATGGTGGCGCCCGTGCCGCTCGCGGCGGAGGCCTGGTTGATCGTCGGCGTCGTGGTGCCCGACAGCCACTGGATGAACGACGGCTTGACGAGGAATGGGCTCGTCCCCGAGGCGCTGTTCACCTGGGCGGACACGGTGCCCGACCCGCTCGCCGTGACGTCGTTGATCAGCGCCGAGATGGTCCCACCGCCGCCGCCCGCAGGAGTGGCCCACGCGGGAGCTCCGGAGACGATCGTGAGCACCGTGCCGTTGGCGCCTGGGTTCGGTAGCGTGTTGATGACGCGACCCTTGAGCGCATCGATCGCACCCTGCACCTGGCTCGAGCCGAGCGTCGGGGAGGCGAGCGTGTCGTTGTACCCGAGGCTCGCCGCAACCGTGTTGAGCACCGTCGGGGCGCTCGAGAGGTTCAGCGCAGTGGTCGAGTTGAGGTAAACGGTCGCACCCGCGCCGGTGATCGAACCCGCCGCCGCGCTGCCCGCGTTTCCCCCAACCCCGACCTTCACGACCGACGACGAGCCCGCGGAGGTGATGACGGCCGCACCGCTGGAGAACGCGCCGATGCTGCCGCTGTTGAAGTCGAACTGGGTGTTGACGGTCCCCGTGACGCTGATGAAGGGCGCCCCACCGGTCGCGTCGAGGTATGCGGAGTCCGAGAACTCGTAGCGGTTCGTCGCCGACGCCCCCGTCACCGTCAGCACGGGACTCGCGCCCGCGTTCACGTACTTCGCGCTCTGAAACTCGATCGCGCCCGAGAGGACCGCACCACTCGCAAACGAGACCACCGAGAGGGGCCCGCCGTTGAGCGTCATCGCGCCGCGGAACGTGACGCGCGAATTCGGGAATGACCACGTCCCCGAAGGGACCGTGCACGTACCACTCACCAGACTGCAGTCGAAGAGGATGGTGACGGGGCCGGTCGTTCCGATCGCCACCTGGTAAGCCGAAGCCCAAGTGCCGAAAACGTTGGCCTGACCGAAGTTGTTACCCGGCTGGAATATGAACGTAGTCCCGCCCGATACGTTCACGGCCGTGAGTGACGTCTGGTCCGACGCAGCACTGCTGCCGAGTGCGATCGTCACACCCGACCCCGAAGCGCCATTCGTACTTAGGACGCTCGTGCTTCCCAGATTGATTTGGGCCGTCCCGCCGCTGCTGACCGTCAGGACGGGATTCGTGCTGTCGCCGATCAACACCCCCCCGACGCCGCCCTCCGTCGCGTTGAGGTTGAAGGTCGACCCCGAGCCCGTCACCGTGATGAACGGCGCCGCTGCGCTCGCGGTGATGAAGACATTCTTCAAGTCGAGCGTGCGCAAACCGGACGTCGGCCACGTGATGATCGGCGCCGAATTCGTCGTCTTCACGCTCAGGTCATTGAACGAGTCGACGCCCGAGAGCGTGACGCCACTCGAGAAAGTCACTGTAGCGATCGCTGCATTACCCACCCCGAATTGCGGTGAACCCACGAAGTCGACACGCGGGTTGGTGAACGCCGCCGAGCTCGGGATCGTGCAGGTCCCCGCGACGTGCGTGCAGTCGAAGAACACCTGGATCGGCCCGACGATCGCCGACGCGGCCGATACGAGTGACGACCAACTCGTGAAAACGTTGTTCGACGCCGTACCTGACGGCGACCAGACGAGCACTGAGCCGGGTACGCTCGCAGTCGCCCACGCGGGCACTCCCGTGACCGTCGTGAGCACCTGCCCATTGGAGCCGGCTGACGTCAGGCCCGTGCCGCCTTGGGAGACGCCGAGCATCCCCGTGGCGCTCGCGAGGGGCGCGGCGATCGTCGCCGTCGTCATCGCCGTCGTCAGCCCCTTGGCGTTGACGGTGGGGATCGCGACCGTCGAGGCGGAGCCGAACGTCCCGACGTTGCTGTTGACGGTCGCGAGCACGTTGGTGCCGATCGGACCCCCCACGTCCCCCGCGAGCGTGGGGATCGCGGCCCACGTCGACGCACCCGCGACCGTCGTGAGCACCTGGCCGTTCGTGCCGGGGATGATGTTCGCGGGTGCCGCCGACACCGCCGCAGTGGTGATGGCAGTCGCCAACCCCTTACCGTTGAAGGTGACGATTGGGATTGTGGTCGCCGATCCAAACGTCCCGACGTTGCTGTTGACGGTCGCGAGGACGCTCGCCGCGGTCGTCCCACCCACGTCACCCGCGAGCGTCTGGGCCGCTTGATTCGCCGCGGGGAGGAGTCCAGTGAAGAACGCGGATCCACCCGCGAGGTTCCCAGCACTCGGCACCCACGCGGAGCCGCTCCAGTAGTACCCATTCCCGACCGTCGGCGCGCTCGAGGCCACGGGGCGGCTCTGGATGCCGACGACGTTCTGACTCGTGCTCGTGCTCCCCGCGAGGTCGTTCGCCCAGGTGACGCTCGCGCCCGGCGGGGTCGTCCACACGAAGGCGCTGCCATTCCACTGCAACCACCCGGGCGCGAGCGAGGGGACCGCGTTGTTCAGGATCTTGCCGACGGTGACGGCACTGGTGAGCCCCGTCGCGTCCCCCGCGAGGGTCTGCGCGGCCTGGTTCGCCGCGGGCAGCGTCCCGGTGAACGTCCCCGCGTTCGAGAGCGTCAGCGTCCCGGGCACCCACGCGGTCCCGCTCCACGAATAGACATTCCCCGAGCTCGGCGCGGAGGAGGAGACGGGACGCGCCTGCCACCCGACGACGGTCTGCGCCGTGTTGCTGCCCGCGAGGTCGACCGACGCCGTGAAGCTCGCCCCCGAGCTCGGCGTGTCCCAGACGAAGGTGCTGCCGTTGTAGTGCAGGTACCCGGACGCGAGCGAGGGGACCGCCGTGTTGCGGATCGCCGTGACGCTCGTCGCCGAGGTGAGGCCGTTCGCGTCGCCGACGAGGGTCTGCGCGGCCTGGTTCGCCGCGGGCAAGGCCCCCGTGACGAATGGCGCGCCCCCAGCGAGGTTCAGCGCGCTCGGGACCCACGCTGTACCGCTCCAGTAGTACCCGTTGCCGGTCGTCGGCGCGGAGCTCGAGACCGCGCGCCCCTGCCATCCGACGACGGTCTGCGACGTCGGGGTCCCCGAGAGGTCCGTGGCCGCCGTGAAGCCGCTCGCGACGGTGGACCACGTGAGCGTCCCCGTCGTGTCCGTGAGCACCGTCGTGCCCGAGCCCGGGGGCGCGGGGAGCGAGCTCCCGCCGACGTGCGTGTCCGCGTACCCCTTCTGCGTGAAGTCGTTCGCCCCGACTGGCGGGGCCCCCTGCACCACCACGAGCGTCGTGTTGGTCGGGTCCTTCGCCGCGAGCACGCCGCCGTTGTTGTTCCAGAGCGGACCGACGGTCCCCCCGGGTCCCCCGAGGGCCCACGTGGGGGAGAGGGTGCCGCCCGCAGAGATGAAGCCCGCTGGCACCGCGCCGAGCCAGTGCGACACCATCCACCCGCTCGGGAGGAGGACCGGGGGACTGCCCTGGACGAGGGGCCTCTGCGCGAGGGCCGTCGCCGGCCAGACGACGAGGACGAGGAGCGCGACCCACGAGAGGAATCGTTTCTTCATGACTGGTCCACCGCGTACTTCGCGAACACCGTGAGGGCCCCGAACGTCGCGCCCGCGACCGTCGCGAGTAGCGGGTGGGCGGTCCCACCCCACGACTTGAGGAGCGTCGACGAGATGTCGAAGACGAACCCCACGGGGCACCCGACGATGTCGATGTCCCCGGGCGCGAGGAGCAGCGAGGTGCTCCCCGCCTGCCCGATTGCGATCGTCGAACCCGGGCTGTACAGGGTGTCGACGCGCACCTTGAGGGTGTCGACCTCGGCGCCGATCGGGATGATCGTCCCGCTCGACACCGTCGCCGTCCCGACGGTGAATAGGATCGGCGCGGGCGCCACGCCCGCCAGTGGCACGAGGCTGTCGACGTAGTTGAAGTACGCCTCGCACGAGATGGCCCACCCGCGCAGCTGCGAGGCGAAGTTCAGCGCCGGGGCCATGGCGCTGAAGGCCGCGATCCACCTCGTGTTCGCGCGCTTGACAGTGAAACACCGCGCGTCGCTCGCCGTGTTGCCGGAGGCGTCCTGCACCGTCACCATGATGAGGAACGAGTCGGTGCTGTCCGGCGTGAAGCTCCACGTCGACGTCCCGCCCGTCTGCGCGACCCCGAGGGGGATGCTGCTCGAGGGCGGGACGTCGAGGACGGTGAACGTCCACCTCGTCACCGGCCCGGCGTTATTGCCGTTCGAGACGACGACGGCGGTCCCCTGGACGCCGAAGAGCGCCTGCCCGGCTGCGCCGACCGTAATCCCCTGCGTGTACTGAACCGCGGCGGCGACCATGCCGCGGAGAGTAGGCGACCCTAGTTGGTGACGAGGTCCGGGCCCATCGCGAAGGTGTACGTCCCGTTGGTCGTGGCCGCCGTGGGGTTGACGATGAGGACGAACGACGCCCCGCCCGCCATCCCCTGGTCCATGTTCGCGCTGCTCGGCGGGGGGTTGGCGATGGTCATGATGCTGACGAAGGTGATCGCCTCCGCCGTGAGCGTGAACGCCGTGCTGACGGCGTAGTAGCGCTGCGTGTTCGCGTCCCACACGTAGAGAGTCGCCGTCAGGGCCGGCGCTGTGGTGGGCCCGTGGTACGCGATGGCGAGGCGGTGCGGCGGGATCCCGTTGTTGTCCCGCGTGGTGACGCTGATGGCGAACGGCTGCCCGGGGCCGGGCGGTGCCTGGTTCCCCACGCTGTCGACCGGGAGTGCGTCGACGGTCCAGGGGGTGGACGCCGCCGTGACGCGCGAGAACTTCTGCCAGAGGTACATGCTGGGGGAGAGCCTACGCCACCGCGGGCGCGAGCGACGCGGCCACCCACACGACGCGCAGTCCGGGAGCGCACGCGTAGAGGCTGTAGCCGTAGTGGCCCTCGCTCCCGACCCCCACGACACCCTCCCCACCGACGACCCACCCACCCTCAGCGTCGGCTTGCGGGAGGTCTCGCAGCGTAGTGAAGCGGTCGTCGAGGGCCGAGTAGCTGCCCCGGAGGGGGCTCCGCTGCCCGCTGTCCGACGCGAAGCGCACCATCCCGTCGTAGGGGCCGTCGTGCTCGGGCACGAGGCGCGCGCGCCAGGTGAGCCCACGAAACTCCGGGGTGCAGTAGAGCGTCAGCGGCGCGACCATCGTGGGCACGCGCGCGTCGAGGGGGAGGCCGCCTCCCCAGCTGCGCTTCGCGTACCCGCCCACACCCGAGGCGCGAAACAGGTCCGGGATGACCGGGAGCGTGACCACCCCGCGCTCGCGGAGCTGGGCGGCGCGGATGGAGGTGACGACGCCGCCCTCCCAGAACTCGTTCTTCGGGTCGTAGACGACCACGTGCTGCGCCGTGTCCTGGATCTTGGCCATGGGGCCTCCTACAGGGGCGACCCTACCCGACCGCGACCGAATGTCGACTTTCCGTCGCTCGCTTCCCCTTCGGGCGCTCGTGCCGACGCGAGTAGTTCTCGGCCCACACCCAGAAGCGGTGGATGCACGCCGGGCACCGCAGCGGCTCGTTGCAGAAATGCGGTTGGATCGGCTGGTGCTTACTCACGAGGGTTCTCTTTTCTAGACCGTCCTCCCGTTGATGACGAGGCCGCGCTCGACCTGGTACGCGGGGACGGGTCCCGCGTTGAGCGACCTCGCGTGCGAGATCGCGTCGCCCTCGCTGTAGGAGCTGAACTCGCAGCCCGAGGACCCGCACACCTGCCAGACCACCTTCACTCGCTTCTTCATCGTCAGAAGATAAGAGTAGTTCCCAAGCTTGTCAACTACCCCCAGGCGACGGCCGACGCGTACCCGTCGCGGTAGCCGCTCGCGTAGTAGCTCTGCTCGGTCGCCAGGGACACGTCCTGCGCCTCGCCGTCACGCGCGTCGTCGTGCCCCGCGGTGAAGCCCTTCGAGTACGCCTTGTACTCGGGGCTGAGGCCGGCGAGCGTCGCCTCCCCGCGGAACTCCGCGCGCACTCCGACCGGGGCGCCCATGGCACCCTCAGTAGTAACGACGGAAGCAAGTCCCGTCGACGACCGGGTGGTGCGCCTCGCGGACGAACGCGGTGTCGCAGACCGCCTGCCTGTCCTCGTCGACGAACTCGGCGAAGAAGTAGAGACCCGTGTGGCCGTAGTCGTCCCGGTTGTCGCCCACCTCAGTGATGCGCGCCGGGAGGTCGTCCTTGGCGAAGAGCACCACGTCGCCCACCTTCAAGTCGCCCGCTGTTTTTGCCGTCGAGTTCATGGAGAAGAACCTAAGACTAGTCCCCAAGCTTGGCAACTACTGTCTCGTAGGGGTGACCCTTCTCCCAGACGAGGGCGTTGCGCAGGCGGAGCTCCCCCTTCCTGCACTCACCCGTCTCGCCCGTGTACCCGCAGAGGTCCCCGGTGCGCGCCAGGCTGGCCCGGAGGACCACCATCGCCGCGCGGATGGCCACCCGGCGGTCCGCCACCATCTCCTCGCCCGTGGGCAGGCCCGCGTAGTGGTGCACCTGCCAGAGCCCGTACGCGTGCCCGCCGTCGCACGTGCTCCCGTGATGCACCCGCTTCCCCTCCTCACTCGCGAGCCACGCGCGGTCGTTGCAGCGGCCGTCGTCGACCCACTCGGCGTAGTCGCTCTCGTAGCGCGCGATGGACGCGAAGAGGAGCGCCGTGCGCGCGCGGTGGTCGTCGTCCTTGAAGAGCGGCGCCTGCTCGAGGCTCACCGCGGCGATGTCGAGCGCGATGTCGTGCAAGTGCTTTGGGTCGGCCCTCGGCGCCCAGGCGGTCATGGCGGCGAGGACGTAGGCGGTGAGCTGGAAGAGAATGGGCATGGGGCTCCCCTTATGCCTTGCTCCAACGGTCGGATCCGCACGATGGTGCCCGCGAGGGTGGTGAGCGCCTTCTCGTGAGGGAGCTGCTGGAAGTAAGCCACCCCGCCGATCGCGCACCACGGGCAGAGGCACATGGAGTACCGATCGCTCCACCAGTGGCCGACGACGGTCACCACCCATGCGGCGGGGGACCGGCAGTCCCGGCACAGCTCGAGTCTCGTCGAGCGGACGGGGGAGTTCAGGACCGTGAGCTTCACGATCCGTGCTCCCGCTCCAGCTCTTCGATCACCTCGTTGTTGAAGTGCTCCGAGAGCACCTCGTAGACCCCGGCGATGCTGAGCAACTTACCGCCGGTCTGCCGGTCGAGGATCTCCTCGAGCTTGTCGTCGAACTGCGCCGTCGTGATGTCCTTCGCCTTGAACTTCTTCTTCGGTTTCGGCACGTCGTTCACTTGCACTTTCTCGCGAGCGCCCGGACGACGCGCGCGCTGTCGAGGGTCGCGTTTGGGGTCGGGTCGACGACGCGGGAGCCACGCGAAGTAGCCAGCGCCGAGGCCCGTCAGGAAGAAGCCGACGCCCCAGAGGAGCCAGTCGGCGAGCGAGAGCGCGATCACCGCTGCACGTCCAAGACGACGATGACTTCCGCACTCATGATCTGACGGTCTACTTGGATCTTGCGCCCAGCTTCTTCGAGCGCTTTGAGGACATTCTTCCTGCCTCCCTGACCCGGAGCGGTCACCAAGATCACGTCGCGGTCCTCACCCGCGTAGTGCTCCTCCCGGCCGCCGTGTTGGTAACGAATCGCGACAACTGTCTTCTTCTTCGCCATCGTGGCCTCCGGTGCGGAGCACCTCCCCTCGGAGATGTCCGCACCGCAGCCCGCGACTAGAACGCCATGTTCATCAGCTTGCCGGCCGCCTTGTCGATCTTCGCGCGGTCGTCCGCGAAGCCGGTCCGCTGACTCGTGTGCGTGAGGCCCGCGACCGCGGCCCACACCGTGCGGGGGTTGCCGTACCAGGTCTCGTGCTCCTCGGCGCAGTCGAGGGCGCTCGAGACGCGCTCCTTCGACAGCTCCAGCGAGTGGCCCTTCGCGTACTTCAGGATCGCGTTGAGGCACTCCTCCTTCGACACGCCGAGGACGTACTTCTTCGCCGCCTCGATCCCGGCCTCCTCCTCGGCCGCGCCGTCGCGGTACTTGCGGAGCTCCGTCTCGAACCCGTGGAAGGCCTTGCGGGCGGTGTTGCGCCCGGCGTGGCGGACCTTGAGCTCGTGCACGCCGGTCGCGCCCCACACGATGTGGTTGCCGCAGACCGCGTCCATCAAGAAGAACGTCATCGAGAGCGACGAGTCGCCGACCTCGGAGTTGCGGACGAAGATGCCCCTCATGAGAGAGCCGCCGCCCGAGCCGCCCTTGATCACGCGGTCCGGGGCGACGAGGAACGCGAAGAGGTCGTGGTCGCTCGCGTAGAGACCCGCGGGTCCGATCTTGCTGCCCGCGCCGATGTTGATCTGCCCGGGGAGGATGTCCTCCGCGGTGGCGATGCGCGACTCGCCGTGTCCGCTGTAGAGGCCCGCGGGGGTGCGCCAGCCGTCGAGACCCTCGAGCATCTGGCAGACGTCGTCGTCCCAGACGCGGTCGTAGACGTCGCTGAGCGAGGCGCGCAGCGTGAGCCCGCCGTTCTTGTGGAAGAGCAGGTGGCGGTCGCTCGTGTCCGCCTTGCGTGCGAGACCGACGTTGAGGCAGTCGGTCGCGACCTGGGCGGGGAGGCTGCGGAGGTACGTCGCGGGGGCGCCGACGTTCGCGCAGAACTGGCCGAAGGCGTAGTTCGTGAACTTCGCCGGGACGTTCGAGGTGCCGACGAGGCCGACCTCGTCACCGATCACGGTGGCGCTGAGGGAGGACATCGGGGCGACGGCGCCGACGGAGTTGTTGCGGGCCACCGTGCAGGCGGCGCGCATGTCGGAGAGGGCCCAGAAGCGCTCGTCAGCGGGTCGGTTCGCCCACTGAGAAGAAGCGGCGTGGAGGTTCGAGGACATGGGGTGGTTTCTCTTTCTTGAGGTCTGGCGGGCTCTGAACCCGCTTCACTCGGCACCAGCTTCCTTGCTGGCGAGAGAGAACCTAAGCCTAGTTCCCAAGCTTGGCAACTACTTTCTTTCAGGCCGCTGCGAGTACCGGCGCGGGCCCGCACATCCAGGGCATGCCGCCGAGCTCGTCCGGCGCGACGCGGTTCGGGTCGAAGCCCACGCCCGCGACCGTGATGGTGGACTGCTGCTTGATCGCGTACCCGCGCTTCGCGACGACGAACGCGCCGAGGTTGAACGCGCTCCAGTAGCAGTCGCCGGGGAGGAGCTCGTAGAGGTCCGAGGCGCTCGCGCGCACCGCGTAGCCGACGTACGCGCCCGCCCGGTAGCCCTCGGCGATGACGACGTGTTGCCACCTGGCGGCGTACGCGATGACCTGAGGACCGGTCACCTCCGCGCCGAAGCCCTCCAGGTCGACGAAGAGGTGCGCGCCCTGGGCGTACGAGACGCCGCGCGCCCTGGCGACGGCCACCTTCGCGTCGAGCTCGGGGTTCTCGCGCGTCGGGTCCCACCCGGGGTTGCGCGGGTGCTGCACGAGCCAGACACGGTTGCACGTCGGCCGGGCGCAGATCGACTGCAGCTCGAGGGACGTGATGTCGCCGGTGCTGTTCTCGTAGCCCGGGAGCGGCACGTAGCGGCCGAGGCCGAGGTAGTCCCTCGCGTCGAGCGCGGAGAGGATGCTCTGCGTCCCGCAGGGCCAGTCGCTGTCCACGTAGAGCCCGGGGGATGCCTGCACGGCGACGAGGTCGACCATGGTCCGAGGGTAGGCCCGGGGACTGAAAGTCGACTTTCAGTCCGATGGTAGTTGCCAAGCTTGGGAACTATCCTTACCCTCTTGCCCATGTCCCCCTCGTTCCTCGTCACCGCCGCCATCAGCTCCCTCAGC
>ODAK010001126.1_pt1 | contig 29827 bp, 22 predicted proteins | sample 1539591 | NCBI WGS metagenome assembly ODAK01 (sample SAMEA3539303, study PRJEB22396) | soil metagenome | biome: tundra; feature: field; material: soil | place: USA | collected 2010-05 | depth 0.15 m
GCGCTGGTGCCCTCGACCACATGGCAAGCCTCCCCGGACTGCGCGGACTGCCGTGCCGCGCGGACTACATGTGCTGCGCGGACTGCCGTGCCGCGCGAAATATCAAGCGCGCATCGCCGCCGACCAGGCTTCCCGGCTCACCTGTCACTGATGGTAGCGCTGCCGCCCGGACCGCCCGCTACGGTTACCTACCCGCTGGGGCCGGACGGGAGTCAGCGCAAGCGGCATTCGGCCGGCCGGGCACCGGGCTCAGCAGCCAGATTCAGCCCACGCAGGCCGGTCCGAACAGCTGTTTCAGGTCGGCCAGCAGCGACGGCGACGGATGCACCCGGAGCTTGTCATCCAGCCGCATCACCTTGGTGCGCGTCCCGCTCAGCAGCCGCAGGTGCACCTCGGTCGGGCCGGGATGCGTCCGCAGCACTTCCCGCAGCCGCTCGACGACGGGCGGCACGCACCGGGCCTCCGGCAGCGACACCACGAAAGGGCCCTCTTCGCCCGAGGGCAGCTCCGGGACGCTCACCTCCATCGCGACCAGCTTGGGCACGTCCTCGCGCCGGTCCAGCCGCCCCTTCACCACGACGATCGCATCGTCGATGATCAGCGTCATGAACTGCTGGTAAGCGGAGGGGAAGAACAGCACCTCGATCGCTCCCGCGAGGTCCTCCAGCGTCGCCGCCGACCACGCGTTGCCCTGCTTGGTGACCTTCCGCTGGACGCCGGACAGGATCCCGCCGACAGTGACCAGCTGGCCGTCGGCGCGGTCACCGCGGGCGGCCCGTTGCGCGTCTTCCTCGGCGGAGCCGACGAGTTCTGCCACCGAGCAGTCCGTCGCGGTAGCGAGGATATGCTCCAGCCCGAGCAGCGGATGATCGGAGACGTACAGGCCGAGCATCTCCCGCTCGAACCCCAGCAGCGTGGTCTTGTCCCACTCGCCGTCCGGGATCGGCACGTCGAACGTCTCGGCGCTCTCGGTGTCGTCGCCGAACAGCGAGTCCTGGCCCATGGCCTCGTTGCGCTTGACGTCGATCACGGTGTCGATGGCCTGTTCGTGCATGAGCAGCAGTCCCTTGCGCGGATGGCCGAACTCGTCGAACGCGCCCGCCTTGATCAGCGACTCGATGACCCGCTTGTTGCAGGCGTTCACCGGCACCTTGCGGAGGAAATCGGCGAAGCCGGTGAACGCGCCCTTGGACTTGCGGGCCGCCACGATCGACTCGACCACGCCGGTGCCGACATTGCGGATCGCGGCCATGCCGAACCTGATGTCGTCCCCGACCGCGGTGAACATCGCCGTCGAGGCGTTCACGTCCGGCGGCAGCACCTTGATGCCCATCCGGCGGCACTCGTTGAGGTAGAGCGCCGACCTGTCCTTGTCACCGGCGACCGAGGTCAGCAGGGCGGCCATGTACTCGGCGGGGTAGTTGGCCTTGAGGTAGGCGGTCCAGTAGGAGACCAGCCCGTAGGCCGCGCTGTGCGCCTTGTTGAAGGCATAGTCGGAGAACGGGACGAGGATGTCCCAGAGGGTCTTGATCGCCGAATCGGAGTAGCCGTTCGCCTTCATGCCAGCCGCGAAGGGCTCGAACTCCTTGTCCAGGATCTCCTTTTTCTTCTTGCCCATCGCGCGCCGGAGCAGGTCCGCGTTGCCCGGCGTGTAGCCGGCCAGCTTCTGGGCGATCGCCATGACCTGCTCTTGGTAGACGATCAGGCCGTAGGTGTCGCCGAGGATCTCGGCCAGCGGCTCGGCCAGTTCCGGGTGGATGGGCACAACCGGCTTGCGGCCCGTCTTGCGGTCGGCGTAGTCGTTGTGCGCATTAGCGCCCATCGGGCCGGGCCGGTACAGCGCCCCGACCGCCGAGATATCCTCGAAATTGTCCGGCCGCATGCTGCGCAGCAGCGCCCGCATCGGGCCCCCGTCGAACTGGAAAACGCCGAGGGTGTCGCCGCGGGCCAGCAGCTCGTAAGCGGCCTTGTCGTCCAGCGCCAGGGTCTCCAGGTCAACGTCCATCCCGCGGTTGGCCTTGATCGCGCGGACCGCGTCGTCCAGCACCGTGAGGTTGCGCAGGCCTAGGAAGTCCATCTTCAGCAGGCCCAGGTCTTCGCAGCTCGGGTAGTCGAACTGGGTGATGATTGCCCCGTCGGCCTCGCGCTTCCACACCGGGATGTGGTCGAGCAGCGGCTCGATGCTCATGATCACGCCGGCTGCGTGCACCCCGGCCTGGCGGATCAGCCCCTCCAGCCCGCGTGCGGTGTCGATGACCTGGCGGACCTCCGGCTCGGCCTCGTACAGCGCGCGGATCTCCCCCGCCTCGCCGTACCGCGGATGCTCCGGCTCGAAGACGCCGGCCAGCGGCACGTCCTTGCCCATCACCGCCGGCGGGAACGCCTTGGTGATCCGGTCGCCGAGCGCGTAGGGGAAGCCCAGCACCCGGGCCGCGTCCTTGACCGCGGCCTTTGCCTTGATCGTGCCGTAGGTGATGATCTGCGCGACCCGGTCGTCGCCGTAACGATCGGTGACGTAGCGGATGACGTCGCCGCGCCTGCGCTCATCGAAGTCGATGTCGATGTCGGGCATGGACACGCGCTCGGGGTTGAGGAACCGCTCGAACACCAGGCCGTGCAATATCGGGTCCAGGTCAGTGATGCCGAGCGCGTAAGCCACGATCGATCCCGCCGCCGAGCCGCGGCCGGGGCCGACCCGGATCCCGTTGCGCTTGGCCCACATGATGAAGTCGGCGGTGACCAGGAAGTAGGAGCAGAACCCCATCGCCTCGATGATGCTCAGCTCGAATTCGGCCCGGCTGCGGCGGACCTCGTCGAAGCTGCCGGGGTACCGGCGGTCCATGCCCAGCCAGACTTCCTTGCGCAGCCAGCTCTCATCGGTCGCCCCGTCCGGCACCGGGAATCGCGGCATCAGGTTCTGCTTGGCGAAGCTGACATCCGCGCGCTCGGCGATGAGCAGGGTCGTGTCGCAGCCCGCCTGCCATTCCTCGTCGGTGCTCGCCGCCCGCATCTCCTGCGGGCTGCGGACGTAGTAGCCGGTGCCCTGGAACTTGAACCTGTTGGGGTCGGCCAGGTTCGTCCCGGTCTGGATGCACAGCAGCGCCTCATGCGCGGTGGCGTCGGCCGGCCGGGCATAGTGGGAGTCGTTGGTGACCACGAACGGCAGCGACAGGTCGCGGGCAATCCGGCGCAGCCCGTCCCTCGTGCGATACTCCAGGCTCAGGCCGTGATCCATGATTTCGACGAAAAAATTGTCCGGGCCGAAGATGTCCCTGAAATCCGCCGCTGCCGCCAGGGCCTGGCTGTCCTGGCCCAGGCGCAGCCTGGTCTGCACCTCGCCGCTCGGGCAGCCGGTGGTGGCGATGATCCCCTTGGCGTGCGCGGCGAGCAGCTCGCGGTCCATCCGGGGCTTGCGGAAATAGCCTTCCAGCGAGGCCAGCGAAGACAGCCGGAAGATATTGTGCATCCCCTCGGTCGTCTCGGCCAGCAGCGTCATATGGGTGTACGCGCCAGCGCCGGAGACGTCGTCGTCCTTCTGGGCCGGCGTGCCCCAGCGGACCGGCTGCTTGTGCCGCCGGTGCTCGGGAGCGACGTAGGCCTCGATGCCGATGATCGGCTTGAGGTCGGCCGCGCGCGCCTTCGACCAGAAGTCGTAGGCACCGTAAACATTGCCGTGGTCGGTCATCGCGATGGCCGGCATCTCGTTGCTCGCGCATTCCGCGAACAGGTCCTTGAGCCGGGCGGCCCCGTCCAGCATCGAGTACTCGGTGTGCACGTGCAGGTGCACGAACGACCCGTTGTGTCCCCTTGCCGGGCTTCCCGCCGGGGCTGCCGCCATGAAGTACCGCCTCCTTCAGGCATGCTGCCACGAGCCCGCGCGCGGCGGCCGGTTCCCGGCCGGCACCACCGTGACGGGCGCTCTTACCTACTGGACCCGGGGGAAGTTGGCCGGGGCGCTGCCGCCGGCAGGGCACTCGGGTACTGAGCCCGCCGGGGGCCGCTCCGGCCCGGTGCTCTGACCTTATCGCCCGGATGGAGCCCGGCGCCGCGCCGACACTCCGGGCTCGCTTCGAGGACTCAGCACGCGCGGACCGTCCCCCCGGCTGACTCTCATGATCGCGTAGTTTCTCCTGTGCGAGTCCGCAGCAAACTCAGCGCAATCATGAGCGCGGCACCCTCACGACTCCGCCGTCAGCAGTTCGAGCGCATGCGCCAGATCCGCGCGGTAGGTGCTGGCGAACTCGACCCGGTGACCGTCAGCGGGATGAGCGAAGCCCAGCCGCACCGCGTGCAGCCACTGGCGGCTTAGGCCAAGCCGCTCGGCGAGCACGGGATCGGCGCCGTAGAGCCGGTCGCCCACGCACGGGTGCCGGACGGCCGCCATGTGCACCCGGATCTGGTGGGTACGCCCGGTTTCCAGGATGATCTCCGTCAGGCTGGCCGCCCGGAAGGCCTCCAGCGTGTCGTAATGAGTGACCGACGGCCTGCCTCCGGCCACGACGGCAAACCGGCCGTCGCCGGATGGATGCCGGCCGATCGGCGCGTCGATCGTGCCGCGCAGCGGGTCCGGGTGCCCCTGCACCAGCGCATGATAGCGCTTGTCCACCTCGCGATCGCGGAACGCCTGCTTCAGAACGCTGTACGCGCGCTCGCTTTTCGCCACCACCATCAGTCCCGTGGTGTTGGCGTCCAGCCGGTGCACGATGCCCTGCCGCTCGGCCGCGCCGCTGGTAGCGATGGTGTGCCCGGCGGCCAGTAGTCCCTGCAGCACGGTGGGCCCGGTCCAGCCGGGTGTCGGATGCGCGGCAACTCCGGCTGGCTTGTCGACCACCACGATGTCGGAGTCCTCGTAGACGATGCTGAGGCCCGGCACCGGTTCCGGGCGGGGACTGGCTGGCGCGACGGGCGGCGGCAGTGTCACATCCAGCCACTCGCCGCCCGGCACGCGGTCGGACTTGCCGGCCGGCCTGCCGTCCACCAGCACCGCCCCGGCGCTGATCAGCTCCGCCGCCCTGGCCCTGGACAGGCCGAACATCCGCGCGATCGCGGCATCGAGACGCTCGCCGTCGAGGCCCTCGGGAACCGCGACCCGGCGCTGGTCCGGCAAGGTCAGCCGCCCCCGCCCGGCAGCTCGCTGGTCCCCGGCAGCTCGCTGGTCCCCGGCAGCTCGCTGGCCTCCGGCACGTCGCCGCCTGGCCCCGCCGCGTCGCCGACAACCGCAGGCTGATCACCGATCAGCGCGCGCTGATCGCGGGCCAGCGCAGACTGATCACCGCTGGGCTCGGGCTGATCACCGCTCACCGCGCGCTGATCACCGGCCGCCGCAGGCTGAACGTCGCTGGGGCCGGGCTGCCCGCCGCTCACCGCGAGTTCTTCGCCGCTCGGGCCGGCCACCTCGCCGCCAGACCCTGGCACCTCGTCGCGGCCGGCGGCCTTGCCGCCGTTGTCCCTGGCCGACTTCGCCCTGCTGCCGTCGATCCCGATTCCGCGCGTCGCCAGCAGCACGGCGAGCACGCCGCCGCAGCAAATGGCGGAGTCGGCCAGGTTGAAGACCGGCCAGTGCGGCACCTGAATCCAGTCCACGACATAACCGCGGCCCAGGCCCGGATACCGGAAAATCCGGTCGGTCAGGTTGCCGGTGGCCCCGCCGAGCAGCAAGCCGAGCGCGACGGCCCACGGCAGGCTGCGGATCCGCCGCGATGCGCGCAGGATGAAGATGATCACGCCGACGGCGATCGCGGTGAACAGAATGGTCTGTGACGTCCCGATGCTGAACGCGGCACCGGGGTTGCGGGACACCCGGAGGGTGAGAAACCCGCCGAGCAGCCGCAGCGGTCCGCCGGAGAGCTTCGCAACGACAGTGACCTTGGCGGCAATGTCGAGGGCAAGCACGACGACGGCGACCGCCAGCAGGACGCTGATCCTGCGGGGCTCGCTGGCAAGGCCGGCGACAGCTGCGCGCCGGGAGGGCTGGCCGGCCTCGCTGCCGCCCTCCGGCCCGGTCAGCGGCGCTCCTCGCGCTGCTTGCATGCCACGCACAGGACCGCGCGCGGGAACGCCTGCAGCCGGGCCTTGCCTATCGGCTGACCGCACGACTCGCACGTGCCATAGGTACCCGCCTCAATACTGTCCAGTGCCCGCTCGGTCTGCGCGAGCAGCTCGCGGGCATTATGCGTGAGCGCAAGCTCGTGCTCACGCTCGTATGCCTTCGCACCGACGTCAGCCTGGTCGTCCCCCGCGTCGCCCACGGCGTCGCCCAGCCTATCGGCAATGTCAGATTCTGCCCGGTCGATGTCCGTGCGCAGCTCAGCGGCCTCAGCCGCCAGCTGGTCACGCACCTTTCCTAGCTCGGCCTCGGTCCATCGCCGCTCGCCTTGCCGCACGGGAAGAGCGGCAGCGCCTGAACGCGCGGCAGCGGTCATTTCCCGCCTCCCCTCACGTCCCTAGACGATGATCTTGACTGCGGGCAGTCAACGGAGAATAAGTGGTCAGCAGGGCGTATCGCAAACACGCCGACCATTCGACCCAGGCATTAACTAGTCACGTTCCGGCCGACGCCCCCGCAGGGCCGCGGTTCGGCCCGGCGCCGGCCAGGCAGGTCCCGGTCTGGCGACGGCCGGCGCCGATGCTGTGCACAGGCGCGCTGTGCACCCATCGGCTATCATGAGGGCCTGCGCGGCGCTGATGGGGACAGCTGCTGCTGCGGCGGTCAGGAGCGAGCCGGGGTTGGTGCGAGCCCGGCGACACGTGCAGCGGAACAGATCACCCTGGAGTCGCCGGAAGAACGGCTTGCCGCGAATCAGCCGCGGCCCCGGCGGGTTGCACTCGCCGCCGGCAGCCAAGTAGAACCGGCAGCAGAGCCTGAACGAAGAGGGCCGTGCCAGCCGCGGTGGCGGCCAGCGGCCAAGGAGGGTGGTACCGCGGGGCCGTCGCCGGCGCGCCTCGTCCCTCCGGCGAAGCCGTGCTGGCGGATCCGGAGTCCCGTCGGCTCGACCGCGGGAGGCCGACTACGATGTCGCGCGCTGACGACTTTCAGTCCCCGGCTGACGCAGCCGCGCCGGCTGCCGCTGCCCCCCGGCCGTTTCCCGACCTGCCCGCCGTCGTCAATCTGCCGGCGATCGAGCGCCAGATGCTGGCCCGCTGGCGGGATGGCAAGGTCTTCCAGCGCTCGCTGGACCAGACAGCCGGCGGACAGCTCTGGACCTTCTACGAGGGGCCGCCAACGGCGAACGGCATGCCCGGCGTGCATCACATCGAGGCGCGCGTCTTCAAGGACATGTTCCCGCGGTTCAAGACGATGCAGGGCCGCCACGTGCCCCGGATGGGCGGCTGGGACTGTCACGGCCTGCCTGTCGAGGTAGCCGTCGAGAAAGAGCTCGGCCTGACCGCCAAAAAGGACATCGAGGCCTACGGCATCGCGGAGTTCAACGCCCGCTGCCGCGAGTCAGTGCTGCGGCATGTAGACGCGTTCACAGAGATGACCGAGCGGATGGGCTACTGGATCGACCTGTCCCAGGCATACCGGACCATGGACCCCGGCTACATCGAGTCGGTGTGGTGGTCCCTCAAGCAGATCTTCGACCGGGGCCTGCTGGTCCGGGACTACCGGATCAGCCCGTACTGCCCGCGCTGCGGCACCCCGCTGTCCGACCACGAGATGGGCCAGCCCGATGTGTACCAGACCATCGCCGATCCGTCGGTAACCGTCCGGTTCCCCCTGCGCACCCTGCCCGGGGGCGCCAGTCCGGCGCTGGCAGGCGCTGACCTGCTGGTGTGGACGACCACGCCGTGGACGCTGGTGTCGAACACGGCGGTCGCCGTTCATCCGGACGAGATGTACGTGGTCGCGCGCAGGTCAGGCGACGGCGACCGGGTAGTCGTGGCCGACGCGCTGTTCGCCCGGGTGCTCGGCGACGGCTGGCATATCACCGAGCGGCTGCGCGGCGCGGATCTGGCCGGGGCGACCTACGCGCCGCCGCTGCGCCTGATTGAGATCCCGGATGCGCACCGCGTCGTCACCGCGTCCTTCGTCACCACCGACGACGGCACCGGCCTGGTCCACATGGCTCCGGCGTTCGGCGCGGACGACATGGCAACCGGCAAGGCACACGGCCTGCCGGTGGTGAACCCGATCCGCCCGGACGGCAGGTTCGAGGACGACATCCCGCTGGTCGGCGGGCTCTTCTTCAAGGATGCCGACCCGCTGCTGATCAGCGACCTGGCCGACCGCGGGCTGCTGTTCCGCTCGCAGCTGCATGAGCACAGCTACCCGCATTGCTGGCGCTGCGGCACGCCGCTGCTGTATTACGCGCTGCCGTCCTGGTTCATCCGGACGACAGCGATCAAGGACCAGCTGCTGGCGGAGAACGAGCAGACCAGCTGGCAGCCGCCGACGATCAAGCACGGCCGGTACGGCGAATGGCTGCGCAATAACGTGGACTGGGCGCTGTCGCGCAGCAGGTACTGGGGCACGCCGCTGCCGGTCTGGCTCTGCCCGGCCGAGCACGCTACCTGTGTCGGCTCGCTCGCCGAGCTGTCCGGGCTGGCCGGCCGCGACCTGTCCGGGCTCGATCCGCACCGGCCGTTCGTCGACGACATCGCCATCAGCTGCCCGCAGTGCGGCGCAGCGGCCCGCCGGGTGCCCGAGGTCATCGATGTCTGGTACGACTCGGGCTCGATGCCGTTCGCCCAGCACGGCGCCCCGCTGCGGAACGAGGCAGAGTTCCGGCGCGCCTACCCCGCGCAGTTCATCTGCGAGGCGATCGACCAGACCCGCGGCTGGTTCTACTCGCTGATGGTCGTCGGCACGCTGCTCTTCGGCAGGTCGTCGTATGAGAACGTGCTCTGCCTCGGCCTGGTCGTCGACGACCGCGGCCGGAAGATGAGCAAGCATCTCGGCAACGTAGCCGAGCCGATCCAGCTGATGGATACCCACGGCGCCGACGCGGTCCGCTGGTTCTTCGCCGCCTCCGGCTCGCCCTGGGCCACCCGCAAGATCGGGGCCTCAGCGCTCGAGGAGATTGTCCGCAAGGTCCTCCTGACCTACTGGAACACCACGTCGTTCCTGGTGCTGTACGCGAACGCCGCTGCCTCCGCGGGTACTGCCTGGGACGCCAAAAGGCTGGCCGAGGCTCCATCCCCGGCCAGCCGGCCGGTCCTTGACCGGTGGCTGCTCAGCGAGCTGCACGCGCTGGTGCGCGACGTGACGGCGGCCCTGGAGGCGTTCGACTCCGCGGCCGCCGGCCGCAGGCTCGCCGCATTCATCGACGACGCGTCGAACTGGTACGTGCGGCGGTCCCGGCGCCGGTTCTGGGAAGGCCCTGGCACGCCGGACGGCGCGGCGGCGTTCGCCACCCTGCGCGAATGCCTGGAGACGCTGACCCGGCTGATGGCGCCGATCGCCCCGTTCCTGACCGACTACCTATGGGGCGTGCTGCGCGGCGACGGCGCACCCGACTCGGTGCACCTCGCCGCCTGGCCGGCCGCCGATGACCAGCTGATCGACGAGCGGCTGTCCGCGCAGATGGCGCTCGCCCGGCGGCTGGTGGAGCTTGGCCGGTCAGCTCGCGGCGCCGCGGTACTGCGGGTCCGCCAGCCGCTCGCGCGCACCCTGGTCGGCGCCGCCGGCTTCGCTGACCTGCCCGGCGAGCTGCGTGCGCAGATCGCCGAGGAGCTGAACGTGCATGAGCTTGAGCCGCTCGCCACCGTCGGTGCGGATCTTGTCGAGTATTCGGTGAAGCCGAACTTCCGCGCGCTCGGGAAGCGGTTCGGCAAGGGCACCCAGGCAGTGGCGGCGGCGGTCCAGTCCGCTGACCCAGCGTCGCTGAGTGCGCAGCTGCGCTCAGCCGGAACTGCGCAGGTCGAGGCCGACGGGGCTCCGGTACGCCTCGGGCCCGACGATGTGATCGTTACCCAGACGCCGCGTTCCGGCTGGGCCGTCGCCTCCGAGGGCGGCGAGACCGTCGCGCTGGAGGTAACGATCACGCCGGAGCTGCGCAGGGAGGGCCTGGCCAGGGAAGTCGTCCGGCTGGTGCAGGACGCCCGCAAGGGAGATGGCCTGGACGTCGGCGACCGGATCTCGCTGCGCTGGTCGACGGCGGACCCGGAACTCGCCGCCGCGCTGACAGAGCATGGCGACATGATCAGCGCGGAGGTCCTGGCCGTCGACTACGGTCCGCGGCCGGGCGGCAGTACCGCGGCGGCAACCAAAGGAGCAGAGCACCTCGATTCCGACCTCGGGCTCAGTTTCCTGATCGCCGCCGTCTCCTGATCGCCGCCGTCGCGGTGCCGGACGGGGGCTGCAGCGTCAGCCGACAACAGCTTCCTGGGGAACGCTTTCGGGCTTGCATGCCTTGCAAGGCACGCAGCCGTTGGCCTCAGCAGTTCCTCTGGGCATTGCCTCGAGATCCTCCGGGCCGAGGAACCGGATCAGGAGGCAGCCGCTGCGGTGATACCGGGCGATACCCGGAACGACCACGACCGGCACGTCGCCGTTCTTAGCGGAATCGGATCCAGGGCCGGCCTGTCCGGCCGCGCCCGCATAAACAGTCTCCCCCGCCGTCGCAAAGTCCGCGCTGCCCGCTGGGCCAGAAGCCGCAGCCTGCCGCATGTCCAGTGCGGACCCGGTACCGGAAACCGGCTGGTCCACGTCGGCCGGCTCCTGAGCTGAGGCCGCCTGACTGGCTGTCTCGGCCGGCGCTGTCTCGGCCGGCGCTGTCTCGGCCGGCGCTGTCTCGGCCGGCGCTGTCTCGGCCGGCGCTGTCTCGGCCGGCGCTGTCTCGGCCGGCGCTGTCTCGGCCTGGGCAGACCGCTCGGCGGCTGCCGAGGAACTCACCTGATCCTGGTCGGCGCCATCGCCAGGCGGCGGGGTTAGCTGCCGGATGGGCTCGGACTCGGGCTCAGGTTCGTGGCTGCCTGCGACGTCTGCCGATCGCAGTCCCGCCACTTCAGCCCGGCCAGTCCGCGGCGCGGCACCGAAGATCTCCTCGCGCCAGATCACCACGCCGATGGCCAGCAGCACGCCTGCCGCCGCAGCCACTCCGATCGCCAGGTAGACAAGCAGCAGGCTGCTAGTGAGGACTCCCCCCACTAGCAGCCCGAGTGCTACCAGGACAACCGAAAGGACAACGCCGAACCGGATCACGAGCGGACTCCATTACCGATGATGGAGCAGTGCGGCAGAATTACCGCCGGTCGTGCTGGCCACTGTCGGCAGGGTGGAACCCTCCATTGTGCGCCACAGGCTCGGGAACGCCCGCGTACGATCCTGCTGCAGATGACGGCCCGCCATTACGAGCGTCCATCCGGCCCATTCCCGCAGGCACCGCGGACTGCGGGCCGCTGGTAACGGCTGGGAGCACCCCGCTGTCGGCCGAGCCTGCATCAAGGTCGCGCAGCTGGCCTTCCAGGTACGCCTTGAGCCTGCTGCGGTACTCACGCTCGAATGCCCGCAGGTCGTCCACGCGCCGCTCGAGTTCCTCGCGCGACTGGACCAGGGAGCCCATCGCCTGACGGTGCCGCTCCTGCGCGTCGCGCTCCAGGCTCTCCGCGCGCGCTCGCGCGTCGCTGGTGATCTGCTCGGACTGGCGACGGGCCTTTGTCAGCAGGTCGTCGGCCTCGCGCCGGGCCCGGCCAAGCGTGTCGTCGGCCTCGCGCCGTGCGTCGGCGATCGCCTGATCGGCGGTCTGCTGAGCCAGGGCGAGGACACGGGCGGCCGTGTCCATGTTGTCCTCGGAGGGCTTCCTGCTGCCCATCATGACTGGTTCTTGCCTGCGCTCGGGCTCATGCCGCTGTGGCTCAGCGGCCATGAGTTCCTGCGCCGGCTCGATGTGCGAGGCGTTCAGGGCAGCAGGCGCCTTGCTTCCGCCTCCACCTCCGCGCAGCACCTCGGCTAGCTTCGCCCGGAGCTCATCGTTCTCCTGAATGAGACGGTCGAGCTCGGCCTCGACCTCGTCGAGGAACGCATCGACTTCTTCTTCGTCGTAGCCGGGCCTGAGCCTGGTCGTGCTGAACTGCTTGTTCCGCACATCCGCGGGCGTCAGTGGCATGTCTCTCTTCTCCTTGGAGCGTGGTCCCCTATGGACGCTACCCGATCAGAGCTGTCCCACGGCCTGCAACAGCACAAGTACCACCAGGAACAGCAGCATGAAGCTGAGGTCAAGGGCCACACTACCCAGCCTGATGGAGGGAATGTAGCGCCTTAGCAATCTGAGTGGAGGATCGGTTGCCGTATAGCAGCCCTCGGCGATCACCAGGACGATGCCCGAAGGGCGCCATGACCTGGAGTATGCCTGTACCCAGCTGAGGATCAGCCGGCCAATGAGCAGCAGCAAGTACAGATAGAGCACATAGGTCAGCACTACCTTTGCGATGTTCACATCCCCGCCCTACCCTCACGGCGGATGCCTGGATGGCGACCTTGGTTGCCGTGCTGCGCCGTTCGTCGCGAGTCGTCTAGCTCTGGTTGAAGAAATCACGTTCCGCGATGCGGGCTTTGTCCTCGGCTGCGACCTCGACGTTCGCCGGGGAAAGCAGGAAAACCTTGTTGGTCACCCGCTCGATGCTGCCGCGCAGCCCGAAGATCAGGCCTGCCGAGAAGTCGACGAGGCGCTTGGCGTCGCTGTCAACCATCTCCGTCAGGTTCATGATCACCGGAGTGCCCTCACGGAAGTGCTCTCCGATCGTACGGGCCTCATTGTACGTGCGCGGATGCAAGGTGGTGATACGCGTCAGATCGGTGGTCTGGAGCTGGGGCCCGCTTGCGCGCTCGCGGGCCAGCCGGCCGTTGTCGAGCCCGCTGTCGCCGTAGACGACCGGATGGGCATCCGGCCGGTCGTCTTGCTCGGCGACGTCGGCGCCGTACTCGTCGTACTCATCCTCGGAGCCGTATTCGTCCTGGTAGCCGTCTTCGAACCGGTGATCGTCCTCTACCAGGCCGAGATAGACCGCCATCTTGCGCATCGCGCTGGCCATCTGCTGCCCTCCGTCATGCCTGCCAGGCGGAACCGCGCTGATAACGCGGACCACGCGTCGGACATTACCTGACGAAGGCCTGCCGGCCGCCGAGCAACGCCGTACCGATGCGCACGTGTGTCGCGCCCGCCGCGATCGCCTGCTCCAGGTCACCGCTCATGCCAGCTGAGATGATCGTCGCAGCGGGGTAAGCGGCCCGCACCTGCTGTGCTATCTCGCCGAGCCGGCCGAATGCCGCCACGGGCGCGGCGCCCAGCGGCGCGATCGCCATCACGCCGCCGAGGGTGAGGCCGCTTTCCCCCGCCACGGCGGCGGCGAGCGCCGCAGCGTCGGCTGCCAGGATGCCGCCCCGACGGGCGTCGCCGTCCAGGCTGATCTGCAGCAGACAGGTGATGACGCGCCCGGCCGCCCTGGCTCGCGAGCCGAGCGCCGTGACCAGCCGCGGCCGGTCGACCGAATGGATCACATCGGCGTAGCGCACCACGCTCGCGCACTTATTCACCTGCAGCTGCCCGACGAAATGCCAGCTGAGCGGCAGCCCGAGCGAGGCGCATTCGGCAGCTTTGACCGCCGCATCCTGATCTTTGTTCTCCCCCACGTCAGTCACGCCCAGCTCGCTGAGCAGGCGGATGTCGGAGACGGGGAATGTCTTGGTGACCGCGATCAGCGTCACCTCGCCGGCGCTTCGGCCCGCTGACGCGCAGGCTGCGGCGATCCGGGCATGCACCGCGTCCAGGTTCTCGCTCAGCTCGGCCCGGCGACCGAGGCGGCCGGCTGGCGGTGTGCTCACCCGCACATCATGGCGCGAGCCAGATGAGCCCGGCGAACCGCCCGGTCCGCCCGTCCCGGCGGTAGGAGTAGAGATCGGCCGTCTCGGCGGTGCACCGCCGGTCCGTGCTGACCTTCCCGACGCCGGCCGCGGCCAGCTGCGCCTCCACCCCGGCGCGGATGTCGATCCCGGCGCTGCCCGCCGCGGTGACGCAGCCGGCGGCAGGCACCGTGGCGGCCACCCTGGCCCTCAGCTCCGCCGGCACCTCGTAGCAGCCGCCGCAGATGGCCGGCCCGATGACAGCATGCATCTGGCCGGCCTGCGCCCCCGCCCGGGCCAGGGCCGCAACCAGTGCGGGCACCACACCGGCGGCCATGCCCTCGCGGCCGGCATGGGCGGCCCCCGCCAGCCGCGCCACGGGATCGGCGATCAGGACCGGAGCGCAGTCGGCAACCAGCACGCCCAGGGCAAGACCTGGCACGTCCGTGAAGATCGCATCGGCGGTTGGCGCTTCCTGCCCGGCGGTCATCCGGCTGACGGCGGAGCCATGCACCTGGTGCATCCAGGCCATCCCGGCCGGACCAAGCCCGCAGGCAGCGGCCACAAGCTGCCTGTTGCGAGCGACGGCCGCCAGGTCATCGCCGGCCGCTGCGCTCAGGTTGAGCCCGGCGAACGGTTCCCGGCTGACGCCGCCGCGGCGGCCGGTAAACTGGGCACGCACGCCCTCACACAGCTCGAAGGGCTGCCACGGGCTGCCCGCGCCCTGGTCGGGCGTGCCGCTCACTTCAGGAAATCGGGCACGTCGAGCTCGTCGTCCTCCTCGAAGACCACCGACCGGCGCCGGGTGCTCGCGCTGTCAGGAACGCGCACGGCAGCGGACTCAGCCGCGGCAGGAATGCTGCCCAGCTTGTCCCTGGCGGCGTACGCAGACGTTCCCGCATCGGCGGGCCGCGGCGACGGGACTCTGTCGATTCCGGCAGGGTCGGTGTCTGCCTGGCCCGGCGCGTCCGTCCCGGCTTCCTCCGCAGCGGCTGTCGCTTCCGCGGCCGCCGACGTCTCGGCGGCGCCGGCCGCCTCAGCTGCGGGCGGCGGAGCCGGCAGCGCGGCGGCAGCCGCGTCGGGCGCCTCGGGCACATGGCTTGCGGGCGCGGCGGCTGCGGGAACCTCGCCGGAGTGGTCAGGAAGCGCCAGCGGCCGCCAGCCTCCGCTCGCGGCGTAGCCGTTAGCGGGCGCGGCGGCCGCGCCGAGGCCGGCTGCCGAGCGTCCCTGCCTCGTCCGCGTGCCCTGGCTCTCGTCGAACCCTGCGGCGATCACCGTCACCCGGACCTCGTCGCCGAGCGCGTCATCGATGACCGCGCCGAAGATGATGTTGGCATCTGGCGCCGCCGAGTTGGCAACCAGCTGCGCTGCCTCGTTGATCTCGAAGAGCCCGAGGTCGGAGCCGCCCTGGATGGACAGCAGCACGCCGTGCGCGCCGTCGATGCTCGCCTCCAGCAGCGGGCTGGAGATCGCCATTTCCGCGGCGGCAACCGCCCGATCGTCACCGCGTGCCGAGCCGATGCCCATAAGCGCCGAGCCGGCTCCCGACATGACCGACTTGACGTCGGCGAAGTCCAGATTGATCAGGCCCGGTGTGGTGATCAGGTCGGTGATTCCCTGAACACCGGAGAGCAGCACCTGGTCGGCGGCCTTGAAAGCATCAAGCACGCTGACATGCCGGTCGGAGATGGACAGCAGCCGGTCATTGGGAATGACGATGAGGGTGTCGACCTCTTCGCGCAGCCGTTCAATGCCGTAATCCGCCTGTGCCGCCCGGCGCTTGCCCTCGAAGCCGAAAGGCCGGGTCACCACGCCGATCGTCAGGGCGCCGAGCGAGCGGGCGACGCTGGCCACCACCGGTGCGCCGCCGGTGCCAGTCCCGCCGCCCTCGCCCGCCGTGACGAAGACCATGTCGGCTCCCTTGAGAACCTCCTCGATCTCCTCGCGGTGATCCTCAGCCGCCTTGCTGCCGATGTCGGCGTTGGCGCCAGCGCCCAGCCCCCTGGTGAGTTCGCGGCCGACGTCGAGCTTGACGTCGGCGTCACTCATGAGAAGCGCCTGGGCATCTGTGTTTATCGCGATGAACTCAACGCCCTTGAGTCCCTCTTCGATCATCCGGTTTACGGCATTGACGCCGCCCCCGCCGATACCGACGACCTTGATGACCGCCAAATAGTTCTGCGGTGCTGCCACGGGGAGGGACCCTTTCCGCTCGTTTGCCTGTCGCGTATCCGCCGGCCGCCCTTGTCTTCGGCCGTCCCGCCTAGCTCGGGAAAATCTGCCGAAGCAGTTTGCCGAAATATGCCCCCAATAACATTGGCGGGACTGCTTCCATTTTTTTCAGCAAGTCAACTCTCACCCTCAAGTTGAGATTTAGAGTATGCTAAGCTACCGGCTGATACGGACAGTAGAGTTGCGCGCTGCCCGGGGTCAACTAACTGCGCCCCAAGGGCGCCCGGCGTGTCGCGGATCTCCTGGCCGGACAGCCGATCCGGCAAGCCGCTCCGGGGCCATTGCACTGCGCCGCACATGTCCATCTGCAAATGTCGTCAGCCTCCTGTCACGGCCGTGCCAGGGTCGCTGACGTCGTAATACGAGGCGTGCGTGCGCATCAGTATGGTGAGCTCCGCCGCCTTGGCGCCCGGCTTGTCCGTGCCGCCCCACACAACAGTGACGCCGCCGCGCAGATCGAGAGTTACCTGATCGGCCGCTGGCACATTCACCGCCGTGACCCGGCCGCGCAGCGGGGCAGGCAGCTCATCCAGAACGACGACCGCAGCACGAACCTGAGCGCTGCCCCGCAGCGACCCGGCAGGCGGCGACTGCAGCAGCGGCACCCGCCACGGCCGGCTGGCTGTCGAGCGCACGACCACCCCGAACTCGTCGACAAGCTCGAAAGAACCCTGCTGCGCTATGGCGAGCGCCGGCGTCCGCTCTCGTACCGAGATCACCACAGTGTTCGGCCAGTCCCGGCTGACCTGGGCGGACTGGACCTCGGTGAGCTGCTCAACCTGGCGTGCCACCTGCGCGGTGTCAATCCGGATCAGCGGGATCCGTGGCCGGATCGCTGCAGCCCTGAGCACCGCCGCCTCGGGCACCAGCCGTGTGCCGGTGACCCGTACCGACCGGACCGTCAGCAGGCTCGAGCCCAGCAGCGCCCAGGCCGCTGCCGCCAGGATCGCGACGATCATGACCGCGAAGAACGCGACCTTCCACGGGTCGCGTGCGCGGCGCGGGCCAGTGCCGCCGCCGTGCCCGCCGGGGTGCTGGGCACCCAGCGTGCCGGCCGTGCCAGGGCCGGCCGTGCCGGCAGCGGCAGAGCCGGCGTGGGCATCGCGCTGGCGCATCACCCGGTATCCCTGGCCCGCTGGCGGAGCGCCGCGACGATAAGCGGGCCCAAAGTGGTGACATCGCCCGCCCCCATCGTCAGCACGAGATCCCCGGGCTTGGCGAGCCCGGCAATGGCTGCCGGAACGGCCGCCATGTCGGCGAGGAACTGCGCCGTCGCACCGGGCACGGCGTCGGCTACGAGCCTGCCGGTGACGCCGGGCTCCGGGTCCTCGCGCGCGGCGTAGATGTCCAGCACGATGACTTCATCGGCTATGCCGAGAGCGGCGCCGAAGTCCGCGGCGAAGATCCTGGTCCGGCTGAACAGATGCGGCTGGAAGACCGCGATGACCCGGCCGCCGGCGGCGACGTCGCGGGCGGCGGTGAGATCGGCGGCCAGCTCAGTCGGGTGATGCGCGTAGCTGTCCAGCACCTGCACGCCGTCAGCCTCGCCCTTGAACTCCATCCGCCGCCGGGCGCCCCGGTAGGCACCGAGGCCGCGCGCCACCTCTTCGGGAGCAAAACCGAGCTCCACGGCAAGCGCGAAGGCGGCTGCCGCATTCAGCGCGTTGTGCCGGCCGGGCACCATGATCTCGAGCGGCACCCCGGCCGCGGCGCCTGCTCGCGCCCGGTGTCCCGCGGTCACCGTGAGCCTGGTGCGCATGCCGACCGGGGTCACCTCGCTGAGCTGGTAGTCGGCGTCCGCCGAGGCGCCATAGGTCAGCACGCGCAGCGGCAGCTGCGCCGCCGCGCCGCCGGCCAGCGACCGGGCGCCGGGATCGTCGGCGCAGGCAACGAGCAGGCCGCCCGCACTGATCTTCCGGGCGAACGCCGCGAACGCCGCCTCGATATCGGCAAGGCTGCCGTAGTTATCCAGGTGGTCGGCCTCGATCGAGGTAATCACCGCGGCGGCCGGCGCCAGCATCAGGAATGACCCGTCGCTCTCGTCCGCTTCGACGACGAATGCTTCCCCGCTGCCCTGGTCCGCGCCGATCCCGGTCTCCTCGAGGATCCCGCCGATGACGTAAGACGGCGCCGCCCCGCAGCTGCGCAGGACCGTGGTAATCATCGAGGTCGTGGTGGTCTTCCCGTGCGTGCCGGCGATCGCGATGCCCTGCCCGCCCAGCATCACCGAGGCCAGTGCCGCCGCTCGGTGCAGGATCCTGATGCCCCGGCGCCGGGCCTCGGCAAGCTCGGGATTGCCGGGCCGGATGGCCGTCGACACAACCAGCGTGTCCGCGTCGCCGAGGTTGTCCGCCTGGTGGCCGACGCAGACGCGGGCACCGAGCGCCGCGAGCTCATCGAGCTGCGGCGAAGACGCCGAGTCGCTGCCCGACACCGCGACGCCCCGCGCCAGCAGGATGCGCGCGATCCCGGACATGCCCGCGCCGCCGATGCCGGCAAAATGAACCCGGCCGAGCTCGCCGACCGGCACCGGATCTACCGGCGCGACCAGGCCCATGTCATCGCCCTCCCCTTCTGGCGGCTCACCGGCCGTGCTGCCCGCCGCGGCGGCCGCGGCGGGCAGCACGGCCGCGGATGACGCTCATCACTTCCGCCGCCAGCATGCTGTCGGCGTCCCTGCTCCCCGCCGCCGCTGCCGCCCGCGACATCGCGGCCACCAGCTCGGCGTCGAGCACGACCGGCAGCAGCGTGTCGCGGATCCAGTCCGGGCTGAGCCTGGCGTCGTCCACGATCATGCCGCCGCCTGCCCGCTCGACCGGCAGGGCGTTCAGCCGCTGCTCGCCGTTGCCGTGCGGCAGCGGGACGTAGGCAGCCGGCAGCCCGACGGCAGTAAGCTCGGCGCAGGTCATGGCGCCGGCCCGGCAGAGTGCGAAGTCCGCTGCCGCGTAGGCCAGATCCATCCTGTCGACATAGGGCAGCACCAGGTAGGGCGTATCGCCGGGCGGCACCTCGATATCAGCCGCGGCCCTGGGCCCGACGATGTGCAGCACCTGCACCCCGGCCGCGCGGAGCAGGCCGGCTGCGCCCGCCGCCGCCCGGTTCAGCGAGCTCGCGCCCTGCGATCCGCCGGTGACCAGCAGGACGGGGAGGTCGGGGCGCAGCCCGAAATGGGCACGCGCCTTGTCGCTCATCGCCAGCCGGTTCAGCCCGCTGATCTCCCGCCGGATCGGGATTCCGATCCAGCGGGCGTGCCGCAGCCGGGTACCGGGCTGACCGGTGAAGACGTGCCGGGTCAGCAGCGCGCCGATCCTGTTCGCCAGGCCGGGCCGCGAGTTCGCCTCGTGCACGACGATCGGCACGCGGCGGCGCCGTGCCGCCAGGTAACCGGGTGTCGCGACATAGCCGCCGAAGCCGACGACAACCTCGGCGCGCGCGGTGTCCAGCACCGCGGCAGCCGCGCCCACCGCCGCTGCCATCCGCTGCGGCACCGACACCAGCTGCGGCGTGAGGGATCTGGGCAGCGGGACAGCGGGGATCAGCGCGAGCTCGTAGCCGCGCAGCGGGACCAGCCGGGTCTCCAGGCCGCGCTCAGTTCCCAGGCAAGTGATCGGGATAGCGGGGTCGGCGCGCCGCAGCGCATCGGCAAGGGCCAGGGCCGGCTCGATATGACCGGCGCTGCCTCCGCCCGCAATGACCACGCTCATGGTCAGCCCTGCCTTCCTTCCGCTTGCGCCTCCGCTCGTGGCCCGGCCTGCCTGGCCGGCGGCCCGCAGCCGGGCGGACCGGTGCGGCAGCGCTCAGCTTGGCCGCCGGCCCAGGCCCAGCCAGCTTAGGATGCGGTGCGACAAACCGGGGCCAGCAGCCGCGAGCGCCTGCGCCGCGCCCGGCTCGCGCCGGGCGAACGACAGCAGCATTCCGAGCGCAGCCATGGTCACCAGCAGCGAGGAAAGGCCCGCGGAGATCAGCGGCAGCGGAACCCCGGTAATCGGCAGCAGCCCGAGCACGGAGCCGATGTTCACCACCGCCTGCGCCACGATCCAGGCGGTAATGGCAGCCGCGGCCAGCCGCACGAACGTGCTGGTCACCCGCCGGGCTATCCGCAGGCCGGCGTAAGCCAGCCCGCCGTACAGGACGGTCACGCACAGCGTGCCCACCAGCCCGAGCTCCTCGCCGAGAATGGCGAAGATGAAGTCGGTCGTTGATTCGGGCACCCACCCCCATTTCGCCCGGCTGGCACCCATCCCCACGCCGAACAGGCCACCGGAGCCGACGGCGTACTTGCCCTCGGCCGGCTGCCAGCCCAGCGGCGACCTGGGACCCGGGTTGCTGAAGAAGCCAGTGATCCGCCTCAGCCGGTACGGGGCGACGACGATCAGGATGAGCAGGATGAACGCGATCAGCCCGAGCATGCCCAGCATCAGCCTGCCCGGCGTTCCGATGACCCACAGGAGGGCGAGGAAGATCACTAGCAGCACGCAGGTCGTGCCCAGATCGTCGCCGGCCAGCACGAGCAGGCTGAGGATGGCCGCTCCCGGCATCAGCGGGATCAGCAGATGCCGCCAGTCCGTCAGCTGGCCGAGCTTCTCCTTGCGGGCGAGCAGATCGGCCCCCCACAGCATGAACGCCAGCTTGGCGAGCTCTGATGGCTCGAGCGGCAGGGGGCCGACCTGGATCCAGCGCTCGCCGCCGTTGACCGTCTGGCCGAACCCGAGCACAGCGACCAGGCCGAGCACGGACGCCACGAGCATCGGGTAGGCCAGGGCACGGAAGAACCTGGGCGGGCATTTCGAGGCCGCCCACATCAGCGGCAGCCCGACGGCGACCCCGAGCAGCTGCTTCTCGAATTCGCCATACAGCGAGCCGCCGTGGACGAGCGCATAGGCCGATGACGTCGACAGCACCATGACCAGGCCCAGAGCGAGCAGCAGCGCGGTGATGCCGAGGACCAGATAGTACGAGGTCAGCGGCCGGTCCATCAGGCCGAGCGTGGTCGCCGCGCGGTCTTTGACGCCCGGCAGGCCGCGGCCGACCGCCCCGGCGGCCTCCGCCGTGGTCTCGCCGGGGGCTGCCGCCGCGCTCACCCGCGTCCTGTCAGCCGCGCCACGGCAGCGGCGAATGCGTCACCGCGCGCCGGATAGTCGCGGAACATGTCAAAGGACTGGGCCGCCGGGGCCAGCAGCACGGTGTCGCCGGGCGCGGCAAGCCGCGTTGCCGCCGTCACCACGAAATCCATGACTCCAGTGTCGGCGCCGGCCGCCTCGACCACCGGGACATCCGGCGCGTGTCGCGCCAGAGCCTGGCGAAACCTGTCCCGGTCCGTGCCGAGCAGCACGACGGCCCGCAGCCGCGGCGCGACCGACCGGGCAAGCTGATCGAGATCCTCGTCGGCGCCCCGGAACAGGCCGCCCGCCACCCAGACCACCGAAGGGTAGGCCGCGAGCGACGCCGCGGCCGCGTGCGGGTTGCTGGCCTTGGAATCGTCCACGTAGTCAACGCCCGCCACCCGGCCGACCAGGCTGATCCGATGCGGGTCCGGATGAAAGCCGGCCAGCCCGGCGCGGACGGCCTCTGCCGGATCGCCGTAGGCGCGCGCGAGCGCCGCGGCGGCGAGCGCGTCAGCGACATTGTGCGGGGCTGGCGGCCGGACATCGCTGAGGCCGGCGAGGCGTGCTCCGGCGGCGAACGCGCGATCGACCAGCGCGTCGCCGGCCACGCCGAGCTCGCCGGGTCCCGGCGGCCCGAGCCGGAACGCAACCACCCTGGCGGCCGCTGGCGCCGCCGCGGCCAGCGCTACGGAGCGCTCGTCGTCGGCGTTGCAGATGGCGATCGTGCCCGCGGCGTAGATCCGGCCCTTGTCCCTGGCGTAGGACTCGATGTCGCCGTGCCAGTCGAGATGATGCGCGGCGACATTCAGCACGGCGGCGGCCAGCGGCCGCACCGTCGAGCTCCAGTGCAGCTGGAAGCTGGACAGCTCGACGGCGATAACCGGGTAGGGCTCTGGCTCGGTCACCGCCTCGACTGCCGAGGTGCCGACATTTCCAGCGGCGATGCTGCGGTGCCCGGCCGCGGCGAGCATCGCGGCCAGCATCCGCACGGTCGTGGTCTTTCCGTTGGTGCCCGTGACGGCCAGCCACTGCTGGCGGGAGCCGTCGGGCAGCACGGGCCGCAGGCGCCAGGCGAGCTCCACGTCCCCGATCACAGGTATCCGGCCGGCTGCCGCAGCCACCAGCAGCGGCGCGTCGGGCCGCCAGCCCGGCGAGGTGACCACCAGCTCGGTTCCCGCGGGCAGCGCCGCCGCGGACTCGCCAAGCCGGACCGTGACGCCGAGCTCGGCGAGCCCGGCCGCAAGCTGACGTCGCTCCGGGTCGCCGCGCGAGTCCACGACGATCACCTGCGCGCCGCGAGCGGCGAGGGCCCGGGCGGCCGGCGGCCCGGAGACACCCAGGCCGGCCACGCAGACCTGCCGGCCGGCGAGGTGATCTGCTGCGAACGTCATCGGCTCATCTGTTCGGCTGGAGTCAGGCATCCGCTAAGCCTGCCAGCGGGCCCGCCGCGCCGCCCGCATCCGGGCAGCCGCGCCGCCCCATTTTCCCCTCGCCCGGCAGCCAGGCCGCGGCGGGGCCCCTCATCCGGGCAGCCACTGGATGTAGAAAATGCCGAGGCCAAGGGCGATGAACAGCCCGCAGATCAGCCAGAACCTGATCACGATCGTCGTCTCGGCCCAGCCCAGCAACTCGAAATGATGCTGCAGCGGCGCCATCCGGAAGACCCGGCGCCCGGTCATCTTGTACGACCCGACCTGGATCACCACCGACAGCGTGATGATCACGAACAGGCCGCCCAGGATGACCAGCAGCAGCTGGGTCTTGGTGCACACCGCCAGCCCGGCGAGCACCCCGCCCAGGGCCAGCGACCCGGTATCGCCCATGAAAATCCGGGCCGGCGGCGCGTTCCACCACAAGAACCCGAAGCACGCGCCCAGCACCGAGGCAGCCACCACCGCCACGTCCAGCGGATCGCGCACCTGGTAGCAGTGCGCGCTGACGACCGGAGCGCAGTCGTTGCGCAGCTGCCAGTTCGCGATCAGCACATAAGCGGCCAGCACCTGGACCGTAGCGCCCGTCGCGAGGCCGTCCAGGCCGTCGGTCAGGTTCACCCCGTTCGACCAGCCGGCGATCATGAGAATGATCCAGATCGCGAAGGGCAGCACGCCGAGGGCCGGCCCGAAGTCGCGCAGAAACGACAGGCTCGCATCGGCAGGCGTCACGGCGTAGCGATCAGGAAAATGCAGCACCGCGATCGCGAACAGCGCGCCGACGACCGCCTGCCCGGCCAGCTTGGCGCCGCTGCGCAGGCCGAGGCTGCGCTGCTTGTAGATCTTGATGAAGTCGTCGAGGAAGCCCACCAGGCCCATGCCCGTCATCAGCAGCAGCACGAGCAGGCCGGAGGCAGACACCGGGAAGCCGGTGGTCACGTGCCCGACGAGGTAGCCGATCAGCGAGGCGATGACGATGACCGTGCCGCCCATCGTCGGAGTGCCGCGCTTGGTGACGTGCGCGGCCGGTCCGTCCTCCCGGATCAGCTGGCCGTAGCCGCGCCTGATGAAGATCTTGATGGCCAGCGGGGTGCCGAACAGGGCCAGGAACAGCGAGACGCCAGCGGCGACGATAATCGTTCGCACAGGTCGCCCCCTCGCTCGCCGACGCCATCACCGGGTACGCTGCCGCTTGTCGTACTAGGGCGGTTTCAGGAGAGCGGCTGCAGCCACTCCACGTAGAAAATGCCGAGGCCAAGGGCGATGAACAGCCCGCAGATCAGCCAGAACCTGATCACGATCGTCGTCTCGGCCCAGCCCAGCAACTCGAAATGATGCTGCAGCGGCGCCATCCGGAAGACCCGGCGCCCGGTCATCTTGTACGACCCGACCTGGATCACCACCGACAGCGTGATGATCACGAACAGGCCGCCCAGGATGACCAGCAGCAGCTGGGTCTTGGTGCACACCGCCAGCCCGGCGAGCACCCCGCCCAGGGCCAGCGACCCGGTATCGCCCATGAAAATCCGGGCCGGCGGCGCGTTCCACCACAAGAACCCGAAGCACGCGCCGAGCACCGAGGCAGCCACCACCGCCAGGTCGAACGGATCGCGGACTGCGTAGCAGTGCTGCGACAGGGCGACCGTGCAGTCGTTGCGCAGCTGCCAGTTTGCGATCAGCACATAAGCGGCGAGCACCAGCGTCGCCGAGCCGGTGGCAAGCCCGTCCAGGCCGTCAGTCAGGTTCACCGCATTCGACCAGCCGGCGATCATCAGGACGATCCACAGCACGAACGGCAGCACCCCGATCGACGGGCCGAGATCGCGCAGGAAGGACAGGCGCGCGTCAGCCGGGGTGAGGGCAAAGCCATCGGGGTGGTGCAGCACCTCCAGCGCGAACAGCGCGCCGACCACCGCCTGCCCGGCCAGCTTGGCGCCGCTGCGCAGCCCGAGGCTGGTCTGCTTGTAGATCTTGATGAAGTCGTCGATGAAGCCAACCAGGCCCAGGCCCGTCATCAGCATCAGCACGAGCAGGCCGGACGCGGACATCGGCTGGTGGGTCGCCTCGTGCCCGACAAGGTAGCCGACCAGCGAGGCGATGACGATGACAGTGCCGCCCATCGTCGGCGTGCCGCGCTTGGTGACGTGCGCGGCCGGGCCGTCCTCCCGGATCAGCTGGCCGTAGCCGCGCCTGATGAAGATCTTGATGGCCAGCGGCGTGCCGAACAGCGCAAGCAGCAGCGACACGGCGGCCGAGACGAGGATGGTCTTCATCGCGCGGCCCCGTTCCGCGCCCCGGCTCCGGTCTCGGCCGCCAGCGCCAGCGCCAGCGCCTCCAGGCCGATCGAATGCGAGGCCTTCACCAGCACGACATCCCCGGTCCGCAGCCGCTCCCGCAGCGCCTGCAGCGCGGCCGGTGCGTCGGCCACCCGCAGCAGCTCGCCCCGCCAGGCCGGCACGGCAGCGGCGCCCGCCAGCATCGGAACCGCCCCGGCGCCGACGACGACAAGCCCGGCCACGCCCGACTCCGCGGCCAGCTGGCCAGTCTGCCGGTGGAACTGCTCCGCCGCCTCGCCGAGCTCGGTCATCTGGCCGAGCACCGCGAAGCCGCGCCGGCCGCGCGCCATCACCGCCAGCGCGTTCAGCGCTGCCCGCATCGACTCCGGATTGGCGTTGTAGGCATCGTTGATCACCGTCACGCCGTCGTCCCGCTCGGTGACTTCCATCCGCCACGCGCTCCGGGAGACGGCCGCGGACAGCCCGGCCGCGATCGCGTCGGCCGGCATGCCGAGCTCGCCGGCCAGCGCGGCGGCAGCCAGCGCATTGGTCACGTGGTGCTCGCCGTGCAGCCGCAGCGCGACCGGCGCCGACCCGCCGGGCGTGTGCAGCCGGAAGCCGGGCCTGCCAAGCTCGTCGAGCGTCACATCGGCCGCTCGCACGTCAGCGGCCGGCGATCGGCCGAATGTCACCACCCTGGCGGCGGTGCTGTCCGCCATGGCCAGCACCCTCGGGTCGTCGGCGTTGAGCACGGCCACGCCGCTCGCGGGCAGCGCGGCGGGCAGCTCGGCCTTGGCCTTGGCCACCGCGTCGATGCTGCCGAACTCGCCTGCGTGCGCGTTCCCGACGCACAGCACCGCGCCGAGGGCGGGCGGCGTGATCTGGCACAGCATGGCGATGTGGCCGGTCCCGCGCGCTGCCATCTCGCAGATGAGATAGCGCGTATGCGCGGTCACCCGCAGCGCAGTCAGCGGGACGCCGATCTCGTTGTTGAGCGAATTACGCGGTGACACCGTCGGGCCGAGGGTCTCCGCCAGCTGGGCCGTCAGGTCCTTGGTCGTGGTCTTGCCGGCCGAGCCGGTGATGGCCGCGATCGTGAGCTGCGGCACCCGGTCCACCACCGCCCTGGCGAGCGCGGCGAGCGCGGCGAGGACATTGGGCACGACCAGTGCCGGAACCCCGACCGGGCGCGCCGCGAGCACGGCGACCGCGCCGCCGGCCACCGCGGCCGCGGCGAAGTCATGACCGTCGGCACGCTCACCAGGCAGGGCGGCGAACAGGCAGCCCGCCGTGGCCTCGCGCGAGTCGATGATCACCGGGCCAGCGGCTATCGCCCCGGCATCGGCCACCTGATCAAGCTCAGCGCCGGTGATCTCGGCAAGCTGCGCCACGGACAGCGGGATCACTCATCCTCCGGGCCGGCTGTGGTGTCGTCCGGGGCGGGAAAGCCCGCGGGCAGCGTTCCCGCGGCGTGCACGCGGGTCATCGTCGCACCCTCGGCGGCAGGGCGCCGCGCCAGGGCCTCCCTGGCTACCTCGCGGTCGTCAAAGGGGATCACCATGGCGGCGGTGTGCTGGCCGCGCTCGTGGCCCTTGCCCGCGATCAGCACCACGTCGCCCTTGCCGGCCCTGGCGATCGCCAGGCCGATCGCCGCAGCGCGGTCCGGTTCCAGGACCACATCGGCCCGATCCCGGGCCGGCACCTCCAGCGCCCCTGCCAGCATCTGCGCCAGGATCGCCAGCGGGTCCTCCGACCGCGGATTGTCACTGGTCAAAATCGCGGCGTCGGCCAGGCGGGCGGCGGCCGCGCCCATCAGCGGGCGCTTGACCTTGTCCCGGTCCCCGCCGCAGCCAAGGACGATCGTGAGGCTGCCCTGCGTGACCGGCCGCAGCGCCGTCAGCACCGCATCGACGGCGCCCGGCTTGTGCGAGTAGTCCACCAGCACCGTGAAGTCCTGGCCTGCATCGACCCGCTCCAGCCTGCCGGGAACGCCCGGGCATGCCGCGACGCCGGTCACCGCGGCGGTGAGCCCGATCCCGGCCTCGACCAGCGCCACGACCGCAGCGAGGGCGTTGGCCACGTTGAACGGGCCGGGCATGGCAACCGATGCGTCAGCTTCCACGCCGCCAGGGCCGATGACCCGGAAAGTACTGCCGTCGGCGCCGGCCCGCACGTCGACCGCGCGCCAGTCCGCGGCCGGTCGTCCGGCGGCGGAGAATGTGGTGACCGGGATCTGCGCAGCCGAGGCGAGCAGCCGCCCGTGCTCGTCATCGATATTCACCACCCCGGACCTGGCATAGCGCGGCGTGAACAGCTGCGACTTGGCGGCGAAATAGTCGTCGAGGCTGGCATGGAAGTCGAGATGATCCTGCGACAGGTTGGTGAAGACGGCCACGTCGTAGGACGTCCCGGCGACCCGGCCGAGCGCCAGGGCGTGACTGGAGACCTCCATGGCCGCGGCGCTCACTCCCTGCTCGGCCATGACTGCCAGGAACGCCTGCAGGTCCGTGGCCTCCGGGGTGGTCAGCCTGCTTGGCTCGATCTCGGCGCCGACCCTGGTCTCGACCCCGCCAATCAGCCCGGTCACGTGGCCCGCCATCCGGAGCCCGGACTCCAGCAGGTAGGTAGTCGTGGTCTTGCCGCTTGTTCCCGTCACGCCGATCAGCAGCAGCCGGGCGGACGGGCGGCCGTAGATCCATGCCGCCACCTCGCCGAGCCGGGACCGCGGATCGCCGACCACTAGCACGGGCAGGCCGCTGCCGACGGCCAGATCCCGCCCGGACGGATCGGTGAGCACGGCCACCGCGCCGTTAGCCGCGGCCTGGGCGCAGAACCTCGCGCCGTGGTACTGGCTGCCCGGCAGCGCTGCGTAAAGGTCACCAGGCTGCACCCGGCGCGAGTCGTGGGTGATCCCGGATACACCGGGAACCTCGTTTTGTGCTGGGGAGGAGCCAAGCCCGCCGGGACCTGTCGTCTTAAGCCCTAGCAGCACCGCAAGCCCCGCGAGCGGGCGCGCTGAGACGCGTTGGGGACGAAGAGCCGCTGGCACGGGCCGAGGTTACCTCTGTTCACGGCGCGACGAGCCTGATGTAGGGGGGCTTGCCGCCATCCGGCGGGATCTTCAGCGTCTGCAGCGCGAATTTCATCACGTTATAGAACACAGGTCCGGCGACGACGTCACCGTAATAGCCCTGGCCGGGATCCTGCAGGTTGACCGCGACGATCAGCTGCGGATTGCGGGCCGGGGCAATGCCGATGTAACTCGAGCCGTACTGGCACAGGCAGTTGCCACGGGAGTCCGGGACCTGAGCCGTGCCGGTCTTGGCGGCAACCGAGTACCCGGCGATGTCGCCCCATGGCTCGCCCTGGGACGCGTCGACGCCCGGCACCTGCTGCAGGATGGTCATCAGCTCGCTGGCAGTCTTGGCCTTGATCACCCGCCGCTGCGGCGCAGCGGCCGCTGGCGTGAACTTCCCTGAGCCGCTGCTGGCGCCGGCGATGATCGACGGCTGCACCCGCACGCCGCCGTTGGCGATGGCCTGGTACACGCTCGCCATCTGCACGGCGCTGACCGCGACGCCCTGGCCGAACGACAGCGTGTACCGCTCGTCCCCCCACCACTTGGACGGCGGGTTCAGCAGGCCCGCGCTCTCGCCCGGCAGCCCGAGCCCGGACGGCGAGCCGAGCCCGAAGGCGCGGAAGTAGTCGTACTGCTGCTGCGGGGTGACGTTGTGCACCAGCTGCACCATGCCGACGTTGCTGGAGTAGGCAAGGATCCCGGCGATGGTGTAACGGCCGGTCGCGTGAAATTCGGCGTCGTGGAACGGGAACCCGTCCACCACGATGGCGTCGGGCACCGTGTAAGTGCTCATCGGCGTCTGGTGGCCCTGCTCCAGCGCTGCCGCCACCGTGATGACCTTCGCCGTGCTGCCGGGCGCGAACACGTCCGCTACCGGGATGTCGGCTGTCTGCGCCACGCTCCCGATCGGTCCGGCCGGGTTGAACGTCGGGTACTGGGCCATCGCGAGGATCTTGGCGGTATGCGCCTGCATCACGATGATCGAGCAGTTCTTGGCGTGCGTCACCTCGACCCGCTGCCGGCACTCCCGCTCTGCCTCGTACTGGATGTCGGGCTGGAGGGTCAGCCGCAGGTTCCCCGCCGCCCACGGCTGCTGCAGCATTTCCTCGGTGCCGGGGATCGGCTCGCCGCCGGTTGTTGTCTCGTATCGCTCAACACCATCGCGTCCGGCCAGCAGCGAGTTGTACTCCTCCTCCAGCCCCGCCTGGCCGGTGAGGTCGCCGTTGCCCTTGCCATCAGTGAACCCGACCAGGTTCGCGGCCAGATCCTCATCCGGATAGGACCGGGTGTAGAAGGGCGTCAGGCCGAGGCCGGGCAGCTTCATCCCGGTGATGCGGCTGGCTGTCGCGGTCGTGATGCTCGACTTGAGCACGACCCACTTGGGTTCGGTCGGATGGTTCAAGAGCGCGAGGATTTGCGCCGCCGCCATCTGCAGCGGAACCGCCAGCTGGCTGGCAACCGTCGGCCGCATGGCCGCGGGAATCTCCGATGGGTCGGCATAGATCTGATCGTTTTGCACGGTCATCGCCAGCACGGTGCCGTCGCTGGCGGTTATCGACCCGCGGAGCACCGGAATCGAGATGGGCTTGGGGGTCCGCTGCTCGTTGGCCAGCGTCCGGTATTTCGACGATTCCAGGCCCTGCAGCTGCACGAGCCGGCCAGCGAACAGCGTCAGAACGAAGATCACGCACGCGAACGTGACATTCAGGCGGCGGCCGGGGCTGACGCGCCGGAGCACCGGCCGAGGCGGGTTTCGCGGCGGCGGCGGCCGCCGGGCCCGTGCCTGGCCAGCGGCAGCCTCCCGGTTACTGTCTCGGCGCCGGTCGGCGGGCCGCCCGCGCTCGGCACTGCTGCCGCGCCGGCCGCCAGCGGGCAGCCGGCCCGCCTCCGGGTCCGGCGTTCTGCCTGAGCCCCGGCTGCCGTGC
>ODAK010001127.1_pt1 | contig 29801 bp, 21 predicted proteins | sample 1539591 | NCBI WGS metagenome assembly ODAK01 (sample SAMEA3539303, study PRJEB22396) | soil metagenome | biome: tundra; feature: field; material: soil | place: USA | collected 2010-05 | depth 0.15 m
CGCCGCTCTTCAAGAAGCTCTACGAAGAGGAATACGGCCAGTTCGGCGGCGAGCCCTATGGCGCCCTTGTCGGCGACTATCACTTCGATCACACGCCGCCTGACGTCGAGCTCTTGACGGAGATGTCGAAGGTCGCGGCGTCGGCGCATGCGCCCTTCATCACCGGTGCGAGCCCCTCCGTCATGCAGATGGAATCGTGGCAGGAGCTCGCCAATCCGCGCGACCTGACCAAGATCTTCACGACGCCGGAATACGCAGCCTGGCGGTCGCTGCGCGAATCGGAGGACGCCCGCTACCTCGCGATGTGCATGCCGCGCTTTCTGGCGCGCTTGCCCTACGGCGCGAAGACCAGCCCGGTCGACGAGTTCGATTTCGAGGAAGACACGGCCGACGCGACGCATACCAAATACAGCTGGGCGAACGCCGCCTATGCGATGGCGGTGAACGTCAATCGCTCGTTCAAGACGTATGGCTGGTGCTCGCGGATTCGCGGCATCGAGTCGGGCGGCGCCGTCGAGAACCTGCCGACGCACAGCTTCCCGTCGGACGACGGCGGCGTCGACATGAAGTGCCCGACCGAAATCGCGATTTCGGACCGGCGCGAGGCCGAGCTTTCGAAGAACGGCTTTCTGGCGATGATTCACCGCAAAAACTCCGACTTCGCGGCCTTCATCAGTGGCCAGTCGCTGCAGAAGCCCCAGGAATACGACGACCCCGACGCAACGGCCAACGCCGCGCTTGCCGCGCGCTTGCCGTATCTGTTCGCCTGCAATCGCTTTGCCCACTACCTGAAGTGCATCGTTCGCGACAAGGTCGGCTCGTTCCGTTCCCGCGAATCGATGCAGGACTGGCTCAACGAGTGGATCCTCAATTACGTCGACGGCGACCCGCTGAATTCGAGCGAGGAAACCAAGTCGAAGCGGCCGCTCGCGGCGGCGCAGGTCGAGGTCGAGGAGGTCGAGGGCGCGCCTGGCTACTACCAGTCGAAGTTCTATCTCAAACCGCATTACCAGCTCGAAGGCCTGACGGTGTCTTTGCGCTTGGTCTCCAAGCTACCGTCGGAAAAATCTGCCGGCTGAGCACGCCTGCCATCAACAGGAGAGTAAGACATGGCTGTCAACGCATTCATCACGTTCTTTGCCAACGCCGATGGCGAATCGATCCAGAAGGGCAAGGAAAAGTGGATCGAGATCCAGGGCTGGGACTGGGAAATCGAAGCGGAGTCGAGTTGGACCAAGGGCGGCGGCGCCAGCGTTGGCAAGGCCAATCCCGGCAAGATGAATTTCGAGCACTACTTCGACACCTCGTCGACGGTCATCATGGGCTACATCTGCACGGGCAAGAACTTCCCCAAGATGCAGCTCGAAATGATGAAGACCACCGGCAAGGGCAGCCCGGAAACCTACTTCACGATGAAGATGGAAGGCTCCTACATCACCAAGGTGACGAACACCGGCTCGGAAGAAGGCAACGTCGTGCAGAAGGTCGAGTTCGTCTTCAAGACCGTGACGATCGAATACAAGCCGCAGGACAACAAGACCGGCTCGCTGATGGCCGCCAAGATCTTCAACTGGGACATCATGGCCAACACGGCGTCGCCGTCGGCCTGAAGATCATGTCACGGCGTTGACGCTTGTCGGCGCCCGGCTTGTCGTTCCCGGCGCAGGCGCAAGTCGGTGAGGTATGCACCGAGCATGTGCAGCGCTCGCTGGCCTGACTTTGCAGGTTTAAAGACATGGCTTGGTCCAACATCTTTTTGCAGCTGATCACCGAGACCGGGCCGGTCCTCGGCGAGGGTTGGCTCGAAGGGTGGGAGAGCTCGATCGAGCTGGAGAGCTTCGACTGGGGCTGCGAATACAAGCAATCTCATGACAAGGCTACATCCGGATTTGGTGCTGCAGCGGCTTCAAGCTTGACATCGGCGCTCGGTCTCGTCGAGAAAAACTTCAAGATGAAGCCGCTGACGATCAAGAAGCGGTTCGATATCGCTTCGTCGCAGATTCATTATTGCATCGACAGAAACCTGAAGGTCTTCTCGGCGTCGATCGTCGTGCTGTACATCCGGCACGGCGGTCAATTCGTCCACCGGCCGGGCTTCACTCTGCTCGCAACCGATGGCTACTTCAACAAGGTCGATTTGGAAATGGTCCAGCGAGGCCATGCCGTCGAGGTGATGGAAGCCGTCGAGCTCGAATTCAAGTCGATCGTCGTGACGTACATGAAGCGCGTCGGCAAAGAGACCACGCCGACGGTTCCGTTCACGTACACCGCTCCGAGCTGAACCAGGGGCCGTCGCATGTCCGATTCCGTCGCCGAAGCCTATCTGCTGATCCTGCGCCCATCGATGGTTCCGGTGCTCGGGGAAGCCGTGCCGTTTCCGTTCGAGGGCCAGATCGAAATCGACGAATGGAGCTGGAGCCTGGAGAACGACGAGTTCGCCAAGAAGAAGAAGGGGCGCGACAAGCAGCGCGACGAGGAAAAGGAAGAATTGCAAAAGCTCGCTGACGCCGCCGACGACGATTCCGACGAGGCCCACGCGCAGGCGCTGCTCGGCCTGAAGAGCTTGCCCATCCAGATCAGCGCCATTCAAAGGCGCAAAGACCTGTCGGAGGCGGAGCGCGGCAAGAGAATTCGCAAGCTGATCGATGAAGCGGCCGAGAAAGGCGAGACGGCCGAACAGGAGGCCGAAAAGAAGAAGCGGGACAAGAAAAAGGCCAACGACGACGATGACGACGACGGCGAAGACCGCCTCAAGTTCACGTTCAAGAAAAACGTCGATGCCGCCTCCACGCAGTTGCTCAATTCGCTGAAATCGGGCGACCTCATGCCCCGGGCGATCATCACGTTGTTCCATCGCTCGAGCAACGCGCCGGTGAAGCTGGTGATCAAGTTCGAAAAGGTCAGGCTGAAGAGCTTCACCCTCTCGGTCGACTCGACCGAGACGATGTCCGACCTCAAGGAAGAGTGGACGGCGAACTACGAGTCGATGGAGTACAGCTATCAGAATCGACCGGCTGAGGGCGGCCTGAAGGGCGTGACCAAGGGAGCGGTTCGCGTCTTCAAGAAGAAGGACGCTAGCTTCATCTGACAGCGAGCAGACGGGCCTTCCATCATGAGCGCACTGACCAACTACCGAGATATCAGCACCAACCCCGGCGAGGTCGGTGCCGGCTTTCAATTCGAGTTCGTGTGCGAGAGCTGCGGCGACACTTGGAAGTCGCCATTCAAGCCCTATCGTGCCGGGCAGGCCGCGGGCTTGTTCCGGCGCTTCGGCTACATCTTCAACGAGTTCGCGAAGATCAGCGCCGTCAGCGACATCGTCTTCAAGATCGGCCGGGCCAGCGGCACGACCATCGAATCGACAGGCGAAAAGCCCCGCGCTCAGGCCCTCGAAGAAGCGATGGCGCTGGCGCGCCAGCGCCACGAGCACTGCAGCAGTTGCCGGACGTGGGTCTGTGCCAACTGCTTCAACGAGTCGAGCGGCATGTGTGTCAAGTGCGAGCGCCAGGGCGGCAGTCACACACAGAACGGCGGGGCGAGTGCCGCGTCGGCCTCGGCGATGGCATGCCCGAATTGCCAGACCCCTTCGCAAGGCGGGCGGTTCTGCCACGAGTGCGGCTTCGACATGGCCAGCACGCACAAGAGCTGCCCTTCGTGCGGAGTCACGATGCCGCGGCAAGCCCGTTTCTGCACCGATTGCGGTCACGGCTTCTAGGCGCGCTCGTCGTGTCTTTCAGCTGACTCGCCATGTCCGACGCCCGAGCCGATGCCGAAGCCGCGTTGCGTGCTGGCGACCCGCGCGCCGCGCTGCAGCATCTGACCAGCGCCGTGCGCGCCAAGCCGGCCGATGCGAAGCTGCGCATCTTCCTGGCCCAGTTGCTTTGCGTGCTCGGCCAATGGGAGCGCGCCCACACGCAGCTCAACGTCGTCGCCGACATGGACGCCGAGACCGTGGCCATGCGCGAAACCGTCGGCCATGCGATCCGTTGCGAGCTGATGCGAGCCAAGGTCTTCGCCGGCAACCGCACGCCGATGGTTTTCGGTCAGCCTGACGAATGGCTTGCGTTGCTGATCGAATCGCTCCTGCAAAAAGGCCAAGGCAACGTGGCGATGGCCGACGAACTCGCCGCGCGCGCGTTCGATGCCGCTCCCGAATGCAGCGGCAAGATCGACGGCGAAGCGTTTGCCTGGCTCGCCGACGCCGACTCGCGGCTCGGCCCGGTGCTCGAAGCTTGCGTCAACGGCCGCTACTACTGGATACCGCTGTCGCGGCTGTCGCGAGTCGAGCTCGACGCGCCGGAAGACCTGCGCGATTGCGTCTGGACTCCTGCCAACTTCATGTTCTCCAACGGCGGCGAGACGGTCGCCTTGATCCCCACCCGCTACCCCGGCTCCGAGTCGAGCGAAGACGGCGCCATCTGCCTGGCGCGCAAGACCGAGTGGCTCGACGCCGGCAACGACCGCTGGCTCGGCCTCGGCCAGCGCGTGTTCGCGACCGACGCCGGTGACCATGCAATCATGAGCGTGCGCACGATCGAGCTGGACGAAGTGCCTGCCGCTGCCGAGGCGGCGTAGTGGCCAGTCTGACGTCGCAGGAGCGGCTGCAACCCTCCTTGCTCGATCGACTCACCGACGCCGAGCCGGCCTCGTCGCGCGAAGCCATTGATGCAAGGGTTCTGAGCAAGCAGCAGCTGCGCACGGCCGTGTTGCGCGACCTGTCGTGGCTGTTCAACACCGCGCGCGCCGAACCGGATCCGTTTCGCGGCGATCCCGACGACGTGGCGATCTGGAAGGACGCGCCGCAGGCCCGCAACTCGGTGCTCAACTACGGCATCCCCGCGCTCTCGGGCATCACGATCTCGCGCCTGCAATTCGGCGCGCTCGAAAACGCCATCCGGCAAGCGATCGTCCAGTTCGAGCCGCGCATCGATCCGAAGACGCTGGCCGTGCAGGTCAATCGCGACGCCGGGTTCAGCGTGGAGCACAACAGCCTGCGGCTGATCATCCGCGGCCACATGTGGAACCAGCCCGTGCCGCTCGAGCTGCTCCTGTCGGCCGATGTCGATGTCGAAACCGGCATGGCCGCGGTGCGCGACATGCGGGGCTAGGAGCGGGCGCCCATGAGACCGTCGCTGTCCTTTCTTGCCTCGCGCTCTCACGGAGCTGCAGCGTTTCTCGGGCGGCTCGGCCGGCGCTGACATGGACCCTCGCCTCCTTCGCTACTACAACCAGGAGCTGCGCTACCTGCGCGAGATGGGTGGCGAATTCGCTCGCGAATTTCCGAAGATCGCCGGCCGGCTCGGGATGGAAGGCATGGAGGTCGCCGACCCTTACGTCGAGCGATTGATCGAAGGCGCGGCTTTCCTCGCGGCGCGTGTCCAGCTCAAGCAGGACGCCGAATATCCGCAGCTCTCGCAGCGGCTGCTCGAGATGGTCTGCCCGAACCTCGCGGCGCCGGTGCCGTCGATGCTCGTTGCGCGCATCAAGCCGGCCAACGATCCCAACCTCATCAATGGCTTTCGGATCGCCCGCGGCAGCGCGCTGATCGGGCCGGAGACGGCGATGAGCCGCACCCGCTGCGAGTTCCGCACTGCGCACGACGTGGTCCTGACGCCGATCAGGGTCGTCGGCGCCGAATACTTCCTGAATGCGTCCGATCTCGCCATGTCCAACCTGCCGCTGCCCGAGCGGCCGCGCAGCGGCGTTCGCCTGAAGCTGGAGCTGCCGGCGGGTCTGTCGTTCGCGCAGCTCAAGCTGGGAGCGCTGCGCTTCTACATCGGCGGCCTCACCGACGTGGCTTTGCGCTTGCACGAGCTGGTCACGGGCGGCTGCGTCGGCGTTCTCGCGGGCGCTCCCAGTCGCGGCAACGACTCGAGCCGGCAGTTTCTCGGTGCCAGCCAGGTGCGCGGGGCCGGTTTCGGCGACGAGGAAGCAATGCTGCCCGTGACGCTTCGCGGCCTCGCGGGCACGCGCCTGATGCAGGAGTACTTCGCGTTTGCGCAGCGCTTCCTGTTCTTCGACATCGGCGGTCTCGGCGCGGCCTTCGCGCAAACCAGCGGCTATGCGCTCGAGATCGTCCTGCTCTTCAACCGCTATGTCGCGTCGCTCGAGGGCGCCGTCGAGCCCGACAACTTCCAGCTTCACTGCGTGCCGGCGATCAATCTCTTCGAGCGCCGAGCCGATCGCCTGCAGCTCGACGAAGGCGCGACGGCCTACCACCTCGTGCCCGAGCGAACCGCGTCGCTCGACTACGAAGTCTTCGACATCCTGAGCGTCAAGGGCTTTCGCGAAGACAGCGAAGAGCAGACGTTCCTGCCGCTTTTCGCCGCGCCGCAGGCCGAGCCCGCAGGCGACCGCGCCTACTACAGCGCCGCGCGCGAGCCGCGCCTGCCGTCGGAGCGCGGCAAGCGCGAAGGGCCGCGTTCCGCTTACGTCGGCACCGAAACCTTCTTGTCGCTCGTCGACTCGCGGGAGGTGCCGTTTCGCGGCACCTTGCGCCAGCTCGCGGTGCAGGTTCGCTGCACCAACCGCGATCTGCCGCTGTTCATGCCGACGGGCCAGGCGGGCGGCGAGCTGAGCCTCAACGCCAGCGCGCCGATCGAGTCGATCTCGATCACGGCCGGCCCGTCGCGCCCGCAGAGTGCCTTGCGCGAAGGCGGCGTCGCCTGGCGATTGATCGGCCTGCTCTCGCTCAACTACCTGTCGCTCCTCGACAGCGATCCGGAGAACGGCGCGCTCACCTTGCGCGAGATCCTGAGCCTTTTCTCGGCCAGCGCCGACGCCGGCCTGAAGCGGCAGATCGAGGGCGTTCGCTCGGTCGCCGTCAAGCCGGTCGTGCGCCGCCACCCCGTGGCCGGGCCGATCGCCTTCAGCCGGGGGCTCCAGGTGAAGGTCACGGTCGACGACCTGTCGTTCGAGGGCGGCAGCGCGGCACTGCTCGTTTCGGTGCTGCACCAGTATTTCTCGCGCCACGTCTCGATGAACAGCTTCGTGCAAACCGTGCTGGCCTCGATGACGCGTGGCGACGTGATGAGCTGGGCGCCGCGCCTGGGCGCGAGGGCGGTGCTGTGACGTTGCCCGCAGCGGCCGGAGAGGGCGACGACGTGGCCGCCGAACGCGCGGCCCTCTTCGGCGCGATCGAGCGGCGCGCCTCGAGCTTCGATCTCTTCCAGGCCATGCGGCGTGTCGAGAACGTCTTCCTCGACAAGCCGCGACTGGGCGATGCAATGCGGCCTGGCGACGAGCCGATCCGGTTCGCGCAGGATGCGTCGCTGATCTTCGCGCCGGCGCCGCTTGCCGGGCTCGAGCGCTCAGAAGGCAAGCCGCCACGCCTGGTGCAGCGCGTCTTCGGCTTCCTGGGCCCGAACGGCGCCTTGCCCATTCATCTCACGGAATACGCGCGCGAGCGCCAGTACTACAACAACGATCCGACTTTCACGCGCTTTCTCGACACGCTGCTGCATCGCTTCGGCTTGTTCTTCTATCGCGCCTGGGCCCGGGCGCAGCCGGTGGTCGGGCTCGACCGGCCGGCCGACGCCCCGGTGGTGCGCCACGTCGGCGCGCTGATCGGCATCGTCGAACGCTCGGCGCGCGACCGCGACGCTCTCGGCGATTTTCCCAAGCTCTTCTTTGCCGGTCGCCTGGCCCGGTCGGTGCGCGACGCCGACGGGCTCGAGGCCTGGCTCGCGCTGCAGTTCGATGTTCCCGTGCATGTCGCCCAGTTCCAGGGCCACTGGATGCCGCTCGGCCGGGCCGAGCGATCGCGCCTGCAACGCGACGGCCAGCCGGCGCTCGGGCGCGGCGCCGTGCTCGGCCGCACCGTGTGGGACGTGCAGCACAAGTTTCGCATCGTCATCGGCCCTCTCGGCTGGCAGCGCTTCGCGTCACTGCTGCCGGGAAGCCACGCCCTCGAGCAGCTGCGTGCGCTGGTGCGCCAGTACGTGGGCTTCGAATTCGCCTGGGACCTGCGGCTGATCCTGAGGCGGGAAGACGTGCCATCGTGGAAACTCGAGGCTCGGCGCGATGCCGCCACAGGCCGGCTCGGGCGAACCGCGTGGCTCAACGGCGGCAAACGCTTCGGCCGCGACCACGATGCCGACGATCTGGTGATGACCGTCGAGAGCATCCGCAGCCCGGCGGCGTCGGCCGCGGCCGGATGATGCGGTCGTCGCACCGACCGCAATGACAACGAGAGGACAGGTCCATGAGTGAAATCAGTCGGGTTGCACTGTTCGGAAAGCTCAATCCGCTCGTCTACAAGACGATCGAAGGCGCCACCGTCTTCTGCAAGCTACGCGGCAACCCCTACGTCGAACTGGTGCACTGGCTGACGCAGCTGCTCGAGAACAATGCGTCAGACATCCACGTCATCGTTCGCCACTACGCGCTCGACGCGGCGGCGCTGGCGCGCGACGTCACCACGGCGCTCGACCGGCTGCCGCGCGGCTCGACGTCGCTCTCCGATTTCGCCGAGCACATTCCCGACTCGATCGAGCGCGCCTGGGTCTACGGCTCGCTGCAGTTCGGCGACGGCCAGGTCAGAAGCGGCTACCTGCTGCTCGGCATCCTGAAGACGCCGAGCCTGCGCAATGTGCTGCTCGCGATCTCTCGGCAGTTCGAGAAGATCAAGGCCGACGACCTCGCGGAAAATTTCGAATCGATCGTCGCCAAGAGCAGCGAGAACGGCCTGGGTCCGCAAGACGGGAGCGGTCTTTCCGGTGGCCAGCCCGGCGAGGTGTCCGGCGCGATGGCGCCGGCGGCGATGGGCAAGCAGGAGGCGATCAAGAAATACACGATCGACCTCACCGCCAAAGCCGAGAAGGGCGAGATGGACCCCGTGACCGGCCGCGACGAGGAGATCCGCCAGATCGTCGACATCCTGATGCGGCGCCGGCAGAACAACCCGATCCTGACCGGCGAAGCCGGCGTCGGCAAGACGGCGGTCGTCGAAGGCTTCGCGCAGAGACTCGCGCGCGGTGACGTGCCGCCGCAATTGCAGGGCGTTTCGCTGCTCTCGCTCGACCTCGGCCTGTTGCAGGCCGGCGCGTCGATGAAAGGCGAGTTCGAGCAGCGGCTGCGCCAGCTGATCGACGAAGTGCAGGCGAGCCCGAAGCCGATCATCCTCTTCATCGACGAGGTGCATACGCTGGTTGGCGCCGGCGGCGCGGCCGGCACCGGCGACGCGGCCAACCTGCTCAAGCCCGCACTGGCGCGCGGCACGCTGCGCACGATCGGCGCCACGACGTGGGCCGAATACAAGAAGCACATCGAGAAGGACCCGGCGCTGACTCGCCGATTCCAGGTCGTGCAGGTGTCCGAGCCCGACGAGCTGAAAGCGATCCTCATGCTGCGCGGCGTCGCAAGCGTGCTCGAGAAGCACCATCGCGTGCAGCTGCTCGACGAGGCGATCGAGTCGGCCGTCAAGCTCTCCCATCGCTACATTCCCGCGCGCCAGCTGCCGGACAAGTCGGTGAGCCTGCTCGATACGGCGTGCGCCCGCGTCGCCGTGAGCCAGCACGCGATTCCCGCCGAGGTCGAGGACTCGCGGCGGCGCATCGAGTCGATGGAGATCGAGCGGGCGATCATCGACCGCGAGTCGGCGGTGGGCGTCAACGTCGGCACGCGGCGCAGCGATGTCGACGACAAGCTCGGCAGCGAGCGCGACCGCCTGGCCGGTCTCGAGAAGCGCTGGCAGGACGAAAAGGCGATCGTCGATCGCGTGCTCGCGCTGCGCGCACAGCTGCGCGGCGACGACAAGCCGGTCGACAAGCCGGCCGCAAGCGAAAGTTCGGACGTCGCGCGGCCGGCGTCGTCGCCTGCCGAGGCCGCACCCGCCATCGATCGGCCGAAGCTGCTGGACGAGCTGCATGCAGAGCAGCAAAAGCTCGAGACGCTGCAGGGCGACTCGCCGTTGATCATGCCGTCGGTCGACGCGCAGGCGGTGGCGAGCGTTGTTGCCGACTGGACCGGCATTCCCGTCGGCCGGATGGTGAAGAACGAGCTGCAGGCGATCCTCAAGCTCGGCGAGGCGCTCGGCAGAAGAGTCATCGGCCAGCAGCACGGGCTCGACATGATCGCCCGGCGCATCCAGACCTCGCGCGCGCGTCTGGACAACCCGAACAAGCCGATCGGCGTGTTCATGCTCTGCGGCACGTCGGGCGTCGGCAAGACCGAGACGGCGCTCGCACTGGCCGAAGCGCTCTACGGCGGCGAGCAGAACGTCATCACCATCAACATGAGCGAGTTCCAGGAGGCGCACACCGTCTCGTCGCTGAAAGGCGCGCCGCCGGGCTACGTCGGCTACGGCGAAGGCGGCATCCTGACCGAGGCCGTGCGGCGCCGGCCATACAGCGTCGTTCTGCTCGACGAGGTGGAAAAGGCGCACCCCGACGTGCACGAGCTGTTCTTCCAGGTCTTCGACAAGGGCCGCATGGAAGACGGCGAAGGTCGCATGATCGACTTCAAGAACACGATCATCCTGCTCACGTCGAACGCCGGTTCCGAGCTGGTGATGAACATGTGCAAGGACCCGGAGCTGCTGCCCGACCCGGAGTCGCTCGCCACGGCGATGACCGAGCCGCTGCAGAAGATCTTCCCGCCGGCGCTGCTCGGCCGGCTGGTCGTGATTCCGTACTACCCCCTCTCGAACGAGATGCTCGGCCAGATCGTGCGGCTGCAGCTCGACCGGATCAAGAAACGCGTCGCCGAGAACCACAAGATCCCGTTCGAGTACAGCGACGATGCCGTCAAGCTCATCGTCAAGCGCTGCAACAACGCCGACTCGGGCGGGCGGATCATCGATTCGATCCTCACGAACACGGTGCTGCCGCGCGTATCGATCGAATACCTGTCGCGCACGGCAGAAGGCGGCGAGCTCAAGGCGATCCGTCTCGGCGTCGCCGACGAAGAGTTCAGCTACGCCTTCGAATAGAGCCACAACAAGGGAGACGCGGTCATGGCCATTCCAGGACTCAGCGCGGCAGACGAGCTCCTGTCGATCAAGACCGAGGAGGGCGACTTTCTGACGCTCGGAATGACCGGCCACGAACACCTGGGGCAGATGTTCGAGTACACGGTCGAGCTCGCGGGCAAGCTGAATCTGCTGGATCAGCCGAAGGACGTGAATCTGCAAAAGCTCATCGGCACGCGCGCCACCGTGACGATGAAGGTCACCGACGATGCGCGCTACTTCGATGGCTTCGTGACTCGCGCCACGCGAGGCCAGAAGCGCGGCCGCTACATCACCTACACGGTCACGCTGCAGCCCTGGCTCTGGTTTCTGACGCAGGCCAAGAACAGCCGCGTCTTCCAGGACAAGAGCGTCAAGGACATCGTCACCGAGGTCCTGAAGACCTACCGCACCGAATCGGACTGGCGGCTGGACTCGGCGTCGGCGTATCCGAAGCTCGACTACTGCGTGCAGCACAACGAGACCGATTTCAACTTCGTCAGCCGCCTTCTCGAAGAGGTGGGCATCTACTATTTCTTCGAGCACAAGAAGGGCAACCACACGATGGTGCTGATCGACTCGACGGGCAAGCACAAGAGCCGCGAAGACAGCGACGCGATCACCTGGGCCAACGCGATGAAGAGCTCGCCGACGATGACCGGCTGGCACGTGCAGCAGGAAGTGCGCAGCCTGAAGACGACGCTGACCGAATACGACTATCTCGCGCCGACGACGGCCATCAAGGGCGAGAAGGAAGCCGATCCGCCGCCGACGCCGGGCGGCGGCCTCGTCGGCAGCCTGATGGGCGCGGCGGGCGGCGGAAGCTGGAACAAGCTCGGCGACGCCGAGTGGTACGAGCATCCGGCGCTCGTGGTGCAGAACAGCGCCAAGCCCGACGCGCAGTCGGCGTCGAGCGCCGTCTCGCAGCGGGCGACCGTGCGCATGGAGGAGCTCTTCGCGCTCTATTCGACCGGCAGCGGCACCACGAATGCGCGCGATCTCGGCACCGGCATGACCTTCGAGCTCGACGAGTCGCCGAACCACGACGACAAGGGGAAGTACCTCATGGTGGGCGGCGTCTATCGGCTCGACTTCGCCGACCACGAGGCCGTCGACGACCTGAAGGACGGTCGCAAGCACGAGGGCTATCGCTGCGAGGTCCTCGCCATGAGCCTCGGCGCACCGAACTACCGCTCGCCGCGCGTCGCCCGCAAGCCGGTCATTGCCGGGCCGCAGACGGCGATCGTCGTCGGCGCCTCGGGCAACGAGATCGAGACCGACAAGCACGGCCGCATCAAGGTCCAGTTCCACTGGGACCGCCTCGGAAAGAACGACGAAAACAGCTCGTGCTGGATTCGCGTCGCCCAGCCCTGGGCCGGCAAGGGCTACGGCATGTTCACGCTGCCGCGGGTCGGCCACGAGGTCGTCGTTCAGTTCCTCGACGGCGATCCGGACCGGCCGCTGGTCACCGGCTCGGTCTACAACAACGACAACATGGTCGCCTGGAAGATGCCTGACCACTCCACGCTCAGCGGCATCAAGACGCAGAGCAGCAAGGGCGGCTCGAACGACACCGCCAGCGAGTTGCGCTTCGAGGACAAGAAGGACAGCGAGTACATCTGGTTCCACGCCCAGAAGGACTTCTTCCGCACGATCGTTCACGACGCCTTCGACTACATCGGCAACAACGAGACGATCAAGGTCGAGCTGACGCGAAAGGAAGTGATCGGCGAGAACTGGTTCATGGACATCACGAAGGATGTGATGCACAACATGGGCAAGGACCTGCACGTCAAGGTCGCGGGCGACATCTTCTACACCGGCGGCGCTACTTATCAGGTCAAGCTCGAGAAGGATCTCAGTGCCAAGGTCGGCGGCGATCTCGGCCTCGACGTCGGCGGCAAGACGCAGCTGAAGTCGCAAGCCGACATCGTGCTCGAGTCCTCGACCGGCAAGCTATCGCTGAAGGCGGGAACCGGCGATCTCATGGCCGAAGGCATGACGATCAAGATCAAGGGCGCGACGACGGTGGCCATCGAAGGCGGCGTCTCGGTCTCGCTGAAAGCGGGCGGCTCGACGATCAATCTCGGTCCGGCCGGCGTCGACATCGTCGGTGCCATGGTCAAGGTGAATTCGGGCGGCTCGGCCGGCTCGGCCGGCTCGGCGCTTTCGGCGAGTCCGACCGCGCCGACAGAGGCGAAGACCGAAGACACGATCTCGGCGGCGAAGAAGGACGACTACAAGAAAAACTTCGACGACCCGATCCCAAAGGACTCGTCGTCCTGACCGGCGAGTCCGTCCTTCGCCACGATGAGCACCGCGTTTTCGCCGGCCCAGCTGCGCGCCTCGCTCTGGGCCCGCGAGAACGGGCGTGTCCACGCCGTCATCGACGGCCTGGTGGTCCCGGGGATCGCGGACAAGTTGAAGGCCGCCGACGTGGCAGGGTGGGATTGCCTGCAGCGCGGCGCGCTGACGGCCGAGGCCGCAGAGCATGCCGCCTATGTGGCCGAGCTCAAGCCGGCGTCCGCCTTCACCGACTGGCTGCTCGACGAAGCGACGCCCACCTTTCCTGGCTGGGGTGTGTTGACGATCTCCGGCGCCGCGCTCCTGCAGATGCGCGAGCATTGCCGATCGATCGGCGAAGTCATCACGCCCGATGGCAACCGGCGCCGCTGGCGCTGGTACGACCCGGACGTTCTGCGCGCCGCCTTGCCGGCGCTGCTCGGCGGCCAGCTCGACGAAATTTTCGGCGCCGGTCAGGCGATCGTCATCGTCGAGCCCGAGTCCTGGACCTGGCTGGCGATGGAGCAGGGCGTGCTTTCGACCGATGTCCGTCCGCTGATGCGGGCCTCCCGGTGAGCTGCGACGTGGCGAGACGAACGTGCTGAGATTGTCCTGGGAGCAGTTCGATCGGCTCGAGCAGCTGACGCTCAAGCGGCACGCGGCGAGCATCAGCGGTGTCCTTGCCGAAACGTGGCCCGCACTCACCGAGCGGCTGCAGGATCGCTGGCCCGCCTTTGTCGAAGCTGCCGTTCAGCAGGGACGAAAGCATGGGCTCGTCGATGCCCGCGATCTCGCGCGCTATGCGAGCCTGTGGTGCATCTGGGGACCGGCTTTCGATGGCAAACCGGCGTTCGCGTGGGCTGCCGAGATCCTCGTCGATGCGCGGCGCGGCGCCGCGTTGAAGCTGCACCAGCTGGCCCATCGCACCTTCGAAGAGTTGCGTCAGATCGAGACCGCGGCCGCCAAGCCGGGCGCGGCCGCCATCGCGGGTCCGACGCTCACTCGCAGCCAGTTCGAGGCGGCGCTGGCCAAGGTCGATGCGCGTATCGGCCCGCTCGCCGCGGCACGCTCGGTATTCCCGGAAGTCGAGACTCGCGCCGCCATCAAGGCCTGCGACCTCGCAACCGTCGACATGATGATCGTGCAGTCCGACGACCTCCAGGACTATCGTTTCGCGACCAACGGCTGGCATCGTGCCGCCGTGCCGCGATCCAACGAGCCGCCGGCCAAGTGGACAGGCGCACCCGAGTTGCCGGTCGAGCTGGCCGTGACAAGCCACGTACTACGCGGCGGACCGCCGGCTCGCCTCAACCTGCGTATCGAGACCCTGGCCGTCTGCGATCCTCGCGTCCATCCCGAAGTCATGCACCTCGGTGCCGCAGGCCGACTCGCCTGGAAGGGACGTGATGCGGCGCGACTTAGCCTGGCGCTCTATGCGCCGACGCCGCCGGCGATCGAGCCCGGTGCGGCAGCGCCGGGGATCGCGGCCGAGGCGCCGTTCGACGCACAGACGGTGCGGGTCTCGAGCTGCGGCCTGCGTGATACCGGTGCACCGTTCGGCGAAGTCGCGTTGCAGGTGAGGGTCTATCCGGCGACGCAATGGCTGACTGAAATTCGTCACGCGGCATGGCAGCCCATGCTCTGGCCGGCACCGGCAGAAGCGCCTGCTACCGCTTCCGGCGCGACGTGCAGGCTCGAAAGCGACGGCGTACCCGCCGATGCGACTTCCTGGCAACGTGCCTGGATCGGCCTCAACGGCGCGTTCCGCAAGGGGATGGAACGACTCTTCAACGAATGGGCTCGCGTCCTCGACGGCCAGGGCGCGCGCCTCGAGGTCGAAGCGTCGCCGCTGGTCGGTCAGGCGGGGCTCAGTTGGGGTTGGAAGCGCACGGCGCCGTCGACTGTCGTCATGCGCACGCATGGCGCGCTCGACCTGCTGGCGTTGTCGATCGACCTTCGCCTCTCAGGTGAGCTGGTCGACGGGCCGACGCATTCGCGCATCCGCATTCACTGCAAGGGGCGCAGCGAGTTGCGCATGACGATCGCGCAACTGGGATCCGAGGCGCCGGAAGCTCAGGAGCTGAAGTCGGCGATGCGCACGTGGCGTTTCCCTTTCACGCTCGAGATCGAGCCGCTCGCCGGGGCCGAGCCGGCGACCCTCGGCGCCGCGGCCGTGCCGGTGCCGATCACCGGTGCGCTGGTCGGTGAATGCGGATTGCGAGTTCGTGCCGATGGTGCCGGGCAGCAATGGTTCTTCGCCCTGCGTGCCGAACCGGTGGACGTCGTGACCGAAACCTCCGATCCGTTGCTGGGCGATGCGCGCCGTATGCACAAGATCTTTCCGGCGATGACCTTGGTCGAATGGAGCGCCGGCTAGTGGCCATGGAACGTCTCCTGATGCTCGAGCTTGCCGGCGGCGGCTGCGCCGTCGAGGCGCAACTGAACGGCATGCCGCTCGCCGCGCTTGGCCCGGCCGGCGGCAGCCGCAGCCTGGCAGTTCATGAATACACGCTGGCCGGGCGCAATCAGCTCTCGCTCGTGATCGCTCCGGCGCCTCCGGGAACGACGGTTCCGAGCCAGCCGCGCGTGGCCATCGGCGCGACCTGGGCACGAGCCCGGCTCGTGCTGGTTCGCCATGGCCAGTCGCCGGCCGACCCCGGGGCACGCGAGCTGGGCGTCGTCGAATGGGCGACGGCCGAAGGCAACGCCTACGATGCGCCCTCGACGCAGAGCCGCGACGTCGATCTGCCGGTCAACTTTCCGCGCTGGCGCTGGCTCGATGCGCCGATCATCGGCCTCAACATTTCGGTGCAGCGTTCGGTCCTCGAGTTCCTCCAGCACATCGCCGTCGAACTCGGGCGCGGCAATCCCGATCCGCTCATTGCCGCGTCGAAGCTGCGCTTCGATGAGCTCGCGCTCGCGTATCAAACCGATGCGAATGCGGGCATGCAACGCTTTCGCGACCATCTGCAGCGGCTGTATGCTGCGAAAGCATTGAAGGTGCCGCCACCCATTGCCGCTGAACTGGTGCTGCGACCGCTCGTCGACGGCCGTCTGATCGAATGTCTGACGCCGACGGGCGCCCCCGCTTTGCGAACGCAGAACGAGGCGCCGGATCTCGGCGATCACGCGTGGCCGATCCGCGTCGCGATGGTCGAAGGGAAAATCTATGTGCTGCGTTGAACAGGCCGTCGCCGGACGACCGGGCGACGGCGCCGCGCCGGGAGAAAAGGTGTCGTGATCAGCATCAGCGTGACCTCGTACAACGGCGCCTCGACGGCTCCGTTATCCGGCCACTTTGACGAGTTGGGCGGCAACATCGGCCGCGCCGAGAACAATCAGCTCGTCCTTCCCGATCCGGAGCGAACGATCTCGCGAGTGCACGCGCAGGTCGTGTTCCGCAACGGGCGCTACGCGATCGTCGATCGCGGCAGCAATCCGATCTCGGTGAACGGGCGCCCGCTCGGCAACGGCCAGGAAGCATTCATCCAGCCGGGTGACGAGTTGCAGATCGGCGGCTACGCGATGCGCGTCGAAGCGGGCAGTGCGGCTGCCGGAGCGCCTGCAGCCGACCCCTTTGCTGATTTTCCTGGCCTCGCGTCGTCTGCGCCGATGGCCGGTCGCGCCCCGGCACCTGCAGCGCCATTCGCCGATCCGCTTGCCGGCTTTGGTGCGTCCCCGGGTGCAGCGCCACCGCCTCCGCCGTCGTTCGCACCGGCAGGCGCGTTCCCGCCGGCGCCGACCTCCGCCGGAGGCATTCCTGCCGACTGGGATCCGTTCGCGCCGGATGCGGCGGCGCCGTCGCCTGCCAACGATTTCGCGCGCTCGCTCGGCCAGCCGTCCGGTGCCGGCAACAACAACTTCGGCCTCGATGTCGGCGGCCGCGTCGAAGCGCTGATTCCCGAGTTCGGATCGGGTGGCGGCGGTGGCGACTCGCTCGATGCCTTGTTCGGTCTCGGGCCCGGGGGCGGTGGCAAGGATCCGCTCGCCGGCTCGGCGCTCAACCAGGCGGCTGCGCAGCCGAACATGGCGGCGCACGCCGACCCGCTGAAGTCGCTCAACAGCATGACGCGCGGCAGCGCTTCGGCGGCCGCCGATACTTCGTCCGAACTTTCGACGCCTTTCATGCTGCCGCCCATGGTGCCGAGTGCCGGTGCGGCCCGGCCGCAGCCAGCGCCGCCCCCCGCCTCCCATGTGCCGCCCGCGGTAGCTCCAGTGGCGACGATTCCACCGACGCAAAGCTTCACCTCGGGATTCGCCGGGCCGCCAGGCGCACCGGTGTCGAGAAGCGTGGCGCCGGCTCTGCCGCGTGCGCCCGAAACCGCAGCGCCGCAGGGTTCGGTGCTTTCTTGGAACGATCCTTCCGGAGAGAGCCGCACGATCATCCGCCCGCGAGTGGCCAAGGGGGTGCTTGCGGCGGCGGGTCCGGGCGACATGCTTGATCTGTCGCTCGACTTCGGCGCTGCTGCGCCGGCCGCGCCCACTGCGCCAGTGCGCGTCGCGCCCGTCGCGCCGCCCCCCGCGGCCGCGCCGCCGCCGCGCTCGCCGCAAACCGCACCTGCGGGAACGCCGGCCTGGCGACCGCCGCCGGGGGTTCAAGCGCCCGCAGCCACCGGCGCGCGAGCGTTGCCAGCAGAAGGCGGCGACATCGCGGCGCTGACAGCCGCGTTACGCGAGGGGCTGGCCGTGCACAACCTGCCGCCCGAGACGCTGGTGCTGACGCCGGCGCTGATGCGCTTGCTCGGCCGACTGGTCCACGAGGCGACGCGCGGCACGGTCGATCTGCTCGTCGCCCGCGCCGCGCTCAAGCGCGAGATTCGCGCCGAGGTGACGATGATCGTCTCGCGCGAAAACAACCCGCTCAAGTTCTCGCCTTCTGCCGAGGTGGCGTTGGGCCACCTGCTCAGCCCGCCGGTGCGCGGCTTCATGGAGTCGGACAAGGCGATGCGCGACGCCTACGACGATTTGCGGGCGCACCAGTTCGGCTTCCTGGCTGGCATGCGCGCTGCCCTCGAAGGCATTCTCAAGCGCTTCGACCCGGCGGTGCTCGAAGGCAAGCTGACGCAGAAGTCGGTTCTGGCGTCGATCCTTCCGGCCAAGCGCAAGGCGCGGATGTGGGACGTCTTTACCGAGCTCTACGGCCAGATTTCGTCCGAAGCATCTGACGATTTCCATGAACTTTTCGGCAAGGAATTCCTGCGCGCGTACAACGAGTACATCGACCAGTTGGCCAAGGATCGGCCATGATCGGGGCGTGCTGCAACGGTGGCGGGGAGCGTTGACGTGCAAATGGAACTTGCGACACTGTCGCGCCGGGGTGGCCGCAACTACAACGAAGACGCCTGCGGCCACTGGCACTCGGACAGCCACCTGTGCTGCGTCGTCGCCGACGGCGCCGGCGGCCACGGCGGCGGCGACAAGGCATCCAAGCTCGCGGTTCAGTTCATCCTCGGCGCGTTCGCTGCATCGCCCGAGGGCAGCACCGACGCTATCCAGCGCATGATTGTTGCGACCAACCGCTCGATCATCCAGCATCGCGCCGACGATCGCTCGCTGCAGAACATGCACAGCACAGTGGTTGCCTTGTTCATCGATCTCGAGGGCAACGTGGGCACCTGGGGTCATTGCGGAGATTCGCGTCTCTACGTCTTTCGCAACGGCCGGATCGCCGTGCGCACCAAGGATCACAGCCTCGTGCAGTCGCTCGTCGACGGCGGCATGCTCGCGCCCGAAGACATGCGTTCGCATCCGCAGAGAAGCGAGTTGCTCTCCGCGCTTGGCGTCGGCGAGGAGGACCTGCAGGTCAGCGTCTCGCCGCAGCCGTGGCAGATCGAGGCCGGCGATGTCTTTCTTCTCTGCACCGACGGCATGTGGGAGTTCGTCGAGGACGCGCAGATGGAAGGCGCGCTTTCGCAGGCGGTCAGCCCGCATGCCTGGCTGCACGAACTCGAGCAGAACGTCCTGCAGGGCGCGTCGCACAAGCCGCGCCACGACAACTTCACCGCCCTGGCCGTCTGGGTCAGCGAGCCTGGACCCTGACGCGAAAGGAGTCGAGATGCCGAATCACGTGTGCATGGGCGCCTTGCTGCAGTGCAGCTTCGGCGTCGCGCCGAGCAGCATGGTCGTGCTGCCGGTCAACCGGGTGATGACGTCGTACGTGCCGGCGGCAAACATCATGGACAACAAGCCGATGGTCAACATCATGCCGTTCGGCATGTGCTCCAGCCCAGCGAATCCGACCGTCGCGGCGGCCACCGCGGCGGCCCTCGGCGTGCTGACACCGATGCCCTGCATTCCGAGCACGACGGCGCCGTGGGCGCCCGGTGCGCCGACGGTGATGCTCGCCAACATGCCGGCGCTCGATGATTCTTCGACCTTGATGTGCATGTGGGGCGGCGTCATCAAGGTCAACTTCGCCGGTCAGGCTACCGAGCAGATTCCCTGACCCAGCCTGGGCGCAACAGGCGAAACGGCCGGGCAAGCCCGGCCGTTCGTTCGCTCGAAGCGTCGCTCGAGATCTACTGCCGTGCCTGCCTGCCGATCTCGACGCGCCGGTTCTCGGCCGCCGTCGGGTTGCCCGGGTTGGCGAGATCGTTGGAGCCGAGGCCGACGACGACCAGCATGCTCGGATCCGCGCCCTTCTGCACGAGATATTCCTTGACCGATTCAGCCCGCTTGACCGAGAGCTGCTGGTTCGCTTCCGGCGTTCCCGAGGCGTCGGCATGACCAACGACGCGAACTTCGCGGCCGGTACCCTTCTTGCTGCGCAGGACTTCGGCGAATACGTCGAGCTGCTTCTTCAGCAGCTCCGGCAACTCAGCCGAGCCCACCTTGAACGAAGAAGCCGGCAGCGAATAGTGGATCGCGGGCTTCAAGCCCATGCATTTGAAGCCGCTGGCCTCGAGTTCCTTGCACGCGTCTTCGGGAAAGAGACCCTCCTTGACCGACGCAGCGTCAGGTACCTGCGTGCCTACGTCGACCGGTTGGCCGGCCAGTTGCGCGAAGGCCGGGGCAGCGAAAGCCGCCGCGACGACGGCGGCAAGGCCGAGGCGGCCCAGGGTCAGCTCAAGCTTCATCTTGCACTCCTCGAGTATTCAGGAAGGATGCGCGGCAGCGGGCGATTCGGCGGCGACCGCGCGCGTGCAACCAGCCATGGTCTCATGCGGTTGCGACAGCCAATCGATCATAGCGATTTTCGCGGCCACGTCACTCCCTAGAAATGAGGGCGCTGGACGAGCGGGCGTGCCGATCGTCGTCTTGTGTCCGGCGCGGGCAGATTCTGTTTCGAGGCGCGGCGCATTCAAGTAAAGTGCGAGGCCGTTGTCCAGCGTTGATCGCCCAAGCGATGCGACGCGAGGAAGCTGCACCAAGAAGAACGGCCTCGGCCTCGCCGATCGGCAGTCGCAAGGGAAGTCACAGTTCACGCGAATCGCTATGACCTGGCACAACAAGGTGGTCTGGACCGAGGGGATGTTCCTTCAGCCCCAGCACTTCCAGCAGCATGACCGCTACTCCGAGTATCAGTTGCGTCAGCGTCTTGCCGCGACCGTCGGCCACGCTTGGGGCTTCACCGCAGTCTCGCTCGACGATGCGGCTCTTGCACTCGGCAAGCTGAGCGTCAACTCGGCGCAGGGCGTGCTGCCCGACGGCACCGCGTTCTCGATCCCGGGCAACGATGCTGCGCCGGCGGCGCTCGACCTGCCCATGGACGCGCGCAACGAGCGCGTCGTTTTGGCGCTCGTGCTGCAACGGCCCGGCATCGTCGAATCCGATGCCGAGCAGGCCGCCGGGTCGATGGGGCCGCGCTATCGCGTCGCGGAAATCGAGGTCGGCGACAGCAACACCAATGTCGATCGCGATACCGCAATCCAGATCGGCCGCGTCAACCTGCGCCTCATGCTCGAGCGCGATGCCGGAGAAGGCTACGCGACCCTCGGCATCGCCCGCGTCGTCGAGCGGCGCGCCGACAACAAGGTCGTGCTCGATACCCAATACATCCCGCCGATGCTGCATTCGCAAGGCCACCCGATCCTCGACGGCTACGTGCGCGAGCTGTGCGGCCTCTTGCATCAACGCGGCGAAGCGCTCGCTGCGCGCCTTTCGCAGCCGGGCCGCGGTGGCGTCGCCGAAATCGCCGACTTCCTGCTGCTTGAGGCCGTGAACCGATCACAGCCGCTCTTCATGCAGCTGCAGCAGCGCTCCGTGCTGCACCCAGAGGTGCTCTACGCGGCGTGCCTCAGCCTCGCCGGCGATCTGGCGACGTTTCGCGAAAAGCGCCGGCCGCCACCCTTTCCGGAATATCTGCACGACGATCTGCAGCGCTGCTTTCGCGCCGTCATCGACGACCTGCGCCAGTCGCTCTCGATGGTCATGGAGCAGACGGCGATCCCGATCGAGCTCCAGGATCGCAAGTACGGCATCCGCGTCGCCATCATCAGTGACAAGGAGCTGCAGCGAAACGCCAGCTTCGTACTCGCCGTCGCCGCGCAAATCCCCGGGGACGCGCTGCGCGCGCGCTTTCCGACGCAGGTAAAGATCGGTCCGGTCGAGCGCATCCGCGATCTCGTGAACCTGCAACTGCCCGGCGTCACGATGCGGCCGTTGCCGGTGGCGCCGCGCCAGATCCCCTATCACGCCGGCTTCAATTACTTCGAGCTCGAGACGCGCAACAACGAGCTGTGGAAGCAACTCGAAGCCTCGGGCGGCCTGGCGATGCACATCGCCGGCGAGTTCCCAGGCCTCGAGCTCGAGTTCTGGGCCATTCGCGCCTAGCACCGGCGCTTCGCAGCAGCTCGCGCCCGCTCGAAATGGCCGAACGGATTGCAGGAACCCGACATGAGTGACACCGGACGCGAGAACGACCCCTTTGCCGCCTTCGAATCCGATCGCACGGTGATCAAGCCGAGCGGCGGTCGCGGCGCGCGTCCCGCCGGTGCCGGCGGCATGCCCGGCGCTGCGCCCGGTGGCCCGCCTCAGGGCGGCGCCGCGCCGCGCATGGAGACGGGCGGCAAGGAGGCGCCGCTCGCGCTCGACGCGCTGATGAGCGCGAGCCTCAATCCACTCGTCTCCGCCGCCTCACCGCTCCTGAGCGCCGCACCGCGCATCCGTGCCATGGTGCAGCACCCGAACCCGGCCGGCTTGAAGGACGCGCTCGCCGACGGCATTCGCAAGTTCGAAGCGCGGGCGCGGGCCGAGGGTCTGCCAAACGAGCAGGTCATTGCGGCGCGCTACATCCTTTGCACCTTGCTCGACGAGTCGGCAGCGAGCACTCCGTGGGGTGGCTCGGGCGTGTGGGCGAACCAGAGCCTGCTCGTCCTCTTCCACAATGAAACCTGGGGCGGCGAGAAGGTCTTCCAGCTGATGTCGAAACTGGCCGAGAACGTGCCGGCCAACCGCAATCTGCTCGAGCTGATTTACGTCGTGCTCGCGTTCGGCTTCGAAGGCCGCTATCGCGTCCTCAACGACGGCAAGGCGCAACTCGAAAGTCTTCGCGTCCGCCTCTCGCAGATGCTGCGTGGCAGTCGCGCCGACGGCGACAAGACGCTATCGCCGCGCTGGGAGGGCGTGCCGGCCAAGGTGGCGCGCCTGCGCGACGGCTTGCCGATGTGGGTCGTCGCCTCGCTCGCGGGCCTCATGTTGCTCGGTGTCTACCTGGGGCTCAGCTTCTCGCTTAACGGCAGCTCCGACGGCGTCTTCGCCGCCTTGCAGGGGCTCGACGTCAAGGCCGCTCCGATCGCCGCGCCGCCACCGCCCGTGCCGGCCGCGGCGCCGCGTCTTGCGACGTTTTTGCAGCCCGAGATCCAACAAGGCCTTGTCCAGGTTCGCGACCTCGCGGACCGCTCGATCGTCATCATCAAGGGCGACGGCTTCTTCGAGCCCGGCAGTTCGGTGATCGCCGATCGCACCAGGCCGCTGCTCGCGCGCATCGCGGCCGGGCTGCAGGCGACGCCGGGCTCGGTCGTCATCACCGGGCACACCGACAACCAGCCGATCCGCACTCTGCGCTACCCATCGAACTGGAATCTCTCGCAGGATCGCGCCAACGCGGTCAAGACCTTGCTCGCTGACTCGGGAGTCAAGCCCGAGCGGATGCGCGCCGAAGGCAAGGCCGACGCCGAACCGGTGGACACGAACGCGACGCCGGCCGGCCGGGCCCACAACCGTCGCGTCGAGCTCACGCTGATCGTTGCGTCGAACGCCTGATGCGCGGCCCCGGTCGACCTCTCACTCCGCCGCTTCGCCCCGAGAGCGCCGCATGAAGAAGATCCTGCAGTTCCTGCTTCACCCGATGTTCCTGTCGCTGATCGGCGTGCTTGCCCTCTCGGCGATCGTCTGGTGGGTCGGGCCGTTGATTGCCATCAGCGAGACGCGGCCGCTCGATCCGATCTGGATTCGCGTCACCGTCATCGCCGTTCTCTTCCTGCTCCTCGTCTTGCGCGCGTTGTTCCGTTTCTGGAGCCAGAGGCGCACGAACGCGGCGCTCGTCGACGGAATGACCAAGGGGCCGAGCACGTCGGACCGCGAGCTCGCGACGCTCAATGAACGCTTCACGCAGGCCCTCGGCGTCCTGAAGAAGGCGCCGGGCAAGCGCTCGGGTTGGAAGCGTGGCGCCTTCCTCTACGAACTGCCCTGGTACATCTTCATCGGTGCACCGGGTTCAGGCAAGACGACGGCGCTGCTCAATGCCGGGCTCACTTTTCCGCTCGCCGAGAAGATGGGCGGCGCCAGCGTGCGCGGCGTCGGCGGCACGCGCAATTGCGATTGGTGGTTCACCGACGAGGCAGTGCTCATCGACACCGCCGGCCGCTACACGACGCAGGAATCCAACTCGCAAGCCGACGCGAGCGCATGGGACGGCTTTCTGGCGCTTCTGCGCAAGTCGCGCCCGCGCCGGCCGATCAATGGCGTGCTGTTGACGGTCAACATCCAGGACCTGCTGCAGCAGACCCCTGTCGAGCGCAAGGATCATGCGGCCAAGCTGCGTGCGCGAATCCAGGAGCTGGCCGAAAAGCTGGGCGTGCGTGCGCCGGTCTACGTGCTCGTCACCAAGGCCGACCTGATCGCCGGCTTCAACGAGAGCTTCGGTGCGCTCAACAAGGAAGAGCGCAACCAGGTCTGGGGCTTCAGCTTCCCGTACGCGCCGACGAGCACCGACGATCCGCTTGTCAACTTCGGCTCCGAGTTCGCCGCGCTCGAGAAGCGCCTGCGCGACCGCGTCGTGCCGCTCATGGACGCCGAGCACGAAGTGCTCAAGCGCGCCGCGATCTTCAACTTTCCGCAGCAGTTCGCAGGATTGCGCGGCCTGCTCGGCGGCTTTCTGGAGCAGGTGTTCAGCGCCGGTGGATCGATGGAGGAACGGCCGCTGTTGCGCGGCGTCTACTTCACGAGCGGCACCCAGGAAGGCACGCCGATCGACCGCGTGCTCGGAACGCTGGCGCGCACGTTCGGCATCGAGCGGCGCCTGGCGCCGCCGGCTGCGGCGCGAGGCAAGAGCTTTTTCCTCAATCGTCTGCTGAAGGACGTCGTTTTCACCGAGCAGGGACTGGTCGGCGAGAACCGGGCGATGGAAAGAAGGCGCGGTCGGCTGCGGCTGGCCGGCTTCACCCTGGTCCTCCTCATCAGCGCTGTCCTCGTCGTCGGCTGGGTCGTGAGCTACGGACGCAACAAGAGCTATGTTGCCGAGATCGAGACGCGGCTGCCCGATCTGAAGAAGGCCGTCGACAGCCTGCCGCCGGCGACTTCGGGCGACGTGTCGCCGCTGCCGCCGGTACTGAGCGCGGTCCGTGTCGCGGCGCAACCCGCCGAGTTCCCGCTCGATTCGCCACCGCTCACGATGTCGCTCGGCCTTTTCCAGGGCAAGAAGCTCGATGCGGGCGCCAATCTCGGCTATCAGCATCTGCTCGACCACGCATTGATGCCGCGCGTCGTGCATCGGCTGGAAGAGCGTCTGCGTGCGGCCAACAAGGACAACCTCGAACAGGCCTATGAAGGGCTCAAGAATTACCTGATGCTCTACACACCCGACAAGTTCGACGCCGATTCGTTCAAGGCCTATGTCGGCGTCGACTGGGACGCGGCGCTCGAGCGCAGCCTGACACCCGAGCAGCGTCAGGCGCTCGATCGGCAACTCGGCGATGCGCTCGCGCAAGGCGCGCCGCGTCCGGCGGCGCCGATGGACAAGAGCCTCGTTGCTGGCGTTCGCGACATGCTCGTCGCTTATCCGCTCGAATACCGCGTCTTCAGCCGTCTCAAACGGGCGCAGGTCGGCGCCGACATCGCGCCGTTCACTGTCGCCGGCGCAGCCGGGCCAGCGGCGTTGACTGTCTTCGAGCGCACCAGCGGCGAGCCGCTGACCAAAGGCATTGCGGGTCTCTACACGCGCGAGGGCTATCGCAAGGCGTTTCAGCCGGCGGTCGACAAGGCGACACGGCAGCTGGCTTCGGAGGAGAGTTGGGTGCTGGGTCTGCGCCCGACCGAGGCGACCAAGTCGCTGCCCATCGGCAAGGCCAATACCGAGCTGACCAACCGGGTGCGGCGTCTCTACTTCGAGGAATACATCAAGGTCTGGGACCAGTACCTGGCCGATGTCCGGGTCGTCAAGCTGCAGGGGCTCGATCAGAGTCTGCAGGTGGCTCGAGTGCTGTCCGGCGTCGACTCTCCGCTCGCCGCATTCATGCGCGGCGTCTCGCGCGAGACGACTCTCGTGCAGGCGCCGGCAGCCGCGGGCGGTGCGACCACCGGGACGCAGATCGCGCAGGCGGACCAGAAGGCCGAGCAGGCCAAGCGCGAAATTGCCGCCGTGCTCGGCAAGATCAAGGTGCCGGGCGCCGACGACGCTCAGCAAGGGCCGCCGCTCGAGCAGATGGTCGATGACCACTTCGCGAACATCCATCGCCTCATGGCCGGGCAGCCGCCACCGATGGACGACATCATCAAGCTGTTCAACGACGTCTACGTCCAGCTCGCCGCTGTCGATGCGGCGCAAAAGAGCAAGTCGGCACCGCCGCCCGGCGGCGGCGGTGAGCGCATCGCGGCGGCAGCCGGCCAGCTGCCCGAGCCGGCGCGCTCGATGCTGGAAAAGCTCGCTGGCGCTGCCGCAACCTCCGGCCGTGTCGTCGAGCGTCAGGGCCTGACGAGCGATCTGAAGCCGATCAGCGAGTTCTGCAACCGCGCCATCACCGGCCGCTACCCGTTCACCGCGAGCTCCAAGGCCGATGTGCTTCCCGAAGACTTCTCGCAGCTCTTCGGCGGTGGCGGCATGCTCGACGACTTCTACAGCCGAAAGCTGGCGAGCCTCGTCGATACGGGCACCAACCCGTGGAGCTTCAAGCCCGTCGGCGATGGGTCGAAGCCGGTGAATACGGCGGCTCTGGTCGACTTTCAGCGCGCCGCGCGCATCAAGGAAGTGTTCTTTCGCAGCGGCGGCAAGACGCCTTCGTTCAAGGTCGATGTGCGCGCGATCGACATGGACGACGGCCTCAAGGAGATCACCCTCAACATCGACGGTACCTTCATGAAATTCATCGCTGGCAACACCACGCCGGTGACGATTCAATGGCCGAGCGCGCGGGTCGCTTCGCAGATCCAGCTGAGCAGCACGCCGGGCTCGAGCACGCTGACCTTCGATGGACCGTGGGCTCTGTTTCGCCTCTTTGATCGCTTCGACGTGCAGCCGACAGCGCAGCCGGAGCGCTTCACGGTCGCGATGAATCTCGATGGCCGGCGCGCCCGCCTCGAGGTCACGGCCAGCAGCGTCTTCAATCCTTTCCGCCTGCGCGAGATCCAGCAGTTCCGTTGCCCCGGCTCGCTATGAAGGCCATCGCCTCGGCACGTTCATGAACCTGGCGAGCGACGTCGCGACGATCCCGGGCTGGTACGGCAAGCTGCCGTCGCTCGGCGACTTCGCTTCGCGGCGGCTCGAGGCCGATTTCATCGAGCCCTGGGACTTGTGGCTCGGCGAAGGCATGCAGGCGCAGCGCGATGCGTTCGGCGAAAGATGGCTCGACGCATATCTGCAAAGCCCTGCGTGGCGCTTCGTTCTGATGCCCGGCGTCCTGCCGGACTTCGATCCGAGGCTCGTCGTCGTGGGTGTCCTGATGCCGTCCGTCGATCGCGTCGGCCGCTACTTCCCGCTGACGATCGCGGCATCGGTGGCGACGGCACCGACATCGGGCGCCGACTACGAGGGCTTGCTCGACTGGCTGCATCGTCTCGAAGACACGGCGCTCGACGCGCTGCAGCAAGACTGGACCATCGAGCAACTCGAACACGCGCTGGCCGACCTTGCTTCTCCTTCGTCCGCCCTGCGGCTGCTGGACGATCGCCTGAGGCCGATCCGGCAGGCCTTGGACGCGGCTCTGCGCGGCGCCGGCGGCTTCGTGGCGATGCAAGCCGCGGCGAGCCGAGGCGATCTGGCCTCCGTTCTTGCCAGCGTTGGCCGCGAGCAGGGCGTCCCGGCTTCTTTGCCGCCACCGGCGAGGGCTTCGCTGACTGGCGTCGGGCTCTGGATCGCCGAGACCCCGGGGCAGCCACAGGTGCTTGTGAGCAAGGGCCTGCCGGGGCTTTCCGATTTCGTTCGCATGTTCAGAGGCGGTGACGGCTTGGTCGCTGGCGGCGAGACCGGAAGCGCCGAAGAGGGCGAAGGCGCTGCGATGCGCAGCGTCTTGGCACCCGCGATCGGCACCGGCGCCGCGGCCGTCATTCCCGACGATGTCGACCTTCTCGGCCTTTTTGCGGGCCCCGCCGAGGCGGGTGCAGAGACATCCGACAAAGGTCATTCGCGGCCGGATGACGATCTGCTCGCCTTGCTCGCGGCCGGCAATGCGCCTGCGTCCGCCGAGGTCCGAACGGACGCGGCATCCACGGACGGCGATATCCTCGCCCTGTTCGACGCCAAGCAGGATGCGGTCCTGCCGGAATCCGAGCAGGAAACCATGCCGGGCCATCCCGACATCCTCGACCTGTTCGATGCCTCGAACGCGAAGCCCGGTTTCGACAAGACGCGTTGAGCTGATGAGCACCGACGACGACGCGACGCGCATCATTCCGGCCAAGTCCGGGCCCAAAGCCGCGGCGTTCGAGGCCACCGCCATTGGATTGGCGCGCAGGGAGATCGCCCCGCCGTCGGTCACCGAAGAGAGCGCCGACGCAACGGTGATCCGACCGAGGGCGCCCGTGCCCGCGCGCGTCTCCGAAGGCGGCAACATGCTGCCGGTGGGTTTTTATCTCGGCGAGTTCGAGATCACCAAAGTCCTCGGCGAAGGTGGCTTCGGCATCGTCTATCTCGTCGAGGATCATTCGCTCGGCCGGCGTGTCGCGCTGAAGGAGTACATGCCGTCCTCGCTGGCGCAGCGCGTGGGCGGCACCCAGGTGTCGGTGAAATCGGAGCGGCATCGCGAGACCTTCGAGGCGGGTCTGAAGAGCTTCGTCAACGAGGCACGGTTGCTCGCCCAGTTCGATCATCCGTCGCTGGTCAAGGTCTATCGCTTCTGGGAGGCGAACGGCACGGCCTACATGGTGATGCCCTTCTACGAAGGGATCACGCTCAAGGACGAGCTGAAAGCGATGGGAGCGCCGCCCGACGAAGCTTGGCTGCGCGAGCTCCTCGAGCCGCTCAGCGAAGCGCTCGCCGTTATACATGCCGAGCAGTGCTACCACCGCGACATCGCGCCCGACAACGTCATCCTGCTGAAGGGCAGCAACCGGCCGCTCTTGCTCGACTTCGGCGCGGCACGGCGCGTCATCGGCGACATGACGCAGGCGCTCACCGTGATCTTGAAGCCGGGCTATGCGCCGGTCGAGCAGTACGCCGAAGTACCCGGCATGAAACAGGGTCCGTGGACTGACGTGTACGCGCTCGCTGCCGTTGTCTACTACGCGATCACGGGCAAGACGCCGCCGACTTCCGTCGGCCGGCTGATGAACGACAACTACGTGCCGATGGCGCAAGCCGGCGCGGGCCGCTACAGCCCCGCGTTTCTCGCGGCGATCGATCGCGCCCTGATTGTCAAGCCCGAGCAGCGAACACAGTCGGTCGACGACCTGCGCCGCGACCTCGGAATGGAGGCCAGCGCGCCCGACTCGGCAAAGACGCAGCGACGCAGCGGCCCGTCGACCATGGCGGGAACCTTGCCATCCGGCGCCGCCGGTGCGCGCAAGAGCCGTGTTCTCCTGGTTGTCGGCATCGGCGTCTTCGCGGTGCTGGCAATCGCCGGCGGCGTGTACGGATGGTTGAGCTCGAGGCCGGCGGCGCCTGCAAACGTCGCGGCCACGACATCGCCGGCGGTCGTCCTGGCTCCAGCAACCGCCACATCGACCGATTCCGCGTCAGTCGCCGCTCCTGCTGCGGCGGCCGTGTCGGATCGACCCGCGACGGTCGAGCCGGCTCCGGCCGGCCCGTTCGATCCGACGCACGAATTCGAGCGCGTCGCTTCCGCACAGTCCCCGGACTTCAAGGTCGAGGCGGCAGCGGACAAGCCGCAACTCCGGATCGACAAGGACATGATGTCGTTCAAAGTGAAGAGCGAAAAAGAAGGCTACGTCTACGTCTTCCAGTATGGAAGCGATGGCG